>Ga0315278_10003980_pt1 | contig 13306 bp, 11 predicted proteins | sample YL17G06_0_MG_FD_203880 | JGI IMG/M metagenome (GOLD analysis project Ga0315278, IMG submission 203880) | Sediment microbial communities from Yellowstone Lake, YNP, Wyoming, USA - YL17G06_0 | ecosystem: Environmental > Aquatic > Freshwater > Lake > Sediment | place: USA: Wyoming | collected...
GAGGAAGCTGCGCAGAGGGGACCCCTTCCTGACTGCCGTTGTCGAGGGGCCGAAGCTGTTCGTGATCGGAGGCGAGCGTGAGCTTGCAGAGTTGGTCCGCTGACGGCCGCCTCGTGCCTCATCGAGTCTCCCGTGATGAGGTCGCCGCCTTGCTCGCTATGGTCCATCACAGCCTCGAGCAGTGTCGAATCGCAGGCCTGAGTCCTGATTGGCAGCTGAATATCGCGTACAACGGAGTTCTCCAAGCCGCGAACGCCGCGCTCTTGGCCGCGGGCTATCGCGCTCCCGCCGGAGAGGGCCATCACTACGTCGTTCTCCAGTCTCTCCTGTATACGGTCGGGCTCGACGCCACCACCGTCCAGAAGCTCGATACGTTGAGGAAGAAGCGCCATGTCGCAACATACGCCCGCGCGGGTAGCGTCTCTGACCGCGAGGCGCGCGACGCTCTCGAACTCATCGACGGGATATGCGCCGACGTCGAAGCGTGGCTGCGACACGTCGATCTCGAGCCGACAAGCGGCTAGCTCCGCTGCGTAGTCCTGCCTCGGACCATGTGGCGGTGGACGTCCCTCCTACTCCTCTCTGACCAACACAGCGCGTTGCCGACCTGACCACCGGACGTCGGTGAAGGTCCGCGGTCAGGGCGCATAGCAGAGCTGTTGTACGGAGTGCATGGATACGCGCTTGCGGGACGCGGAACCTTGGGCGGTTCCGAAGGCCGCTTTCGGGACTCGGCGAATCCCGAATCTGGCGATGTGCTGGATGCTCATTGCCCGCAGGATGAACGGGGCTATTGCTGGGTTGCTCCGACAGATGCGAGGGTGCGCCCGGCCGGGTACTCGTCCCACACGCGGCCGTCGAGAAGACGGCTGGCCTTCTTCTTGTGCACGCCACCCCACTGTTTGAAGAAGAAGGGCACGGATTGCCTGACACACTGGTCGCGGAGCGCGAACGCCCACTCGGGCTCCATCGGTCTCGCGCCGGGGCCGTACTCGCCGCCGACGATGGCCCAGTGGATGTCCTCGAGGTCTAGCTTCCCGGCGTCCGCGAGCAAGGGCTCGAACGACACGAACCGCGTGCTGGCGGGGACGTGTCGAAGGTGCTCGATGCGATAGGCATAGTCGGCGCTCTCGACGCTGACGCCGATCCAGACGTTGCTTGGCTATGGGAGTTTCCGCGCCAGCTCTTCCAGACGCTCCGCGCGCTTGGTGAGAACCTGGAAGCTGTGCTGCCGGGCCCGGGACATGACGTTGAAGACCTTGTGGTCTATACCACCTTCTGGATGAAGTCGAGCGGGACGTCCTCGTGGAACAGGTCGCTCATCGAGTTGACGAAGACGAGCTGCGAACGCGACCAGTTGAGTGGCGCATCCAACACGGCAGGATGTAGCGCAACCCGGAACCCGTCCCGGTAGTTCGGCTGCCCCATGGATTGGAGGCGCTTGGCCATTCGCTCCGCGTAGCAGTGGAGGCAACCGGGGCTCGCCTTTGTGCAACCCGTGACCGGGTTCCAGGATGCTTCAGTCCACTCGATCCTCGACGTGCCAGCCATCTCTACTCACCATCTCAGCGTACGTCCTAGACATGGCCTCCGCATTCGCGACTGCCGCGGAACGTCAAGACGCAAGACGCGATCCCGTCGCCTTGCTCTGTCATCGAAGATCCTTCCTCACCGCTCTCCGCCGTTCTCGCGCTTCGCCGCTGCGGTGGCGTAGTAACGGCGCTTCGGGTCTTGAGGTCCGGACCCGACTTCGCGGACCAGCCCGCGCTCGACGAGGGCTGCGAGGCGCGTCCGCGTCGCTCTCGGGCTTCGATCGATGTAGGTGGCGATCTGCGCCGTCGAGCGACCCTCGCCATCGGCGAGGAGTTGCAGGATCGCGTCGTCGAGGGTGTCGGTGAGGGGCTGAGTCACGCGCGATGTCCGCAGCGTGACTCGGAATCCCAACCCGAACTCTTCTAGCTCTGGCGCCGGGAGCCCGGCTTGCCTGCACGCATCTGCCATGCGGGGGATGCCGCTGCCCCACTGCTCGATCAGCTTGAGTTCGTGAAACACTCGCCCGATCACCCGGTTCCGCAGACGTGAGATCCCGTGCGTTAGGTCGTCGATCACGAGGCCAAACGGGAGCAGACCGGGGCTCTCGACCTCGAGGCGGTCGTCGTACAGGGCAACGCGAATCGGCGCGCCGCGCTGCGAGTAGTCCGCGTGGGTGACCGCGTTGACCACGGCCTCGCGCACGGCAACCGGAGGCAACTCCCACTGGTCCTCGCGCTGCACGCGGCCGATCCTGGCGCCACGGCGGAGATGATCGACGACGAACGCCACCGCCTCGTGAATTGCAGCGACCGGATAGCCCCGCAACTCACGGTGGTCGAGGATCTTGGCCTTGTTCTGCCCGGCAAACCGCCCAACCTGAATCCAGGCATCGGGGAAGTGGCGAGCTCTCTCCTTGCCAAACAACAGGAGCCCTCCGACGGTCGGCACGAGCCGTCCTTGGTGCCTGACCAGTACGCCGAGGGTGAGGAGGTCCTGCTTCACCAGCTTCCGGACGGGGGCAAAGAACTCGGAAGCAGCTCGGAAGTCGATCGCTTCCGAGTCGAGTTCCGGCATGGGCTGTTCGTCGAAGCTCTCGTTGCGCTCGTATCGCTTGAGCTCCTCGATGAGGGCATGGTCAGCGCGGCGGTTGGTCGAACCCACGCGCACGTACGTTCCGTCGGTCTCCCCAGCTCGCGCGAGGTAGTGGGGTCTCGTTGAGCTTGGATGCACGGCGACGGCGACAACGTAGGTGTTCCGCCACGGGAGAACCTCGATGTCGGGCACGAGGCGCGGGGCTATCGAGTCGGAGAGGAGGTTCGCGATGCGTTCCTCCATCGCGCGAGGATCCGCTACGCCGCGAACCTGACGGGTCTTGTCTTCGACTCCGATGACCATCACCCCGCCCGCCGTGTTGGCGAACGCGACAACGGTTCACAACACAGGATCCGGAGACGAGAGGTCGCGCTTGAACTCGAGGGTCTTCCCCTCGGGGCGGCGGAGCAGCTCAACGACGGCCATAACTCTGCAGAATACTCGGAAGTCCCCTCTGCCGCCAAGCTTCCGAGTTAGCTCCTCGGCCTTTACACACTGCACGTCAAGAGGCAGGACGCGGGAGCCCTGGTACGCACGGGATCCAATGCCGGAATGCGGGGCCAGGTCTTCGCGCACGGCGTTACCTGTCAAGTGAAGATGTGACCCCACCGCACGCGCCCCGGCGGGACCTGTCGAATGAAGATGTGAGCCTGCCGCGTTCTCACTGTGTCCAGTCACCCCAGGTACACTCTCCACACTCGATGATGTAGTAAGTCCTGTCTCTCTCGTAGTCGGTGGCAGACCTGCGCTTGAGGCTCCGCGACGCGCACATGGGACACACTAGGTGAGGGAAGGGATCGCCTGGCGCATGTACCTTCGCGAGTTCATGCAAGCGCCGCTGCAGCAGTGCTGCAATCTCAATATCGGGCGGCTCGCCGGTGATTTTGGCTGCAATGTCGGGGAGACTTGTTGACTCGCCGAGCGCGAAGCCCTTGTAGTCCGCCACGAGTACAGGAAGGGTCGTGGGATCAAGCATGATCGGCACGATCCGTAGGGAGGCGTCATCTACACGACGGCGAAGGTATGCGCGAAGCTCGGCCCCGACCCAGTTGGAGGCGGCAGCATGCGATGACCACACGAGGACGAAGACGTCCGACGTCTTGAGGCCCTCCTCAATCCCGCCGGTGAGGGACTCACCCGGAGCAATGCTCCATTCGTCAAACCAGACATCGACCCCTTGCTGCACCAAGGCGGTCGCGAGAAGCCGTGCCGCCGTTATGTCGTGCTTGTTGTAGCTTATGAACGCATGCACTCGCTCTCCTGCCGCAACGTCAGTCCCCACGCGTTCCTAAAGGCCAGAGCTTGGCGGCCTCCTGGAATCGCGTGCAGGTCTTTATTGGCCGGTCTCTTGATCTCCGCATCAGACTCGCTTGACCCGGAGGCCCAGCCCGACGATCTCGAATGTGCTATCGTCAATCCGGTTGCAGACCTGGCCGTCCAATGTGCAGATGCGCTTGAGTAGCGGTACGGCGTTCGGCTGCGACATTGCGCCGGCGTCAATCATCGTCGTGTACACGAGCATGTGGAACCGTTGCCCGTCGTCGGATGCAGCATCGAACTCGTCGGTGAGTTCTTCCCACTTCTTCGCCATGCGCTTCCTCCATCCTCTCGTTCAGCCACCATGATTAGTGCGCAGACCGGCAGCATCATCTCGGCCCCGCTGCTCGCCGCAACTGCCACTCCCGAACTGCCTCATCTCCCTTCGCTTGTCTGACATTGAGATTCGGATTCATGCACGCACGTCATCCTACAAGCGTGAATCCGGCGGAACCAAGTTGCGTGTCCAAGCTGGCCGGAGAGGGGGACAGCTTCTCCCCCTCGCAGAATCATCGACGCGTGCCCGGAACCCTACGCCTCGCCCGTGGGCACCGATGATCCGGAGTTCACTCACAACCGCTGATGTAGTACTGTCAGTCACATCATCACAAAGAGGAGGGGAGACACGATGCCAACAACGGGAGAGAAGCCGGGAATCGGAACATACACCTGTACGAGGTGTGGCACGACGGTGACGCTGGATGATGCTGATGACAGATTGCCGCCGTGCCCCTCGTGCGACGGCACGGACTGGCGATAGCGACTGGGGGGAGCGGTTCTGCCGTCAGGAACCGCCGGAATCCGACAGAATCCAGTGCGGCAGTGCAAGACCAGACCCCGTCACCGCGCGCGCTTTCGGGACTCGGCGAGTCCCGAATCACGCAGAGCGTGTCGAACAGGCGCACGGGGGAGTTGGCGATTCGGGAGACGCTGTCTCCCGAATCTGGCGACGTGCTGGATGCTCATTGCCTGTAGGATGAACGGGGCCACCGCCGGGTTGCCCCGACAGATGCAAGGGGCAATCTGGTGGGGAGCTGGCGGATTCGGAAAGCGGCGATTTCCGAATCGCCGCGTAGGTGTCAGCGTCCACTGCTGCCGATGATGGCTGGGACTGGCCGCGTCGGGTACTCATCCCACACGCGGCCGTCGAGAAGACGGCCGGCCTTCTTCTTCTGCACGCCGCCCCACTGCTTGAAGAAGAAGGGGACGCGCTGCTCCAGGCACTGGTCGCGAATCGATAGAGCCCACGTAGGATCCATCGGCCGCGCGCCTGGGCCGGACTCGCCGCCTACGATGGCCCAGTGGATGCCCGTCAGATCCGGTTTCCCCGCGTCCGCGAGCAGAGGCTCGAACGAGATGAAGCGCGTGCTGGCGGGGACGCGACGCAGGTGCTCGATACGGTAGGCGTAGTCGGCGCTCTCGACGCTCACACCGATCCAAACGTTGCTCGGCCACGGGAGCTTCTTCGCCAAAGCCTCGAGACGCTCCGACCGCTTGGTGAGCACCTGAAAGCTGTGCTGCCGGGCTCGAGACATCACGGCGAAGACCTGCTGGATGAAGTCGAGCGGCACGTCCTCATGGAACAGGTCACTCATCGAGTTGACAAAGATGAGCTGCGAGCGCGACCAGTTGAGTGGTGCATCCAACACGGCAGGATGTAGCGCAACCCGGAACCCGTCCCGGTAGTTCGGCTGCCCCATGGATTGGAGGCGCTTGGCCATTCGCTCCGCGTAGCAGTGGAGGCAACCGGGGCTCGCCTTTGTGCAGCCCGTGACCGGGTTCCAGGAAGCCTCAGTCCATTCAATCCGCGAAGGTCCCGCCATGTCATCCCTTTCTGACGATGATCTTGTACTCGTCGTAGTCCATAGACCTTGAGAGTCTACCCTTGGGAGTCTTCGGCGGATACCTCTCGATCATGAGCGGAGCTCCCTCCCCCACAGCAAGCTCGCTGATCCGGTTCCGGAGATCGCTGAGCGAGTACGTGATTCCGTAGCGCTCGAAGAGCTGGACGAGGAGGCTCTTCAGCTCGACCGGCGTTGCTGTGAGACGAAGGATGTCGTCCTCGAGGGAGTAGTTCTCAAGCTTTGACATGTCGGGGAAGTCGATCTCCTCGAATAACACACCCTGGCCTGATCGGTCCCTGTTCGCGAACTCCTTCCAGACACGGCTCATCTTGTCGGCCATCAGGATCAGTCCGTCGGGATGCTGCGTACCGAAGTAGAGGCGGTACTTCGGGAGGTGGCTTCGCTTCTCATGGACGGGGATGCTGATGACGTGCGCGAAGAGCCCTTCCAGTCGGTGGAGGTACTCCTGAGCGAAGGCCAGTTCGGCGGGTCGGATGTCCGAACCCCGCTCGTGGTACTCCCGTAGGAACGCCTGCCAGTAGTCGCCATCGGCAATCGCATTCATCCGCGCGACCGAGTTGGGGCTGTCGGGCTCGTTCTCATACTCTGTCGAATCAAGACCGCAGTCGAAGCCTTCGATCCCGAGCAGACGACAACCCTCCCGCAGGAACCCGAAGGTGTTGAAGTTCAGGACAAGTTCGAATGACTCGAGTTCGCGCTGGGCGAGAGCGCGGAAGTATTCGAAGTCGAGGCTCTTGACGCCATATGGATCCACGAACAGCAGCACACTCGTTCTGCGGTCCAGGACTTCAGCGAGCGCCTGTACGTGGGTTTCGTAAGTGCCTGGCAGAACCCGGCACTCCGGATACCCAGCTACCGCCTTGGCAAGTTCCCTGTAGTACTTCTTCTCGATGAGGAGGGCCTCGACCGACGCGGCCGGGTTGGAGCTGCGTGTCTTGGTGATCGCGTCCAGAATGATAATTGGTGACCCGGCTTCGCCGTCGTCAAACCTCCCCTTGCCGGCAAACGCGTCGACGACCACGACAAGGCGTCCAGCCCTGCCCAGTTTGGCGAGGTAGGGGATGAGGTACGTGCCCAGGATCTCGTCCTTGAGGCGAGACCACTCGTGCTTCTTGGTGAAGAACTCATCCGTCGTCTTCATGCCGTGTCCTGGGCTACTGCCGGGAAGCCGAGTATAACACAAGAGATGATGGCGCCCACATTCGGCTGAGGCAATCAGGGCATGCGGCCCATCCCGCGAGGCGCCGCGTTCTTCCACTCAGCCAGGGCCGCAACGGAGGGTGGCGGGCGTCCTCCGGACTGCCACACAGCGGCTTGTTGAGGGTGCTGGAGCTCCTGTCATAGCCCGCCGCTGAACGCGCGGTCGAGGATCGAGGGCAGCAGGGCGTCGAGATCTTCGGCGGTCTCAGATTCCAGGTGTTCCACAACGTCTACCTTGGCTTGCAGTGCGTCCAGCTCAGCCACGATGTGGCGTTGCGCGGCCAGTTCTAGCGAGGTCGGATAAGGGATGGCTGCCACCGTGGCCTGCGAGATCTTCTTCATCGTGGGGCTTGTTCCCTTCGCGGTCCGTGCAACGAAGTCCCGTGCCGAAGGGGACTGAAGCCAGTACCAAACGAAGCGTGGATCAGCCCGATCCATTCTGACCACGAGGCGCATCATGAGGTCAGGATAGATGCAAGGCGCAGGGTTCCCGTCGTAGATTGCGGCGTGCCCGACGAGTTCCGGCGTGTTGCTCCGCGTGATGAGGAGATCTCCCGGTCGGAGCCAGAAGTGTCCATCTGCCGGCGCGTACATGGATGATCGTTTGAACGCCGTGGACTGATAACGGAAGCCCGTGACCGCTCCAAGCGACAGCACGGCAGCACCGTCGATTGCGTTGTCGCACACCGGTGACCAGCCGTTTCGTGGGAGCCCGGCAAGGACATCACCCAGATGGCCATCTACTGCGATGCTTTCGGAGAGTCGGCGCAGCGACGACCGCACCAAGGCTTGCACCTCACTCTCTGCGGGCTGGCGCAGAGCGCGGGCCTCAGCGATCAGGGTGGCGAGTTCTTCGATCCGCGCCACGATCCGCCGTTGCTCGGCCAATGGCGGCAGGGGAATCGTGAGCAACAGGAATTTGGGCGGATTCAGCGTCAGCTTCGAGAGGGCTGCTGACCCTGTCGACATTCCACGTGCTTCCTCCCAGAGTTGTGGACGTCGGAAGTGCCACCTCAGGTAACCCTCAGCAACGCGTGATCGATCCAGCTCATAGGTCGGGAACTTGTCCGAGACGAACATGCCATCGAGTTGCGGTGGAACGATCCCGAAAGTCCCCTTCCAGGCAAACAGCTTGTTGTAGATCACGTCACCGGTCTTGATGACGAAGTGGCTCTTCTTGGCGATTCGGAGTGCGGGTTTGAGTTCGCGATGGAACGGGCCGTCACCGTAGAGGCGCATGCCCACGAGGTTCGCGTCTTCGTCCGCTCCGAGCGTGTATGGTCGCGAGTTCGGGCGCATGATCTCGCCGAAGTGCACCTTGGGCCACGGTGCAGTCATGGATCTCGCCTTGTCGCCAGTTGACTGGAGAGCGTGAACACCGGGGGCAATCCCATGCGGGAGCGCTCGACCGGCCCCTGAGTCGCAAGACGGCTCACGGCTTCTTCTCCAGCTTCGCTTGGATCTCCGCCATGATCTCGAGGATCCGCCGTTCCTTCGCCACGATGCTCGCGGCAAGCTCCTCCGGCGGCAGGTGGGCGATGTCTTCTCTTCCCCGCGGGTTCTTGCGGTCGAGGTTGCCGTTGGCCGCAAGGAGCTCGTCAACAGGGACCCTCCAGGCGCGCTCGTTCTCTTCGCGCTTGTTCCACCAAGCAAGACACGGCGCGAACTCCTCGGACTGGAGCGGCTGGGTCTTAGTGTAGTTCTTGCGGCCCTCGGGAAGCGGGTGCTCGTAGTACCAGACCTCGCGCGTCGGCCCGGAGCGGTCGAAGAAGAGGAGATTCGTCGGGATGGGGGTATAGGGCGCGAAGACGCCATTCGGGAGACGCACGATCGTGTGGAGGTTGAACTCCTTCAACAGCTCCTGCTTGATACGTGCGCAGACGCCGTCGCCGAACAAGACGCCGTTCGGTACGACGACGGCGGCGCGTCCGCCTACCTCCGAACCCTTTCCGGGCCGCCTGAGCTTGCGCATGATGAGCTGGAGGAAGAGAAGCGCGGTCTCGGACGTACGGAGATCGTCGGGGAAGTTCGAGAGGATGCCCGCTTCTTCCTCGCCGCCGAACGGTGGATTGGTCAGGACGACGTCGACGCGGTCCTTGTCGCCGATCTCACGCAGCGGCGTGCCGAGGCTATTCCCGTACGCAATCTGCGGGTACTCGAGTCCGTGGAGGACGAGGTTCATCTGTGCGAGCAGGTACGGCAAGGGTTTCGCCTCGCCGCCGAAGAGGCTCCGCTCCTGCAGCGTCGCGCGGTCCTCGACGGTGCGGCACTCCTTCTCGAGGTGCTTGTAGGCTTCCGCGAGGAACCCGCCGGTGCCGCAGGCGGGGTCGAGGATCGTCTCGCCCAGGCGCGGATGCGTCGCCTCGACCATGAAGCGGACAACGGGGCGTGGGGTGTAGAACTCGCCCGAATCTCCTGCGGCGTCGCGCATCTCTTTCAACATCGACTCGTAGAGGAGGCTGAGCGTGTGGATCTCGTCCGAGCCGGTGAAGTGGATGCCGTCGACCAGATGGACGACATCGCGCAGGAGGTAGCCGTTGATCATTCGGTTGACGACACCGCGGAAGACGGTGGCCACGACGTCGCGACGGTCGCGGCCGTTGTGGCTCTGGAGCGCCCGCAGGTAGGCGAAGAGGCCCGGGCCTTTCCCGCCTCCAGGAAGGATCGCTTCTTCCTGATTGACGAAGGCGATCAGCTCGTCGCCGGTGATGCCGATTTCGCTCGATGCCCAGTCGCGCCACCGGTACGGCGGCTCGATGATGGCCAGGTAGGCGACTCCGGCGAGACTCGACTCTTGTTCACGGGCGCGCTCCATGTCGTCGAGGAACTTCAGGAACATGATCCAGGTGAGCATCGGGAGGCGGTCGAGATCGCCGCTCAGGCCCTTGTCTTTGCGCATGACGTCGCGCGCCGACTTGACGACCGAGGAGAGGCGCTGGGCCGTGGTCGCTTCGGTCTTCACCTTTGCGGATCGAGCCATCGGTCTCTCTCCCTTTACTTAGGCCGCGTACAAGAGCGTCTGGAGTTCGCCCACGGCGCTCTTCAGCGCGTCGGCTCCGCCGAAGAGCGCGGCAATCTCCATGACGTTGCCGCGCGCGGAGATCGGCGGCACTTTCAGGATGTCGGGGATCTTGAATTGCGCCGTGCCGTATTCGGCGTACTTCTCGAGCAGCTCGTCCAGGATCGCCCGGGCTTCGGGGCTGTAGCGGTCGAGGAACGCCTTGTCCTCTCGACGCAATCGCTCGGCGCGCTCGCGCCGCGTCCGCAGCGGCGCATTGTAGGCGACGTGGCAAAGGAGGTCGAACGGGTCGGCGTCCGGCTGCTTGGTTGTGGCGGCCAGGTCCTCGAACAAGATCCCGCGCTCCTCGAGCTTCTCGATGACTTCGTCGCGCGAGATCGGATCGGACCAGAACTTGCGCAGTTCGGACCCCGTCGGCCAGAGGATCCTCACCTTCTCGGCGGTGTAGTCGATGTAGGTGACGACGCGCAGCTTCTTGCCGTCGCCGTCCAATTCATGGACAACGTCCGCAACGATCTCGACCCTGCCCCCGTCCACGTAGTACTTGCGGCGTTCCAGCCAGGGTCCTTCCTTCACCAGGGCCGGCTCGCCAATTTCGCTGGTGGCGATCTCCTCTTTCGCCGCCTCTTCACTCAGGAGGATCGTCTCCTTGCGGACGTGCCCCGCTTTGTCGATGTGCTGCTCGGTCGTGATGACGGGGTCGCCGTCGAACTCTGGGTCGGCGAAGTGGCCGGTGGCGGAGCCGGTGTAGTCGAGGATCGTGAAGAAGAGCTTGCCGTAGTCGTCGCGCACGCGGGTGCCTCGGCCGATGATCTGCTTGAACTCCGTCATGCTCCCCACGACGCGGGCGATGGCGATGACGCGGCACGTCGGCATGTCGACGCCGGTCGTCAGGAGCTGTGACGTCGTGAGGATGACGGGCGAGACCGTCTCGACGTCCTGGAAATCGCTCAGGTGGCCGCGGCCGACCTCGCGCTCCTCCGATGTCACTCGGCAGACGTAGTCGGGATGAGTCTGGACAAGGTCCGCATTCCGGTTGTTGAGCGCCTGGCGCATGTCCTCGGCGTGCTCCTGATCGACGCAGAAGACGATGGTCTTCGCGAAGCGGTCGGTCCCGCGGAGGAAATCCGTGAGGTGTTGGGCGATGGCGTCCGTACGCACTCGCAGGGAAACCTCTCGCTCGAAATCCTTTGTGTGGTACTCGTCGTCGGGGATCTCCCGCCCGTAGCGGTCGCGCTGCCCCTTCTCGGGCCGCCAGCCAGCGGCGTCCACTTCGGTGACGACTCGATGAACGCGATAGGGGGCGAGGAACCCGTCGTCGATGCCCTGACGCAGACTGTAGGTGTAGATGGGGGTCCCGAAGTAGTCGTAGGTGTTGCGGTTCTCCTCCCGGAGCGGAGTGGCCGTCATGCCAAGCTGGTACGCGGGTTCAAAGTAGTCCAGGATCTCTCGCCAGTTGCTGTCATCGCGCGCACTGCCGCGATGGCACTCGTCGACGATGATGAGGTCGAAGAAGTCCTGCGGGTACTCGCGGAAGAGCCCCGGTCGCGCCTCGTCTTTGGCGATGGCCTGGTAGATGGCGAAGTACATCTCGCGGCTCTTCACGACCTGGCCGCCCTCGATCTTGAACCGGGCATCGCCGAACGCGGTGAACGTCTTGTCCTTCGGGTCGTCAATCAGGATGTTCCGGTCCGCAAGGTAGAGGATCCTCGGTTTGCGGTGCTCGCCGGTCTGATTCCAGCGGCTCGACCAGAGCTTCCAGCAGATCTGAAACGCGACGAACGTCTTGCCTGTCCCTGTCGCCATGGTGAGGAGAACGCGACGCTTCCCTTGAAGGATGGCTGCGAGCGCGCGATTGATGGCTATTTGCTGGTAGTAGCGCGGGGTCTTGCCGCCGAGACGTTCGTTCGGGGCGAGGAGGTGGTCGTCGACCACTTGCTCGGGGATGGACCCCAGCTTGGAACCTGAGCGGAGTCGCGTCCACAACTCCTGGGGCGTGGGGAACTCGGCGAGGTTCCTCTCCAGCCCGGTGAGGTAGTCGAACTCCACGATGCCGTGGCCGTTGGTCGAGTAGGCGAACCGCAAATCGAGAATCTCGGCGTAGGCCTTCGCCTGGCCCAGCCCTGCGCCGGGCGTCTTGTACTCGGCTTTCGCCTCGACCACCGCGAGCGGGAAGTCGGCCGTGTACCGCAGGAGGTAGTCGGCGCGTTTTCCCTTGCGACGCTTGACCAGCGAGCCCGCCACGAGAATGCGCCCATCCGTGAACGTGCGTTGCTCGGCGATGGAATGGGGGCCCTTCTCCCAGCCCGCGGCCTGGAGCTTCGGGACGACGTACTTCCTACAAGTGTCAGCTTCCGTGGTCACTGCGCCGCCCCGCCCCTCAGCGAAAGAGGCTTCGGAGTACGGCATCGAGAGCTGCTGTTGGGTGCGGTTTGCATGAGCACAGGTAGAAGATCATAGCCCTTGCAGAGCGAGGGAACAACGGACGCCTGCGAGACGCCAACGCTCGCAATGGGTTGCGCGGCCGCCTGCCCGTCGGCTATGTTCTACTCCAGGTGGTTGGTGTGGCTTCTGTACGGCCTGAGTGAGGAGGGAAAACGATGTCGATGCCAAAGCGGATGGGGGCGGAGTTCTTTGGGACGTTCTGGTTGGTGTTGGGTGGGTGCGGGAGCGCTGTCTTGGCGGCGGCCTTCCCTGGGCTCGGAATCGGATTCGTCGGGGTGGCGCTCGCGTTCGGACTCACGGTCCTGACGATGGCCTACGCCGTGGGCCACATTTCGGGTTGTCACCTCAATCCAGCGGTCTCGCTTGGTCTCTGGGTCGGCGGGCGGTTCCCGGCGAAGGACCTCGTGCCCTACATCGTCGCCCAGGTTGCGGGCGCGGCGGCCGGCGCGGCGATCCTCTACCTCATTGCGACTGGGGCGCCGAGCTTCGACGTGACGGGCGGATTCGCGACGAACGGCTACGGTATTCACTCGCCGGGCGGCTACACGATGACGGCGGCCATCATCTGTGAGGTCGTCATGACGGCCATGTTCCTCATGGTCATCCTCGGGGCGACGGATAAACGCGCGCCGAAAGGCTTCGCACCGATCGCCATCGGCCTCGCGCTCACGCTCATCCACCTGATCTCGATTCCGGTCACGAACACGTCGGTCAACCCGGCGCGTTCGACGGGCGTCGCGATCTTCCAAGGCGGCTGGGCGCTTCAGCAGCTCTGGCTCTTCTGGGCCGCACCTCTGGTCGGAGCTCTCGTCGGCGGCATCGCGTACCGACTGAT
>Ga0315278_10003981_pt1 | contig 13300 bp, 12 predicted proteins | sample YL17G06_0_MG_FD_203880 | JGI IMG/M metagenome (GOLD analysis project Ga0315278, IMG submission 203880) | Sediment microbial communities from Yellowstone Lake, YNP, Wyoming, USA - YL17G06_0 | ecosystem: Environmental > Aquatic > Freshwater > Lake > Sediment | place: USA: Wyoming | collected...
ATAACGTATAGCAGGCAACAGCCTGTTATAAGTTTATATTGAAAAAGTGAATAGTGTAAATACAGAACATATTCCGGTTCTTGCTAAAATTCTTGTCGAACAGATAAAGCTGCCGCAGGATGCGGTAATGGTCGATGCGACCGTAGGACAGGGAGGTCACAGCGAGATGTTCGGCAGGACTTTGGGCCCTGAGGGAGTACTCATCGGTCTGGATATCGATAAAGGTTCTATCCAAAGGGCCCAGGACAAATTAAAGGGCCTGAAATGCAGGGTGATTCTTCTTTGTGATAACTTTGCCCGGATAAGCGAACAGGTCCATAAACAGGGAATAGAAAAGGTGGATTTCATTCTCGCAGACCTCGGCGTCTGCTCGTCGCAATTAGTCGATATGGAGGCAGGACTTAGCTTCCAGACGAATATGCCCCTCGATATGAGAATGGACAAAAGATTAACGACCAGTGCTGCCGATATAGTTAATTATGCCGATGAGAAAAACCTGGCTGATTTGATTTATAAATTCGGCGAGGACAGGGCATCGCGACGTATTGCACGTTTCATAACTGAATATCGCAGAAATCAGCCGATAACGACAACAGGACAACTGGCAGTGATAGTTTGCAAGGCTCTGGGGCAGGCGGCTCAAAAGAGAAGAAGTAAAATACATCCTGCCACCAGAACCTTTCAGGCTCTGAGAATCGCAGTCAACAGGGAGCTGGAAAATCTCGAGAAACTGCTCGATTCGGCGGTTGATTTGCTGAAGAAAAGCGGACGAACAGCAATTATCAGCTTTCAGAGCTTAGAGGACAGATTAGTAAAAAACAATTTCAGGGAAAACGAAAAGCGAGGTCTTTACAGGATTATCACGAAAAAGCCGATTGTGCCGAGCCGGGAGGAAATCGCCGATAATCTGAGAGCAAGAAGCGCGAAATTAAGGATTGCCGAAAGGCAATAAAACAATAAAAACAAATTATTAAAGGAAAATGGAGTTTCAATTATGACCTCCGATGCAAAAATTGGATTACTGTTAGGTTTGGTTTTCATATTTATCATTGCATTCATAATCAACGGCCTGCCGAACTTCCACAAAAGCTCTGCGAGCGGCGACATCAACGGCAACGAACTGACCACAAATATGGTCAGTCTGCAAAATGGTCCGCCGGCACTGGCGGCAAGGGAACATAAGGCACAGGAAATCCTCAATACCCCGCAACAGACACAGCCGACCAGCGTCCCCCCTGCCGAGAACGCTGTTTCGCCGACAGAGACACCGGCACAAATAAAGACGGGTCAAGTTATTGAGGTCGGGCCGACCGCACAGGCACAACCTTCACCGCAGGGCCAGCAGGAACAGATTGTCGCCGCTGCAGAACAACAAATGCCGGCACAAAAAGAAGAAAGCATTGTTAAAACATATACCGTTCGTGAAGGGGACACCCTTGCCACCATAGCCAAGAAGTGTTACGGCGCTGAGACGGGCAACAAAAAAACCGCTATCGACGCCTTATACAATGCTAACCGCAAGGCGCTGAAATCGCCTGACGACCTTGACGTCGGACAAAAACTTGCTATTCCAGCGCTGTCGACTTCGGGTAAAAATCAGGCCGACAGCACAACAGCATCCAGAACTAAAAAGGTTGATTCCGCCGGCAACAGTAAACAACAAGGCGGACAATATACGGTTCGGCAAGGCGATACACTGTGGAAAATCGCCGCCGACCAGCTCGGAGACGGGACACGTTACAAGGAAATAGTAAGATTAAACAATACCCTTCTCGACAATGAAGATGACCTTACGGTCGGAATGACTTTGAAGATGCCGTCCCGATAAAAACTATTTCCGTATTTGTGAACAGCTTTGCATAATCAAATATTTTTCGCTGCCGGTCAAGATATGAAACCGCGGTGGTTCTTTATTCTTATAGTTCTCTACTTCACGGCAATCTCCATCTTCGCCGTTTCTCTGCGCAGCGCAAACAACCATATTTTTTACAAGCTCTACGTATTGAGCATCGAGCAGAACCGACTCAAGCAGGAACTTTGGCAGAAACAACTGCAGGTTGAAAATTTAATAAGTCCAGCTTCCATCTCAAAACAGCTCGATTATTAGTAAAACCCCGTTAGAGGACGAAGTTCTTCAACGGGGTAAACAGGAAGAAACCTTGAAAAATATCCGTATTGTTACTGTTCTCCTGCTGATTCTCATCCTTGCATTCCTGGCATTGGCATTGCGTTGCTTTTACCTTCAGTTGTTAAAAAGCGGCTATTACAAATCAGCCTGTCTGCGGCAGCAGCAAAGACAGGAGCCTCAAAAACCGCAGCGAGGCGTAATTCTCGACTGTCGAGGCCGAATACTGGCTGCAAGCAACAAAATCCAGACTGTTTTTGCGGAACCGAGAGCCATTAAAAATCCGCAAGGCACATACGCGGCGCTGGCCCCGATACTCAATATGAACGCCGATGAAATTTGCGGGCTTATCAACGAAAGCAATAATCCCGGTTTTGTAAAACTCAGGACCGGCATTGACCCTGACAGGGGCAGCGCAGCCGCAAAAATCCGCGGCATCGGGGTGCAATCCGACTGGCAAAGAAATTATCCGGCGGGACGATTGGCTGCACACATTGTCGGTTTTACAAGCCTTGATGACCATGGACTCGGCGGCATTGAACTTAAATACGACAGGGAGCTTACCGGCACGGCGTCAAAAAACATATTTTTTGCAGACGCCGCTCCATACCGCAGGCCAATCCGGCTGAAAGAACAAACAGGAATTCTTCGTGACGGGTGCGGCATAATCCTGACCATAGACTCCGCAATCCAGCAATTCGCACGCTCCGAACTGCTGAAACAATATAGAGATTACGACGCTGAATCAGCCATCGCAATCGTAGCAGAACCAAAAACCGGCGCAATTCTGGCAATGGTGTCGCTGCCGGACTTCGAGCCTGATAACATCCGTTCAGCAGACCCCAACGAATTCCGCAACCACGCAATAAGCGACCAGTTCGAGCCGGGCAGTCTGCTAAAACCCATCACTGCCGCAGTTGCACTCGACACTGGGGCAGTAGGATTCAACGACACTATATTCTGTGAATACGGCAATTATCACGGCAAAGGGTTCGGACAAATCGGTGAATACGAGGGACATAGATACGGAAACCTCTCAATCCGCGAAATCCTGGCCCTGTCCAGCAATATCGGTATGGCAAAAATCGGACAAAAACTCGACAAAGAGAAACTCTACAGCGGCCTGAAATTCTTCGGCTTCGGGCAAAAAACGGGCATCGACTTGCCGGGTGAAGCTGAAGGCCTGCTCCATCCTGCAGAGAACTGGAACGGATACAGCATCACTCGAATACCTTACGGGCAGGAAATCTCCGTAACTTCAATACAGATGCTTCGGGTGTTCTGCATACTTGCCAACGGCGGATTTTCGGTCCGGCCATACCTCGTCAAAGCGATAGTAGACAACAACGGCAACATTACAAAATTAAAGCAGTCTCAACCGATTGGCGTCGGCTACATAATAAAACCACAAACCGCCCAATGGATTACCAGAACCGCTCTCGTTGCCGTAGTCAATGAGGGGACAGGAAAACGGGCAAAGCTTGAAAAATGGCAGGTGTTCGGCAAAACAGGAACTGCGAACGTTGCCCGCAGCGACGGAAAAGGGTATGAGGAGGACGCCTACATCGCATCATTTGGCGGCGGCGCCCCTGCGGAAAACCCCAAGGTGGTTGTTTTAGTTTCAATTCGCAAGCCGAATCCACATCTCGGCAAAGGTTATTCAGGCGGAACCGTCGCAGCGCCCGTCGCAGGAAAAATCATCGAAAAAACACTGAATTACCTCGAAGGTCATCAGCAGTAATACCGCACGGTTAGTTTCACTCTGTCTTTGGCTGGTTTGGGCCGATATAGCCTGCCTCGATACAGAAACGAATCATCTGGCGAGCCAGCGGACCGGCATCGGTGGCGCCGTGCTGACCGCCTTCGACAACAACTGCAACTGCAACGCTCCTGCCTTTGCTGTCCTCGGCAAAGCCCGCAAACCAGGCGTTCTCCTCAACCTCAGTAGAACCTGTTTTGCCGTAAACTTTCACACCGGACATTGAAAAGCCTGCGCCGGCAAATACATCATAAGCCGTGCCGCCGTCCTCGTTGACAACGGCGCTCATACCATCACGAATAGTGTCCAATGTCTGTGGGGAAATATTCAGGGCAGTCGAATCTGACGGTGCGTTTGCATCCGCTTTGATGACTAATTGAGGCAACTTGTATAATCCGCCTCTGGCGATAGCAGCCATTGCATTGGCGACCTGGAGGGGAGTAACCCGCAGATTGCCCTGCCCTATGCCGAAATATCTTCGCTCGCCCATATCGAGGGGCGGCACCTGCTCAAAGCGAGCGACAGTAACATTCGGAGGATTGTTCGAGATTTGGCCCTGCATCTGCCTGAAATTTCTGGCGGTGGTATCAGCAAACGGCGGGAGGATTTTGCGGCCATAGCCAAAATCGAACAGCCATCCCTGAAGAACCATAGGCTCGATTCTGTCGGCAAGGTGAGAAAAATAAATATTGCAACTGCCTTTGATGGCATTATGAGCGTTGTTGTGCCATTTGTCGCTGTGGCCTGTGTGGTATCTGTTATATACCCAGCAGTCGGGCCAGCCTTTCGGGGCAGGCTGAGCAGGACAGGTTATAACCTCACCGGCGGTAATCCTGCCTGATTCGAGGCCTGCAATCAAAATCAGCGGCTTTATAACCGAGCCGGGCGGATACTGTCTGTTCAATACACGATTTATCAGAGGTTTATGCGGGTCGCTTTCAAAGACCGCATAATCGGACCTGACCCGGTTCAAATCAAAATCAGGCATCGAAACCAGCGCCAGAATGTCCCCTGTAGCGACATCGATTACAACCCCTGCCATCGGGGCCTTGCAATTGGCGTTGAAACCGCAGTCAGTAAAACAATTTTCAATTTTCTTCTGGAGTTCGATATCAATCGTCAGCGAAATATCTTCGCCGAACTGTGTTTCGGTCCTGCTTATTTCCCGGCGGTCTACGTCGTAAACCACTTCTCCTCTTTTGCCGCGAAGAACGGTTTCACATACATATTCCGTGCCGTCCTCTCGTCCGCAGATATCGTCGTCGAGATAACCGGCCAGTCTGTCACCTGCAAAAAGTTTATCATCAGCCGGCCTTGCGGCGCCGACCCAGCCTACTGTCTGGGCGGCAATATTATCATACGGATAAATCCGCTGCGCTTTCGGCAGGATTTCAACGCCGCTAATATCCATAAACTCAACCTGAGCGGTAAAAATATCGTCGTCGGTCTTCAGTTCAAGCAACGGCCAGTTCTTGTTGGCTTCGGCAATGTCGTCGACCTTGTCGATAAGCAAAAGACGCCTGTCTGCATCAGGAAATTTCTTTTCAAAATCCGCAAGTGCCTGCGAAAATGGAACATCCGCTATTTTGTAACGATACTTCTCGATTATTCCGGCAGTGGGTTCGTTTCGCCTCCACGCAACAAACGTGCGCAGATTCCAGACACGGTTATTTATTTTCTCAATTTTGTCTTCGATTTCGGTGCGTTCAAGGCCGAAACTTACACATTTGTCAATTACCTGCTGGAGGTCTTTGAGACCCTTATCGATTTCTTCCTGTGCTTTTGCCATCGCAATGGAAGCGTTTCGTTGTTTAGCCGCTTTTTTCAGCTTAGCCTGCCTGACACGTTCATCCATAAAGCAGGTAAGCCTATAGTTGATATGCAGCATAAACCGTGATTCATCGGCGGCCAGTATTTTGCCGTTACGGTCGAGTATTCTACCCCTGACGGTCCTAAGCAGGCGGGACAGTCCCTGCTGAATTTTTAATTTATGGATTTTGTCCTGATAGAAGGACTTGTCCCTCAACTGCATCTGTGAAAGGCGCAGCAGAAAGGCCAGCAGGAAAACCGCACAAAGAAATATGAAGACTTTGATTCGCTTACCGTACATATAATCCGCTTACATTGCCGTCGGGCCGCTCAATGTATTCTTATACGCATCAGCCAGGCGAAGGGCAAGAACAAAAACGGCCCGACCGCAGCCGAGTATAAGGACGACCCCAGCAAAACGGCATACACATTAGGCGGGTTCTGAATTCCTTTTAGATATGTCAAAAAAATAATCAGTAAACCTGCGAAAATTCCGACTGCGGCTATCACAATCGCCTGATAAGGCATTCTCCTGACGGCAATGATACGATGAAGATAGGCCAGCGATGTTCCGAAAAGGCCGTAACTGATTATGTGAGGCCCCATAGCAGAGCCGATAAGGTCGGCGCCAAAACCTATCGCAAAGGAGGCAATAATAGCTTCGGTGGTGTTATAATGCACCGCAAAAAATACCAGCGAGATCAGCAGCAAATCGAGCCTGACGCTCGCAAGCGCGATAACATCAACCAGCCCTGACTGCATTACTATAACGGCAAGAACAAAAACCGAAAACCGGACCCAGTGCATTTCACATTCCTTACTGTTGTTGCGGATTCATTATAATCACAACAACATTGTTGAGTTTGGTTATATCACACGCAGGCCTGACTGCAACATTCCAGAGCGAAGGATTTTCGTCGTCTCTGGAGCATTTATCGATTTTTCCCACGACTATGGGAGTATCGAGAAAGCCCGGCTTTTTGCAGGCATAAACGTTTTCACCGGTTTTGACCTTGTGACTTATTGAAAGCATCTGAATTTTGGCGATTTCACCGCCACCGCCCCGCATCAGTCTGCTTACGTCCAGCCCGGGGACATTCACCGCTATATTTGACGTGGGGTCAGTAATGAGTTTCACCTGAGCGGTGCGAGACGAGATGCTGGATATAGTCCCTATAACGCTGTTGTCACCGAGAACAAATTGTCCTTTGGCCAGCCCGTCATCCGAACCGCGGTTGATGATAAGCTCGCTGCGCAGGCCGCTGACGGCATCGGTTATAACGTCTGCAATCACAAATTTAGCTCCTTCCATCGCAGGAAACCGCTCCCGAAGTCCTCCAATGGCCTTTATCTTCTGGTGAGCCTCGTTCAGTTCCTGCACAACATTGGAAAGATGATTTTGAAGTCTGTCGTATTCGATACGGCTGATGACATCCATCGGCAGCTGTTTTGCACGCGCTGAAAGCGAAAGACTTCTGCTGATATTCAGCGGCCAGCTAAAAATGCGTGCAAAAGCAAACTGAAATTTATTCGTCCAGCTCTGCGGTGCAAGAAGAAAAATGAATCCCCCGAGCATAAACCACGTAACCAACATCCGTCTGGAAATTTTGATTTGCTTCCTTGCCATATCAGAAAACAGCGCACTTGGCAAATAACAAACAGGGAAAGCTATATACCGGCTGCAAACATCTCATCTGCCGGACGGACGCTGCTTTTTACTCCCATCCGGATTCGCTGTGGTCCATAGTGTCCTTCAACAGTTCGAGATTTTCGAGATAGACGGCAGTTCCTCTTGCCACAGCGCTTAACGGGTCTTCGACCCTTTCTATTCTCAGGCCTGTCGCATTCTGCAAAACCGTATCTATGCCTCGCAGAAGCGACCCGCCGCCGCAGATATGGATGCCGTTGTCAATCAAATCGGCGGCAAGTTCCGGCTCACCCTTTTCCAGCGTCCTTATTACCGCATCTATGATTGCAGCTACCGGCTCACGAAGCGCCTCTCGAATTTCCTCGCTGGTGATGACTATCTTTCTGGGCAGGCCTGAGATAGTGTCCCTGCCGGCAATTTCCATTGTCAGCTCTTCTTCGAGCGGAGCGGCAGAACCAATCTGTATCTTAACTTTTTCCGCTCTTGGTTCACCGATAAGCAGATTATACGTCCTCTTGAGATGATTGATTATCGCCTCATCCATATCGTCGCCGCCGACGCGTATCGATTCACAGGTGGCGATGTCAGCCAGACTCATTATGGCTACTTCCGTCGTTCCGCCTCCGATGTCTACTATCATTGACGCCGTTGGTTCGGTAATCGGCAGACCCGCCCCGATTCCGGCGGCCATCGGCTCATCTATCAGATAAACTTTCCTTGCGCCCGCCCGCTCGGCACTATCGATAACGGCCCGTCTTTCAACGGCGGTTATACCGCTGGGGACGGCAATTACCACCCGCGGGCGCACGAGACTGCCCCTGCCGTGAACTTTTCTGATAAAATAGCTGAGCATCTTTTCGGTGATTTCAAAATCACTGATGACGCCATCTTTCAGAGGTCTAATTGCGCTGATAGAGCTGGGCGTTTTGCCCAGCATTTCTCGGGCAACCAGACCGACAGCCTCGCCGTTATTTAAGACAATATTGGTTCCTTTGCGAACTGCAACAACTGAGGGTTCATTGAGGACGATGCCTTTACCCCTGACACAGACGAGAGTGGAACACGTGCCGAGGTCAATGCCCATGTCCATGCTAAACCAGCCTAAGACACTGTCCAGTAGCACGTTTGATTCCTTTCAATTTTCTACTGACTATTGAATTATATCGCAGCCTACCCTTACCTGGGTATTTGCCACAACATAAGAGAAAAAAACAAAACTGTCAACAGTCAATTTGCTACGGCACTGAAAATATCGTCTCGTATTGATAATAGCATTCCCACGTTACAAGGCAGGCGGTCGTCAGCACTGCAAAAAATGCGAGGGCAAGAATAACCGTATAAAGGTTACTCGAAGCAGGTATTTTTACGCCGTTTTGTCCGTCAGGACTCATTTACTAACCTCATTTTGTTATTTTCCGGTCTGAAAGCCTTGCTTTTCGACCATACAGAAGTTTACAAATTGGTCGATGCGTTATCGCCGACCTTCGGCTGCTGCTGGACAAGGTCAAGAACTCCGACAGCCTCTTTCGCATCAACATCTATAATAAGAACGTCACAGATAAATTCATCACCTCGTGTAATATGGAACTTCATTCCCTCTTTAACTCCGTCGGCAGAACCGAGAGAAATACTGACCAGGGAATTTTTCAAATCCACCGCCGTTATCACACCTTGGAGGGAAAGGCTGGTAACCACAGGCGCCAGCGCCGGTCTGGCCTCACCGATTTTAGGCGTAACAGGGACGGGTGCGGCAAAAGTTTTGCCCATCGGCTGCAACAACTGGTCGAGCTTATCCTGCAAATCAGCCTTTGCCTCGAGCAGTCGCTTTTTTTCCGTCTCAAGTGATTCGATTACCGCCATTTTTTCAACGAGAGCCGACGACGTCTCATTATACTCCTTGTGTTCCTTAACCTGTTCTGTTTTGACTTTATTCAGCTCTTCGAGGGTATTTTTCAGCAACTGACCCTGCGTATCTGCGGTCTGGGAAAAATCTTTTGTTATGCTGGCCCAGCTATTGACCTTTTCAACCAGAGCCGCTTTTTCCCTCTCCGCATTACTGATATTGGTCTGCAATTCCTTGATTTGGCTCTTTAGAGAAGTTACTTCCGTATTCAGTTTGTCTTCTAACTGTTCGTTCTTCTGGCTTTTCTCTCCAAGCTGCTTGGTAAGGTCATTGACTTTTTCGCGCAGACCGTTTCTGTCGGTCTGAAGTTCGTTATATTTCTGTCTGTAATTATCAGCGCTGGCAACGTAGGTTACTACTATGCCACATAAAAAAATCGAGGACAATGTCAACAAGACTATTAAAATCTTCGTAAGCGTACTCAAGATTAACTCCTTTCACTGACCATAACCAAAAACTACTTATGCCTTAAATTACGACATTATTCCGGACAATCTTTACAATTTTACGCTAAAAATCTGCAAAGGTCAAGCTGATTTTCGCCAAGTGTGTTAAAATAAGATGGCCACGGAAGATAGGGGGATTCCAGCCGTCTAAAATCTCATTTAACCAGTTATTTCCCAGTTATATACTGGAAAACCGCCTTAGCAGCCGCAAGACGAACTGATTTTGATTCATTTTTCAATAATGATGGTAAAAATATTATAAGACGTTGCGTGCGAAGCCTCCCTATAGCCAGTGCCGACAGAACATTGACTCTATCTACGCCTTGCTCGTCCATACCAGCCGTTAAATTCTTTCTAAAGACGTCAAGCACCACCTTCTCGCCGCTTTTATCGCCGAGCATACCAAGCTGCTCTGCTGCCGCCAGCTGGACCTCCAGAATCTCGTCATCCAGCTTGGTAGCCAAAACATCTTTGGCCTTTTCTGTCCCCAATGCTCCCATCGCTTTTATACCCATAATTCTGTCATCGGCATAAGAGCTTAAAACTATGGCCCACAACTTGGGGAATATCTTTTCATCGCCGAGCCTTGCTCTGGCCTCTACAGCCTGAAATCTAACCTTGTCATCGGAATCCTTATCGGTCTGCGCCCAAGACAGTAGCTTCAATACACTTTCATCGCCGCTTTTTCCGAGCAAAACCACGGCGTTGGCCCTTATTATCTGGTCTTTGCTGAGCGCAGCTTTGCGAATAAAATCGAGCTTTTCAGGAGAGCCTAATTTGGCCGCTGCATAAGCTGCGGCAATCCTCGTATTTTCGTCTGTCGCCTCCAGTAACCGCACTACTTCGCTTTTGGCAGGCTGATATACCATATCGCCAACAGCCAAAGCAGCGGCAAATCTGACGGGCACAAAATCGTCCCTCAATAGCCTCTGAACCTGTGGCATAAACTCATTCAGCCCTGCCGAGGCAACAACCTCTATGGTATTTGTCCTGACCTGCGGGTCATTATCTGCCAGACCATCCCTGATAATCTGCGCCGCTTCAGGCTCAAGGCCTTTAATGTCGACAGAACTGCTCTGCAAAAGACCGCCGCAGCCTGAAACGAATAAAATCCAGAGGGCCGCAAAAAATTTTATTTCACTTCTTTGCATATCTTTTATTTCGGCCAAACCGCTCCAAAAGCTGTATCAATAACAGTATAACAAAACAGGCTGCGCAGCAAACATCGAGCCATTGACCGTAAATACTGAAAACCGCAACCCTTTTATCTATCGGCACTGTGTCGACAAACCATCCTGCCACAGCCGTTCGGTCCATAGCCTTTTGCGGCAATGTGCCTGCCTGAAATCCATCCCTTATACGCCCTGCCGTATCAATCAAACAGCTTATGCCGGTATTGACGCTTCTCAGAATAGCCAGTCGGTTTTCGACGGCCCTGAAAACGCAAACAGCCGTGTGCTGTGCAAGTTCGGCAGATGGCCGAACATTTCCGTCCCTGAATTTCACGAACCAGCCGTCATTGCTTATATTTACAAGCCAGTCAATTCTTTTTTGTCCCCGACCATTCACGGCAAACCTGCGGGCTATCTGCGGTATACTGTCCTCATAACAAATCATTACGCCGAATCTGTAAATCCGCTCCTGTTGTCCCCTCCCTGTCATCTCGAAAACCGTATATTTGCTGCCGTAGTCGAGCGAATAATCAAAGTCGTAAGGCGTAAGTTTCATCAGCAGGTTATACAACCACGGTGCGCTTTTCTTGAACGGCACTACCTCGCCGAACGGCAAAAGGTGAATCTTATTATATTGTTCCGGCGCCGCCGTGCCTTCGGGCGTATACAAAAACGCCGAGTTATATCGCTCAACCAGATCGAACGTCAAATTTTCTTTCAATCCCAGCGTTCCCCCATACGCACCCGCAAGCACAAAAACATTATTTTCTTTCGAATGCTCCTTTAATTTATCGTCCACAATTTTGCAATGATACGAAGCAGTAAGACGACTCAGCACCCGCTGGTCTAATGTTGCCATCACCATCGTTTCAGGCCAAACAACCAGCTCTGCGCCGCCCTCGGCGGCGGCAGCGCTGTTTTTCAGCAGCCCATTAAGAATCTCATCTTCGGCACCGAACGATTCCTTGACCGACTGGGGGACATTCGTCTGAACCGCCGCAACAAGCGGACCCCGCTCAACACATTTATCCGTCTGCTCAATCCGCCACCGTCCGTAAAAAACAGCACTAATTAAAACCACCCCCACTACAGCAATTTTTATGAAATTGCTGATTCTGAAAACATTTTTTTGACCTGCGATAATTATTAGTTCGGCGATTAGCCCATTGACCATTGCCACGATAAAAGACACGCCTGCGGCGCCAAATATATCTGCTATCTGGATAAGGGTAATATTGGCATACTGACTGTGCGCCAGAAACCGCCAGAAAAACCCTCCCCAAAAGACGCCCTGCAATCGTTCAGCCCCGACAACCAATACCGGCACAGCTAAAAATAACGGCACTTTTTTTGTCCTGCAATATCGCAGACACATCGCCACTATCGGCCAAAGAATTGCCATATACAGGCAAAGCGCAACCCAGCCAATCCACGTTACCGGATAAATCCAGTATAAATTGCCTAACCAGTAAAAAAATGAGACTATGTAAGCGGCGGGAATTAAACCCTTTGGCTTTGCCTCCGGCGAACAAGCCAAGATAAACGGCACCAGTGCAATCCACGCCAACGCAGACAGGTTAATCGGCGGCTGGATTACCGTCAGCAACAATGCACTGGCTATAAAAGCCAAAATTATCTTTGGTGTTTTTTGCGTTGTGAGGATGGGAATTTTCAAACAATATTCCTTTTGTTTCTATGAGCCGTTTTCGAGACTCTTTTACATACTTTTGCGAAATCTCTATACCTGTATAATGTCGTTTCAGCGTGTAAGCTGCTGCCGCTGTTGTGCCGGAGCCGCTAAAAGGGTCAAGCACCCAGTCGCCCTCATTCGTACTGGCAAGAATTATTCTCGTAAGCAGCTTTTCCGGCATTTGGCAGGGATGCCAGCCAACACGTTCTTTAAAAGTTCCGCATACACGGGAGAAACCATCCCACACGTCGTCCGGCATCTTGCCGGCGGGATTGGCTCGCTTGTCTTCGTAAACCAATTGTCTCGCTGACGGAACACGAACGGCTTTATCGTTAAAAGTGAAATTCTTTTTATCGTTTACGAAATAAAATATATGCGTGTGCGAGCGGGCAAACTTATTTTTCGTCTGCTGGCCAAAGGTGTAATGCCAGATTATCCAGTTGCGCATAAAAAGCCCAAGCTCATCAGCAATGATTTTCACGCTCGCCGCATAGTCATCACCTATTGCTATATAAAATGAGCCTGTCGGTTTTAAGACCTTCTTGCAGCCGCTCATCCATTTTTTAGTCCACTCGATATAGTTATCGCGGCCTTTTTTATCGTGGTATTTATCGTATTTATAGCCAATATTGAAAGGCGGGTCGGCAAATATCAAATCCGCAAACGGCTCTTCGACCTTGTCCAAAATTTCTATGCAATCGCCGCATATTATCTTATTCAAAAACTACTGCATAAGGGGTAATTGTAA
>Ga0315278_10003982_pt1 | contig 13299 bp, 15 predicted proteins | sample YL17G06_0_MG_FD_203880 | JGI IMG/M metagenome (GOLD analysis project Ga0315278, IMG submission 203880) | Sediment microbial communities from Yellowstone Lake, YNP, Wyoming, USA - YL17G06_0 | ecosystem: Environmental > Aquatic > Freshwater > Lake > Sediment | place: USA: Wyoming | collected...
TATTCGAGCTTCTGAGAGATCTTCAGCACGGGGTCGCCTCCTGTCGTCCCAGCGTAGGTGGGGGGTCGGGGGCCGTCAACGCGCGCCGGAGAGCTTCCCCGGTTCAGGGTATGGACCAGGCTCGAGCATCTGCCGACAACCTCTGTAGGGGAAACGAGGGTCCCCCAGGAGGAGGACATGAGGAACGTGGTACGCGTGCTCGTGATCGATGACGAGCCCGACGTGCTCTTGCTGTGCCGCGTGAACCTGCGGCATGACGGGCACGAGGTGCTCGAGGCGCCCGACGGCGCGACGGGCCTGGCGCTAGCCGCCGAGGCTCCTCCCGACGTCGTGGTGCTCGACCTCATGATGCCCGCGATGGATGGGTACGGGGTGCTCGCGGCCCTCCGGGACGCGGAGGCGACCCGGAACGTGCCGGTGCTGGTACTGAGCGCCAAGACGCAGATCGAGGATCGGCGTCGATCGCTCGAGTCCGGCGGCGACGTCTTCCTCTCCAAGCCGTTCGCCCCAGAGACGCTCGGCGAAACCCTGCGAGAGCTCGTGGCGCTCGATCCGGCGGCTCGCGCTGAGGCGCGAGCATCCGCCCTGCGAGCGATCGAGGACGAGAGACCCTGAGGGCCGATCAGCCGATCGTGGCGGCGTAGTCGTCGCCGACCACGACGACGACCTGTGTCGTCTTCTCCACGAGATCGTCGATCGCCGGATCCAGCCGTTCTACCTTCGCTCCCTTGAAGTTCTTCTTGGCCAGGAAGGTGGCGTCGGACTCGTTCTGCGCCGCGGCCCCGCCGCCGCGGTAGTACACGATCGTCTCCGGGACCGGCTTCGAGGGAGCGTCGAGCGCGCCGGCGTTGATCGTGTAGCCCTTGGCCTCCAAGGAGTCCTGCGCGGTCGCGCCGAGGCCCGTGACGTTGGTGCCGTTGAAGACTTGGATCAGCACCCCGTCGACCTGGGGTGTGGGCGTCTCGGATGCCGTCGGCGAGGCGGGCCCGCTCGGCGAGCCAGCGGGAGACTCGCTGGCGACCGTCGTACCGCTGGGCCCCCCGCCCGGCAGGGCGGCGCCCCCGTCGGCGAATCCGTTCGCGAGCACGGCGGCGCCCACCACGAGCAGAGCGACGATCACGATGATCCGGCCGGTTCCCAGGTTCACGGCGCCCATCCTACCCCAGGGCTCCGGACCTGCCCGGGCGCGTCAGAGGCGGACACCGAGCTGTCCCGCAACCCGTTTACGGCGGCGCGCCTCGCGAACGCGGCGGAGCCGGCGTACGAGCATGGGGTCGTCGGCGAGCGCCGCAGGAGTGTCGATGATGCGATTCAGCAGCTGGTGATAGCGGGCGGGCGAGAATCCGAAGCGCTCGCGGATCGCCCGCTCCTTCGCGATCGTGAGCTTCCATCCCTCCCGCTCGAAGTCGAGGATCTCGCGGGCCCGGTCGTCGAGCTCAGGCGTGCGTGGCAGGGTGTCGGGGGTGGTCACGCGCCAAGGCTACCCAGCGGCACCGACGGTTCAAGCACCTGCGCACGTACGTCGATGCTGAGAAGCGGCGGCGGTGATGAGGATCAGCGCACCTGGCGCGAGCGAGCGAGAGGCGGAGCGGTGTCCGAGGGCGAGCAGGGGGCGGGTGCGAACGGCGACGCGCGGTTCCGGTCGGTCGCGCAGCTCGATATGCTCCACAGCCTCGCCGCGAAGCTGAATGCACTCGGCGACGTCGCCGAGATCGGAGCCGCGATCACCGCCGAGCTCCGCACGATCATCGACTACCACAACTGCCGCGTCTACCTGCTCGAGGCCGACGGCGTGACCCTGATGCCGATCGCCTTCCGCGGCGATCTCTTCCGCGAGTACGAGCAGGAGACCCTCGAGGACTTGATCACCCACGTCGGCGAGGGGCTCACGGGGCACGTGGCAGCGACCGGCGAGTCCCTCCTGACCAAGAACGCCCAGGAGGTCGCGTTCTCGATCCAGATCGATGGCACCGACGACATCGTCGAGTCGATGCTCCTGGTCCCGATGAGGCTGGGCGACCAGGTGACCGGCGTGATCGTGCTCTCCAGCCTCGGATACGGCAGGTTCGACGAGGAAGACCAACGGCTCCTTGAGGTGCTCGCCTCGCATGCGGCGGTCGCCTTCGAGAACGCGACCCTGCTGCAGGCGGAACGGCATGCCGCCGAAACCTCTGCCGCACTGCTCCGGCTCTCCCAGGCGCTCACCAGGATGCGCGCGGTCGGTGACATCCTGCAGGAAGCGCTGGAAACGATCCCATCGCTCGCACCGTGCGCGGTCGCCGGCGTGTACCTTCTCGACCCGGCGACCGGTGACTTCCATCTCGGCCGGCTCCACGAGGTCGTCGAAGGTTCCGCCCGCCCAAGGGCGGAGATCGCCGACGTCCCTCGGGAGGTTGCCGACGCCTTCCTGCCGAGCGACACCGAGCCCTTCGTGATCCCGCTCGAGCTGACGCGGCAGCTTCCTGGAGAGCTGCACTTCGCGATCGAGCCGACCGACGTACTGATCGCCCCGATCCGTTGGGACCCCGACGGGTTCGGCGCGATCGCGATGATGGCGCCCGCCGGTGCCCGTCCCTACGGCCAGGACGAGCTCCGCAAGGCACGGGGGCTCGCCGACATCACGTCGCTGGCGCTCGGCAACGCGCGACGGCTCTCCGAGCTCGAGCGGTTCCACGAGCTCGTCGAGAGCCTCGATGCGGTCTTCTGGGAGGCCGGGTCGGCGACCCTCGCATTCACCTTCCTGGGCGGACGAGCCGAGGAGCTGCTCGGCCCTGCGGCGCTCGACTGGCCGGCCGAGGAGCGGCAGTGGGGATCGCACATCGACCCCCGGGATCGGGACGACGCGATGGACGCGATGCGACTGGCCGCCGAGAAGGGCGAGGACCAGGAGCTCGAGTACCGCACCCGCACGCCCGAGGGCGAGACCGCGTGGATCCGCGACCTCGTGCATGTGGTGGCCGGCGCGCAGGCCGTTCGCCAGCTACGCGGCCTCATGGTCGACGTCACGGAGCGCAAGCGAGCCGAGCGGGCCCTCCGCAAGAGCGAGCGGCAGTACTCGGAGGCGTTCGAGCGCGAGCGCGAAGCCTCCCAACGGCTCCGAGCGCTCGACGAGATGAAGAACACGTTCCTCGAGGCCGTCTCGCACGACCTTCGTACGCCGCTCACCTCGATCCTCGGGTCGGCGCTCACCCTGGAACGCACGAGGATGGAGCTCCCGCGCGAGGACGTCGTCGACCTGGTGCATCGGATCGCCTCGAACGCCCGGAAGCTCGAGCGCCTGCTCTCCGACCTCCTCGACCTTGACCGGCTGCAGCGAGGGATCGTCTCGCCCCAGCGCCGCCCCACGGAGCTCGAGACGCTCGTCCGACGGGGGGTCGAGGAGACCGAGAATCCCAGCGGTCACGTGATCGAGGTCGAGGTCGAGCCGGCCGTCGTGTCGGTCGACGCCGCGAAGGTCGAGCGGATCCTCGAGAACCTGGTGTCGAACGCGATCCGCCACACGCCGCCCGAGACGAGGATCTGGGTCCGTGCGCGGGCACAGGACGGTGGCATGCTCCTCATCGTCGAGGACGAGGGACCGGGCGTGCCGCCCGAGTTGCACGACGCCATCTTCGAACCGTTCCGGCAGGTGCCTGGGTCGGAATCGGTCCACTCCCCCGGGGTCGGCGTGGGTCTCTCGCTCGTGCTCCGGTTCGCCGAGCTCCACGGCGGCCGCGCCTGGGTCGAGGACAGGGTGGGCGGCGGTTCGATCTTCACGGTGCTCCTGCCCGCCGGGTGACGACATGAAGGACCGGGCGGCGGGGGGTACGGCCGCCGCCCGGTCCGAGCTCCCGTGACGCTCCCGGGAGCGATCCGCCGACGCCTAGATGAACAGCGTGACGGCGTCGCGGGCCTCGAGCAGCGCGGTGGTCGCGCCGGCCGGCTCGTCGAGCCCGTCGATCAGGTCCTCACTCGAGAGCCCGAGCAGGTCCATCGTCATCTGACAAGGGACGAGGTGGACGCCCAGGTCGCGCGCGACCTCGAGCAGCTCTTCGGGTGAGGCCACGTGGTGCTCCTCGGCGAGCTTCTTCATCATCGCGGGCCCCATCCCGGCGAAGTTCATCTTGCCGAGCTTCAGGTGCTCGGTGCCGCCCCGATTCATCATCGACATCATCTTCTGCATCCAGTTCTCGCCCGTGATGTGCACGTCGTTGCGCACCAGCGGGAAGAGCCCCCAGAAGGTGAAGAAGATCGTCGTGTCCATGCCCATCGCGGCACCCGTCGTGCCGAGGATGAACGTCGGCCAGATCTTGTCGAGGTCGCCGCTCCAGGCCATGATCACGAGCTTGTCGTGCGGCACGTGCTCGGGTGCGGGAGCCTTCTCCGGCGCCTCGAGCGTCGCTTCGATGGTCGCCATCGTGCTCACCCCTTCTTCCGGATCACGAAGCGGAACACGCCCGCGTCCTGGGTCTGCTCGACGAGCTCGTGCCCCGTCGAGGTGCACCAGGCCTTGAAGTCCGGCACGGACCCCGGGTCGGTGGCGAGGGACTCGATCAACTCACCCGGCTGCACGTCGCGGATCCCCTGCGCGGTCTTCGCGATCGGGAGCGGGCATGAGAGGCCCTTCAGGTCCAGCGTCTTGGCGATCGTCTCGGTCATCGCGGCACCCCTTCCTTCGTCGGTCACTTCGCCGTCCCGGCCGTTTCCTTCGGCTTGGAGAACGGTGCGTTCTCGGGGATCCGGCCCTGCGGCACGGTCTCCCAGTACATCCGGTTGAAGAGCCACTTCGCCAGGTGCCAGGCGCGGTTGGGCTGCGGCGGCACGGGCGGGTGCTCGTAGTCGAACCGCAGCGATGTCGCCTGGCCGTTGCCGGTCTCGAGGAAGCACATGACGCGGCCGCCGTAGTTCTCCTTCGGCGCGGTGCCGTGGATCAGCGATGCGATGCGGCTCGCGATCACCGGCGCCTCGAAGTGTGCGGTCGAGCCCGACTTCGAGATCGGCAGGTTCGTGGCGTCGCCGAGTGCGAAGACTCGGTCCTGACCCTCGACGTTCAGCGTGTGCTTGTCGGTCGGGATCCAGCCACCCGGGTCGCCGAGGCCGGAGTCGATCACGACCTGTTGCCCCTTGTGAGGCGGGACCAAGACGAGCAGGTCGTACTCCTGCGCCTCGCCCTCGAGCGACTCCACGATGCCGGCCGACGGATCGACGGCCTCGACGTTGAAGAACGTCGTCAGCCCGATCCCGCGCTCTTCCATGATCGGCGCGATCAACTTCGATGCGCTCTCGATCGTGAAGGCACGATTCAACGGGCTGAGCAGTTCCACCTCGCTCCTTTCGCGGAGCCCGTGCTTTCGCAGGTACTCCTCGACCAGGAACGTGAACTCGACCGGAGCCGGCGGGCACTTGTACGGGATCCCCGCCACGCCGATCTTGACCCGGCCGCCCTTGAACCGTGCGAGCTCCTGGCTCAGCCGCTCCGCGCCGGGCAGGGAGTAGAACTCGAACGAGCCCTCGGCCAGCCCCGGGATCGCCTCGGGCACCAGGCGGGCACCGGTCGCGATGACCAGGTAGTCGTACGGCAGTTCGCCTCCGCGCTCGAGTTGCACCGTGCCGGCATCCGGATGGACGCGGATCGCTCGTTCGATCGCGAGATCCACTCCGCTGCGGAGAAGCGTGCGCTCCTCCCGCGTCAGCCAGTGACCCTTGGCCTCGCCCAGCGCCACGTAGAGGTAGCCGGGCTGATAGTCGTGCATGCCCGTGGGATCCACCACGGTGATCTGCGCATCATGCCCAAGCTCCTTGTCGAGCAGGTTCGCGATCAGGGTGCCGCCGACCCCGCCGCCGAGCACCACCACGCGCGCGGGCATCCTCGGTCACCTGGTCTTCCGGATCACGAACCGTGCGTAGCCGTCCTCGGTGACGATCTCGATCATCTCGTGCTGGGCCTTCCGCACCCAGGCCGGGATGTCGGACTTCGATCCCTCGTCGCTCGAGAGCACCTCGATCACGTCGCCGACCTGGCCTTCACGGATCGCGCCGATCAGAGACATCAGCGGACCCGGGCACGCCATGCCGCGCGCATCGATCGAACGCGTCACCCCTGCCGCCGTCTCTCCCTGCTGCGCTATCGCATCTGATCCCTGAGTGCGCATGTTGCCACCTCCTAGATGAACGTCACTGGGCCCTCGGCCTCCATGAAGAAGGAGGCGACCCCCCAGATGCCGTCGACCATCGGGTCGAGATCGTCCTTCGTGATCTCGAACATCTCCATCGAGTCCGCGCACGCCTGGATCTGGACTTCGCCGAGATCCTTGGCCTGCGCGAAGAGCTCGCTCCAGTGGGTCTTGCCCTGCGCCTGGATCGCGCGGAGGCCCGCCTCGCCCGCCTCGGGCGACACGCCGTGATCCTTCAGGACGCGGTCGGCGCGGAACGCGTCGAGCGCCCAATACTGCAGGAAGACGTTGACCTTGCGCCCCATCGCCGCCGCCCCCACGGCCAGCACTGCGGCCGCCTGGAGCTTGTCGTCGGTCCCGGAGAAGAGCACCAGTGAGACGGTGTCGTCACTCATCGAGTACCCCTTCTTGCGTCGTACCCCTGTTCCTATGTCTCAAGCATCGGTGCACGCCGGGATGCCCCTTGGGGGCACCTGTCCCGACGCGGTTGGGACCATTCGGGACTCCGCTGAGGAACAAGTGCACCGGGCCGCTGGTCAGCGCGGCGGCTAGGATGCCCCACCCATGCTGGATCTCACGATCACCGGAGCCTTCGTCGTCGACGGCAGCGGCATGTCGGGGTTCCTGGGCTCCGTGGGTGTCCTGGGCGATCGCGTGGCCTGGATCGGCCACGGTACCGCTGCCGCGCCCGAGGCGGTACGCACGGTCGAGGCCGGCGGACGCGTGCTCGCACCGGGCTTCGTCGACGTCCACACGCATTCGGACCTGGGCCCGCTCGTCGATCCGTGGATGCCGAGCACGCTCCGCCAGGGCGTGACCTCGGTCGTCGTCGGCAACTGCGGGGCGTCGCCGTGGCCGGCGGCCGGAGCCGACGAGGTCGCGGCGGACGTCGGCGGCAAGGCCGGGACCTTCCTGTTCGACTCGTTCGGCGCCTATCTCGATGGACTCGAGACGGCGGGTCCCGCGGTGAACGTCGCGGCGCTGGTGGGGCACGGCGCCGTCCGCCTCGAGACGATGGGCCTCGAGCGGCGACCTCCCGACGACGAGGAGCTCACCACGATGCGGCGCCTCGTGCGCGAGGCCGTGAGCGACGGCGCGATCGGGATGTCCACCGGCTTGATCTACGTGCCGGGGATGCACTCCGCGACCGACGAGATCGTGGCGCTCGCCGAGGAGGTCGCCGCCCGGCACGGGATCTACGCCTCCCACATCCGTGGCGAGGGCGAACACCTCTTCCGCTCGGTGGACGAGGCGATCGAGGTCGGCAGGCGCGCGGGCTTGCGGGTGCACGTGAGCCATCTGAAGTGCGAATCCGACCTCGTGTGGGGCCGCGCGCCCGACCTGCTCCAGCGCCTCCACGGCGCCGACGACGTCACGGGCGACCAGTACCCGTACGCCGCATGGGCCTCCGTGATGTGGGCGCTGCTGCCAGAGTGGGCGCCCGTGGGGGAACTCCCCGAGATCCTCGCCGACGCGTCGGCGCGCGAGCGCCTCGTTTCCGCCGTCGAGGAGGGCGAAGGCGACGGGTTCCAGTCATCGGTCAACGGCGTGGGGTGGGACCGGATCGTGATCGAGAGCGGGAGCGACGGCCGCTGGAACGGCAAGAGCGTCGAGGCGGTCGGCGAGGCGCTCGGCATGGCCCCGGTCGACGCCTGCTTCCGGTTACTCGTGGAGGACCCAGAGACGGCGTGCATCGGCCACGCGATGCACGAGGACGACGTCCGCTCGATCCTCGGCGACCCGACGGTCATGGTGGCATCCGACGGCGCGTCGATGGCACCCGAGGGACCGCTCGGGGGGGCGGCCGTGCACCCACGCAACTACGGCACCTTCCCGCGCGTGCTCGGGCACTACGTGCGCAACGGCACGGTGACTCTCGAATCGGCGGTCCGCAAGATGACGTCGCTCCCCGCAGATCGGTTCGGGCTCAGGCACCGGGGACACGTCGTCGAGGGCGCCTTCGCGGACCTGGTCGTGTTCGACCCGCTCACGGTAGAGGACCGGGCAACGTTCACCACGCCGCACGAATACCCCGCCGGTATCGACCTGGTGATCGTGAACGGCCAGATCGCGTGGGATGGGGCACCCGAGGAGCGCGCCGGCCGGATCCTGCGACGCGGGGCCTAGCCGGCCTCGCGGGCCATCACGACCCCGCTGGGCAGGACCCCCACAGCCCGAGATTGGCGTCACGTCCCCTGCGCTGCGCCGCGAGGAACCGATCCACGTACCTCACGTTGGGCGGGAACGTGGCGACGAGCGCGAACCCGTCTGCGAGGATCCGCTCGTCGAACAGCTCCCCGTCCAGCCAGACGTACGCGAGGGTACGGTCGTAGCGGTCGGTGCGTTCCACGTCGAACTCCAGGAAGACCTCCCGGTCGTCCAGGGCGTTCTGCGTGTACGTGCTCGCCTCCGGACCGAAGCACTCCTCGTGGGTGTACGGGCCGTCCATCTCCGGCGTGTCGATCCCGATCAGCCTGATGCTCGTGTCGACTCCGTCCAGGTCGACATGGATCGTGTCCCCGTCGACCACTCGCGTCACCCGAGCGGCCGTGAGGTTCTCGGACGCCGGCATCCCATCGTTCGGCGATCCGGTCCGATCGACGGGGGTTACCCGGTCGCACGCCGCGGTCAGCGCGAGCAGAGCAACGATCGACACGACCCGGATCCGCGGCTTCATCGGCGAGACGCTACCGTAGCCCGATGACGACCGCGCTCGGGCTCGGGTTCGCGCCGGGGGATCCGGCGTTCGTCGCCGACCCGTACCCTGCGTACGAACGGCTCCGGGCCGACACGCCGCTCCTTTACGACGAGGCCACCGATCACTGGCTCGTCTCGCGGTACGAGGACGTGAACGCCCTCTTGCGCGACCGGCGACTCGGCCGCACCTACCGGCACGTGGCCACGGACGAGGAGATGGGGCGTCCCTCGTCCCCCGACGCACAGGCGCCCTTCTGGCATCTGATCGAGCGCGGCATCCTCGACATGGAGCCGCCCGATCACACGCGGGTGCGCCGGCTCGTCGCGAAGGCCTTCACACCGCGGATGGTCGAGGCGATGCGCGACCCGATCGGCCGGCTGATGAACGCCCTCGTCGACGGCGTCGAAGGCGGAGGGGAGTTCGACCTGTTGCGCGAGATCGCGGAGCCGCTCCCGGTTGCGGTGATCGCGGAGCTTCTCGGGGTCCCCGAGGGCGATCGCTCGTTGCTGCGTCCGTGGTCCGCCGACATCTGCCGCATGTATGAGCTCCGCCCGAGCGAGGCCGACGCCGAGGTCGCCGTCCGTGCGAGCGAGGAGTTCTCCGCGTACCTGCGCGACCTCTCTCGCGAGCGTCGCGCCCGCCCAACCGGCGACCTGATCAGCGAGCTCGCACTCGTCGTCGACGAGGACCAACGACTGACCGAAGACGAGCTGATCGGCACCTGCGTGCTGCTCCTGAACGCCGGCCACGAGGCCACGGTGAACGTGACCGCGAACGGATGGTGGACCCTGTTCCGCCACCCCGAGGCGCTCGCGGCCCTCCGATCCGACCCTGGGCTCGTCCCGCCGGCGGTGGAGGAGCTGATGCGCTGGGACACCCCGCTGCAGCTCTTCGAGCGCTGGGCCCTCGAGGAGATCGAGCTCCACGACCTGACGGTGCCGCGCGGTGCGGAGTTCGGTCTGATCTTCGGCTCCGCGAACCGCGACCCGTCGGTGTTCGCCGAACCCGACGACTTCCGGATCGACCGCGAGCCTAACCCGCACCTCACGTTCGGCGCCGGCATCCACTTCTGCCTCGGCGCACCGCTCGCGCGGATCGAGCTGCAGACCTCGTTCGCGACACTCCTGCGGCGGATGCCGAGTCTCGAGCTCGCCGAGGAGCCCCGCTGGAAGCCGAACTTCATCATCCGTGGGGTCGAGGCCCTGCGCGTACGGGCTTGAACGCCGTCGCGGAGGTGCTGGAGCCGGCGGTCGGATTCGAACCGACGACCTACCGATTACAAGTCGGTTGCGCTACCGGGCTGCGCCACGCCGGCGTGTGGGCGAGTGTACCCCTGCCATCGGGGTGGGCACCTGCATCCCCTGCGCGGCCGGATCCCCTGGGGGCCCGTCGGGGGCGGCCGGGTGGCGGCAACTGATCCATCGGGCGAGCGTAGCCCCGGCTCAGGGGCCGGACAACGGCCGGGAGGCGAGCACGTAGGCATACAGCACGGCCGCGAGCGAGGCCGAGGCGTTCAGTGAGCCCACGTTCCCTCGCATCGGGAGTGCCACCAGCGCGTCGCACCGCTCGCTCACGAGACGGGCCATGCCCTCGCCCTCGCTCCCGACCACGACGGCGACGCGCCCCGGCGGACAGGGCTCGTCGTAGATCGTCCGCTCGGCGTCGCCGTCGAGCCCCACGACCCAGAATCCCGCCTCCTGGAGCCGCTCGATCGCGCGCGTGATGTTCGCCACGCGGGCATGCGGCAGATGCATCAGCGCACCCGCCGAGGCTCGGATCGCGGCGGGAGTGACGTCGGCCGCCCGGCGGGTCCTGGTGACCAGCATCGCCGCGCCGGCCGCCTCGGCCGAGCGCGCGGCGGCTCCCAGGTTCTGGGGATCGGTGATGCCGTCCAGGACGACGACCAGCGCGCCGTCGGCGAACCCCCACTCGGCAAGCTCCCGCTCCGAGAGCGTCTTCGTCGCGGCCGGCCCGTGATCGCGGCGGAGCTTCGCGACGACCCCTTGGTGGTCGTCGGCCAGCGCGTCGAGCATCGCCCTCGGGCGCGGCGTGACGGGCACCCTTGCGTCCCGGGCGGCATCGAGCAGGGCGCGCATCCCCTGTGTGGCCTGGGGCGAGGCCACGACCATCACCTCGCTAGCGGCGCCCGATCGGATCGCCTCGGTGACCGCACGGCGACCGGCGACGACGCCGGGCGGGAGCCGCTCCTGACGCCGCGGCGGGCGGCCCTTCTGACCGCTCACGTCAGCACGGCGATCGCGAGGCACCCGGCACCGTCCCCGGCGAGCCCCAGTCCCTCGGGCCGGGTCGCCTTGACCGAGACCAGGCCCGGATCGATCCCGAGCGCCCCGGCGAGCGCGGCCCGCATCTCGTCGCGCCGCGGCGCGACGGCGGGCCGCTCACAGATCACCGTGACGTCGCACGAGGACACTTCGAAGCCGGCTCCCCGTATGAGCTCAGCGGTTCGCCCGAGCAGGTCCGCTCCCGCGATCCCGCCGATCGAGGGATCGGAGTCCGGGAAATGCGCCCCGACGTCGCCGAGCGACGCTGCCCCGAGGAGTGCGTCGGCCAGCGCATGGCAGACCGCGTCGCCGTCCGAATGCCCGGCGAGCCCGTCGACGCCCTCGAACGACACCCCGCCGAGCCACATCGGCCGTCCCTCGCCTCGAGGATGCACGTCGAACCCGAGGCCGACCCTCGGCGCGTCAGGCACCGACGCCGCCCATGCGCGCGTCCGCCATAGCGAGGTCGAACATCGTGGTGATCTTCACGTTCATCGGGTCGCCCGCGATGGCGCGCACGCGGCAACCGGCCGCCTCCATCGCCTCCGCATCGTCGGTCACGTCGAGCCCGGATGCCGCCGCACGTTCATGGGCGTCGCGGAGCGCCGACGCGCGGAACGCCTGCGGCGTCTGGGCGAGCGCGAGCCGGTCGCGCGGAAGCGTGGCCGTCACGAAGCCATCGTCCACGCGCTTGACCGTATCGGCGACCGGTAGGACCGGGATCGCCCCGTCGTCCCCCTCGCCGATCGCGGCCAACACGGACGTGAACAGGTCGGGCGGGGCGAACGGTCGCGCCGCGTCGTGCACGGCGACGAGCTCGATCCCGTCGCGGATCGCCGCCAGCCCCGCGCGGACCGAGGCCTGTCGCGAGTCGCCTCCGCGCACCACCGTGCACAGGATCTCGAGCCCCTCGACACACCCGAGAGCCCGGTCCTCGTACCCCTCGGGCACCGTCACGACGATCTCGTCGACGGCACCAGACGCGGCCGCAGCCGCGACGGCCACGGCGAGCATCGGCCGGCCTCCGATCGACAGGAACGCCTTCGGCTCGTCGGCGCCGAGTCGCCGGCCCGCGCCTGCGGCGAGCACGATCGCGGCTGCGGTGGGACGAGGGGTCATGGCGTCAAGCATGCCACGCGCCGGCGCCGCAAGCTCCTGAGCGGCCTCAGGCCTCGGCCGGCGCCTCGCTGGCGAGCGCGGCGAACACCATCCGGCCCGTGGTCGTCTGGATCACGTTCTTCACCCGCACGTCGACCTGGTTGCCGATCCGGTCGCTCGCCCGCTCCACCACCACCATCGTGCCGTCGTCGAGGTAGGCGATCGCCTGCGCGTGCTCGCGCCCCTCCTTGACTAGCCGGACCGAGACCTCGTCCCCCGCCGTGTACGGCACGCGGAACTTCGACGCCAGCGCGTTGATGCGCGCGACCGGCACTCGGAGGGCCTCCGCCACCTTCGCGAGGTTGTGGTCGACCGTGATGAGCGACGCCCCCCGCTCGCGTGCGAGCCGCACGAGGGCGGCGTCCACATCGATCACGCCGGCCTCCTCGACCAGCTGGAACTGGACGGTGGGGGCCTTCTGGAGCTCCACGAGCACGTCGAGGCCGCGGCGGCCGCGCGCGCGGCGACCGGGGTCGGACGAATCGCTGATCGCCTGGAGCTCCCGCAGGACCCCGTCGTGCAGCAGGATCGTGCCGCTCACGAATCCGGTCGCCACCAGGTCGGCCACGCGGCCGTCGATCAGCGCGCTGGTATCGAGCACGTGGAGGTCACCGCGCGCCGCGGCGCCCGAGGCCTGCGGCTTCATCCCGACGAGGGCGAAGATGTCCTCGTGCTTTGCCTTGCCGAGCCGGAACCCGAGCGAGCCCATCACCAGGTAGATGAAGACGACCGCCGGCCACGCGGCGCCCGCGGGCAGGAACAGGAACGGCACCATCAGGAGTGCGGCGATCACGAGCCCCACGATCGTGCCGACGACGCCCCCGGCAAGCTGCGGAGCCGGCGTACGCCCGAGTTCGCGCTCGAGCCCGCCCACCGCACGCAGGGTCAGGCGGCCCGCCACGCCGCCGATCACGAAGCCCAGGCCGGGGGGGGCGGGGGGGCCGGGGGGGGGGGGGGGGGGGGGGGGGGGGGGGGGGGGGGGGGGGGGGGGGGGGGGGGGGGGGGCGGC
>Ga0315278_10003983_pt1 | contig 13298 bp, 13 predicted proteins | sample YL17G06_0_MG_FD_203880 | JGI IMG/M metagenome (GOLD analysis project Ga0315278, IMG submission 203880) | Sediment microbial communities from Yellowstone Lake, YNP, Wyoming, USA - YL17G06_0 | ecosystem: Environmental > Aquatic > Freshwater > Lake > Sediment | place: USA: Wyoming | collected...
CCTCACCGTCGGCTGGAACGAACTGGCGTGGCCTGTGGGTGCCGCTGGATGGCGCGCCGGCGTCAACATGCTGTCGCTCGAGGTGCTGGGGCCGGCGGCCGGGGCCGCGGGGGCGCGGGGAGGCGCTGTGCCGGCCGGGGCAACTGCGGCCCCCGCGGGCACCGCGCCCTCGCTGCGCGTGCGCCGGATCGCGCTGGACTGGTCTGAAGCGAAATCAATCCGGGATTGATTTTGGGGCCGAACCGAAAATCACTCCGGGATTGATTTCGCCGACGCGTCGGCCTCGATCTTCTTCGCCTTCTTCTTCTTCCGCGGGCGGGCGCGCGAGGCGAGCACCTTGAAGCTGGTTTCCCCGCCGATGACCAGCAGCGGCTGGGTGGGGTCTTTCAAGAGGTTGAAGAAGCGGCCGTCCAGCGTGCGGACGTAGATGTCGTTGCCGTCGGTGAGCAGCGTCACCGCGCCGCCCTCGCCCGTGGCCTCGAACAGGCGGACGCTGAAATACTCGCGCAGCGTGTCGATCAGCGCCCGCAGGCGGACCAGCGAGAAGCCCTTCCGCCGCAGATCCGCCAGCACCATGATCTCGAGCAGGTCCACCGGCGTGTAGCGGCGCTCGGTGTAGCCGCCGGCCTCGGTACGATGCGAGGCGACCGCCGGCTCCACCAGTTTCTGCCGCTCCCACCATCGCAGCTGATCGGCGGTCAGCCCGGTCAACGACGTCACGTCACGCGAGCTGTAGTACTTTTTCAGGCGCATTGATCCGCCAGGCGCGCGCCGGCGATGTCCTTGTCGGTCACCCCGCGTTCGCTGTGGGTGGTGAACATCACCGTCACGCGGCGATAGCTGATGGCGAGATCGGGGTGATGATCGGCCGCTTCCGACCCCGGCACCAGCCGGTTTACGAATGCCACCGCCTCGGGGAACCCGTCGAACGTGAACAACTTCACGAGCGCGTCGCCCTCGAACCGCCAGCCCGGCAAGTCCGGCAGCGCCGCGTCGATCTGGGCGGGGGTGAGTCGTGCCATTCTCAGTGCTCCAGCACGCGCGTGCCCCGCTTGAGGGCCGCGAAAATGACGAAGAGCGCCGCGCTCACGCCGAAGAACCAGACCCAGGGCTCGTCGACGTGCCAGTCTCTGGCGCGCCACGACTCCTGGAACGCGTCCAGCACGAACGCGCCCGCGGCGACCACCAGCAGTCCGTGAAACTCGTGCCGCAGCACCTTCTTCCACGAAAACGTCGTCGTCGATCGCGCGTAGTTCGCGAAGGCCGGCACGAGGGCGCGGACGCGGCCGGCCCAGACCTCGAAGGCGGCGCCGAAGCGCTCCAGCAGGAAGGCCTCTTCGCGGGCGGCGATGCGCTCGTAGTACAGGAGCGTCGTCGTGACCAGGATGATCGGCAGGTACCAGACGCCCGGGAAGAGCGCGAGGCCGAGCGCCATCAGCCCGTTGGCGACGTAGAGGGGGTGGCGCACCAGAGAGTAGACGCCCGAGGTCCTCAGCTCAGACGCCCGCGGATTCGTCGTGCTCCGCTCCGAGGTCCCGGCAGGCGCCGAGCCGACGGCCCACGCCCGTAACGCCAGGCCGGCCAAGGCGATCGCCACGGAGACGACCTCCCAGGCGCGCTCGGCAGGGCGCGTCGAGAACGGTGTAGGAGACGTCATCACCCCGGCGACAAGGACCGGCACCAGCAGCAGCGGGAAGTGGCTCCGCCAGCGGAACAGGCGGTCTCCATCCCGCACGAACTGGTCCAGCAGCTTCATTAAGTCGTCATTCTGCCGTGCGGCGCCGCCGTTTGCAAATCGGGGTGTCCCCCAGGCTGTCACCCATCGGCCACAGCCGGGTTGTCCCCGTTCTGATAAACTTCGGCCTACGCGACGCTTTTCAGGCGCAAACCGGCCCCTCCAAAGGGGCACGGGACTTGCTCCCGATCCCGGTGTAACGCGGGAGATGTCCATGTCCAGGAATGTAGCGGCGAGTTTGGCCATTGTGCTCTGCCTCGTGGTTGCCGGCTTTGGCGCCTACCTGGCGATGCGGCCGTCCACGCCGGTGGTCTCGGCCCCGGAGCCGGGAATCAGCGTGTCCCAGGACCAGCTGCCGGCGACCGCTCCTCCTCAGACGTCGGCCGGGGCGGGCACTGAAAACGTGATCACTGACCTGCCGGCGGCGACGACGCCGGCCCAGGGGACCGGGCTGAGCGCGGAGTCGCCCTCCGCACCGGCGACGTCCGTAACGACGAAGCCGGCGACTCCGCCGCGCACGCGGAACACGACAGCCGGCACGGCGTCCGGGGCGGGCTCGGGGAAGGGATCGGGCTCAGGGACAGGATCGGGCGCCGGATCGGGCACGGGATCAGGCACGGGCTCAGGCACGGGATCAGGCACGTCGACGGCCCCGCCGGCTGAGCCTCCGCCAAACACCGGCTGGTCGGCCCCAACCTCGACGTGGCCCAGCGGCAATGCCACCGCAACGCCGACCGCGCCGCCGGTTGCCACGCCCCCGGTCGTCGAGCCGCCTGCGCCGCCGCCGCCACCTCCGGGCCCGCCGCCCAAGGTGTTCGAAGAGCTCGTGATCTCGGCGGATTCGGTGCTGGGCCTCCAGCTCGAGTCGACGGTGTCGAGCGAAGTGGCCAAGGTCGAAGATGCCGTGAACGCGAAGGTGACGCGTGACGTGAAGGTCGGGCCCGACGTGGCGGTCCCGGCGGGCACGAAGGTGCTCGGCTCGGTGATGCTGGTCGAGCGCGGCGGCAAGATGAAGGACAAGGCCCGCGTGAGCGTGCGGTTCCACACGCTGGTGATGGCCGACGGCACGCGCCTCGCGATCAATACCGACGCGATCATCCGCGAAGGCAAGTCGCCTAGCCAGGAGAGCGCGGCCAAGGTCGGCGCGGCCGCGGTGGGCGGCGCCATCCTCGGCGCGATCCTCGGCGGCGGCAAGGGCGCGGCGATTGGCGGCTCGGTCGGCGCGGCGGGCGGCACCGCGGCGGTGATGGCCGGCGGCCGCAACCCGGCGGTGCTGAACGCCGGCACCGCGGTGACCGTGCGCCTGCAGCAGCCGGTGAGCGTCACCATCGAGCGCGACCCGCAGCAGTAACCCAGGGTCGCAGCCCCGGGGACGGGGCGAATATTCCGTGCCAGTGCGAAATATTTGCAGCGTCCAGGCGCGCTGCAAGAACGGTAATCAAACGGGCCCGCTTCCAAGCGGGCCCGTCGTCTTTTCTGGCACAATGCGCGAAGCCTGCGACCGGTTTCAGAACCCGTTCTCGCGGCAGAAACTGACCGCCGCACGCAGGTGATGAAGCCGTCCCCAGTGGAGGCCGCGCGTGAGCATACCGACCACTCCATCCACTCCATCCACCCTGTCCATCCCGGAGGCCCCAGCCACCGGCAACATGAGCCCTGCGCAGTTCCGCGCGCACGGCCACGCCATGGTCGAGTGGATCGCGCGCTACATGGAACACGTTGAGGACTACCCTGTCCTGGCGCGCGTGGCGCCCGGCGACATCCGCCGCGCCTTGCCGTCGTCCGCGCCTGACGCGCCCGAACCGTTCGAGCAGGTGATGGCGGACTTCGATCGGATCCTCGTCCCCGGCCTCACGCACTGGAGCCACCCGGGGTTCATGGCGTACTTCGGGATCAGCGCAAGCGCGCCCGGCGTGCTCGCGGACTTCATCGCGTCGGCGCTGAATCAGCAGGCGATGCTCTGGCGCACGTCGCCGGCGGCGACGGAACTCGAGGAGGTTGCACTCGGCTGGCTGCGGCAACTCATCGGCCTGCCGGAGGCTTTCGAAGGCGTCATCTACGACACGGCGTCGATCTCGTCGCTGCACGCTCTGGCGGCTGCGCGCGAGCTGGCCGTGCCCGGCGTGCGCCAGCTTGGCCTCCCCGGCCGACCCGACGTTCCGCGGCTGCGCGTCTACTGCTCGGACCAGGCGCATTCGTCCATCGACAAGGGCGTCATCCTCGCGGGACTCGGGCACGAGGCGCTGCGCCGGATCCCGAGCGATGCCGACTACCGGATGCAGCCCGACCTGCTGCGCGCCGCGATCGCCGACGACCGGGCGGCCGGGATTCGGCCACTGGCCGTCGTGGCCACCGTCGGCACCACCTCGACGACGAGCGTCGATCCGGTGGCGGCCATTGCAGACATCTGCGAGGCCGAGGGGATCTGGCTGCACGTGGACGCCGCGTACGCCGGCGTCACGGCGATGCTGCCCGAGTGCGCCGCGCATTTCGCCGGGCTCGGCCGCGCCGACTCCGTCGTGACCAATCCGCACAAGTGGCTCTTCACACCGTTCGATCTCAGCGCCTTCTACTGCCGTCGCATGGATGTGATTCGTCAGGCGTTCTCGCTCACGCCCGAGTATCTGAAGACCCCGGACGCGGCGCGCAACCTGATGGACACCGGCGTGCAGCTGGGCCGGCGGTTCCGTTCGCTCAAGCTGTGGATGATCCTGCGCTACTTCGGCGCGGATGGCGTGCGCGCGCGGCTGCGTGCGCACATCGCCCTGGCACAGGCGTTCGCGGGGTGGGTGGATGCGAGCCCGGATTTCGAGCGGCTCGCGCCGGTGCCGTTCAGCGTCGTGTGCTTCCGCGCGAAGCCCGCCGGCCGCGCGTGGACCGAGGCCGGACTGGCGGCGCTGAACGAGCGGATCATGACGCGCGTCAACGCCGGCGGCGAGGTCTTCCTGTCGCACACCGTCCTGCGCGGACGCTTCACCCTGCGCATCGCCATCGGGAACCTCGACACGACCCAGCGCCACGTCGCCCGAGCCTGGGAGCTCATACGAGAGGCGCTCGCGGCAGAGACGGCGTAGGTGGCAAGAATTGAAATTCAGGGACAGGTACAATTTCTCAAGATCGAGCCCAAAATGAGAAATTGTACCTGTCCCTGATTTACAGGATGACGGGGATGCGGCGGGCGGCGCGGGCACCGCGGGGCGTGACGTCGAGGGCGCACGCGAGTACCAGGACGCCGGCGCGGGCCGCACCGCGCAGGGCGCGGCCGAATTCCGGATCGATCTCGTCCTCGGGCGCCACCGATTCGACATCCCCGCGCTGCGCGACGAACACAATCGCGGTCGGATGACGACGTCGCGCGAGCGCCGCGAGTTCGTCACAGTGGCGCGCGCCGCGCGCGGTGACCGCGTCCGGGAACAACCCGGCCGCGCCGATCGCCAGAGACACGGACTTCACCTCGACGAGCCGGCCGCCGAGTTGGAAATCGAACCGCGAGCGGCCGTGGACGACTTCGCGGCGAATCTCGATCGCGCCCGCTCCACCCCGACCTGACCCGCCTGCAGCCTCCGCCGATCCGGCACCGCGTCCCGCTCCCAACTCCGGAAACAGCCCCGCCGACACCAGCACCGGGAAGACGCGGTTCGCGTATGTAGTCACCGTGCCGACCCACGTCCGCTTCACCCGCGCGGCGAGCATCGTGTAGCGGAGCGTGCGGGGCGGGGGCAGCGGCCCTTCGAGGGCGACGCGGCAGCCGGGGGCGAGCACGCCCGTCAGACGCCCGGGATTCGGCACGTGCGCCTCGACGATGACGCCGTCGGCCAGTACGACGCGCGCGGCGAACCGATGCGGGCGCTCGACGAATCGGCCGTGGAGCACGGCGGTCTGCGTGCCGACGCGCGGCCCTTTGATGAAGATCCTGGCCGTCATGTCAGGTCGCACCCTTCACGGTCACGTGCGCGCGTCATCCCTGCACGGTGCCACACCGGCTCAGGGATTGTCACGCGAATCCGGCGCCCTCGTCCCGCGATCCGCAAGGCCCAGACACCTACTCGCCCACCGGCATCTGGGGTGATGCGACGCTCGCCACTCGCGAGAAGGGCCGGCGGGTGGTCGAGGCCATGGTCGACGGGATGGTCAGGGAGATCGAGACCCAGCGCGGCACGCCTGTGGCGAAGCGGTAGCCGGATCCGGCTGAAGCCGGATCCCACGAATGCGACAGTCTGGGTCCCACCGACGAGGCGGTGACGAGGCGGCTGTGCGATAATGCTCGTGGACCCGTTCGACCAGTTTGGGAGGCTTAATGAGATTCCGCAATTTCGTGTCGCAGATCCTCGCCGGTGTGTTCATCGCCGGTCTGCTCACCACCGGCGCGCTGGCCCAGTCCAAGCAGGTGCCCCAGGTGAAGATGCCCGAGCCTGGCGTGCCGCAGATCATGACCATGGAAGGCCGCTACGTGAGAGCCGCTTACAACAACGAGGGATACGTCATCCTCGGCTACCAGGTCGCCAACCTCTCGGTGGGCGAGCCGTGGATCCTGCTCGAGGTCGGCATGACCGTGCTTGGCAACACGCCCGACTTCAAGCTGACCAGGGACGCGCTGTCGCTCTCGACCCCGGACGGCAAGACCGTCCCGTTGCCGTCGAACGGGGACTTTCAGAAGGCCAACCTGGCCGCGCTGCAACAGCGGGCGAATGTGACGCGCGACTCCATCAACTACTTTCCGTCCCAGGCGAGCCGGGCCTGCCGCGTCGGCTTCTTCGCGGAACTGGCGCAGCGGGCGATGGCGTGGGACGAAGTGGAGATGTCGTCGCAGCGCGCCTGCCTCGGCCGCCTCTATTTCCCGGTCGCTGGGGGCATCACCTATGGCCAGCACTTCCTGAACGTGAAGTTCCAGAATGGCGTCATCCGTGTGCCGTTCCGCATCCTGACGAAGGAAGAGGACAAGCTCCTCGACAAGAACTACAAGGACATCAAGAAGCAGGTTGAGGAAGCGTTCGCGCCGAAGAAGAAGTAGCGATTTACCGCGGTCCGACGGCAAGAGCGGCCTGCGCCCGTGCGAGCAGCGCCTTCGCGTCGAACACTTCGCCGCCGCGGACCACGGTGGTGATCTTCTGCAGGTCCTGGATCCGTTTCAGCGGATCGCCCTGGACGATGATGAAATTGGCCTCGACGCCCGGTGCGCCGAGGCCAATTTCTTTGTCGGAGCCCATCAGATCCGCGGCGTTCGTGGTGGCCGTGCGCAGCGCGTCCTCCGGGCTGAGCCCGGCGCGCACCAGCGCGCTCAGTTCCAGGTGCAGGCCGATCCCTGGCGGCGGATAGCCACGCCATTCGAATCCCGAACCGGCCGCGACGCGCGCGGCAAACCGATGCGGCCGCTCGACGAATCGCCCGAGGAGCAATGCGGTCTGCGTGCCGGCGCGAGGTCCCTCTATCGGGATCCAGGCCGTCATGGCAGGTCACACCCTTCACGGTCACATTCGCGCGTCATGCCTGCACGGTGCCGTAACGGCTCAGGGAATGTCACGCGAATCCCTCTCGGCGCAACAAGTGACGGATCATGAGTGTCCGCTTCCGGACACCCCACGTTCGATTCCGGACGAATGAACCCAACTAAACTGTTTTGCGTCAATGGTTTAGGAAGAACACACCAGGCACACATGTTGCGACGCGGGGACATGGAGGTAGTGATTGGATCGCGACATCGACCCGAAGGAACGCCGTCGGACGCGATTCAGGCGCGGGGCCCTGGCCGCAGGCATCATTGTCTCGGTGTGGCTGGCCGCGTCCTGGGGGTTCGGCCTGATCCGGCCGTCCCTGAAACGCTCGATGGTGCGCACCGCCGTGGTGGATCAGGGCCCGGTCGATGCCTCGCTCTCCGCCACAGGCGTCGTGGTGCCTGAGACCGAGCTGGTGCTCTCGTCCCCGGTGGATGCGCGGCTGCTGCGCGTCGTCAAGAAGGCCGGCTCGACAGTGAAGGCCGGCGACGCGATCGTCGATCTCGACGTCAACGCCTCGGTGCTCGCCGTCGACAAGCTGGGCCAGGATCTGGCGCTGAAGGCGAACCAGCAGGCCCGCTCGACGCTCGCGCTCGAGAACACGCTCTCGGAACTTGCCGCTCAGGTCGAGATCAAGAAACTCCAGCTCGAGTCCGCGCGCCTGGAGCACGTGCGCAACAAGCAGCTTTTCGAGGAGGGGCTTGTCTCGCAGGAAATACTGCGCAAGTCCGAAGTCGCAGAGGGGCAGGCTGGCATCGAGCTGCGCCGCCTGGAAGCCTCGCAGAAGAACGCCCAGGCCGCGACGCGCGCGGAACTCGACGGCCTCGCCCTCGAGACGGGCAAGCTGCAGAAGGACCAGGCCGAGGCCCGGCGCGTGCTGGACCTTGCGACGCCGCGGGCCGATCGCGCCGGCGTTGTCACGTGGACGCCCACGGAAGAGGGCGCGACGCTCCGCAAGGGGGACGTCGTCGCCCGGCTCGCGGATCTCAGCGCGTTCCGTGTCGACGCGTCCGTCTCGGATGCCTACGCCAGCCGGCTCAGTGTCGGTCAGCCCGTGCAGGTCCGCGTGGACGATCGGATGCTCGATGGCCAGATTTCTGATGTGCTCCCGACGGTCCAGAACGGCGTCATCACCGTGCGCGTCGCCCTGAAGGATCGTTCGAATCCCGCGCTCCGCCAGAACCTCCGCGTCGAGGTCTTCATTGTCACCGGCCATCGTGATCGCGCGCTACGCGTGCGCAAGGGCTCGTCCACCAGCGGCGAGGGCGCACAGCAGGTGTTCGTGGTGCGCGGCGATCTGGCCGATCGCGTCCGCGTGCGCTTCGGCATCGCCAGCTTCGATTACGTGGAGGTCGTGGACGGCCTCGCAGCAGGCGACGAGGTGATCGTCTCCGACATGGCCGATTACCAGCACCTCACGTCCATCCGTCTCCGTTGAGGATTCCGCGACATGAACACGATGATTCAGCTCGAAGGCGTCGACAAGATGTACCGCACGGATCGCATCGAGACCGTGGCGCTCAGCAGCATCAATCTCGAGGTGAAGCCTGGCGAGTTCGTCTCAGTGATGGGGCCGTCGGGCTGCGGCAAGAGCACGCTGCTCAACGTGATCGGCCTGCTGGACGAGCCCTCGAAGGGTCGCGTGCAGCTGAACGGCACGCCCGTCTCCTCCTACCGCGACGCGGCGCTGGCGAAGATGCGCAACAAGGAGATCGGGTTCATCTTCCAGACGTTCCACCTCATTCCAGATCTGAGCGTGGCGGACAACGTAGAGATCCCGCTCCTGTACCGCCGGATGGCCGGGGCCGAGCGCCGCAGGCTGGCGCTGGCCGCGCTCGATCGCCTGGGCCTCACCTCGCGCATCCACCACTTCCCCTCGCAGCTCTCCGGCGGCCAGCAGCAGCGCGTCGCCATCGCCCGCGCCATCGTCGGCTGCCCGCGGATCCTCCTGGCCGACGAGCCCACCGGCAACCTCGACAGCCAGATGGGCGACGAGATCATGCACATCCTGCACAGCCTGCAGAAGGACTCGGGCACGACCATCGTCATGGTGACCCACGACCCGCGCCTGGCGGATCAGACGCAACGCATCGTGCGGCTCTTCGACGGGCGGCAGGTGCAGTAGGCAGGGGCTAGGCGCTAGGCGCTAGCCACGAGGCGAACCGATGTTGCGAAGCTATCTGAAACTGGCGTGGCGCGTCCTCTGGCGGCGGCGGTTCTTCACGGCCATCAGCCTCTTCGGCATCAGCCTGACGCTGGTCGTGCTGATGGTCGCCACGGCGCTCCTCGATCACACGTTCGCGCCGATGGCCCCGGAGGTGCGGCAGGCGCGCACGCTCGTCATCTTCAACGCCACGATGACCGGGCCGCGCTCCACCTGGAGGGACGGCGCCGGGTTCCAGTTGGTCGACCGGTACGCCAGGAACCTGGCGAACGTCGAGCGCGTGGCGATGATCTCGTTTCCGGAGGACGTGTTCTCCTACCCGGGCAGCACGCGCGTGCAGTCGTCGCTGAGGCGCGCCGACGCGGAGTACTGGCGCATCCTGGACTTCGACTTCCTCGAGGGCGGGCCGTTCGCCGATCAGGACGTCCGGAACGGCTCACGGGTGGCCGTCATCAACGCGGCCACCCGCGACCGCTTCTTCGGCGGCGCGGCGGCCGTCGGCAGGTGGATCGACGCGGACGGCCTGCGCTTCCGGGTCGTGGGCGTGACGGCGAACGTCTCGGCGTCGAGACCGGTGTCCACCGGCGACATTTTCGTCCCGTATACGACGGCGAAAACGGACGCCTACAAGACCAGGCTGCTCGGAAGCTTCATGGGCATCCTGCTGGGCCGCAGCCCCGCGGACCTCCCGGGCATCAAGGCCGAGTTCGCAAGCCGCGTGGCGGCGGCGCCAATGCCGGACAAGGACTACGAGCACCTCTACGCGGCTGCCGAGACCTATTTCGAGTCCGTCGCCGCAGACACCTTCGGCCAGCGCAACGACGACACCACCCGCGCGGAGCGCCTCTGGATCGCCATCGTCGGCGCCGCGCTGCTGTTCCTGCTGCTGCCGACCGTCAACCTCGTGAACCTGAACGTCAGCCGCATCATGGAGCGCGCGTCTGAAATCGGCGTCCGCAAGGCGTTCGGCGCCTCGACCGGCACGCTGGTCACCCAGTTCATGGTCGAGAACGTGATGCTGACACTGCTCGGCGGCGTCATCGGGTTCGTCCTGTCCGCCGTGGTGCTGAAGGCCATTACGGCGGCCGAGTTGATCGAGCACGCACGCCTCGCGATCAACGCGCGCGTCTTTCTCTACGGGCTCGGGTTGTCGCTCGTGTTTGGCCTGCTGTCCGGCGTCTATCCAGCCTGGCGCATGGCCCGGCTCAATCCGGTCGCCGCCCTGAAGGGAGTCGGGCGATGATCCGTCATCTCCTGCGCCTCGTCTGGAACCGCCGGCGGGCCAACGCCCTCATCGCCCTCGAGCTGCTGCTCTCGTTCCTGGTGCTCGCCGCGGTCGTCACGATGGCCGTCTACCTGCTGGACAATTACCGGCAGCCGCTCGGATTCGTCTACGAGGATGTCTGGTCCGTCCGCATCGCGATGAACGTGATCGACGCGCCTGGCGGCGAAGTCCTGCCGGAGAACGCGCCAGCCCGCCGCGCCGTACGACTGAACACGCTCGCGCGTCTCGTACGCGACATGCCCGACGTGCTCTCGGTCTCATTAGTGAACGACGCGCCGTACAGCCGCAGCTCCTGGGGCTCGTCGGTGGCGGTCGGCGGGCGGGCGTACGACTTCTCGGCCAACCGCGCCAGCGACGACTTCGACGAGACGATGCGCCTGACCGTCACACGCGGCCGCTGGTTCGACGCGTCCGACGACGGCGCGGCGTGGGAGCCGGTGGTGCTGAACGAGCGCCTCGCCACGGAGATCTTCGGCGGGCAGGATCCGGTCGGGCGCACGATCCAGCCCGATCCGCCGAAGATCGGCGATCGCCGCCAGCAGCCGACGATGCGCGTGGTCGGCGTCATCAGGGACTTCCGCAAGGACGGCGAGTTCTCGCCGGCGGCATCCTGGATGTTCTACCGAAGCACCGTCGGCTCGACGACGACCGCCCCCGCCATTGGCCCGGGCGTGCCGCGGTACCTCGTCGTGCGGGCGCGGCCGGGCACGGCGGCGGCCTTCGAGGCGAGCCTGGTCGAGCGGCTGAACTCGAACGCCCCCGACATGTCTTTCCAGGCGCGGCCGCTCATCCTGGCGCGCGCAACCATGCTGCGCGGGGATCTACCCATACTGGCTGCCTACGCCCTCGTCGCGGCGTTCCTGCTGGCAATGGTCGTCCTCGGCCTCACCGGGGTGCTCTGGCTGAACGTCACCCAGCGCACCCGCGAGATCGGCCTCCGGCGCGCCAAGGGCGCGACCATCCCCGACATCCGGCACCAGGTGCTCGGCGAGGTGCTCCTGCTCGCGACGGTCGCGGTGGCGGCCGGCATCGTCATCGTCGCCCAGTTCCCGCTGCTCGATCTGGTCGCGACGATCAGCCCGGGCGTCTACGCCACCGGCCTGCTCATCTCCGTGGCGTGCATCTACTTCCTGAGCATCGCGTGCGCCTGGGTGCCGAGCCGGCTGGCCACGAGCGTCCCGCCGGCCGAGGCGCTCCGCTACGAGTAGCGGGGGCCGTGCGACAATGGATGAAGTGGTCCTTCTCGTCGACGACGACCCGTCGGTGACCGCATCGCTGGCCCTGCTGCTCCGGCAGCAGGGCTACGCGTCAGAGTCGGTGCATTCGCCCGAGGCGGCCCTTGCCGCCGCCCGCCGCCCCGAATGCGCCCTCGTGATCCAGGACATGAACTTCTCGCGGCGGACGACCGGCGAGGAGGGGCTGCATCTGCTCGCGCAGCTCAAGTCCGCCCGGCCGGAATTGCCGGTCATCCTGCTCACGGCCTGGGGATCGATTTCGCTCGCGGTCCTCGGCATGAAGGCCGGTGCGGCCGACTTCGTCACCAAGCCGTGGACCAATCAGCAACTCCTCCAGAGCGTCCGCACCGCACTGGGCCTGGCGGGCGCTCAGGGCGCGTCCGGCGACGAACCGGCGCTGACGCGTGAGGAACTCGACGCGCGGTACGACTTCGGCGAGGTGATCGGCAACGACCCGCGCCTCCTCCGCGTCCTCCAGATCGCGGGCCGCGTGGCTCCGACCGACGCCTCGGTCCTCATCACCGGCGAGAGCGGCACCGGCAAGGAACTGGTGGCCGAAGCCATCCACCGCAACAGCCGGCGCCGGGCTGCGCCGTTTGTCAAAGTCAACCTGGGCGGCATCTCGTCCACGCTCTTCGAGAGCGAGATGTTCGGCCACGTGCGCGGCGCGTTCACCGACGCGCGCGCCGATCGCAAGGGCCGCTTCGAACTGTCGGGGGGCGGCACGATCTTCCTCGACGAGATCGGCGAACTCGATCCCGGGTCGCAGGTGAAATTGCTGCGCGTCCTTCAGGACCGCACCTACGAGGTGCTGGGCTCCAGCCAGTCCCGCACGGTGGACGTGCGCGTCATCTCCGCCACCAACCGCACGCTCCCCGAAATGGTCGATCGCGGGGAGTTCCGCGAGGATCTCCTTTACCGCATCAACCTGATTATGCTGCACGTGCCGCCGCTGCGCGATCGGCCCGACGACGTCCCCATGCTGGCCCGCCGGTTCGTTCGGACGCTGGCCCATTCTTACGGCCGCGACGACCTCTCGATCAACCCCGCCGCCCTCGCCTGGCTGAAGCGCCAGAGCTGGCCGGGCAACGTCCGGCAGCTCCGGCACTGGATCGAACGGGTCGCGCTGGTCAGCTCCGCCGACGTGCTTGACGCCGACGATTTCGCGGCAGTCACCGACATGGAACCGCGCGAGGCGGCCCGCGACACCCTGCCGCCGGTCGGCAGCATGACGATGGACGAGATCGAGAAGGCGATGATCGTGAAATCGCTGAAACATCACGGCGGCAACATCACCCGCGTGGCGGAATCCCTGGGCCTCAGCCGGGCGGCTCTCTACCGCCGGTTCGAGAAGTACGGAATCGCCGTGTGAATTTGCGCCGCCGCT
>Ga0315278_10003985_pt1 | contig 13296 bp, 13 predicted proteins | sample YL17G06_0_MG_FD_203880 | JGI IMG/M metagenome (GOLD analysis project Ga0315278, IMG submission 203880) | Sediment microbial communities from Yellowstone Lake, YNP, Wyoming, USA - YL17G06_0 | ecosystem: Environmental > Aquatic > Freshwater > Lake > Sediment | place: USA: Wyoming | collected...
CCTGCAGCCGTGCGGCCGAGTTGACGAGGTCGCCGCTGACCATGCCCTGGCCGCTGGCGCCGATGGTCGTGGCGGCCTCACCCGTCATCACGGCGGCGCGCGCCTCCAGGGGCCGGTCCCAACCAACGTGGTCGATGCGGCCGACGGCGTCGACGAGGTCGAGTGCGGCACGGACCGCGCGGTCCGCATCATCCTCTTGCGCCACCGGCGCGCCCCAGACCGCCATGACCGCGTCCCCGATGAACTTCTCGACGGTTCCACCGTAGCGCTCGATGACCTCGCGGCACGCCACGAAGTAGCGGCGCTGGAGCGCCTGGACGGCCTCCGGGTCGGCCGACTCGGAGGCGGCGGTGAAGCCGACCAGGTCGACGAAGAGGACCGAGACGAGGCGTCGCTCGGTGGTCGCAGCGACACTCGGCTCCGTGGTCGGGGAGCCTCCTGCGGCGCTGGCGGACGACGCTGCCACCTCGAGCGCCGAGCCACACGTCCCGCAGAACCGGTCGCCGGGCTCGTTCGACGCGCCACACACCGGGCAGCCCGTTTCGAGTGCCGACCCGCACTCGCGGCAGAAGCGCCGGTCCGCGCGGTTCTCGGCACCACAGGCGGTGCACATCACGGCCTTGCCCTCGGAACCATGGCGGGGACGGTACACCGTCGCGACGCCAGTGGGAACGGGCACGCCCCCAAGGTGCCCGTTGCTCGCGGCACATCAGCCCACCCCGGAAACTTGCTACCTCCGGCCCTCCTGACTGCGGGCCCGGCCTGCTATCGTCAGCGACGATGACTGCCACCGTAGGCTTAAGCCTGCACGCCCCACCTGGCTCGCCGTCCGCCGAGGGGATCAGGCTCGCCTTCGCCGACGCGTGGGGCGAGATGGGCGCCGCCTGGGGCGTGCCGCCATCGGTGGCACGGGTCCATGGTTACATCCTCGCCCACCCCGGGCCGCTGACCGAACGCGAGGTGCGCGAGGCGCTCGGCCTCTCGCATCGGGCGGCCAGCCTGGCCCTCACCGAATGCGAGGAATGGGGGCTCATCGAGCGCATCCCCGATCCCGTGCGTGTCGGTAGACGAGGCCCGAGTGCGGCCGCCTACGTCAAGGTCGGCGACCATTGGGTCTGGTTCCAGCGCATCGCCGAGCAGCGCAAGCACCGCGAGACGGATCCCGTCCTTCCGCTCATCGAGCGAGCGATGGCCAGCGCTGATGCGGTCGCCGCCGGGACGCCGGGTGACCCTGAGGTGGCGGCGCTGCGAAGCTGGCTCCAGGATTTCCACGGCTTCGTGCGACTGTTCGACCGTGCCGTCGGCGTGGTGGCACGGGCGGACTCGGCGGAGATCGCCCGCGGCTTCGCCGTCCTGGCGCGCGTCCCGGACGAGTCGCTCGATCGGCTTCTGCGCCTGTTCGCCCAGCTGCCCGAAGACGAGCTCGCCTCGACCCTTGAGGCGATCTCGCGCGTCTCCCCGACCACGGCGCGGCGTGTCCTGCATGCTGCCGGCACGGTCGCTCGTCTCGGGCGCTAGGCACAGCGGGCTGCGTGGCGACGCGGCATGGACCTCGGACTGAGCGGCGCCCGGCCAGACCCCGCGCAGCCGCTCGATGCCATCCATGCCGCAGGGCTAGCCGAACCGATCGGCCAGGTCCGAGGGCCATGGCCCTGGGGGTCGACGATCCAACGGCCATCGCTCCACCCGGATGCCCACGAGCGGCCCTGGCACATCGTGGACGTCGAGCAGGCCGCTGGCTAGCGTGTGCTCACCGCTCGTCGCTGTGGTCGACGCCCCAGCTGCAGCGCGGGCAGATACAGGAGCCGCGCTCGGTCGGATTGACCAGGATGAGGGCGTGCCAGCAGCCACAACGGGCACACGTAGCCCGCATCGGCCGAATAGGCGCCTCGGCGAGTCGTGCCACCCGGCTCCGCGAGACGGGCATCACCGTGGCCCTCGAACCTGCGCTCATGAGCAGACCTCCCAGGCGGACGCCGGGCCATCGTAGTCGCTCGGTCAAGTCCGGACGCGCCGACGGCCAAACTCAGGAGTGACCCCCGACAACCCTCCGCTCAGGAGCGCGGCTGCAGTGCTGCGGCCCGGTCCGTGGCTCAAGGATGCCCACCGCGGTCTCTCGCGATCGGAAGGCCGCATAGCCGTACCATCCTGTCAGGAGGCGGGTGGCGGCATCTGGGCGGCGAACACCTGGGTCAGATCCGGCGTGGTGATGGGGTCGGCCTCCACGATCCTGCCATCGGCCAGACGGTAGTCGACGCCTCGAACGCTCCCTGGTGAACGTGGGCTGCCCGGCTTGTCTGGGCCCGGTCAACGTGGTGTGGCGGAGAGGGTGGGATTCGAACCCACGAGACTTTCGTCCGGCGGTTTTCAAGACCGCTGCCTTCAACCACTCGGCCACCTCTCCAGTGTCGAGGATAGCGTCAGCTTGAACGGCGCAGCCAGCCGAACCAGCGGCGCTTGCCCCTATCCCCGTGGGCTGACTCGCTCGCGGGGCTCGAGGGAGGGTTCGACCCACGCTCGACGCCGTTCGAGGCTGGCGTGTGGTCCTCGTCAGGATCAACGGGGGCTGGCTCGTGGTGGAGATCATGGGGTTCATTGAAATCGCTCGGGGGCGGTGCACCGAACGCCGGTCCCAGGGTCATCGTCAGACTCCTTCTTGCGACACCGATCGCATATCATGCCTGACCCCTGGCGCGCGGCCGATGACTGGGCCATATCAGCACCGCGGGCTATCCTCGGCCCGATGCCCGAGTCGATCCCCGACTTCGACCTCTACGCCGCGCTCGGCGTCGCGCCTGATGCCGGCGCCGATGCGATCCGGGCCGCGCATCGCGAGGCCGTACGCCATGCGCACCCGGACGTGACGCGCAACGGCGATGCGGACGATGGCCTCGCGAAGCGGCTCAACGTGGCACGCGACTGGCTGACCGACCCTGCCCGTCGAGCTCGCTACGACGAATCACTGGGGCTGGGTGCGTGGGCGACGGACGCTGGCTCGATCCCGGGCAGCGACATGGCTTCGACGACAGCCGACAGTGGTGTCACCGCCGGACTCGATCGACGCGACGCGTTCGGCTGTCTCGAGCTTGGCTGGTGGCTCCTGCTCATCGCCGCCGGAGCGCTCATCTTCGTGATCCTGCTGGTCATCGTCGCCGACCTCTGACGAGGTAAGGCGTGCGCGAAGCCAGCGAGCGGCCCTACTCCTCTTGGACGACGACCGTGCCAGCGATCAGGTCGTGCCAGCCGCGGCGGCGCGCGTCGATGAGGACCCAGATGTAGCCGAGATAGAAGACGATCTGGTCGATCCAATAGCCGAAAAGCCGCAGGATCGCGGGCCCGAGGGTGACCGGGCCGCCGTCCTTGTCCATGACGACGCGCAGATGGAACGGCCGCATGCCCAACGTCTGGCCATCCTTGGTCCAGAAGTACGGGAAGTAGACGAAGTAGGTGCCGACGAAGCCGATGACGGCGACGATGGCGAAGCTCGCCGTCAGCAGCCCCGCGCCGGCGACGGCAAAGACCCCGGCCAGGAGCCCGAAGACGACGGCGAACAGGATGCTGATCCCGAGGATGATCAGGTGATCCAGGACGAAGGAGATGAGCCGTGCGCCGTGGTCGGCGAAGCGCACGCCAGGGAACGGACCCGTCGTTTCTGCCGGCGCCTGCCAGGTCGGAGGCGCGGGCGCCGCAGGGGCGACTGCCGCCGCCACAGCGGCGACCGGGCCGGCCGTGGGCTGTGCAGCCGACTCGGCGGTCGCGTCGGGCTCCGCGGTCGCGTCGGGCTCCGCGGTCGCGTCGGGCTCGGCGGTCGCGTCGGGCTCGGCGGTCGCGTCGGGCTCCGCGGTCGCGTCGGGCTCGGCGGTCGCGTCGGGCTCGGGCTTGCCTGGTGGGGTGGGATCCATGGTCATGGCTACTTCTCCCCGATGACGATGGTATGGGCGGCGAGGTCATGCCATCCACGACGTCGCTTGTCGACTAGCGTCCAGAGGACGCCGAGGAAGAACACCGCGATGCCGATGGCCAGGACGATCAAGCGTAAGACGGCCCGCCCGAAGCTGATGGTCGCTTCCGACTGCTCGTCGATCACGCGCAAGCCCAGCGGCATCATGGCCGGCGTCTGACCATCGCGTGACCACCAGAACGGCCAATACAGGATGCTGATCAGGACGCCGGTCGCGCCCGCGATGGGCATCCGGTCGGGCGGATCGCCGGGGAGAAACGCAACGAAGAACATGATCACGATGAAGATGGCGCCGATGATGAAGGCGACGAGGAGGGAGTCGAAGATGTAGGCGATCAGGCGGAGGCCGCGGCTGCCGAGCTCCGGCTCGCCGGTCTTCGGCGGCGGTGACCACGGCTGGTGGGTCGGCGGCAGCGGTTCATCCGACGGGGGCGGCACGTCGCGCGCGGGGTGGGGCGTGGGTGCGGTCGGCTCCATGCCGAAGCCGGGTGCCATGGTCATCGGTCGCTCTCCCTCACGCTGCCTGGCGAGAGCGCCAGGTCAGGCTGGGACCGAGTCTACCCCCATGTGCGCCTGCAGGACAGCCGGCACGCGCAGGCTGCCATCGGGCTGCTGGTGGACCTCCAGGATGGCGGCCACCGTCCGTGCCAGCGCAAGCCCGGAGCCGTTGAGCGTGTGCAGGATCTCCGCCTTGGCGCCGGGCTCCGAGCGCCAGCGGATGTCCATGCGCCGGGCCTGGTAGTCGCGGAAGTTGGAGACGGAGCTGACCTCCAGCCAGCGCTCGACGCCGGGTGCCCAGACCTCCAGGTCGTACTTCTTGGCCTGCACGAAGCCCATGTCGCCGGTCGCCATGAGCTTGACGCGGTAGGGCAGCTCGAGGCGTTGGAGGATGACCTCTGCCCGTTGCGTGAGCCACTCGAGGGTCGCGTCCGAGTCGGCCGGCCGCTCGAAGCAGACCATCTCGACCTTGTCGAACTGGTGGACGCGCAGGATGCCGCGCGTGTCCTTGCCAGCGGCGCCGGCCTCACGCCGGAAGCACGGCGAGTAGGCCACGTAGCGGATGGGCAGGTCGGCCGAATCGATGATCTCGTCGCGATGGATGTTGGTGACCGGCACCTCCGCCGTCGGCACGAGGTAGAGCTCGTCGCGCGGGACGACGTACATCAGGTCTTCCTTGTCCGGGATCTGCCCGGTGCCGCGCGCTGAGGCCGCGTTGACCAGGGCCGGCGGCCAGATCTCGGTCATGCCGTGCTCGCGGGTGTGAACGCCGACCATGAAGTCGATGAGCGCCCGCTGGAGGGCGGCGCCGGCGCCGCGGTAGATCGGGAAGCCCGAGCCGGTGACCTTGGCACCGGCCTCGAGAGCCAGCATGCCGAGGGCCTCGCCGGTCTCCCAGTGCGGCCGGCGCTCGGCGCCGTCGGCGAAGACGTGAGCAGCAGGCTCGCCCCAGCTGCGCACGATGAGGCTGGCCTCCTCGCCGCCGATGGGCACGCCCGGGTCGGCCGGGTTGGGGATGCGCAGCAGGTGCTCCTCGAGCGCCGCCTCGACCTCGGCCAGGTCGGCGTCGAGGGCGTCGATGCGGGCGCCCAGCTCGGTCGAGCGCTGGCGCATGGCCGAGACCTCGGGACCCTTGGCGTCCGCACCGGCCCTGAGGGCCTCGCCGACCGACCTGGAGATGGCGTTGCGCTCGGCCTTGAGCCCGTCCGACTCGCCGAGCAAGGCGCGGCGACGGCCGTCGAGCTCGACGGCCGTGTCCACGACCGTGGGGTCCTCGCCCTTCTCGATAGCGCCCTCCCGCAGGCGGGCGGCGTCTTCGCGCAGCCGCTGCAGGCCGACGCTCATGCGGTCGCCCCGGTCGGGGCATCCTCGGTGGCGGCATCCTCCGACGTCGGCGGCGGCGAGGCGGCGGGCCCCACCACCGCGGCCTGGAGCCGTGCCTCGACGAAGCCTGGCTCAAGGCTGGCCAGCAGCCAGCCCGCCCGGGGCCCGTTCGACCGACCCAGGAAGGCCAGGTAGATGGCGCCGAAGGCCTGGGCCGAGGGGAGCTCGCACGCCTGGGCCGTGCGGAAGATGAGGTCCTGCCAGGCGTCGCCAGCTGCCGGTCGCTCCTCCGCGGCGGCCCCGGCCAGGGCGGCCAGGTAGACGCGCTGCGCGTCGTCGAGCGCGGCCGCCTCGTCCGGCAGGTCATCCTGACGGACCTCGACGCGGAAGCGTTCGGGCGCGAACTCGGCGAGCCAGGTACGAGCGACGGCCACCCGCTGGGCGAGGATCACCCGCTCGGCGTCGTCCAGCGGGGCGCCCTTTTCGGCGTCCACGCGAGCCTCCAGGTCTACCCCTGGGACCTGGACCAGGAGGGCGAGGTGGCGGAAGGCGGGTCGGAAGCGGGCTGCCTCGGCGGCCAGGTCGTCGGGCTCGGTGACGAGGCTGGCGCGCAGGATCCTCTCCGGATCCGGCGGCAGCTCGCCACGCACGTCACGCCCGGCCACGGCGCCGGCGATGCGGTCGAATTCGTCGAAGAGGCCGGGGATGGCATCACCCTCGGGGTCGAACTCGATGGCCTTGCGCGGCTTGTGGCGCAGGAAGAGGAAGCGCAGCAACTCCGGCGGCAGCGTGTCCGCCATGGCGTGCGCCGTGGCACCCGTCCCCTTGCTCGTGCTCATCTTCTTGCCGCCGATGTTCAGGAACTCGTAGGGCACGTTGAGCGGCGGCTCGCGCTCGAAGACCTGACGGGCGACTTCGTCGCTCCGGTCGCGCGAGCCGCCCTTGGTGGCGAGGTCCTTGCCGCAGCCCTCGATGGTCACGCCGAAGTGGCTCCACTTGGCGGCCCAGTCCACGTTGAAGGGCAACTTGGCGCGCCCGCCGGCCGGCACGACGCGACCGCCGTGGCCGCAGCCCTTCGCCCAGGCGACGTAGTCCGGCTTGCAGGCATAAGCGACCGTCTCGCCGTCCCAATCGGTGGCCAGCGTGGTGCCGATCCGGCCGCAGTTCTCGCAGACGATCGAGACCGGCAGCCAGCCGGTGGCCTTGTCCACGTTGCTGACCCGCAGGTAGAGCTCGCGCACGACCTCGGCCCGATCGAGGGCGATACGGATGTAGGGGTCCATCGTGCCGTCCGCGTAAAGGTTGCTCATCCAGTAGATCTCGGGGTGGATGCCGAGCCCCTCGAAGGTGCCCATGAAGAGCTGCCCGACGAAGTGCCGCGCGTAGCTGGCAGCGTCGCTCCCTTCCGGCGCTGGCACGTGGCAGAGCGGGACGCCCATGTAGCGGTCGATGGCGTCGGGGGTCAAGAGCGCCTGGGCATCCATCGGGTCGAGGTCGTCGACGCCGTAGAGGAAGCGCGTCTCATGGCCGGCGTCGCGCAGTGCCCGGGCGATGGCGTCGTGCAGGACCACGCCGCGCAGGCTGCCGACATGGACCGTGCCTGATGGCGTCTTGGAGTCGTTGACGACCTGGGGGCCGGTGACGGCCGCCGCCAGCTCGTCAGCCCAGTACATGCCGAGCGCCTAGCTGATGCCGGTGATGGTGTAGGCGATATCGCCGTCCGGCGCCGTCACGGTCACGCTCTCGCCCACCTTGCGCCCCAGCAGCACCTTGCCGAGCGGCGACTCGTTCGAGATGCGGCCCTCACGAGGCGAGGCCTCGGTCGGGCCGACGATGGTGTAGGCCTCCTTGCCGTCGCTCGACTTGAGCGCGACCGTTGAGCCGATCGAGACGTGGTCGGTGGCGTGGTGCTCGTCGATGATGATGGCGTTCTTGATGAGCGCCTCGAGCGACTGGATGCGGCCCTCCACGAAGGCCTGCTCGTTCTTGGCGTCCTCGTACTCGGCGTTCTCAGAGAGGTCGCCGTGCGCCTTGGCCTCCTGGATGCGCGCAGCGACTTCCGGCCGGCGTACGCCGATCATCGTGTCGAGCTCCTGCCGGAGCTTCTGCATCCCCGCGCGGGTCACGTAACTGGGCTTCGGATTCACGCAGCGACTCCCGAGAAACGGACGAACCCCCGGCCCATCCGACGCTTGCCGTGGCCAGGAGTCCGAGTGTCGGCGGATTGTAGGTCGGACCCCCAACGACCGTCAAACGGTGGCCTACCCCGCGAGCGCCACGATCCGCTTGCGGGCGCGCGTCAGCGAGGTCCGGTCGCGGCAGGCGATGAAGACCGTGTCGTCGCCCGCGATGGAGCCGACGACCTCTGGCCATCTGGCGCGGTCAAGCGCTGCGGCGACGGCATGCGCGGAGCCCGGCAAGGTCCGCACGACGATCAGCAGGCCCGACTCGTGGACCTCGATGGGCAGGTCGCGCAGCAGGTCGTGCAGGCGCTCCTCCCCGGATGGCTCGGTCTCGGCCAGGCGCGGCGGCAGGGCGTAGCAGAGGACGCCATCGCGGGCCTGCTTGATGAGCCCCAGCTCCGCCACGTCGCGACTGACCGTCGCCTGCGTGGCCCGGAAGCCGCGGTCGCGCAAGGCCGCCGCCAGCTCCTGCTGCGTGCGGATGGGCCGCCGCACGACGAGGTCGCGGATGGCCTGCTGGCGGAGCTGCTTCATGACCTCCACGCTCAGTCGCCGACCTCCACCCTCAGACCGCCAGCGCCCAGATGACGATGACGACGGCGAGGGCGACCCGATAGGCGATGAAGACAGCCGTCGAGTGGTTCTGCAGATAGCGCAGCAAGAAGGTCACGGCCAGGAAGCCCGCCACCGCCGATCCGAGCACGCCGGCCACCAGGACGAGCGGCTGGAAGTCCGCCACGCCGCCCGCCAGCGAGCGCAGCTTCCAGAGCCCGGCGCCGGCGATGATGGGCACCCCGATGAGGAAGCCGAAGCGCGCCGCGGCGGGACGCTCGAGGCCCAGGTACAGGCCGGCGGCGATGGTGATGCCGGAACGCGAGATGCCAGGGAAGAGGGCCAGCGCCTGCGCGCCGCCGACGACGATGGCATCCCGCAGGTGGAGGTCGCGCAGCGTCCGCTGCCGACGTCCGTGCCGCTCACCCAGCCAGAGAGCGCCGGCGCCGAGCAGCACCAGGCCTGCGATGGCGATCGGCATCTCGCGGAAGAAGGTGTCGAAGAACGACTCCAGGGCGGCCCCGAGGAGCGCGGCCGGGATGACAGAGACGAGCAGCAGCCAGCCAAGCCGGCGCTCAGGGTCGCCGTCGAAGGAGCGATAGCGGATGGACGCCAGCGTGCCCCTGGTGATGCGCACCAGGTCCGGCCAGAGCACGAAGACCATGCCTACCAGCGTACCCAGGTGGAGCATCACGTCGAAGACGGCCGAGTTCAGGAACGGGTCATCCCAGCCCAGGAACTTGGGCAGCAGGATGAGATGCGCCGAGGACGAGATGGGCAGGAACTCGGTCAGGCCCTGCACGATGCCGATGACCACGGCCTGGAGGATCGTCTCCATCGGAGACCTCTCCGTCGGGCCGGTCGAGGACCGACCAAACGGCGCTCGTCAGCTACCGGATGAAGAGCGGGGCGAGGACGAGCGTGATCGTGGCCAGCAGCTTCACGAGCACGTGGAGCGACGGGCCGGCGGTGTCCTTGAAGGGATCGCCGACCGTGTCGCCGACGACGGCCGCGGCGTGCGCGTCCGTCTTCTTGCCCAGCACGGTGCCCTGGTCGTCCTTCAGGTGGCCGGCTTCGATGTACTTCTTGGCGTTGTCCCAGGCGCCGCCGCTGTTGTTGAGGACGGTCGCCAGCAGGACGCCGGCGATGGTCGCGACCATCAGGAAGCCGGCGATCGCCTGGGCGCCGAGGAGGACGCCGACGATGACCGGTGTAGCCACCGCGACCATGCCCGGCAAGATCATCTGCTTCAGGGCAGCCTGCGTGGTGATATCGACGACGCGGGCGTAGTCCGGGCGCTGGCTGTAATCCATGATGCCGGGCATCTCGCGGAACTGGCGGCGAACCTCGACGATGATCGCCTGCGCCGTCGTGCCGACGGCGCGGATGGCCAGCGAGCTGAAGAAGTAGACGAGCATGGCGCCGATGAAGGCGGCCACGAAGACCGGCACTTCGGCCAGGTCGATCGACTCCAGGCGCGTGCCCGCCTCGCGGACGCCGGCCAGGATCTGGCGGTCGATGATCAGGTTGACCTTGTCGATGTAGGCGCTGAAGAGGAGGAAGGCGGCCAGCGACGCAGAGGCGATGGCGTATCCCTTGGTCAGCGCCTTGGTCGTGTTGCCCACCGCATCGAGGCGGTCGGTGATCTTGCGGGCGCCCTCCGAAGCGCGACTGAACTCGGTGATGCCGCCGGCGTTGTCGGTGATCGGGCCGAAGGTGTCCATAGCCAGGATGTAGGCGGTCGTCATGAGCATGCCCATGGTCGCCACTGCCGTGCCGAAGATGCCGCCGACGTTGTCGCCGGCGGCGTTGACCAGGCCCGCCTGCGAGCCGAGCCAGTTGCTGGCGAGCAACGCGATGGCGATGGCGATGGCGGTCGCGAAGGTCGTCTCGAAGCCGACCGCGACGCCGGAGATGATGTTCGTCGCCGGGCCTGTCTTGCTGGCCTCGGCGATCTCCTTGACGGGGCGCCAGGAGCCCGCCGTGTAGTACTGCGTGATGTAGACGAAGACGATGCTGGTGGCCAGGCCGATGAGGCCGCAGCCGAAGAAGAAGACCCAGGGCGCGATGCCATTCGTGCCCGTCTGGGTGCCGGTGTTCATCGTCTGGCTGGTGACGAAGGCGAGCGCCACGGCCGACAGGGCCGTCACCACCCAATAGCCGCGATTGAGCATGTTCATGGGGTCCTCGTCCTCGCGGCCCCGGACGAAGTAGATCGAGACGATCGTCGCCAGCAGGCCGAAGGCGCGGATGATGAGCGGGAAGAAGATCCAGGCCTCCGGGTTCGGCCAGCCCGAGGTGAGGGCGATGGTGTAGACGGCGACACCCAGGATCATGGCCCCGATGTTCTCGGCCGCCGTGGACTCGAACAGGTCGGCGCCGCGGCCGGCGCAATCGCCGACGTTGTCGCCGACGAGATCCGCGATGACGCCCGCGTTGCGCGGGTCATCCTCGGGGATGCCCGCCTCGACCTTGCCCACGAGGTCGGCGCCGACATCTGCGGCCTTGGTATAGATACCGCCGCCGAGCTGGGCGAAGAGGGCCACGAACGAGGCGCCGAAGCCGAAGCCGACGATCAGGAACGGTGCGATGGCCGGGTTGGTGGTGCCACCATAGGCCACGAAGATGCCCCACACGCCGAGCAGCGAGAGGGCCACGACCAGGAAGCCCGAGACGGCCCCGCCGCGCATGGCCACCTGGACCGCTTCGACCAGGCTGCGCTGCGCCGCGGAAGCGGTGCGCACGTTCGACTTGACCGAGATGTACATGCCGATGATGCCCGAGGCCATCGAGCAGGCGGCGCCGACCAGGAAGGCGACGCCGGTCATCAGGCCGAGCTGGAGCCCGAAGACGTCGGTGTCGGCGACCTCGGCCGTCTCGACCACGCCGATGACCAGGCCGATGATGACCGCGGCGCCGAGCGCCAGCAGGGCGATGGTCGTGTACTGGCGGCGGATGAAGGCGACGGCGCCCTCGAGGATGGTGTCGGCCACGTCCTGCATCGCCTTGGTCCCCTTGTCGCGGCTGAGCACGTCGCGCGCCAGGTAGAGGGCGAAGAGGATCGCGGTGATGCCCGCGACCGGGATGATCCATTGCAGCGCCGATGCGATCTGCACGGTGGCTGAGCCTCCTCGAATGCGGCTGATGGGCGACCGGATGCTGGATCGCGCCTGCCGCGCGAGCGAGCCGGCCGTCCCTCCGGGGGCAGGGGTCGCGATGCGGCAGACACACGACGAGCCCCGTCATCGGGGGCCCGGGGTCGAACAGGGCGCGAGTGTATCAAATGGCGGTTGCTGGCGGATGGGCTCGCGTTATGCAGCGAAGTTCCAGACACCCACCGCCGCGCGGCCTGGCCGGGGCGCGGCCCCTATACTCCGCGTCTTGTGAGCAAGCGACCGCTCGGCTGCCTCCTCGAGGTCGTCGAGACCCTCGTCCTGACCGTCATCATCTTCCTGGTCATCCAGAACTTCGTCGCGCAGCCGTACCGCATCGAGCAGATGAGCATGGAGCAGACGCTGGAGCCCGGCCAATACGTCCTTATCGACAAGCTGTCGCCGCGCTGGGCCGACTACTCACGCGGCGACGTGGTGGTCTTCTGGCCGCCCGACACCGAGCATGAGGTGCCCTTCATCAAGCGCGTCATCGGCCTGCCGGGCGATCGGGTGGAGATCGCCGACGGCCTCGTCTACGTCAACGGCGTCGAGCTCGACGAGCCGTACGTCTTCGAGGGCCCGACCGAGGCGAGCGTGCTTGGCGACGTCATCATCGTCCCGCCCGGCAGCTATTTCGCGATGGGCGACCATCGCTCGGACTCGACCGATTCGCGCGTCTTCGGCTTCGTCGAGCGCGACGACATCATCGGCCGCGCCCTGGTCCGCTACTGGCCGATCGACACCTTCACGGTCCTCCGCACGCCGAGCTATCCGGGCGTGCCGAGTGCGACCGACGATGGCTCCGACGCCCTGACCCGCCGCCAGGGTCGGGCCGTGCTGCGCCCCCTGAGCGACCGAGCCGACGCCCGCCGCTCCCGCGCGCTGGCCATCTGACGACCGGCCGACGGCCATGAACCCCATCAGCATCGCGGCATCGGCGGTGGTCCTGCTGGGGCTCGGCATCACGCTGCGCTCGACGAACGGCCGGCTCATCGTGGCCGGCGTCGCCCTGACGCTCCTGGCCCTGCCGCTCGCCGCCGGCGGTTCACCAGAGCCGCTCGTGCTCGCCTTCCGGACGGTCGCCCTGCTGATGGCCGTCTTCCTGCTCGACCACGCCATCCGACGCACGACCGTCCTGCTCGGGCCGACGCGACTCGGGGGCACGGCCGAGCTGGGCCTGGTGGCAGCCGCCTTCATCCTCGGCGCGCTCCTCGGCGCCTCCATCCCCGACCCGCGCATCCCGGCCATCCCGCTCGGTGCCGCCGTGGCGTTGGCGGCTGCGGCGGGCTCGCTGCTGGCCTTCGGGACCGACACCCTGCGCATCGCAGCGGGCGCGATGCTGCTCATCGCAGCCGGCACGGCCATCGTGCCAGCGCTGGGCGGCGAGATCGACCCCGCCATCCAGCTCGCTTTCGCCGTCGCGGAGCTGACCACGGCCGTGGCCGCCGCGTGGCTGATGCTGACCGGCGCGGCCGTGCGCCACGACCTCGAGCTCGCTGACCGGCCGCGCGACCTGCGCGACGCCCGCTGATCCGATGGCCCTCTTCGTCTTCTTCCTGTCAGCGGCCGTCGGTGGGGGCGGCGTCGTGGCGCTGCGCGAGCGACCGAAGCCGGCGGCGGCGATCGG
>Ga0315278_10003986_pt1 | contig 13294 bp, 10 predicted proteins | sample YL17G06_0_MG_FD_203880 | JGI IMG/M metagenome (GOLD analysis project Ga0315278, IMG submission 203880) | Sediment microbial communities from Yellowstone Lake, YNP, Wyoming, USA - YL17G06_0 | ecosystem: Environmental > Aquatic > Freshwater > Lake > Sediment | place: USA: Wyoming | collected...
CGCGGCACTCGCAGAGACCGCGGCTCTTGAGCCACTTCTCGCCGCGGGCGACCTTCTCGAGACCCGCCGGGCTGATCGGAGTGCCGTACGGGAACCGTGAAGACAGGCACGGGCTCGCCGGCCGGTGCCAGGTACGCAGTCCGAGTTCCTTGCTGAGAGCACGAATCTCGGACTTGGTGAGCTCGGCGTCGGCGAGCGGGTGTCGAATGGCGCTCTCGGCTGCGGCCTCGAGACCCGGCCGATAGTCGCCGAGGTCGTCGAAGTTCACGCCATCGACGATCCAGGGAATGCTCCTGCGCGATGCTTCCGCGCGTGCGATCTCGTAGAGATTCGACTTGCACAAATAGCAGCGGTTGACGGGGTTCTCTTTGTAGGGGTCTTCTGCAAAGTGTGTGTGTGCTTTTCGTGGGCTCGCCTGGCATCTGGGGGGAAGAGAGGCGAACGCCCCGGGGGATCCACGGAAATCCGCCGGCCTCAAGGGCAAGCTCGCTACGCTCGTCGCCTTCGGCGACTCTTGACCCCAGCGGATTTCCGCGGAGTTGGCCTCCCATGCCGGCAAGCCATGGCTTCCCGGCGAATCCGGGCAGCACGCCACAATCTCGCGATCGTCGACTCGAGTCTGTCCATTTACCGACGGCGCTCTCCGTCCTCGATTCGTGCCAAGTTCTGAGAGTACCCTAAACCCCGCAAAGCCTTGCGGCACAAAGCTCTCAGGTGGCTACACCCCACTCAGAAGCACACACACTTTGCAGAAGAGCCCTTTGTAGCTCGGAATCTCGAGCTCGTTCGTATAGAGAACGATGTGCTCGGCGCCTAGCTCCCGAGCGAGCGCGAGCGCTTGGTCGGTATCTTCGTCCGGGTTGGTCGGGGAGACGGTCGTGAGTGCGCGCGCTCCGCGGCCGAGCGTGTCATGCGCGACGCGCACGAGGAAGCTCGAATCGGCGCCGCCGGAGAAGGCGACGAGAACCTCGCGCATCCCGACGAGTGAGCTTCGTAAGCGTTCGAGCTTCGTTTCTATGGGCGACATTGGCCCCCGGAACTAGCCACGCGCCTCACCACCGGACAGGATCCCCTTTCTGCGGAGGAACTTCACGACCAGCGCCGCGACGCGTTCCGGGGCCTCGAACATCGGATAGTGGCCGACCTGGTCGAGCACCTCCATCTCGCAGTCCGGCAGCTCGCGGGCCGTCGCCTGAACGAGCTCGACCGGAACCCAGAAGTCCTCGCGCCCCACGACCAGCAGCACGGGACAGCGCGCATCGCGGAGACGCCCGCGCACGTCGTGATTCGCCCACCCGCAAAGATCGCCCGCCGCCGCGAGCTGGCTACCGCGATGCTGCCAGCGGAGCTCCGTCACCCTCTCCTCGGGCACGCATCGGGCGAGGGAGGAGATCGCGGCGCGTTCCATCACGTCCTGCCATCCTGGCATCCACGACGGTCTCGACATCTCCACGGGGTTCGGAAACGTCGGCGTCCAGGCGGCTCCCTCCATCGGCACCGCGGCGAGGAGTTCGTCGGAATGGTTCGCGACGAGATCGATCGTGATGTCGCCGCCGATCGAGCAGCCGATGACGACGAAGCGCTGGTCGCAGACCGCTCGGCCGAACTGGTACACGAACTCGGCGTGCTCGTGGATCGTCTGCGCCGGTCGCCAGCCGACCGGGTAGGAGCGCGAGTGTCCCGGCAGGTCGACCGCGATGGCCCTCATTCCGCTCTTGGCGAGAAGCGGCAGAAGATAGCGGTATTCGCGGGAGTCGGACCCGGCCGTGTGCACACACACGATCGGGATTCCCGTGCCGATCTCGTCGAAGAAGGTCCTCGTTCCGCCGACCGACACGTAGCGACCGGTGATCTCTTCGAGTGGCTCCATCTCTCGGCTCCTCCTCGTCCCGATGCGGCTACTTCGCGACTTGCGACACGCAGTCCGCGAGGTGGAAGAGCGCCTCGTAGATCCGCGTCGCTTCCAGCAGGTTTCCCTCGATGGCGATCCGGGGAGGGGCCGCCCCGTCAGCGCTCGAGAGAGACGGGTCGTTCTCGAAGCGCCGCTGGCCGGGCATGATGAGATCGGCGAAGCGCCGCTCGCCGGAGACGAGCTCCTCCCACGCCTGGCGCGACCCGCGCAGCCGAAACGTCGAGCCGAAGGGCGGGATCGAATCGAGCGCCTCGACGATGCGGCCACGGTAGACCTTCAGCCAACACCTCGACTCGTCGGCCTCGAGCAGGATCGACCCGTCGAACCAGCGCGTCTCCAGCGCGAACCCCTCGTGTCGGCTCAGGGCTTCTTGCAGTCGGTCCCGAAACCGCGTGCTGCCGAAATCGATCATCGTGGCGGCCTCCTTTCCCGGGCCCCGGCGGTCGGAACCCGTCGCCGGACGCGGACTTCCGAAAGCACCGGCGCTGCGATGGAACACTGCCGGTTCCATGCCAGCCGTCGCGCCCATTCCTTCGTCTTTCGCGTGGCAAATCTCCTCGGACGATCCGCCAGACTCGTCCCCTCTATGCCAAGCACGTGACATGCCATCGACCCGTTTCACGATTGCTAGACCGAAAACCGATGAGGCCGAGGCGATTTGCCTCAGTTGATGCGATCCGCGTCAGCCTGTGCCTGATCGCCAACTCGGAATGCGGATCTGGGCACACTATGAATCGTCAAGCGTTAGAAGGTTCGCCGCACCATCTGTGGCACGAAGCATGCTGCCTACAGAAGCGCAGAGGGGACATCCGATCGCGCTAAACGGTTTTCATCCCTTCCATAGGAGGACGCCATGATTCGCGGAGGCTACGCGCGCAACATTCTGCGAGTAGATTTGGGCACCGGCGAGATCAGAAAGGACGATCTCCCGGAGGAGAAGGTGCTGCGGCAGTACATAGGAGGCACGGGGCTCGCTCTTTATTACCTGCTCAAGGAGGCGCCGGCTGGCGCCAGCGCCACCGATCCTCGGACTCCTCTCATATTCATGACCGGTCCGTTGGCCGGGACCGCCGCTCCGAGCTCCAGCAACTACGTCGTGGTCTCCTTTCACTACGAGACTCCCTATGCCGCGGGAACGGGCCATTCACACGGGTTTTGGGCCGCTTACCTCAAGCATGCCGGGTATGAGGGGATCATCATCACCGGACGAGCCGCAGCGCCGGTGTATCTCTGGATCGACGACGGCAAGGTGGAGATTAGGGATGCCGGCGGGGTATGGGGCAAAGACACGCGCGAGACCGAGAGCCGGATCAAGGGGGAGCTCGGAGGAGAGCCGGAGAAGATCAGCGTAGCGTGCATCGGCCCGGCGGGGGAGGCTCTGCTTCCCGGTGCGATGATCAAGAACGACCGCAACCACGGGGCGGGCAAGGGCAGTCCCGGCGCGATCATGGGCTCGAAGATGCTCAAGGCGATCGCCGTGCGCGGCACCGGCACCGTGCCGATCGCCAGGCCCGATGCATTCTTGGAGACCGCGACCCAGTGGGAGCAGAACCTCTTCATCACTCCGGAGGGGGGAGTGCCCCCGGTGCTCGCTCTCGTTCACGACGCGGGAGTCACCAGGGGTTACAACATCATTGGTGAGCTCTCGATGCTCGCCGGCAAGAATCTGACCGATCCCGAATGGGGCAAGATATACGGTCAGAATTACGTCGATGGCTGCGCCCGCTGGATCGTTACCGCCAGACCTTCTTATAACTGCAAGATCGAGTGCGCCTACGACGTCACGGTCACGGATGGTCCCCTGCTCGGGCTCAAGGCGAGCCCGTGCGGTGGCGGTGAAAATACGGAGGGGGCCGCCGCCATGATCGGTGTGGAAGACCCCGGGGCGGCGCTGGCCATGACGGAGTTCTACGACGCGATGGGGCTCGAGTCCTCCACCGCCGGCTGCGTCCTCGCCATGGCCTTCGAGGCCTACAACAGAGGGATCATCACCAAAGAAGACACAGGCGGCCTGGAGCTCAAGTGGGGGAATTACGAGGCGGCGATTGCCCTGATCGAGCAGATGTTGAAGAGGGAGAAGTTCGGAGCGGTATTGGCTCGGGGGCTCAAAGAGGCCGCCCGAACCATTGGCAAGGGCGTCGACAAGTTCGTCGTCCACATCAAGGGCGGCGGGATCAATCTTCATGACTGGCGGCCGGTGTGGAGCGTCCTCTTCGGCGAGGTGATCGCCGGTGCGGGCGTATGCTGGCAGGCGCCGGGAGTGGATGCGTGGTGCGGGGAGCCGGACCTGGGATACCTCACCCATCCACCGGGGACAGCGGACGACCTCCCGCATGCGCTGGAAAAGGTCGAGCAGGTGCGGCGGACGCAATTCAAGAAGCTGTGGGAGGATTGTCTGGGAATCTGCTGGTTCGCGGCCTGGGGTGTGCAGGACGTGACGAAGCTTGCCCCGAAGGCGCTGGCCGAAGCCGTCGGCTGGGACGACTTCACGACCGAAGAGGCCATGGCCGCCGGAGAGAGGGTCGTCAACCTCATGCGCATCGTGTATGCGCAGCGAGGATTCAAGAAGGAGGACGAATTCGACGTTTCGCCGCGCTTACTCGAGCCCCCCACGAGCGGCAGGGCGAAGGGGAAATCGATCGCGCCGTTCCTTCCTGCGATGGTGGACGAGTACTATCGCCAAATGGGCTGGGAGGTGAAGACCGGGTTCCCGACGAGCCCGACCCTCACCCGGCTCGGGCTCGAAGCCTACGCGGCCAGCATCGAGCGGCGTTGAATCGACCAGTCGCAGGACGTTCCGATCGCTACGCGATACGCTGCGGTGGGCGGTCGAACTCGCCGGAAGCGCTGCTCAGGCAACCGTCGATCACGAGGCCGCTGCCGCCGCGGATTCGCGGTGCTCCGCAGCCAGGCGCCGTACGGTCTCGACGATCTCCCGGGATGAAGCCCCTGCCCCGAAGACTGCCGCGACTCCCTTCCCGAGGAGAAGCTCTTCGTCTGATCGAGTCAGAATCGAACCGCCGAGCACGAGGGGGATTCTCGCACCTCCTTCCACCAGGCGGCGGAGCAGTTCGTCGACGGAGTAGCGGTACTCCCAGGAGTGGCAGCTAACTCCGACCACATCGGCGCTCTCGTCGCGTGCCGAGGCGGCGATGGTCTCGGGCGAAGCGAACCGACCGAGGTAAATCACCTCCATCCCGGAGTTGCGCAGAATAGAGGCGGCGGCGAGCGCTCCGGTCTCGTGGCCGTCGAAGCCGAGGATCGCGATGAGAACGCGGGGCGGCCTCATGCGCTGGCCCTCGCGTCAAGGGAGCCGCCGTCGAGGGGTGGCGTCATCGCTCCGAAGGGGTCGTAGGCCGCACCGTAGGCGAGGCGCAGCATTCCCGCGACCTCTCCCAGCGTGGCCTCGGCCTCGAACGCCGCGATGATCGCGGGCATGAGGGACTGCTCCCTGTTCTTGCCGGCCTCGAGAAGCGCGCGTAACGCCCCGCCGAGCCGCCCCATGTCGCGCGACCGCTTGAACTCGCGGATCCGCTCTACGTGGTCCCAGCAGGGCTCGACCTTGGTTTCGGCAACCTCGCGCAGCAGCCGGTCCTCCTCCTCCGGCATGGAGAAGACGTTGACGCCGACCCTCGGAACGGTTCCGTCCTCGACTTCGCGGGCTCGCTCGACCATCGCCCGCTCGAGAAGGCTTCGGAAGAAGCCGCGCGCGGCGAGATCGGCCGGATCGCCCATGGCCTCGATGCGCCCCACGGCCTCGCGGATCTTCCCCTCCATCTCGTTCGTCAGGCGCTCCACGTAGTACGAGCCGCCGAGCGGATCCACGACGCCGGTGACTCCGGTTTCGAGGCCGATGATCTGCTGCGTCCGCAGCGCGACGACGTGCGCCTCGTGGCTGGGCGGCCGGTAGGCCTCGTCGAACGTGGAGATCTCCATGGCCTGGACGCCCGCCATCGCCAGCGCCAGCGCCTGCGACGTGCCGCGCACCACGTTGTTGATCGGCTGCTGCGCGGTTAGGGCGCTGCCCGCCGTGTGGGCCGTGATGTTCACGGACCACGAGCGCGGGTCCTTGGCCCCGAACTCCTCGCGCATCATGCGTGCGAAGAGCCGGCGAGTGGCGCGGATCTTGGCCACCTCCTCGAAGAAGTTCATGCGGCAGTTGACCAGGATGGCGATCCGCGGAGCGAACCGGTCGATGTCGAGGCCGCGCGCGAGCAGCCCGCGCACCACCTTGCGGATCTCGACGAATCCGAGCGTCATCTCCTCCACGGCGTCGGGCCCGCCGTCGCTTACGAAGTACGTGTCCTCGAGGAAGGAGTGAAACCTGGGCATCTCGCGCGTGCAGAACTCGATCGAGTCGAGCGCGAGGCGAAGGCGCAGCTCGACGGGCATGTGGACGGCGTAGCTGTAGTCCTCGCCGTAGAGCGGCATTTGCAACACCGAGCCTCGCAGCACCTCCGGCGCGACCCCGCGGGCGCGGGCGACGAGATACACGGCAGCCACGCCGAACCAGCCCTGGACCGAGTGCGAGAGGGTCACGCGGTCGATCGGGATGCCGTCGTAGAGCTCGAGAAAGTCCTGCCGGCGGCAGAGCGAAACCCCTTGGGTGCCGACTCCATTGTGGGCCATCGGGTGGTCGGGATCGAAGCACGCGAAGGTCGGCGCGTCGCCGATCACGTCGAGGCCGCTCGCCCCGATGTCGATCAGCCGGCGAAACTGGGCATTGGACCGCGCCGGTGGTCCTTCCCCGGAAAGCTCGCGCAAGATCCAGCCACGGCCGCGATCCAGGCTGGCCCGCCGGCCTCGCGTGAACGGATACGAACCGGGATCGCCGAGGTCGCTGGCGTAGTCGACCTCCGACAGATCCGCGGGCGAATAAAACTGTTTGGCGGAATTTTGGGACCGCATGGGGTCAACGCTCATTGGGGGGCTCCTCCGGTGGACGATGCCGCGTTGTAGAGACCCGCCATCGGGCCCGTGCTGTTACTGCGGCGGTATGCTCCTTGCTCCAGTGGGACACGTGATTCGCGTCTCTGCAGGCGCCCATCGCCCCTCGGCTCGCGCTCTATCTGGCCGAGACGGCGAGCGATCATCGCTAACCGCAGCGGCTCGGCAACTCTTGCGCGAGATTGATCGATAATAGTCTCCGATCGCGGATTGCAACAGTGTGGCGAGATGCCACGGCCAAAGGGCACCGTAAATCCATGTCTGCTTGTTTCCATCTTGGCACATACCATGCTGTAAAAAAACCTTGGAGATAAGTAGCAGAATCCGGCGCGTAGCGGTTCGAGAGATGAGTTCTTCGGGAGCACTGGACGGTATACGCGTACTCGAGTGCGGCGAGTTCGCGGCGGCTCCTTACGCTACGCAGCTCCTGGCCCACCTAGGAGCGGATGTCGTGAAGATCGAGCCGCCGGCGGGTGACCCGGTGCGGCATCGGGGCCCGTTCCCCGCGAAGAAGCCACACCCCGAGCGAGGCGGGCTCCATCTTTATCTCGATCAGGCGAAGCGGAGCGTCGTGATCGACCCTTCCCGGCCCGCCGACCGGGCTCGCTTCCGCAAGCTGGTGGCGAAGGCGGACGTCGTGATCGCCAGCGGCTCTCCCGGCACGCTCGAGAAGCGGGGCCTCACCTATGACGGACTGCGCGAGGTGAACCCGCGCATCGTCGTCACGACCATCACCCCGTTTGGCCTGACCGGTCCGCGGCGCGATTGGACGGCCGTCGAGATCGTCGAGGCCGCGGCGGGCGGCTGGCTCTACATCAGCCCGGGAGCGTTGCGAGATCCGTCCCTGCCCCCGCTCAAGGCCTTCGGCCAGCAAGCCGACTTCCAGGGCGGCGTGCACGCGGCGATCGCCACGCTCGGCGCCCTCTTCGCCCGGCAGCGCACCGGCCGGGGTCAGCACGTGGACGTCAACGTCCAGGCGGCGATCGCCTCGAACCTCGAGATGAACTTCATGCATTGGACGTACGCGCGTCGCGTCGCGTCCCGTCTCGGCCAGCGTGCCCTCGGGCCTTGGGGGATCATCCAGCTCGCCGACGGCCCATTCTTCGTGGTCTGCGTGGAGGAAGACCAGTGGCAACGCCTCGCCGACTACCTCGGACGGCCCGAGTGGACCCAGTGGGAGATCTTCGCCGATCGTCTGGTGCGCGCCCAGAACGGGGACGTGCTGATGCCGCTACTCGAGCAGGCGCTGTCGCACCTCACCTGTGAGCGCGCGTACGTGGAATTGCAGGAGCGGCGGATCCCCTGCTCGCCGATCTTCGACATGGCGATGCTGCTTCGCTCGGAGCACCTGAAGGCTCGCGACTTCTTCGTGAAGGTCGATCATCCGGACGCCGGCCCGCTCGTCTATCCGGGCGCACCGTTTCGCTTCTCGCGCACCCCCTGGCGCCCGATCCGCCCTGCGCCGCGCCTAGGCGAGCACACCGCCGAGGTGCTCCAAGAATGGGGGAAGCGTCGGTCGCGGAAGGCTGCGTCAGACGCTCCTCGCTCTTCCGGGCGGGAGGCGCCGCTCGCCGGCGTGCGAGTCGCTGACTTCTGCTGGGTCTGGGCCGGCCCCGCCTGCACGCTGCAGCTCGCCCACCTTGGCGCGGAGGTGATCCGCATCGAAGCCCCGGGTCGCCCGTGCATCACCCGCCTCATCCCGCCCTTCGCCGACGACGTGCGAGGCGTGAATCGCGCGGGTTACTTCAACCAGTACAACCAGGGGAAGAAGAGCGTCGGCCTGAATCTCAAGCACCCCGACGGCCTCGCGCTGGCCAAGCGCCTTGTCGCGGTGTCGGACGTGGTCACCGAGAATTTTGCCGCGGGGGTCATGGAGCGCATCGGGCTCGGATACGAGGAGCTTCGGAAAATCAAGCCCGACATCGTCATGATCTCGTTCTCGGGTTATGGCGCCACCGGACCCGCGCGAAACTACATCGCTTACGGACCCGTCCAGGTGCCGATGATCGGCCTCGCGTCGCTCTCCGGCTACCCAGGAGGAGGACCCAGCGAGGTCGGCATCTCCTACGGCGACCCCAATGCCGGCATGCACGCCGCGTTCGCCGTGCTGGCGGGGCTAAGCCATCAGCGCCGCACCGGCGAAGGACAGTACGTCGACATGTCCCAATGGGAGGCGGCCGTGGGTCTCACGGCCGAGGCCTTCATGGAGTACGCGATGGACGGCACGTATCCCCCGCGGCAAGGCAATCGGGACATGATCGAGGCACCCCAGGGGGTGTTTCGCTGCGCGGGAGAGGACGAGTGGGTCGCGCTCGCGTGCTGGAGCGATGAGCAGTGGCGGGAGCTCGCCCGGGCCATGGGTCGCGAGGATCTGGCAGCGGACGCACACCTGTCGACGACGGCCGGACGAAAGCGCAGCGAGCAGATGCTCGAGGCGGCGATCTCCGAATGGACGGGCTCGCGATCCGCGGAAGAGGTGGCGCAGCTCCTGCAGGCTCGGGGCGTTCCGAGCTATCCGGTGCTCAGCAACCGTGGGGTTGCCGAAGACGTGCAGCTCGACGCGTGGGGCGCCTTCGCCGATCTCGACCATCCGGAAGCGCGCGTTCGACGTCACATCGGCGCACCCTGGCGCTTCAGCGAAGCGGACGTCCGGGTGCGACGACCGGCTCCGCTACTCTATGCCGACACCGACTCGGTGCTCGGTGAGCTGCTCGGCTGCGACGGGGGGGAGATCCGCCGGCTGCGCGATGCCGGCGCGATCGCGTGAGGTGACGGGAAGCCCTCCGGCTGGATCCCTCCGCTACGGCGCCGACAGGCACCGCCGCACCGCGCGCGGGATCTCCTGCCGCGATCGCACCTGCGAGACGGTCCCTCTTCCGGCCCCGGCCATCCGGGCACCGCGGATTGCCATGTTCGTTTCCTCCGCTCCTCGAGGTGTCGAGATCCGGGTCGTCGGTGCGGGCGCGAGAGGTCGGTTCTGTAGCGCTCCGCCACAGCAGATTCCGGCAGCGAGATGCGAAATGCTTCACTGGCCGAGTAGGCCGACCCGGTCGAAGAGCGACAGGGATTGCGCGATTTCGGCGATCCGCGCCCGGTAGTCGTGCCGCGCCTGCATTGCGTCGTCGATATCCATGGCGCGAAACCTCACCTTCGAGCCCGGCGACGCTTGCGCCAGCAGGTCGATGTCGCACTGGATAGCCGTTCCGATTGTCGCGTATCCTCCCCCGGTCACGGCGTCTCGCATCAACAGGATCGCTTCTTGGCCACCCGGCACCTGAACCGATCCAACGGGATAGCCAACGTCGACCACGTTCGATGCGTCGGAACCGGCACCGAATGGCGGCTCCCTATCCTTGAATCGAAACTCCGGCCCGCGCAGCCGGTAGCCGACCCGGTCGGCCTCGGTCGAAACCTCCCACTTCGCTCGCAGGAACTCCTCGACGCTCTCCTCCGTCAACCGGTAGGAACAGAGCCCCATGATGATCCGGAGCCCGACCTCTCTCTGCAGCCTCGGAAGGAATCGTGACGGGACCGTCCTTCCGATCAACGCCTCGGCCTCCGGGCGCAGTGGCCCGACGGGCAGGAGGTCGCCCGCCAGAAGTCGCCTGCCCTCGACACCGCCGAAGCGGGCGAGGAGGTAGGTCGAGCGACTACCGAGCAATGACGGAATCGTGATGCCGCCCGAAACGCAGAAATACGCGCGGACTCCTCGCTCCACCTCTCCACACGCGATCCGGTCGCCCTGGCGCACCCGGTGTGCCACCCACTGCGGAACGCGCGTGTCGTTCAGGTACACGCTGAGATCCGCGCCGGTGACTGCAACGACCGCCTCCTCGGTCGTCTCCATCACCGGACCGGCGAAGGTGATCTCCAGCGCCGCGGCATCGTCTCCGTTGCCGACCAGGATGTTGCCCACGCGGAAGGAGAACTGGTCCATCGCCCCGGCCGGCGGCATTCCGATGTGATACCAGCCGAACCGTCCCGCGTCCTGGACGGTCGTCTGCAGGCCTCCCTCCACGATCTTCAGCACTCTCCGGCCTCTCGCTGCAACCGCTTGAGATACCGGTTAGGGTCGCGAAAGTACTCCGCCGGCTCGAACTTCTGCACGACGGTCTTGTAACGATACGTCCCCGCCTCCACTTCGGCGCGGATCGAGTGGAACTCGTCCATGTCGATCGGTCTGAGCTTCCAGCGGTCGCCGGCAAGGGCGAGGATGTAGCGCTCCCGCAGATCGACGAGGCTCCCGGTGGGGTCGTAGATCGGTACCGGCGTCATTCCCAGCAGCTGATACCCGCCAGGGCCCCGCACCGGATAAATCGCCACGAACACGCCGCCATGAGACACCGCTCGCTCCGGCGTATCCGTCCGCGGACGCACGTACTTCGGAGCCTGAATGGCGCGGTCGCGGCTCACCATCTGGAAGCACCACGCGGTCCCCGGAACGAAGCCGATCATCGACACCCAGTACGGGGTGCCAGAGTGAGCGGCGATGAATTCCTCCTTGCTCGAGTAACCGTTGATTGCCATCAGGTATTCGAGATTCGATACCGAGGCGTCCTGATGGCGATCCGCGAAATTCTTCGCGCACTCCTTGGTCCAGGGATCGTCGTAGAGCACGGGAATGTCGACCAGCCGCGAATCCAACGATTCGATATGCTGCGCGTCGCGCTCGATGTCGCGCAGCACCCGCATCAGTCTCCGCGGTTCGATCTTTTCCGGCTCATAGTGAACCAGGTACGATGTGTTGGCCGGGCAGACTTCGATGACGCCGTCGATCCGCTGCCGCTCGATCTCCTGGCATACCGAGAGGACCCTGAAGTTCACCTCCAGGCTCATCTCGATATCGAAATCGACGAAGATGAACTCGTCGCCGCCGTAGTCGTACCGGGTGTCCATGCGCCCGTACCCTTCCGTCAGCAGGCCATCTCCCTCAGCACGTCGCCGGCAACCCGCAGGACCTCGTCAACGTCGCCCTCGCTGTGGGCGGCGGACAGAAAACCCGGATGAGCCGGGGGAAGCAGCACGCCCTTCGAGATCATCCCGATGCTGAACGCATATTGCCTGGCGGGATCGGCCCGCATCGCGGAGCGCTTGTCGCGTATCGGCTCGCCCGCGAAGTGAACGTGGAAGATCGATCCGATGCCGGTCGCCTGAAGCTCGAGCCCTTCCCTTCGTCCGGCTTCGCGCAGACCCGCCCTCAGCCTCTCCCCGCGCCGATCCAGGGTGCTGTACACGTCGCCGCGCTCGAGCTCCGAGATCATCGCGAGGCCGGCCGCCATGCTGACCGGGTTCCCGGAAAACGTCCCCGAGGCGAAGATCTTCTCCTTCACGTCCGATGGCTCCTTGGTCGGAGTGACCACCTTCTCCATGATGTCCCGCCGCCCGCCGAACCCGCCGATCGGAAAACCGCCGCCGACGATCTTGCCGATCGCACCGAGATCGGGATGGACGCCGAAATAGGAGGAGGCGCCGCCCAGACCGAGGCGAAAGCCGGTGACGATCTCGTCGAAGACCAGGAGGATTCCTTTCTCCGCGGTGAGGTCACGTAGGGCGGCGAGCCAATCACGGTCCGCCGGTATCGCTCCGATTCCGAACCCGGCCACCGGCTCGATGAAGACCGCGGCCAACTCATTGGCGTGCGCGCGGACGATGTCGAGCGCCGCCGCATCGTTGTACGGCAGCAACAGGAGGTCGTTCAGCGACGACCGCTCCGTTCCGGCGCAGCCGGCGATCGGCTCCGGGCGATGATCCGATCCGGCTCCGGCGACGAAGGCGCCGGTGAGACCGAAGTCGTGCTGGCCGTGATAGTTTCCCTCGAACTTCGCGATGCGCTCTCTTCCGCTGAAGGCACGCGCCGCGCGCGCCAGCAGGAAGGTCGCCTCGGAGCCGCTGTTCACGAAGCGCACCATCTCCATGTAGCGCATGTGCGTCGTGACCTTCCTCGCGAGCCGGATCTCGAGCTCCGTCGCGAAGATCGGCGAGATCGCCTGTCCGAGCTGCGTCGTCACCGCACGGGTCACGGCCTCCGGGCCGTGACCGAGGATCGCCGACCCGGCGCCGGCGAGGAGGTCGATGTACACGTTGCCGTCGGCGTCGACGACTCTCGAGCCCGACGCCTTCTCCACGTAGATCGGATGGGGCTTGAAGAACTTGGCGTTGCCGCTGACCCCTCCGGGAAGAAATCGCCGCGCCTCCTCCCAGAGCTGCCGTGAACGAGGGGTCCGCGCCGCATAGGCCTGTTTGAATCGTTCCGCAGCCATGCGCTCCACCATCCCCGGGCTATGCGCGGACACCCTCGCGCGGGCCCGGAGCCGCCTTGCCCGCGCGGAGGGCGCTCCGCACCTCGATGCCGGCGCGGCCGAGCGCCGCCCTCAGCCCGTGGAGAACCCCGGGAGCATTGGTCACGTCGCCGTGAACGCAGACGCTGTCTCCTTC
>Ga0315278_10003987_pt1 | contig 13294 bp, 11 predicted proteins | sample YL17G06_0_MG_FD_203880 | JGI IMG/M metagenome (GOLD analysis project Ga0315278, IMG submission 203880) | Sediment microbial communities from Yellowstone Lake, YNP, Wyoming, USA - YL17G06_0 | ecosystem: Environmental > Aquatic > Freshwater > Lake > Sediment | place: USA: Wyoming | collected...
TGGTACCCCGAGCTGCGACTGGATCGGCCCGACGCTCCTTCGCTTGCCGTGGCGACCTGCAGGGAGTTCACCACGCAGGGCCACCTGCCGCCACTCGTCGCCCGCCGCCTCGACCGTCCGGCGCGTCTGCTCGCAGTGGCCGCCCGGGAGGCGCTCGTGCCCTTCGCCGGGTCCCTGCCGTGGCCGCGCGACCGCATCGGCGTGGCGGCCGCTACCGGGAACGCAGGAACCGAAGCGCTCTTTCAGGTGCTGCAAACCGTCTTTCTCGCCGGCCCGGAAGAGGCGTCGCCGATGCAGTTCCCGTCGACGGTAGCCAACGCTGCGGCAAGCCAGCTCGGCATCCTCGAGAAGCTTTCGGGGCCCAACATCACGTTCGCCGAGAAGCAGGTTGGTGGTCTGCGCGCCCTCACCGAGGCGGGACGACTGCTGCGCCACCGACGCGCCGATGCGGTTCTTGCGGTGGCGGTTGACGAGGCACACTGGCTCAACGCCGAGGGCTACGACCGGCTCCGGGCCACGCGGCGCGCCGGCAGACCGGGCTTCGTCCTCGGCGAAGGCGCCGTCGTCCTTCTTGTCAGCGGCGAGCCTGGGCCCAGCTTGCTGGCTCGCCTTGCCGGGTGGGGCTCGTGCTCGAGCGCCGCGACAACCTACCGCTACCCGGCCGATGCAGTCGCCATCGTCCGTGCCTGCGAGTCGGCGTTGCAGACGGCCGGCATTGCAGCCGGTGACGTCGATCTTGTCGTGAGCATGGCGAACGGCGCACCCGCCCTCGCCAAGCTCGAGCAGGACGCGCTCGAGCGGCTCTTCACCGGCCGCCGGCCGGCGGCCCTGACGGTCAGCGATCGCCTCGGCGAAGGGAGCTTCGCAAGCCTCGCGCGGGTCGCCGTGGCGGTGCTCGCGGTCTCCGGGCTCGTGATCCCGCGATGGGGCGCACCCGACCACCTGTCTGCCGCGGGGTTCGCGGCTCTCGACGGCCGACCCAGGACGGCGCTCGTGGCAGGCGTAGCCGCGGGCGGCTCCGCAATCGCGGCGGTCGTCACAGCACCGTAGGCGAGAGGAACAGCTCCCCAAGACGCCTGGTGATCCGTCCAACATGAGAGCCCGGCCAATACACGCGGCCGCACTCCGGGCACTCGCGAAAACGCTCGGCATGAACAGCGACGTAGGGCGGCACCCGTGTGGCGACCGCCGCGCGCGGCGCCTCGGCCAGCTCACCGTTGCAGCCCGGACAGCGAGACAGAAACCGCGCCGGGTCGGCGCGGAGATCAAGCCGTGCGCGCAGCTCCCCGACGAGAGCGTCGACTCCCCTGCTCCGGAGCAGCAGGACGCGCGGTCCCGCTTTCGCGGCGAGGTCGCGGTCGCGGGTCAGCAGCCAGCGACCTTCGGCCCGGGCCAGCCCCGCAAGCACGGCGTCCGCACAGCCCGGCAGATAGCGGGTGTCGAACCCGGCGAAGCGCAGCCAGCGGGCAAGCGAGCCGAGCATGGCGTCGCACGCAAAACCCGGAGCGGTCACCACCCAATTCTAGGACCCTGCCGGAGTAGGCGCATGGGCTACCCCATGACTCCGACACAGGCTCTTGGCCGTGGACAGTGGCCCCGCCCGGTGGCGCAAGAGGCGTTCCGCGCTACCGGTTGGCGGCCCGGCCAGAGTCAGCCGAACGGTCCCGCCAGGTGCCCGATGTGCTAGCATTCCTGCAGATGCACCTCACCCCTGACAACCGCGGGAGGTGGTCATGAGCGCTGGTGGCAACCTGCGTGAGCAGCTCGTACAAACGGACCCGGAGTACCGGAAACTCGTCGAGGAACACCGCGCGCGCGAGCAACGCCTTGAGGAGCTGAAGGCAAAGGGCTGGCTCACGACGGAGGAAGAGCAGGAAGAGAAGCAGTTGAAGAAAGAGAAACTGCGGCTGAAGGACAAGATGGAAGCGCTCCTGCGCAAGCACGCCACCTAGCGCCGATCGCGATGTTGCCGCTCGCCCCCGAGGGGTACCCTTTCGTAATCTTTCCAGTACTGGCCGGCCTGCTCGCGTGGCTGTTTGGCTACGCGCCGGTGGCGGTTGTGCTCTGGTTGCTGGGCCTGTTCAGCCTGGCGTTCTTCCGGGACCCATTCCGTAGCAGCGACGCCCCTCCGGATGCGATCCTCGCTCCCGCCGACGGCAAGGTCCTCAAGTTGACCCAGGCGCCCCCCGAATTCGTTGCCATCGGGCTGCCCCGGCAGGTCTCGATCTTCATGTCTCCGGCCAACGTCCACGTCAACCGCGCGCCGATCTCCGGGACGGTGACCAAGGCCGCGTACAAGGCCGGCCGGAAGTTCCCGGCGTACCGGGACAAGGCCTCCGAGCTGAACGAGCATAGTGTCGTCGTCATCGAAGGCCAAGCCGGCAAGGTGGGCTACAAGCAGATCGCCGGCGCCGTGGCGCGCCGCGTCGTTTGCGACCTGGCGGAAGGCGAGACGGTCGAGCGCGGCCAGCGCGTCGGCCTCATCAAGTTCGGCTCCCGGGTCGACGTCTTCATCCCCGCCGACGCGGTCGTCGCCGTGGCTGTCGGGGAACGCACGCGAGCCGGCGTGTCGATCGTGGCCCGGTTCCCGGCCGAGGGCTCGCGATGAGGGTGCGCAAGCCGAGACGCGCCCGACCGGTGCGCCGGGCCGCGCGAGAGTCGTTCCGCCGCGGCATCTACCTCCTGCCCTCGTTGTTCACCGTCGGCAACATGCTGTGCGGCTTCGCGTCCGTGCTGCACGCGATCCACGACCGCCTCGAGCTCGCGGGGTGGCTGATCATCCTGGCCGGCGTACTTGACGGTCTCGATGGACGTATAGCGCGGCTGACTCGTTCCTCCTCCGAGTTCGGCAAGGAATACGACTCTCTCGCCGACGTGGTCAGCTTCGGGGTCGCACCCGCAATCCTGGCCTATCAGTGGGGCCTGCGCGGCATGGGACGCTGGGGCTGGGCGGTCACCTTCCTGTTCCTCGTCGCCGGCTCCGTCCGCCTCGCCCGGTTCAATGTCCACGCCGGCGAGGGCGACAAGCGGTTCTTCACCGGTCTGCCGATTCCCGCAGGGGCCGGCTCGGTGACGATGATGGTGCTCATCGGCCCCGAGCCCGTCGTCGGCCAGGTCAGTATCGCCCTGGTCTGGGCGTTCGTTTTCCTCGTATCGGTGCTCATGGTCTCAACGGTCCCGTACCGGTCCTTCAAGGACTTCAACCTGCGGCAGCGCTGGCCGGCGACCGCGTTCTTCGTCTTCGCGCTCGGGCTCGCGGTGATCGTCGTCTCACCGCTCCCCGTCATGGCCTTCATGGCGGCAGCGTATCTCCTCTCCGGCCCGCTCGAGCTGGCCGTTGGCTTCGTTCGCCGCCTCCGGGACGGTCGTCCCAACGAGAACCTCGAGGTCACCAGTGCTGCAGCACCCCCAGTTCACACTGAGCATCCTTGACCCGGCCTCGCTGCTCGGCAGCGAAGCCGTGGCGGCGCTGTGGAAGGCATTCCCCGCAGCGCGAAGGAAGTTCTTCCACACCAGCGCCGAGGACGAGCATCTCGTCACCGAGATTGCCGGCGAGGCGGCACTGGTTCCGTCGTTGGCGGATGCCGGCGACCTGGCTGGAAGCGACGTCGTCATCGCCACGTCCCAACCCGCGCCTGCGGCTGCCGCTGCCCTCCTCGCCTGGCTGCGCACCAACCCGGGCGTCGCGCTGATCGACGGCACTCAGCAGGGAATCGCGCCCGACGAGTCGATCCCGGTCTTCAATATGCCACCACCGGGGAAGGTCGGACGGCGGTGGTTCCACATCGCCGACCCGGCGCTCTGGGGCCCCGGCCGGTTTCTTCAGGCCCTCGCCCCGCTACAACCCCGCGAGCTCCACCTGACGCTCCTGCTGCCGGTCTCGAGCTTCGGCGAGGCGGGCGTTGAGGAGTTGGCGAAGCAGGCCGCCGGACGCCTGTCGGGCCGGACGCCGAGCAGGCTCGAGGTCCTGCCGGCGATTCTCGCGTTTGACCTGGCGCCCGCTTCAGCGGCCCGCCACACTGCCATCGACGGGCAGTTGGCGGCCCTCTTCCCGGGTCTTACCTGCCAGCTTCATGCTATTGAGGTCGGTGTCTTTCACGGTCACTCAACTGTTGTCGGCGTCCGCTGCGAGGCGCCGGTCGACCACTCCGAGGTCGTGGCTCTGGTGCGCAGCGTGCCCGGGCTCCGGGTAGCCCGGCGGAACGAACGCCCCCAGCCAAGCAGCACCGTCGGCACCGAGGACGTGGTGTGCGCCGATGTCGGATGCGTCGGGGCATGGGTCTCCGCATGGCTCGTGGCGGATGGCCTGCGAGTCGGTGGCGCCCAGGCGATCACGGATATCGTCGCCGCGGTCAGGGCTTCCTGAACGGTAGCGGCTCTGCCGGGCCGGGAACCTCGCGACCGTCCCCCAGGCGCAGCACCCAGCGAGCCGTCACGTCGGACGGACGGTTGAGGAATGTGACCGTAGCCCCGCCCATGCGGGAGGCGGGCGCCACGTACGTGAGGAAAAGCCTGATCGCGGTCGCTTCGCGGGCCACCGCACGGCGCCACGTCCCGGTGTCGAAGCGCCCATAGTCGGCCCCCGAGAAATCGCCCAGCCCGAGGTCGAGAAGCCGGGCACCCGAAAATCTCAGCTCCAGCCAGTTGCCGGTGCTCGCGAGGGCGCTGGCATGCGGCGTCGGATTCGCCAGCGCAAGGCGCAGACGCGTGGCGGTAACCCATTCGGCGTTCACCTGAGGCGTGGGAAAAGGCCGCCCGCCCTGCAGATAGTCGAGGAAGGCCTCGAGGCTCATCCCGAGAGCAGGCTCGCCGGCCGGCAGCCCGACTGTGTCCCAGCCCTCGAGGGTCGGTCGGACGCCCCGGAGGATAAGTCCGAGATCCCTGTGGTAGCGGGCCGTGTCAACGACCTCCACCTGGATCGTGTCATGCGGGGCGAGGAGCGTCCCCCCCCAATCCAGCGACTGCCGCAGGACAAAGGCGTCGCCCCGCTCAGCGGGCTTGTAGTCGGCCACCGTCGGCAACGCGACGGCGGCCAGCGACGCGCCCGCTGGTCCGGGCGGCGGCGTGGAGCGCGGGCAGATGACGACGGCCACGCGGTACCTGGCGCCGGCAGCGTCGATGTCGGCCAATGCCGCGAGGTCGTCAGCGAGCGTGGACGCGGGAAACCCGAGAGCGAGTGGGTTGCCGAGCGCAACCACGACCAGACGGAGGCTGCGCGGCAGGCTGGCAATCTCGAGTTGTCGCACCGACTGCGCCGGGACGAGCAGCTCGACGGGAGACTTGATCCGTTCCGCGACCGCTGCGGCAAAGGGGACCAGCCCGGGCCACTGCACGCGCGCCGCCAGCAGGAGCGTCGTGCTGCCGGGCAGAAGCCGGCGTACCGGGGCGAGCTCGTTGGCGAACGTCTCGGCGTTTCCTTTCGCGTCGCCCTGACCCGACACCCAGACGAGCGGGGTCACGGACCACCCGGACATGGGCTTGAGGTCGGGCAAGGGCGCCAGCGTCAACCGGCAGGCTCCGCTTGCCACCGCCAGATCCCCGACGGGAAGCACCAATCCGTCGATGCCGTCGGCGCGCAGCGCCGACAGCGTCGTCTCTCCCGGCACGCCGTTGAGCAACCACACCCGCTGGCTGAGCCGGTCGCCGGCCTCGGTGGTCGCGGCGCCAAGAACGGCGAGCAGCAAGGCTATGGTGGTGCCCGTGTGTGCCACTGCCCTCGTCATGGCCAGCCCTCTCCGCGGGGCACAGGCCCGCATCGCGCCGTCGCCCACCGTTCGATCATACCGTGCCCTCGAAATCGGTTATGGCCGGGAACACAAGGCTCACCTCGAGTCCACCGCGGACGTTGCGCGCTTCCGCCCGGCCACCAGCGCGCTCCATGACCCGCCGGACCACCGCGAGCCCGAGGCCACTGCCTTCGCTCGTGGTCGAGAAGTGCGGTTCAAAGAGCCGGCCGAGGTTGGCATCCGGGACGCCCCCGCCGGTATCTCGGACCCGCAAGACAACCTCGGTGTCCGACTCGTGCAGCTCCAGCACGACCTCACCGTCGCGCGAGCCAATCGCACGGATGCTGTTGTCCAGAAGGTGCCGGACCGCGCGGGTGACCCAGCTCGGGTCGGCCATCACCCGGGCCTCCCCGATGCCCTCGGTGCGAACCGTGACACCTCGATGGGCGACGACCGCATACTCGGCAACCACGTCAAGCACCAACCCACCGAGCATCACCGCCCGTCTCTCCCAGTGCTCGAGCGCAACGAGGTTCGAGAACCCCTGCGCCACCTCCCGCAGGTGCTCGACACGGTCGAGGATCTGAGCCGCCGCAGCCGCGGCGACCATCGCGACCCGATCCGCGCCAACCTCGAGAGCCGCCTGCAGCTCCTCGGCCCACAGACGGATCGGCGTCAACGGGTTTTTTACCTCGTGGGCGACGATGCGCGCCAGCTCGGCGAGAGACGCCAGCCGTTCCGCGCGCGCGACTTCCGAGACATCCTCCATCACGACGAGCCGCCGGCTGCTCATTCCGGGGAGCGGCATGGCTGTGACCTGCCAGAGCGCCTCGGGCGTTTCCAGGGTCCGTACTGTCTCGACGACCGTCTCACCTGCCGCGGCGCGCACGAGCACCGAGTCGATGGCCGGGCCAAGCCGATCGCGCAGGGCGGCAAGCTCGTCACGATCTCCCAGCAGGCGCCGAGCCGAGGCGTTGGCCAGCTCGCAGGCGCCGCTCGACTCCAGCACCAGAACAGCGGCCGATAGAGTCCCGAGAACACTCTCGAGCAGATCGCGCTCGCGCCGCAACTCCTCCTCGCGGCGCTGCACCGTGGATGCCATCGCCACGAACGCCCGGCTGAGCGCTACGACCTCCTCGTCGCCGCCAACCCGCAGGTCACGAACCGCCTCGCCGCGCTCGAGCCGCCGGGTGGCAAGCACGAGCCGGCGCAAAGGCCTCGCCAGCCGGAGACTGACTCGCTCGGACATCGCCAGGGCGAGCACTGCGGCCCAAAGAGCCGCGATGACAAACCACTCACGGGGCGAGTACGAGGCCGCACCGGCCCCGACTTGCAGACCGAGAATGGCGCCGACCTCCGGCACCGGGACACTCGATATCGGTGCAAACACCGACAGCCGGTTCTCTCCCATGACCAAGGGCTCGCGCCAACCCCGAACGGCGCGGACGAACGCCTCGGCTGGAGCCAGCCACGGCACCTCGCCGGCGGCCACGAGGTCGGGCCGACTGCACCACGCAAGCCGGCCCGCGCGGTAAAGGGCCACCGTCGCCCCCATGTCTCGCGCCAGCCATGGGAGCTGCTGCTCGACTCCGATCGCGGCCAACGGCTGGCTCAACGCTCGCCCGAGCTCCAGGCGCGCCCGTTGCTGCTGCCGCGACCACTGTCGCGGCAGGAGCTGCGCGAGGAGCAGCAACGGCACCAGCGTCACCACGGCCGACAGCGCCCGCAGCCGCCCGGCGAACGTCCGCCGCTGCGACCACAGCTCCCGAACCCTGCGATGCTGGCTCCATACCGCGAAAGGCAGTACCCCCCAAAGCGCCAGACCGGCCACCGCCAACGTGAGCTCGGGCAACGGCGCGCGTACCCACGGGACCGCCAGAACCCAGCTCTGGTAGGCCCTCAGGTACGCGAGGTGCTCGCGCTCCCCCACGCCCACCCAGCCCCAACTCTTTCCCTCGGCGAGGGCTCGTCCAACCCGCTCCGGCGCCAACGGCCGGAATGTCGCCCCTCGCCCTGCGGGCGCGCCCGAGCGATCGAACGCCGCAGTCGGCGCTTCGACGCCGGCCGCAGCGAGCGCCGCGAGGACGTCGTACGGTCGCTGCGCCGCCAGCACCGCGATCCGCCAACCGTTTGCCAGGCCGCGGGTCGCAAGCTCGCGCGGCCGCACCTCCCACCCGCCGTAGCTTTGGCCCCAGACCGCTGCGGGATCCTGCTGTGGGTCGATCAGCGCCAGCGATGTTCCCGGCAAGGTCTCGGAGAACCCCAGCCACCCGGCCAGCCTGCCGAGCACCACGACCCTCTCGGGCGGCGCGAGCCGGATGAGCTCAGCAAGCCCGGACTCGGGGATCGAGGCCAGAAGACCCTGTGCCGGGCCTTCCTCCTTGTCCAGCCGCGCCAGGGTCGACTCGACCCCGGCCGTGAGCGTGGCGCGTCTCGCCGCATCCTCGCTCCCGACCACGACCATGGCGGCGGCAAATGCCGGGAGGACAAGGCTCGATCGCTTGCGGCCGATCAGCACGACGAGAGCTGCGCCCAGCGCCAGCACCGTGGGATCGGCAAGCAAGGCCCCGGCAGCGAGCGGGAACCACGCGACGGCGCGCACCGCCCAGTGTGCCCGCAACGACAACGGCGGGGCAGCAAGAAGGAGGAATGCCCACGATGCCGCGGCCGCCACCTGCCACAGGGACGGCAAGAGCAGGCGATCGGGTGTAACGGGAGAAGTGAACGAGGCAATGGCGGTCGGGGCCAGCCAGATCAGTCCGGAAACCAAGATCGCCGCCAGCAGTGAAACCGACCAAGGCGGCCCACCTCGACGACCCCGCCTCGCCCCGAACAGAGCCACCAGCCCGGTCACCAGCGCCGCAACGGCAAGAACCGCAGCGACGGCACGCCACTCGGCCGTGCCTGCTCCCATGAGGACCACCAGGGCGGCGAAGCCGACGAGAGGCGGCCGCAGCGCTCCGGAAACCGCCACGGCCAGCAGCAGGGAACCAACAACGGCGGCGCCGCCTGCGATGCTCCAGGCCACCGGTCGAGCGGCCTCGACCTCAACGCCGAACAGCCGCGCACCGGTCGGCGAGACCACCGGTGCGGCGCCCTCCCAGCGCAGTCGAAGGACCGCCGCTCTTCCCGCATCGACTCCAAGCGCCGTGCGCGCGCCCGCTTCCGGGATCACCACCCCGGCGAGAATCTCGCCGATGGTGCGCCCCCCCTCCAGGATCGGCTCCCGCCACCACAGCCAGGCCTCGTGCACACCGGGCTCAGCGGCCACCGCCCGCTCGCCCAGCAGGCGAAGGCGAAACGGCATCTGGGCGCGAGCGCCCGCCCAGGCGACCGGCTCGCCGCGCTCGTCAACCAGAAGAAGCGCGTCGACTTCCGGTCGCAGCGTTGCGTTGGAGCGGCGCAGCTCGTCAAACGGCGCCTCCGGGGAGGCTTCTCCGCCGCCGGCGGCGAGGGTGCGCCTCAGCGTCTGCTGCTCGGCCAGGGTGGCCAGACGCCTCTGCAGACCGGCGACCTCGTTGCTCGCTCGTGACGCCCAGGTCCCCGGCGCCACGGCGGCCGGCGTCGTCGCGTCGATGAGCAGCGCCCCGGCGACCAACCCCAGCAGGACCAGACGGACGTCACCCAGCCGTCGCCAGGCATAGACAACCGCCGCAACCGCGATCGGCAGTCGCCAGACGAGCGACCACGGCGCAAGCGCCGGCCACGGCCCCGCGGCGAGAGCGGCAACAACCGCGCAGGCCACGGCGCGGCGGGTCGTCCCGTCCGAGCTCAGCGACCGCTCGACGAGCCCACGAGCATCGGGACCTTGATCCCGGAGCGTGCTGCGCAGTCCACAGCCTCCTGATAGCCGGCGTCGACGTGGCGAATGACGCCGGTGCCGGGGTCGGTCGTCAGCACCCGCTGCAGCCGCCGGCCCGCGGCGGCCGTGCCGTCGGCGACAACCACCATCCCGGCGTGCAGGGAGTACCCGATCCCGACGCCGCCGCCGTGGTGGATCGAGACCCACGTTGCCCCCGCTGCGGTGTTGACGAGAGCGTTGAGCAGCGGCCAGTCGGCGATGGCGTCGGAGCCGTCGCGCATGGCCTCGGTCTCGCGGTTGGGCGAAGCCACCGAGCCCGAGTCGAGGTGATCACGCCCGATCACGATCGGCGCCGAAATCTCTCCTTTCGCCACCAGCTCGTTGAACACCCGGCCCATCGTGGCCCGCTCGCCATAGCCGAGCCAGCAGATGCGGGCGGGCAGACCCTGAAAGTGGACGCGCTCCTGCGCCATACGGATCCAGCGACACAGCGGTTCGTTGTCCGGGAACGCATCAAGGACGGCCCGGTCGGTGCGGTGGATATCGCGGGGATCGCCCGAGAGCGCAGCCCAGCGGAACGGTCCCTTGCCCTCGCAAAACAGCGGCCGGATGTACAACGGCACGAAGCCGACGACATCGAACGCGTCGCTCACACCTGCTTTCACCGCCTGACCTCGCAGGTTGTTGCCGTAGTCGAAGGTCACCGCCCCGCGGCGCTGCAGCTCGAGCATCGCCCGCATGTGCTCGGCCATGGTCCGGTACGCCTCGGCTTTGTAACGCTCGGGGTCGCGGCCACGAAGCTCCAGGGCCTCCTCGTAGCCCATGTGATTGGGGACGTAGCCGTTGAGCTCGTCGTGAGCAGAGGTCTGGTCGGTGAGAACGTCAGGAACGATCTCACGCTCGATGAGCCGGGCGAGGAGATCCGCGGCGTTGGCGACGACGCCCACGGATCTCGCGTCTCCCCGCCGCCGCAGCTCAAGCGCGCGATCGATCGCGGCGTCGAGGTGGGGGTATTTTTCGTCCAGGTACCTCGTGGCCAGCCGCTTGTCGATCCTGGCCTCGTCCACGTCGGCGGCCAGGAACGTGGCCTCGTTCATCGTCGCGGAGAGCGGCTGCGCGCCTCCCATTCCGCCCAGTCCGGCGGTCACCACGAGTCGCCCGCGCAGCGTCCCGCCGAAGTGCTTTCGCGCCGCGGCGGCGAAGCACTCGTACGTCCCCTGCAGGATCCCCTGGGTGCCGATGTAGATCCAGGAACCCGCGGTCATCTGACCGAACATCGTCAGCCCGAGCCCTTCGAGACGCCGGAACTCGTCGGCCGTCGCCCAGTGCGGCACGAGGTTGGCGTTGGCGATCAAAACGCGCGGCGCGTCCGTGTGGGTACGGAACACGCCGACAGGCTTGCCCGACTGCACCAGCAGCGTCTCGTCGTCGCCGAGCTCCCTGAGGCTGTGAACGATCGCGTCGAAGCACTCCCAGTTTCGCGCCGCCTTGCCACTACCTCCGTAGACGACGAGATCGCTCGGACGCTCGGCGACGTCGGGGTCGAGGTTGTTCATCAGCATACGGAGCGCGGCCTCCTGCGGCCACCCTTTGCACGACAGCACCGTCCCTCTCGGCGCTCTGATCTCGCGCGCTTGAGCCATTCGGTTCCTCCGATGTGCTGCAATGCAGCCGGCAGCACAGAGTATGCTAACGCGCACGGCCGGGCGTCGAAAGGCCTTCGGCTCTCGATGCTCCCCGGCCGGCGCCTTCGGGTCGGCTAGCGCAAGGGAACCGGCCGATCGGCAAGCGACTTGAGCACGGCACGCACCTGGGCCGGATCCAGCCCCGACCGGCTGAGAACCTGGCCACCTCGATCGATCACGAGCAACGAGGGGGCGCGCGTGACCTGGAACCGCCGCAGCAAGGCGCCACGTCGGTCCATCACCGTTGGGAGACGCGCGCCTTCATGACTCAGAACGTCTCTGGCGGCATTGCTCTCGTCCTGGAAAACGACGATCACCCCGGGCCAGCCGTGCTCCTGGGCCGCACGCTCGATATCCCGAATGACCGGAATGGAGGCAGTCGACTCCGGCAGCCACGAGTTCCAAAAGACCATGACGACGGGCCCGCGGGCGAGGGCGGACTCGAGAGAGAACGGCGCTCCGCCGAGAGTCTCGAGGTCCTGGGTGAGCGGCGTCGAAACCGAGGCGACCAGCAAGAGGGCCGCGGCGATCATGCCACGATGGTATCAGAGCGTTCCGGAGCGATCACGGGCCGGCCGAAACAATTCTCTCGGGACCGTGCTTACTGCACGCTCACCGCGACTTCGCGCGTCCCGCCGGAACCGAAGAGGCTCTCCATCTCGAGATTCTCGGAGCGCAGCCGGTTCGGGCGTTTGTGCAGGTAGTTGTAGCGCACCCCGAACGACAGCAGCGCCCGCTCGAGCAAGCGCCTGCCCCGGTACAGCCGCGACATCACGGTGCCGACCGGAATCGCCAGAATCTCGGCAATCTCCTTGTAGGCGCAACCCTCGATGTCGGCCAGCAGCACGACAACCTTGTAGTTGTGCGGCAGTCCGGCCAACGCCCGGCGCACCTCGGCGTCGAGCGCACCGTCCAGCAGATCGTCCTCAGGCGTGCGAGGCTTGGTTCCATTGACGCTCGTCAGTATCGACTCGAAGGTCTCCTCGAGGTCGGCGAAGTCGACCTGGGGCGGCACCTGCTTGCGGCGGCGGTACTCGTTGATGAAGGTGTTCTTGAGGATTTTGAACAGCCACGCCTTGAGGTTGGTGCCCGGGCGGAACGAGGCGTAGTGCCGGTAGGCCTTCAGATAGGTCTCCTGCAGCAGATCTTCAGCATCCTCGGCCGAGCGCGTGAGTCGCATGGCGGTCTTGTACAACTGCTCGCGGTAGGGCAAGTCGCCAAGCTCGAAGTTCCAGAACCCTTGCTCGTTCATGCTGGCCTCCACTAACACCCGAGCTGAACATTAGATGAAGTCGAGACCCAATGTCAATACCAATAATGTAACGTGTCTCACAATCAAAAACCTGACGCAGCCATGACTGGTCCGCAGGTGCGTGTTTCTCCTGTCACCGAGCAGGCCGCGAGCTTGGCCCGGCCGTGTCTCCAGCGACAGGGGAACGCCCGGAACGACGATTCGCCGCCCGAAGGCGGCGAATCGTCGAGCTGGCTGAGCTGACGGAACCCCGGCTGAGCGCGGGACCCCGGTCAGCCGCCCGCGCGGGCGGGAAGGACAGTTACGGGAGAATCATGAATGAGATCAGCAACGCGTAGATCACCAGCGACTCGATGAACGCGACGCCGATGATCATGGTGATGCGGACCGGACCCGCAGCTCCGGGATTGCGGCCCATGCTGGTGCAGGCGGCCGCGATGGCGCGCGCCTGTCCGAAGGCGCCAGCGAAAGCCGCGAGGCCGAGCACGAGGGCGGCCGCCAGGTACTGGGCGGCCTTGGCCGTCCCGGCTGTGGCCGCGCCCGCTTCCTCCGCCAGGGCCGGCGCCGCCATTGAGAGTAACAGCACACCTATTACAACGAACATCAGCTTCTTGGACATGAAACCTCCCTCCTTTGGATGGGGTGTTGTAACCAGGTACGAAGCCGACAGCTTACAGCCTACAGCCGACAGCTCTTTCACAGTCCTGCAACCCGCCGCCTGAGTCTGCTGGCTTCTGGCTGTCGGCTGTCGGCTGTCGGCTGACGGCCGCGCCAACGAGGCAGCGCGCACGGAAACCGGCACTGCCACCGACCCCGGTGAGGACCGGGC
>Ga0315278_10003988_pt1 | contig 13293 bp, 20 predicted proteins | sample YL17G06_0_MG_FD_203880 | JGI IMG/M metagenome (GOLD analysis project Ga0315278, IMG submission 203880) | Sediment microbial communities from Yellowstone Lake, YNP, Wyoming, USA - YL17G06_0 | ecosystem: Environmental > Aquatic > Freshwater > Lake > Sediment | place: USA: Wyoming | collected...
GCCGACGCCGTTCAGATAGCCGGCGCCGATCTTGATCGCATTCGCAGTCGGCGTAAAGCCCGAGCCGCTGAGGGTGACCGTATCGCCGACGGCGCCAGACGCCGGGGCGATCATCGTCAGCACCGGTGGCCCGCCTGGTGAGGTCGGAACTGCGCGCGACCACCCGCTGCACCCCAGGGCCAGAATGGCGAGCGCGAGTGACAGTCCAATACGGGCGCGCATGCTACCGTCCGGGCTGAAGCACAGTGAGCTTGAGCGCGCGTGCAGCGGCGGCCAGCCGGTCGTCGTACGTGACAAACGCCTCCGGGTAGTCGCCGATCGAAAGTGCGGCAGCCAGGTGGATGGCGTCGAGCGATCGGATCAACGGAGAACCGACGTGCTCAGCCAGCCGCATGAGTGTGGTGTCAAGCCGGATGAGTGTGCAGGAAGCGAGGACGTGCTGCACCCGTTCGCGAAGACTCGCATTCTCTGGCCGCCGTCCGACGGTTCTGCGGCACTCGAGGGCCGCGAGTTCACTCGACAGCCAGTCTGGCCATCGTTCGAGCTCCTTCTCGAGCGCGGCGGTTTCCCTTTCAGGCACGACGAGCTTCATGATTGCCGATGAATCGAGGTAGACAGGCAAGACACTCATACCTTATCTTCCCGCAGCTCCTGCAAGACACGCTGCAGTTGCCCACCGAGATCCGCAGGGATCTTCCCCCTGAGCGGAGGCAGGTCTTCCAGGCGCCTGCTGGCGGGAATCGCCCGCCCGGATGCGACCAGGCGGTCCACGAGCGTCGCTCCCGGGCGCAGCGGCACGAGCATCGCCACGGCGCGACCCCGATCGGTGACATCAAGCGTCTCGCCCGCGATTACGCGTTCAAGATACACGCTGAGGTTCTGGCGCAGTTCCCGGACGCCAACTCGGCCGTTAATGTGGCCTCGATGCGGTAGGGCAGTTGTCCTGGTCGTCATGTAGCACACGGTAGCACATGCGGTCTGTCGGGTAGCTCCAGGCGGAGGCATCTGCGTGTTCGGAGCACCCTTGGATGCGGTCAGAGCCGGCGATCCCGCGACCCGGCGGCGATCGGCGGAACTCCCGTGCTTTGGCCACACGGCCTGGCCTCCTTGCATTTCGACACTTTGAAACACGGGTATCATGGCGGGGCCAAACCGGGGAGATCGTCCATGTCATCACGTGCTCGTCGAAAGCTGGTGCCCGCGCTTGTCGTGCTGCTCTGTGGAGGCGTGGCTGTCGCGCAGGGGATGGCGCAGCCAGCGGCACCGACCAGGGCCGACATCCTCCGTGGCGAATACGGGCCGTATCGCGCCAACAACGACCTGCTTTCGTACAATCTCGACCTGCGCGTCGACCCGGAGAAGAAATTCATCAGCGGGAAGAACACGGTCCGATTCCGGATGCTCCGCGACGATACCCGAATCCAGCTCGACCTGTTCGCGAACCTGAAAGTCGAGAAGATCCTGCGCGGCAACCTTGAACTCACGTACCAGCGCGAGTTCAACGCGGTGTTCGTGGACTTCCCTGAGACGCTCAGAAAGAACCGTGTGTACGCGGTCGAGTTCTACTACTCCGGGTCGCCAGTCGAGACCGGACGATTCGGCGGCCTCACGTTCCGGAAGGACCCGGCGGGCCGCCATTGGATCAACACCTCGTGCCAGGGTCCAGGCGCGAGCGTCTGGTGGCCCAACAAAGACCAGCAACGCGACGAAGTGGAGAACATGCGCCTGAGCGTGTCGGTGCCGAGCGACCTGGTCGACGTGTCCAACGGGCAGTTGCTGGGCCAGACCGACCTGGGAGATGGCTACACTCGCTACGACTGGCAGATTCATTACCCCATCAACAGCTACAGCGTGTCGCTCAATATCGGCGCCTATGTGCACTTCAGTGACGCGGTGGGCGGGCTTCCGCTCGATTTCTACGCGCTGCCGGAGGATCTGGACAAGGCAAAGCGCCAGTTCGCGCAGGCGAAGGGAATGCTGGAGGCCTTCCAGAAGCATGTCGGTCCGTATCCGTTCCCCAAGGACGGCTACAAGCTGATCCAGGTGCCCTACTCAGGCATGGAGCATCAGAGCGCCGTCACCTACGGCAACCGCTTCGCCAATGGATATCTCGAGCGCGACTGGACGGGCGTCGGCATCAGCACGAAATTCGACTTCATCATCATCCACGAGAGCGCGCACGAGTGGTTCGGCAACAGCGTCACGGCCGCCGACGTGTGCGACGAATGGATCCACGAGGGGTGGGCGACGTACCTCGAAGGCGTGTATGTGGAGCACAGGTTCGGCAAGTCGGACGCCTTGAAGTACCTGAACGGCTACAAGACGAAGGTCAGGAACCGTGACCCGATCATCACGCCATGCGGCATCAACAGGACGCCTCCCCAGGACATGTATTTCAAGGGCGCGCTCTTCATCAACACGCTGCGCAGCGTCGTCAGCGACGATGGGCGGTGGTGGAAGCTGATGCGCGAGTTCTACGGACGCTTCAAGTACCGGAACATCACGACCGGGGACGTCGTGGCGTTCTTCAACCGGAATACCGGCCGGGACCTGACGCCGATCTTCAACCAGTACCTCCGGCGCACCGATCTGCCGACACTGGAGCTGCAATTCGACGAGAGCGCCGGCAAGGTGTCGTATCGGTGGAAAGCCGACGAGCAAGCGTTCGCGATGCCGGTGAAAGTCGGCAGGAAGGACGCGTGGCAGCTCATCGAGCCCACCACCGAATGGAAAACCATGTCCCTGGGGATGAAGATGGAGGAGTTCGACGTGGCCACCGATCTGTATTTCGTCAATGTCTCCAGGAAATGATGGCCGCGCCGGGCGGGACGGTGTGATGGAGATCGACACATCAGGATGGGCCGGGGAAGGCACCTTCACGGCCACGTTGATCGAGGCCCTCGAGGCGATAGACGCCGTCGTCTACGTCAGGGTCGAGGACGCGCCTTCGAGCCGCGCCGAAGCCGGGTACGCGTTTATCAGCAACGAAGTGTTCCTGAGGTTCCAGACCCAGGACCGGCGGGAGACCGTGCGGCGGTTCGGGATCACATGGCCTCGGACCGTTCGGGCCGACCAGATGACGCTCGAAGAGCTTGGAAGGGCTTTGGGAGCAGCCGAGAACGTCGGCCAGCCGGACTACGCGGATACCGGCATGCTTCAGTACCTGAGAACCGAACGGATCGTGCCGCCGTACCAGACCAAAGGCGTCAAGGTCGTGGAAATGGTGCGCATCTACCTTGCAGGATCCAAAATTCCGTAAATTGGGGCCTGGCTGCAAATTGCAGTTCTTGCAGGTGTGGCTAATGTCGGCAGGGCGTTCGGCCGACAACCCAGAGGAATAGGCCCAATTGGCCGGGAACGATACGTGTCGCTTATCGAATCTCTGATCGCGGCGGTCCTACGGGCGAACGGAGACGGGCTCGTCATGCATGTTGGCGAGCGGCCGTTTGTGCTGTCGCCGTCCGGTCCCTCGAACTTTTCCGAGCGCCTGCTGACCGTCGAGGCCATGGGCGCCGTCCTGACCGACCTCCTGTCGGCGGAGGACCAGCTCGCGCTGCAGGAATTCGGCGCGGTCGAGAAGGAACTGACGATTCCCGAGGCGCCTGGCGACCGGTTCATGCTGGTGGCGGCCCGTGGCGGCGACGACATCTGGGTTGAGTTGCGCCGTCAGCGGGGCAGCACCCAGCCCCGGCGCGATCAACCTGCGGCCTCGGCCGACTCCGCTCCGCCGTTGCCGCCCGCGCAGCCAGAGGCACAGGCCAAACCGATCCCGCCGTTGCCGTCCGCGCAGCCAGAGGTACACGCCAAGCCGATCCCGCTGTTGCCGCCCGCGCAGCCAGAGGCACGGGCCAGGAGGATCCCGGGGCTGCCGCCTGCGCAGCCAGAGGCACAAGCCAGGAGGATCCCGCCGCTGCCGCCCGCGCCGCCAGAGGCACAGGCCGAGACGATCCCGCCGCTGCCGCCCGCGCCGCCAGAGGCACAGGCCGAGACGAACCCGCCGCCGCCTGCGCCGCCAGAGGCACAGGCCAAGCCGATCCCGCCGCTGCCGCCCGCGCCGCCAGAGGCACAGGCCGAGACGATCCCGACGCCGCGGCCTCGGATGGCGCCCACGCAATCCCCGCAGCCGCCGCTTCAGCCTCCGCGGTCCACCTCGGGTCTGCACGGGCCGGACGCGGTTTCTCCGGATCCCGCCGCGGGCAGACGCCGCGTGACAACGGCGCGCGATCCGCAGCCCGGCGTGGTGCTGCCGCTTGCGCGCAGCCCAATCCGGACCGACTCGTCGCGTCTGACGCCAACGCCATCGCCAAAGCACCTGGGTATTGGCCGGCTGCTGCGCACGGCCGCCGCCCGGGGCGCCTCGTCGCTCTACCTGATGGCCGAGGCAAGACCCACGATTCGGATCGACGATGAGATCCTGCCGCTGGAAACCGAGCCGCCGCTGGGCACGACCGAAGTGGAATCGCTGATCCTCGAACTGGCGCCGGGCGCCAGCCGCGAGGCCCTCGTAGGAGGGACCAACGCTGAGTGGGTGTGCGAGCTGCCGGATGTGGGGCGCGTGCGGTGTCTGAGCTTCCGCGATCAGCGCGGTCCGGGCGCCGTGTTCCGCTTGATTCCGAGGCGCCTGATCTCGGCCGATCAATTGGGCCTCTCCCGCGACATCCAGGCGCTGTGCGCGGAAGGCGACGGCTTGATCCTGGTGACGGGCCCGCGGCTGAGCGGTAAGTCGACGCTCACCTCCGCGCTGGTCGACCTGATCAACCGGACGCGGACCGACTACCTCATCAGCATCGAGAGCGAAATCAAGTTCCTCCACGAGAACCGGAAGGCCATCGTCAGCCAGCGCGAAGTGCGGAGCGAGCCCGACGTCATGCTGGCGCACGCACGTGCCGCGCTGCGGGAGAACCCGGATGTGCTCGTCGTCGACGACCTGAAGACGCCGGAACTGGTGGCGCTTGCGCTCGACGCCGCCGATTCGGGCCACCTCGTGATTGCGACGATGACCGCGCCCACCACCAGTGCGGCGCTCGCGCGGTTGATCGAGTCGGCACCCTTCGATCGGCAGACGCAGGTTGCGCTGGCGCTCTCGGAATCCCTGCGCGGTGCCATCGCGCAGGTGCTGCTTCGCAAGCCCGGCGGCGGGCGCGTGGCGGCCCGCGAAGTGCTCTTCAACACGTCGTCTATGTCTGCGCTCATTGCCGAGGGCAAGGTGTCGCAGTTGCCGCTCGCGATCGACTCGGGCCGGAAGTACGGCATGGTGCCGATGAACGACGCCCTGCTGGCGTTTGTCCAGAGCGGTGCGGTGGACGCGCGCGAGGCCTACCGGAAGGCGTACGATCGCGTCGCGTTTGTCGAGCAGCTGCGCCGCGAAGGAATCGACACGTCGTTTGTGGAACGTCTCGCCTGATCAGCGCTATCGCTCGATCACGTCCGCCATCACTTCCAGCAGAAATTCCAGCACGTGTTCGTCGGTGATGGCCTCAATCGCCACGCCCTCGGCGACGAGGCGGTCGTCGGTCGTGACCCGGCTGCCGCGCTCGCGGCCCACTTCGGCGATCACGGCAGGGGCCGGCAAGGCCGTGTCGAGGCGAAGATCGACAAACGTCCGGTTCGATCGTTCCGACACCAGGCGCACCGTGTCTCCCGGCGTCACGACCTTGTACGGGTAGTTCTCGGATGTCAGCGTCTGGGCAAATGTCGTGAAGACCGGCACGGCCACTTCCGACAGGAAGGTGGCGTAGACGCGCTCGGCGGCGGCAACCCGCTCGCGCCGCGTGCCGGCAGCCCGTTTCAGGTCGGCGAGGCGCAACTGAACACGGCGGCGGATCTGCGGAACTTCGAGCGACATCGGATTATCTCCTCATCGGGTGACGTGATAGTGGCGGCGCGATCTCAACAACCGCCTCGCGGCCGAGGCGCGCGATGTCGGCCGGTGGCATGCCCAGATCGTGTTCCAGGACACTCGCGGTGTGTTCGCCCAGACGGGGCGGGGGTGCCGACACGCTGCCCGGCGTGGCCGAGAGTTTGATGGGAAGGCCGAGCAAATCGATCGGTCCAGCCGACGGGTGCTCCACGCGTTCAATCATCTCACGCGCCAGCAGTTGCGGGTCAGTCATCACTTCATCAAGCGTTCTGACCGCGGCGCACGGTACGCCGGCCGGCACCAGTCGATCGATCCACGACTGGCGGCTGCGCTGGCCGAGCACACGGGCAATCCGAGGCTGCAACAGGCCGTAGTGCTCGACGCGCGCCGCATTGGTGGCAGACGCCGGATCGGTCGCGAGGTCATCCAGCCCGACCAACGCGCAGAAGGTCCGCCATTGTTCATCGTTTCCCACCGCCAGCACCAGCGTCCCATCGGCAGTCGCGAAGGTGTCGTACGGCGCGATACTCGGATGGCGGTTGCCCGTTCGAACCGGCGCGGTTCCTGTCCGGAAGTAGATACCGGCCTGGTAGGTGAGGAGCGCAACCACCGAATCGAGCAGGCCCACGTCCACCAGTTGTCCCTCGCCTGTCCGCGCGCGCGCGAGCATGGCCAGCGTGATGCCCTGCGCGGCGAACAACCCGGCGGCGATATCGGCAATGGCCACCCCGAGGCGGAAGGGAGCGCCGCCCTCGGGGCCAGTGAGGCTCATCAGGCCGCCTTCGGCCTGTGCGACCGCGTCGTAGCCGGGGCGATCCCGTTGCGGGCCAGTCAGGCCGTAGCCGGTGATGCTGCAGTAGATGAGGCGGGGATGGCGTGCGGCGAGGTCCTTGTAGCCAAGCCCGATCGCGTCAAGCGTGCCCGGCTGGAAGTTCTCGACCAGCACATCCGCGCGCGCAACGAGCTGGTCGATGATGCGGCGGCCTTCCGGGCGCTTGAAGTCGACCGCGACACTTTCCTTGTTGCGATTGATGGTGAGGAAGTACGAGCTTTCGCCACCGACAAATGGCGGGCCCCACGCGCGGGTGCCGTCGCCGCCGCCAGGGCGCTCGATCTTGATGACGCGCGCGCCCATGTCGGCCAGCATCATGGTGCAGTACGGGCCGGAGAGGACCCGCGTCAGATCGAGAACAGTGATGCCGTCGAGCGGACGCATGGGAAGAAGAATACAGGAGAACGTCGTTGGTAGAGGGTACGCAGCAGCCGGGAGATCTTCAGAGGCTGTCGACCGGACTCCGGACGCAGAGCGCGCCGCGCTGGAGTACGTGCGTGTAGACCATCGCCGTGGCGACATCGCGATGCCCCAGCAGTTCCTGCACCGTGCGGATGTCGTAGCCGCTTTCCAGCAGATGTGTGGCGAACGAATGGCGGAGCGAGTGGCAGGTCGCGCGCTTCGTGAGACCTGCGGCGCGCACCGCCTCGATGACTGCGCGTTGGATGGCTGATTCGTGCAGGTGAAAGCGTGTCGGTTCGCCCCATCGAGTATCCCGGCACACGCGCGAGGCGGGGAAGACGAACTGCCACGGCCAGGACCTGTCCGCGTTAGGAATCTTCGCGGCAAGTGCGTCGGGCAACACGGCCCTGCCGAAGCCCTGGCGCAGGTCGTCATTGTGTATGCGGCGCACCTCTTCCAGGTGAGCCGCCAGGGGTTGTTGGGCGGCGGTGGGCAGGACCGTCTGGCGATCCTTGCGACCCTTGCCCTGCCTGACACTGATCTGGTTGCGGGCGACGTCCACGTCTTTGATGCGCAGGTCGAGGCATTCCGAGAGTCGCAGGCCGGCGCCGTAGAGCAGGAGGGCGACCAGCCGCGGCGTGCCGCGGAGATGGGCCAGGACGAGCCGCACTTCGTCGACTGAGAGGACCACCGGGAGGCGGAGCGGGGCCCGTGCGCGGACCACGTTCGGCAACGGATCGAGATCACGGTTGATGATTACGCGGTAGAGAAAGAGCGATGCGGACAGGGCCTGGTTCTGGGTGGACGCGCTGACGTGGTGGTCCGTTGCGAGAGACGACAGGAACGAGGCGACGTCGGGTGCCGCCATGGTGGCGGGGTGGCGCTTGTTGTGGAAGAGGATGAACCGTCGGATCCAACCGACGTAGGCTTCTTCCGTCCGGTCGCTCAAGTGTCTGAGTCGGCATGCCACACGTACCTGGTCGAGGAGCTTGGGCGGACGGGGATCGGGAGGTGGCTTCTCGGTCGGGGCGGCTGGTGGTCCTGACGCCGTCAGCGCGCCTGTGACGGGGGCTGGCGTTACTCCGTGGGATACGTGGGCGCTCCGGGTCAGATTGCGTGGCTGCATGTGGTGGCCTGCTGGTTGGCCTCTTGAGAAGCTCGTGCCACCGCCGGACTGGGCCAGCGGGCCGAGTGGTGTTCGACGTTCGGCGTACCCGGGGGCCGGTGTTGTTGCGGGAAGAGTGTGAGAGACAGACCGAAAGGTGAGGATTTCGCAGGTTCCTTGGCGCCTGGTGGCGCCTGCTGCCGCCTGCCGGCGCGCCGACGTCGCCCGTCCGGCCTGCCCGTGAGGTATGGGAATCGAAGGCCGGGTCGGCAGATTCTGCGTACTTCTTGCGTCGGCGACGATATTCAATCCGGCCACGCCTCGTCGTGCCCCCGCCGCGCCTCTTCGATCAGTGTGTCCTCATTGCAAGAGCAGGGTATGGGTGTCCGAGAACTCCATGTGCCCAAGCTGCAGATTGCCTATTGCGAATGAAACGGATCAAAGCATGACCGGGAAGAGCGGCATGAAGTGTCCGAGGTGCGGCCTGTTCAATCCGCCGTCGGCAGTGAGGTGCGATTGCGGCTGGGACTTTGCTTCCAAGACCATGAAGGAGTCCTACCTCAGCAGCGCCGAGTTAATGAAATCGACGCCGATCATCCAGGCACGGCCAGTCCTCACCCTATTGCTTGGTTTGCAGATCCTGGCTGGATCGGTTTTAGGGGTCTTCATGATCCAGAAGGGGTTCGTCGTGCCGAGGTACAACGGCGAACTGTGGACCTTCGGTGCGCTCAATGTCGGTATCGCACTTGCGGGGGTGGGGATCTTGACTCGGTGGAAGGGTGCCGTCTGGGTGTACTCGCTGGCGAGTCTGTTGGTGCTAGCTCTCGCCCAGGCGCTTCCTGATGGTTCATCTAAGGCTCACGCGGTGATTGGAGCGGTTTGGAGCCTGGCCTGCGTCTGTTTGGTCATCAGAGACCGAAAGAAGAACTCGGCCCAGTGACCTGCGTCGACGGCACCGACGAGCACGGACAAGGCAAGACCGCTGAACGAAGAATCACCCAACAAGGGCCTGCACCCGACCGGCCCGGGTGCGATGGTGAGGGCCGGCGGGTGAGGCCTGCCGTTAGGCCGAACCCCAACTGAACTCGATGCGGAGTAGAATCAATCGTGGAATTCGAGTGGGATCCCCTCAAGGCTGCGGCAAACGCCAAGAAACACGGTGTGGATTTCGCCGAAGCCATGACCGTGTTTAGCGACCCGCTCGAGGTGACCATCCCGGATCCCGACCACTCGGTCGGCGAGCGACGGTTTCTGAGTATTGGTAGCTCAATGGCCCCGCGACTCATCGTGGTCGCGTACACTGAACGAACCGGTCGAATTCGGATCATCAACGCACGTGAAGCGAACTCACCAGAGCGCAAGCATTATGAGTCCACAAATCCAGCCAAACGACAGTGACGAGATGCGGCCCGAGTACGATTTCTCGCAAGGCGTGCGCGGGAAGCACTACAGAGCCTATCAAGCCGGCACGAATGTCGTGTTCCTTGCGCCAGATATTGCGGCGGTCTTCCCGAATTCGGCTTCCGTCAACCAGGCACTGCGGTTGTTGGTGCGCCTTTCGCAGACGAAAGCGGTGACCGGCAGCCGGCCTAACAAGGCGCTGCAGCCGACGAGTCGCGTTCGGCAGAAGACCAAACCGAAACAGCGATCACGCGCGGCTCGCGGCTGAGCGCTCACGTTGGACAGCTTCGGTCCGAATCGAAGTCAGCGGAGGCTCTTGGTGTGGTCGCGGAGCCATGCGACCAATTCGACGCGCGATACGCGACTGGTGGCAAGCCCCAGCATCAACTGCTCTTGCTCGTCGATGGTGGCGTCGACCTCGAGGCCGTTCAAGATGAGGAAGGTCTCCATGGCGGCGTGCGCAATGCGCTTGTTGCCATCCAGGAATGGGTGGTTCTGCACCAGCGAGTACCCGAGCGCGGCGGCTTTCTCAGCGAGCGACGGGTAGAGGTCGACGCCATCAAACGTACTTCGGAGTTGCGCCAGGGCCGATTCGAGTGCGCCCAGCTCGCGGACGCCGGCGGCACCTCCTGACGTTTCGACAATGGACCGGTGCAGTTCGACGACCTCGCCTAGGGTCAGGTAGCGCATCAGGCGAGGCGTCGGTATAGCTCGTCGTTCTTCTTGACAACGCGTTCGGCGGCCGCTCGGAAATCGTCGTCTCTGGCCGCGAGCAGGTCGGCCACGGCGGCGCGCGCCAAGTCAGCGGGCGGCACACCGAGCCGGGCGGCTTCCTCGCGCAGGCGCGCGACCTGAGCGGCCGGGAGGTCGATAGCCAGTTCCATAGGGCTACTCTACAGCCAAGGGCGCTGTCCAACAAGCGCGTGCAGCCGACGGCCGGTAGGCACATGATGGGCCGCGGCTGAGCGCTCACGTCAGCCGGACAGAACGCCTACTATTGAACGACAACTGTTCTAGTTGTACAATTGTACGCAATGCAGAACCGCCCAGTGACCATCGCCATCGACACTTCCGCCATTCTCGCGGTGTTACTCAGCGAACCGTCGCGGGCGGCGCTCATCGCCGTGACGGACGGGTGCTCCCTGATCTCGGCGCCGTCGCTCCCGTGGGAAGTCGGGAACGCCCTGATCGCCGGGGTCCGGAAGCGCAGACTCACTGAGGAAGTGGTCCTGAGGGCTTGGGCAAGCTACGGCATGATTCCGGTGCGCTTGGCACAGCTCGACATTGCTAAAGCGCTGGAGCTGGCAGTCGCGCTTCGCGTCTACGCCTACGACGCCTACATGTTGGAAGCGGCCCGCAGTGAGCGAGCGCCCTTGCTCACACTGGACGCGGCGTTGGCTCGGGCCGCGCGGTCAATCGGTGTCTCGGTCATGGAGTTACCGAAATGAAGGTGTACAGCTACTCGGAGGCGCGCCAGCGGTTCGCTGATGTACTGCGGCAGGCCAAGCGCGAAGGGCAGGCGCACATTCGGCGTCGCGACGGTGAGCTGTTCCTCGTGCAGCCGGCTCTCCGTAGCGGGTCGCCGCTTGACGTGCCCGGCGTTGAGTCCGGTCTTACAGCACCGCAACTCGTCGATCTCGTTCGGGCAAGCCGACGATCGACGGGACGGTTGCTACCACAAACACCGGCTAACAAACGCATGCAGCCGACGCGCGCGAAGCGCTCTACTTCCAAGACAGCGGGGCGCGCGCGCGGCTGATGCGTCGACGTTAGCCGGATTCACATTCAGGGATCACAGAAGCCGAAGAGGAGTAGCATCAGGTGATGAAGCGCCGCGTCTACATTGAGACGAGCGTGGTCAGCTATTTGGCCAGTCGCCCAAGTCGCGACGTCATCGTGGCTGGCCGCCAGCAGTTGACGCACACGTGGTGGGAGGTGCGGCGGCCAGTGTTCGACCTGGTGATCTCACAGGTCGTCATCGATGAAGCCGGCGCGGGAGATCCGGACGCGGCGACGCGGCGGCTGGCGTTGATCGCGGACGTGCCGTCATTGGACGTCACGACAGCGGCGGCGGAGTTGGCTGCCATCTTGATCGAGCGGGTGCCGCTGCCGGCGCAAGCGGCGGCCGACGCGGCACACATGGCGGTGGCGGCGTACCACGGAATTGACTACCTCCTGACCTGGAACGTGGCTCACATCGCGAACGCCACGCTCCGTCGGCGGGTGGAGGATGTTTGTCGAGATCAAGGCTACACCGCCCCGGTGTTGTGCACGCCGGATGAACTCATGGAGGATGCCGATGAATGATGCGCATGGGCAGGATCGTGCGTGGCAAGATCCCATTGTGGCCGAGGTACGCGCCGTGCGCTCGACGCTGTTCGCGGCGTCGGGCAACGACATTCGTGAGTTCTGTCGACGCGTTCGCGAGGCGCAGGCGGTCTCCGGGCATGTCATTGTGACGCGTGTATCCCAGTCTGCGCGGGAACCCGCTCGAACCGAGTCGTCTTCCCCGCTTTCGCGACATACCGGCTAACACCGGCTTGCAGCCGACGGCGGTTGGCCCGGCAGTGAACCGCCACGGCTGAAGCCTGATCGTTAGGCACACCCGACGGTGTGGGTGTAACGTAGGGTACACACGACTGGCAGGGAGAGACCGATGAAAGAGCACGACCCGGCCGTCCACGGCGATCCCCGCATCATGGGCGGTACTCCCGTCTTCGTTGGGACGCGTGTACCTTTCCAGACCTTGTTGGACTATCTCGAAGCTGGGGACTCGCTCGACCTCTTCCTTGATCACTTTCCCACGGTGAAACGGGACCAGGCAGTCGCGGCGCTGGAGCAGGCGAAGGAGGCGTTGTTCGCCCGTGCGTGTCCTGCTTGACGAGTGTCTCCCGCGCCAACTGAAGCGCGATCTGGTCGGCCACGATTCCCGAACGGCCCCGGAAATGGGGTGGGCCAGCAGGGAGAACGGCGAACTGCTCAGCCTCGCCGTCGGCCAATTCGACGTCTTCCTCACCGTCGACCGAAACCTGTCGTATCAACACGATGTTGGCCAGTTCGACATACGAGTGGTTGTTCTGGTCGCGCGAAGCAACCGACTTGCAGACCTCCAGCCGCTGATGCCCCAGGTTCTCGAAACGCTCAAGACCGCGCTTCCGCGGCAGGTGACCAAGGTGGGTGCCTAACCACGCGCTGGAGCCGTCGGCGCCGACGCAGCCGTGAGCGCCGCGGCTCAGCGCGGATCGTTGTCCACCTAAGATCCAACCAACAGGAGACCATCAATGTCTCGAACGATTACCGTCAGCCTGCCCGTAGCCCATCTGACAGCGTCGAAGGCTTTTTACACCGCCTTAGGCTTCGTAAACAATCCGCAGTTCACCGACGATACCGCAGCGTTCATGGTGTGGAGCGAGTCAATCAATGTAATGCTTTTGACATACGCAAAGTGGCGCACATTTACTACCCGCCCAATTCCGCCGAAAACATCGAGCGAGGTCGCGCTCACTGTCTCGTGCGATTCACGCGAAGACGTCGATGCAATGAACAAATCGGCCTCCGAAAACGGTGGAACCGCCGACATAAATCCCGTTCAGGACCATGGGTTCATGTATGGTCGCGACTTCGCTGATCCTGACGGCCACGTTTGGGGCGCGATGTGGATGGACATGTCCGCAATGCCATCCAGTTAATCAC
>Ga0315278_10003990_pt1 | contig 13292 bp, 10 predicted proteins | sample YL17G06_0_MG_FD_203880 | JGI IMG/M metagenome (GOLD analysis project Ga0315278, IMG submission 203880) | Sediment microbial communities from Yellowstone Lake, YNP, Wyoming, USA - YL17G06_0 | ecosystem: Environmental > Aquatic > Freshwater > Lake > Sediment | place: USA: Wyoming | collected...
CTCGGGCCAATCCGGTTGTGACGGCTCTGACCCCATACCAGCCTCTGACCCCATACCAGCCTATTCCGATTGTGACGGCTCTGACCCCACATCAGCCACCCCACATCAGCCCGGATTGTGACGGCTCTGACCCCGTACCAGCTCTGACCCCATAGACCCGTGCCGACCCTCGACATCCAGCATCTGGGCGTTCGTTACGCCAGCAAGACCGGCACGGTCGACGCGCTGTCCGACATCAACCTCGCGATGCGCGACGGCGATTTCGTGGTCGCGATCGGCGCGTCGGGTTGCGGCAAGACGACGCTGCTCTCGTGCATCGCCGGTTTCCTGCCGCCGACCGACGGCGTGCTGCTGCTCGACGGGAAGCCGATCGCGGGCCCCGGCGCCGAGCGCGGCGTCGTGTTTCAGAAGCACGCGCTGATGCCGTGGCTCAATGTCGCCGAGAACGTCGAGTTCGGCCTGCGGATGCGCGGCGTCGGATCGGCGGAGCGCCGTCGCATCGCGCAGGACAAGCTCGCGCTGGTCGGCCTCGCGGATTTCGCCGGGCGCGCGATCTACGAACTTTCCGGCGGGATGCAGCAGCGCGTGGGCATCGCGCGCGCGCTGGCGAGCGACCCGGAGCTGTTGCTGATGGACGAGCCGCTCGGCGCGCTCGACGCGTTCACCCGCGAGGCAATCCAGGAGACGATCCTCGACGTCTGGCACGCCACCGGCAAGATGTGCTTTTTCATCACCCACTCGGTCGAGGAGGCGCTGTTTCTGGCGACGCACCTGGTGGTGATGACCCCCCGTCCCGGCAAGATCTCGCACGAGTACCGCCTCGACTTCGGCCGGCGGTTCATCGCCACCCGCGACGCGCGGACGGTGAAGTCCTCGCCTGACTTCATCCGTGTCCGCGAGGAGGTGCTGGCCGTCATCCACCATCGGGACCCGGGCTCCGCCGAACCCGGCGGCGAGCGCGGCGAATAGCGGCCGGCACGGCGCAAGCGACCCATGGCCAACGACACCGCACCGCGCACGTCGAGCTACTCCACGCCGGGAGAAGGCAGCAGCACGGCGATCTCGGTCGTGACGATCGCGATGCTGTTCGCGCTGTGGTGGCTGGCGAGCGAGCTGGCATGGGTTCCGCCGTTGTTCCTGCCCAAGCCGCAGAATGTTTTCCTGCGGCTGTACGAGTCGGCGATGGGGCAGACGGTCGACGAGCCGCTGCTCACGCATTTCGGCTGGAGCATGTTCCGCGTGTTCTCGGCCTTCTTCCTCGCCTGCGCCACGGCGATCCCGATCGGCATCGCGATGGGCGTGTCCCGCGTGACGCGCGGCGTCTTCGACCCGCCGATCGAGTTCTACCGCCCGCTGCCGCCGCTCGCCTATCTGCCGCTGATCGTCATCTGGTTTGGCATCGACGAGTTCTCGAAGGTGCTGCTGATCTACCTCGCCTGCTTCGCGCCGCTTGCGATGAGCGCCCGCGCCGGCGTGCGCTCGGTGTCGCAGGAGCAGATCCACGCCGCGTATTCGATGGGCGCGTCGCGCCGGCAGGTGATCTGGCACGTGATCATTCCGGGCGCGATGCCGGAAATCCTGACCGCGATGCGCATCGCGATCGGTTTCGGCTGGACCACGCTGGTCGCCGCCGAGATGGTCGCCGCGCGCTCCGGGCTGGGCCAGATGGTGCTCAACGCGTCGAATTTCCTGCGCACCGACATCGTGATCATGGGCATCATCGTGATCGGCGCGGTGGCCTATCTCTTCGACCTCCTGATGCGGTACGTCGAAAGAGTCGTCGTGCCGTGGAAGGGCAAGGTCTGACCGGTCCCCGCCACGCTCCGATCGCGGTCCAACGCCCTGCGTCCGCTCCATGCCGCCCCTCACCCTGAAGCTGTTCCCGTTTCTCGCGTGGCGCCACCGCATCAGCCGCGACACGCTGCGCGCCGATGCAATGGCCGGCTTCGTCGGCGCGCTGGTCGTGCTGCCCCAGGGCGTCGCCTACGCGACGCTCGCCGGCATGCCCCCCGAGTACGGGCTCTACTGCGCGATGCTGCCGGCCATCATCGCGGCACTGTGGGGTTCGTCGTGGCACCAGATTTCGGGCCCGACCAACGCCCTCTCGCTGGTGGTGTTCGCGACGATCGCGCCGCTGGCAGCACCCGGATCCGTGCCTTACATCGAGCTGGTGCTCACCCTCACGCTGATGGTCGGGCTGCTGCAGTTCGGCATGGGCGCCGCGCGGCTCGGCGCGCTCGTCAACTTCATCTCGCACACGGTCGTGGTCGGTTTTACCGCGGGCGCGGGTCTGCTGATCATCGCCGCGCAACTCAAGAATTTCTTCGGCATCCCGATTCCCGCCGGCACGAGCTTCTTCGAGACGCTGAAATTGGTCGCGCAGCGCCTCCCCAGCGTCGATCCGTGGATAACGATGACGGCGGCAGTGACGCTGATCGTGGCCATCGCGGCGAAGCGGCTCCTGCCGCGCGTACCGTACATGATCGTGGCGATGGTGGCGGGCGGTCTCATCGGTTACGCGCTTGCCGCAAACGGTACGGCCAGGGTGCCGGTCTTGGGGGCGCTGCCTTCGGGCATTCCGTCGCTGTCGATGCCGTCGTTCGACCCGGAGACCTGGCGCAAGCTGTTTCCGACAGCACTCGCGCTGACGGTGCTGGGCCTGACCGAGGCGGTGTCGATCGCGCGGGCCGTTGCCGTCAAGTCCGGACAGCGCATCGACGGCAACCAGGAGTTCATCGGCCAGGGCCTGTCCAACATCGCCGGCGCGTTCGGTTCCGCGTATCCGTCGTCGGGCTCGTTCAACCGCAGCGGCGTCAACTACGAAGCCGGGGCGAAGACCCCGCTGGCCGCCGTCTTCTCGGCCGTCCTGCTGCTGGCCGTGCTGCTGGCCGTGGCGCCGCTCGCGGCCTACCTCCCGCTCGCGGTGATGGCGGCGCTGCTGTTCGTCGTCGCGTGGGGGCTGGTCGACCTTGGTGAAATGCGGCGGATCGCGCGGGCGAGCGGCGGCGAGGCGCTGGTGCTTGCCCTGACCTTCCTGGCAACACTCGCGATCCAGCTCGAGTTCGCGATTTTCGTCGGCGTGCTTGCCGCGCTGCTGGTCTATCTCAACCGGACCACCCATCCCGAACTCACGGCCGTCGCGCCGGACCCGTCGGCACCGCTGCGCCGCTTCGTGCCCGTCGCCGACGCCAGGCGCCTCGGCCCCGCCGAGTGCCCGCAGCTCGCGCTGCTGCGCGTCGACGGCTCGCTGTTCTTCGGCGCCGCCGAGCACGTCCGCGACGAGATCGAAGCCACCCGAACGATGCATCCCGATCGCCGCCACCTGCTGCTGATCGGCAGCCGCATCAACTTCATCGACGTCGCCGGCTGCCAGTTGCTGGTGCACGAGGCGAAACTGACACGCGACGCTGGCGGCACGCTGTACCTGTCGAACCTGAAGCCGGCCGTACGCGAAGTCCTCGAACGCGGCGGCTTCCTCGACGAAATCGGCCGCAATCGCGCGTTCGAGACGAAGGACGAGGCCATCCGGCAGATCTACGGGCGCCTCGACAGTGCGCGCTGCCGGACCTGCGACGCCCGCATCTTCACCGAGTGCGCTGCCGCGTTGCCGGACGGAACGCCGCGGACGGCCTAGGAGCCTGTCGGACTTAGGGGTTCGAAAGCGAAACGGTGGGAGAGCGAGGACAGATTTTGACGATTTCGACGCACCTATCGGGAATAGGTAAGGAGAAATCGGCGAAATATGGACCGCTCTCCCACCGTTGCAGCCGAATCATCCTAAGTCCGACAGGCTCCTAGGAGCCTGTCGGACTTAGGGTCAGTGGGGATGCGACCGGGGCGACGGCGCGGATAGCCGACGCCCAGGCCTTGGCGTGGCGCAGACGGTACAAGGAGGCTGGCGGCACCGGGTATCCCACCACGAGCGCCTTCCGTCGGCATCACGTTGACACGGCCGGCCGGGCTTGCGAGGCTCGCTCCATGCTCACCCGTACCCATTTTCTGCGTTTCGTCGAAAAGGTGCGGCACCTGCCGACGCAGTCCGCGGCGTTCGTCTTCCCGTGCGACCGGGATTCGCTGCAGCTCGCGCTGGCGAGCGCTTTCACCGGCACGCTTGCGCCGGTGCTGGTCGGACCGGAACTCAGGATTCGCGAAGTCGCGGGCAAGGAGGGCATCGACCTCGGACGCCTCCCGATCGTCGACACGGCCGACGCACCGCGCGCCGCCGCGATCCGCGCAGTCGAACTGGCCCGCGCCGGCACCGTTGGCGTGCTGGTCAAGGGCAGCCTCGGCAACGAGGACCTGCTGTCGCCGGTGTCCGCACCGGACTCCGGCCTGCGCGGTCCGCACCGGCTCTCCCACGCGCATTTTCTCGATCTCGCGGGCTGGCCGAACGGGATTCTGCTCGCCGACGCGCACCTCAACATCACACCGAACCTCGCTGCGAAGCGCGACATACTCCAGAACACGATCGCGTTCGCGCACGCGCTTGGGGTGGCTGTGCCGAGGGTCGCCCTGCTGGCCGCCACGGATGCGGTGAATCCCGCCTTCCCGTCCACTGCCGACGCCGCCGCGCTGAAGTCGATGGCGGAGCAAGGGATGTTCGCAGACGCGATGCTCGACGGTCCGCTTGCCGCGGACAGCGCGCTCTCCGAGGACGCGGCCGACGCCAACGGCCGCCGGTCCGAGGTGGCGGGCCGGGCCGACGTGCTGATCGCGCCCGGCATGGAATCCGGATTGCTGGTGCTGCGCACGCTTACCAGCCTGACCTCCGGCCTTGCCGCCGGTCTGGTGCTTGGCGCCTCCGTCCCGATCGTCGCTCCGGTGCGCGCCGATTCCATGGAAATTCGCATGGCCTCCTGCGTGCTCGCGGCGCTCATGGCCGGTGCGAACGCCAGTTCCGGGCGCGCGGCGTCAACACCTGCATTGGCTGAAACGGCCGCGTAGCGCACTGCGCCGGGGGAATTCCTCCCCGATCGCCTCGATGCGATTGCAGGATCACGCGGCCGCCCGCGCGACGGCAGGCCAGGCGTCAGCGCTGCCGCACGCAATCCATGAAATACCGCGGCTTGCCATCGTCGGAAACCTGCTCCACCAGCCCGTGGATGTCGGTGTCGAAACCTGGAAACTGCGCGTTGAAGCTCCGCGCGAACTGCAGGTACCGAACGATCGTCCGGTTGAACCGCTCGCCGGGAATCAGCAGCGGGATGCCCGGCGGGTACGGCGTCAGCAGCACGCTGGTAATCCGCCCTTCGAGGGCGTCGATCTCGACGCGGTCGATCTCCCGGTGCGCCATGCAGGCGAACGCTTCGGACGGCTTCATCGCCGGCTGCATGTCGGACAGGTACATCTCGGTCGTCACCCGCGCCACGTCGTTTGCCTTGTACATGTCGTGGATCTGCTGGCACAGGTCGCGCAGCCCCACGCGCTCGTATTTCGGATGCTTGGCACAGAACTCGGGCAGGATCTTCCACAGCGGGTGGTTCCTGTCGTAGTCGTCCTTGAACTGCTGCAGCGCCGTCACCAGCGTGTTCCATCGCCCCTTGGTGATGCCGATCGTGAACATGATGAAGAAGGAATACAGCCCGGTCTTTTCGACGATGACGCCGTGCTCGGCCAGGAACTTGGTGACGATCGCAGCGGGAATGCCCGTCTTCGCGAACTTGCCCGACACGTCGAGCCCGGGCGTGATCACCGTCGCCTTGATCGGGTCGAGGATCGTGAACCCCTGCGCCAGGTCGCCGAAGCCGTGCCACTTCTCGTTGGCGCGCAGCAGCCAGTCGTCGCGCTTGCCGATGCCCTCGGGCGCCAGCCGCTCCGGCCCCCAGACCTTGAACCACCAGTCCTTGCCCCACTCGTCGTCCACCTTGCGCATCGCGCGGCGGAAGTCGAGGGCCTCCATGATCGATTCCTCGACCAGCGCCGTGCCGCCCGGCGGCTCCATCATCGCCGCCGACACGTCGCAGGACGCGATGATCGCGTACTGCGGCGACGTCGACGTGTGCATCAGGTAGGCCTCGTTGAAGATGTGGCGGTCGAGCTTGCGGGTCTCGGACTCCTGGACAATGATCTGCGACGCCTGCGACAGGCCGGCGAGCAGCTTGTGCGTCGAGTGCGTGGCGAAGACGAGCGCGTCCTTGCTGCGCGGGCGGTCCTTGCCGATCGCGTGCATGTCCTTGTAGAAGTCGTGGAACGTCGCGTGCGGCAGCCAGGCCTCGTCGAAGTGCAGCGTCTCGATGGTGTCGGCGAGCGTCGCCTTGAGCATCTCGACGTTGTAGGCGATGCCGTCGTACGTGCTCTGCGTGAGCGTCAGGATCCGCGGCTTCCTGTTCTTCGCCGCGCGCGCGATCGGGTTGACCTCGATCTTCCGCGCGATGCTCTCGGGCCGGAATTCCTCGAGCGGGATGGGGCCGATGATCCCGAGGTGGTTGCGCGTCGGGGTGAGGAACACCGGGATCGCGCCGGTCATCGTGATGGCGTGCAGGATCGACACGTGGCAGTTGCGGTCGACGACCACGATGTCGTCGGGCGCGACGTTGGCGTGCCACACCATCTTGTTCGACGTCGAGGTGCCGTTGGTCACGAAGAAGCAGTGGTCGGCGTTGAAGATCCGGGCCGCGTTGCGCTCGGCCGCCGCGACGGGACCCGAGTGGTCGAGCAGCTGCCCCAGCTCGTCGACCGAGTTGCACACGTCGGCGCGCAGCATGTTCTCGCCGAAGAACTGGTGGAACATCTGCCCGACGGGGCTCTTGAGGAACGCGACGCCGCCCGAGTGGCCCGGGCAGTGCCACGAATACGAGCCGTCCTGCGCGTAGTCGACCAGCGCGCGGAAGAACGGCGGGGCGAGCGAGTCGAGGTAGGCCTTGGTCTCGCGGATGATGTGCCGGGCGACGAATTCCGGCGTGTCCTCGAACATGTGGATGAAGCCGTGCAGCTCGCGCAGCACGTCGTTCGGGATGTGGCGCGACGTGCGCGTCTCGCCGTACAGGTAGATCGGGATCTCGGCGTTGCGGAAGCGGATCTCCTGGATGAAGGTGCGCAGGTTGACCACCGCCGGGTCGATCTCCGGGCCGGGCGTGAACTCCTCGTCGTCGATCGACAGGATGAACGCCGACGCGCGGCTCTGCTGCTGCGCGAACTGCGAGAGGTCGCCGTAGCTGGTGACGCCCAGCACCTCCATTCCCTCCTTCTCGATCGCGTCGGCAAGCGCGCGGATGCCGAGGCCCGAGGTGTTCTCGGAGCGGAAGTCCTCGTCGATGATGACGATCGGAAAGCGGAATTTCATTTGGCTCGGTTCCTCATGGGGAACAGCGCCCCGCGGCGTTTGCGGGGGGAAAGGCGCGCATTATGGGGGAAAAACGGGGACAGTCTCCAATTTTCCTGACGCCGGCGGGCATCCGGCCTGGTCCACGCCGGAAATCGGGGTCTGTCCCCCTTTTGCCCGGTCTGCGGCGCACTGCATCGTCGTCGATCCGCGGCGCCGCGAACGGGCAAGCCTAGATCTTGGGCAGCGTGACGCCCTGCTGGCCCTGGTATTTCCCGCCGCGGTCCTTGTACGAGACCTCGCAGACCTCGTCGGACTCGAAGAAGATCACCTGGGCGACGCCCTCGTTGGCGTAGATCTTCGCCGGCAGCGGCGTCGTGTTCGAGAATTCCAGAGTGACGTAGCCTTCCCACTCGGGCTCGAACGGCGTCACATTGACGATGATGCCGCAGCGCGCGTAGGTGCTCTTGCCGAGGCAAATCGTCAGCACGTTGCGCGGAATCCGGAAATACTCGACCGTGCGCGCGAGCGCGAACGAGTTCGGCGGAATGATGCAGACGTCGCCGGTGAAATCGACGAACGAGCCGGCATCGAAGGCCTTGGGGTCGACGATCGTCGAGTTGATGTTGGTGAAGATCTTGAATTCGCGCGAGCAGCGGATGTCGTAGCCGTAGCTCGACGTGCCGTAGGAGACGATCTTGCGGCCGTCGACCTCCCGCACCTGCTGCGGCTCGAAGGGCTCGATGATCCGCGCCTCCTTCGCCATCCGGCGGATCCAGCGATCGGATTTTATGGCCATGGACGATTCCTAGCGCGATGGCTCGGGCACGACGCGCAGACCTTCCGTCGTCGCCGCCAGGGCGAGCCGCGTATCGAAACACACGAATTCCAGCGGTTCCTCGCCGCCTTCCGCCGCCACCGTCGCGCTTGCAAGCTGGATGGCATCGCCCGCACGCAGCGCATGACGCGCAACGATCTTTTCGGCAATCGACCGCAGCGCCATCGTCGGTTCGGCGACATTCCAATATCCGCTCAGGTCGCGCAGCCGCGCCAGCGCGCCGGCCAGTTGTGCCGACGATGCAGCGCGCTCCCTGTGCTTGCGTACGCACGCCGCCGCGCACTCGATCGTCGCCGTCCAGGCGACGACGATCTCCGGGTCCGTCCGCAAGAGCCGCGATACGACGCCGCTCGCGGGCTCGGGCACGAGGAGCGACACCAGCGCCGACGAGTCCCAGAATCGCATCAGTACCGCGCGTCCTCGCGTTCGCTCAGCAGGGCCGCGACCAGATCCGCCTCCGCCGGCCAATCGATCGGCGGCGGCAGCTTGCGCAACGGACCCCGCGGCGCGCGACGCAGCACGCCCCTGCGCTCGAGGTCCGCCAGGCGTCCGTCGTCCGCAAGCTGCGTGTCCCCGAGCGGAACAATGCGCGCGATCGGGCGGTCACGTTCCAGTATCAGCACGGTCTCGCCGCGCTTGACGCGGGCGAGAAGCTCCGAAAGATGGTTTTTTGCCTGCGAAATCGTCGCGCTTTTCATCTGGCCATCATAGCCAGAGCAACATGTCCCGTCAAGCCAGATACGGATCCGCGCGGGGGTGCCGCCCGAGCCGCCGGTTCAGGTGTTCTGGATGACGATGCTCGGGAACTTCGCCGAGAAGTCCTCGGCCTTCTGCGCGACGAAGATCGCGACGCGGCGGGCGATGCCGCGGTAGATTTCGGCGATCGCGCCGTCCGGGTCGGCGACCACCGTCGGCCGCCCCGAGTCCGTCTGCTCGCGGATGCGGATGTCGAGCGGCAGCCCGCCCAGGAACGGGACGTTGTAATCGGCGCACATCCGCTGCGCCCCGCCTTCGCCGAAGATGTGCTCGGCGTGGCCGCACTTCGAGCAGACGTGGATGCTCATGTTCTCGACGATGCCGACGATCGGCACGCCGACCTTCTCGAACATCTTGAGGCCCTTGCGCGCGTCGAGCAGCGCGATGTCCTGGGGCGTTGTCACGATCACGGCCCCAGTCACCGGGACCTTCTGCGACAGCGTGAGCTGGATGTCGCCGGTGCCCGGCGGCATGTCGACGATCAGGTAATCGAGATCGCGCCAGTTGGTGTCCTTCAGCAGCTGCTCCAGCGCCTGCGTCACCATCGGGCCGCGCCAGACCATCGGCGTGTCCTGGTCGATCAGGAAGCCGATCGACATCGCCTGCAGCCCGTAGGCTTCCAACGGCTCCAGCGTCTTGCCGTCGGTCGATTCCGGCCGGCCCGCGATGCCGAGCATCGTCGGCTGCGACGGGCCGTAGATATCGGCGTCGAGCACGCCGACCTTGGCCCCCTCGGCCGCCAGCGCCAGCGCGAGATTGACCGCGGTCGTCGATTTGCCGACACCGCCCTTGCCGCTGGCGACGGCGATGATGTTCTTGACCGAGGGGATCAGCTTCACTCCGCGCTGCACCGCGTGCGACGTGATCTTCTGCGTCATGTGGACGCTGACGCGGCCGGCGCCGGGCAGCGCGGCGAGGTGCTGCGATATCAGCTTCCTGAGGATTTCGTGCTGCGTCTTGGCCGGGTATCCCAGCTGGATGTCGACGGCGATGTCGCTGCCGTCGATGGCGATTTTCTTGACGGCTTTGCCGGCGACGAAATCCTTGCCGGTGTTGGGATCGTTCAGCGTGCGCATGCTGGCCTGGACGTCGGCCTCGGTGATGGCCATCAGGTGCTCCGTGGAAAACTCGAGAAAATTTCGGGATAAGCGTTGGAGTTTAGCGAAAAACCCGCCTTTTCGATATTCCGCCGGGGGTCGCTTTGCTAGAATTGAGTTTTCCCCCTGCCGCCCGCAAGGTTTTCCGGATGTCCGCCGCCCATGAGTGACGAACCCCAGCGCCCTTCTCCAGCGCGTCGCCGGCTGTTCGTCACCACGGCGCTGCCGTACGCGAACGGCCCGTTCCACATCGGCCACATCATGGAGTACATCCAGGCCGATATCTGGGTGCGCTTCCAGCGGATGCAAGGGCACGAGGTCCATTTCGTCTGCGCCGACGACGCCCACGGCGCGGCAATCATGCTGAAGGCCGAGGCCGAGCGCGTGACGCCGCAGCAGCTGGTTGCGCGGATCGCGGCAACGCGCCCGAAGCATCTCGCCGGCTTCCACATCGCGTTCGACCACTGGCATTCGACGGACTCGCCGGAGAACGTCGAATTGTCGCAGGACATCTTCCGCAAGCTGCGCGACCGCCGGCCGTCGCTGATCGCCACCCGGTCGGTCGAGCAGTTCTTCGATCCGGTGAAGGAGATGTTCCTGCCCGACCGCTACATCAAGGGCGAGTGCCCGAAGTGCGGCGCGAAGGACCAGTACGGGGATTCCTGCGAGGTCTGCGGCGCCGTGTACTCGCCGACCGAACTGAAGAATCCGTATTCGACGATTTCGGGCGCCACGCCGGTGCGCCGGTCGTCGGAGCACTTCTTCTTCCGGCTGTCCGATCCGGCGTGCATCGCGTTTCTGCAGGACTGGACCCGCGCCGGCGCCGACGGCGCGACGAGGCTGCAGCCCGAGGTCTACAACAAGGCGCAGGAGTGGCTGGGCGAAGGGGGGAAGGGGCTCGCGGACTGGGACATCTCGCGCGACGCGCCGTACTTCGGCATTCCCATTCCGGACGCGCCGGGCAAGTTCTTCTATGTCTGGCTCGACGCGCCGATCGGCTACCTTGCCAGCCTGAAGGCCTGGTTCGATTCGGGCGGCGCGAAGGCGAAGGCCGGGACCGCGCAGACGTTTGCCGAATTGCTGGGCGACCCCGCCACCGAGCAGGTCCACTTCATCGGCAAGGACATCGTCTACCACCACACGCTGTTCTGGCCGGCGATGCTGAAATTCGCCGGCGCGCCCTACAAGGTGCCGGACCGCGTGTTCGTCCACGGCCACCTCCACGTCTCCGGCGAGAAGATGTCGAAGTCGCGCGGCACCGGCGTCAGCCCGGATGTCTATCTCGCCCTCGGCCTCAACCCCGAGTGGCTGCGCTACTACATCGCGGCCAAGCTCAACGCCAAGGTCGAGGACCTCGACTTCAATCCCGACGACTTCATCGCTCGCGTCAACAGCGACCTGATCGGCAAGTACGTGAACATCGCCAGCCGGGCGGCGAATTTCATCGCGAAGCACTTCGGCGGCAAGCTCGGCACGCCGGCGGAGAGTGCGCAGGCGACGGCGTTGCGCCTCGCCACGGCTCGCCGTGAGGCCGCGGAGGCAGCCCATCTGTACGAGGCACGGGAGTTCGGCAAGGTGATGCGCGAGGCGATGCGCATCGCGGACGCGCTCAACGAGCAGTTCGATGCCGCGCAGCCCTGGCTGCTCGCCAAGGACCCGGCGCAGCGCGACCGCCTGCAGACGGTGTGCTCGAAGGCGCTGCACGGCTTTCGCCTGCTCACCGTGATGCTGGCGCCGGTCCTGCCCGGCGTCGCGGCGCGCGTCGCGCGGGAGCTCTACGGCCTCTCCCGCGATTTCGTGTGGGCGGACGCGGCCTCCGAGGCGACGTCCATCGGACCGTACGCGCACCTGATGACGCGCATCGATCCGAAGCAGATCGAAGCGCTGCTCGAGGGTCCGAAAGCGGCTGCGACACCCACCTCCTCCAGCTCCCAGCCCGCTACGGTCAGCGGCGAGGGCGCCAGGCCCGCGCGAGCCGCAACTGCTTCCACGCCCGCGACCGCGGCTCCCGCCAGCGCCGACAACACGATCTCCATCGACGATTTCGCGAAGATCGAGCTGCGCATCGCCCGGATCGTGAATGCCGAGCACGTCGAGGGTGCCGACAAGCTGCTGAAGCTCACGCTCGACGCCGGCGAAGGACGCCACCGGACCGTCTTCGCCGGGATCAAGTCGGCATATGACCCTGCTTCGCTGGTCGGCAGGCTGACGCCGATGGTCGCCAACCTCGCGCCGCGCAAGATGAAATTCGGCCTGTCGGAAGGCATGGTGCTCGCCGCCGCGGGTGACGGCCCGGGCATCTTTCTGCTCGCGCCCGATGCGGGCGCGCTGCCCGGGATGCGCGTCAAGTGACCGGGGGCGGGTTCTCCGTGCGCCGGCGGATCGGGCGCTGAGCGCCGCGCCGCGTGGGTAACGATCTGCTCGGATGGGTCCTGGCCGCGATCGCGGCGTGGCTCGTGATCGGCGTGCTGGGCTTCGTCCGGCCGCGCAGCCTCGCTTTCGTCAGCCACGGCCTGTTTCCGCTCGGCGCCGCCGTGGGGCTTGCGCTCGCTGTGGTTGCCTTCTTCGCGATCGGCCCGCTGCCGCAGTCCAAGGTGCTGCCGTTCGGGCTCCCCGACCTGCCGTTCCACCTGCGCCTCGATTCGCTGTCGGCATTCTTCCTGCTGCTGCTCGGCGCGGCCAGCGCCGGGATTTCATTTTTTGCCGCCGGCTATTTCCGGTCGGAGGAAGGGGCGGCGCCCGGCCTGCTGTGCTTCGAATATCACGTCTTCCTGGCGGCGATGGCCCTGGTGCTGATCGCCGACGATGCCTATGCGTTCATGGTGAGCTGGGAGCTGATGGCGCTGGCATCGTACTTCCTCGTCACCACCGACCACCGCATGCCCGAGATCCGCCGCGCGGGCTTTCTCTACCTGCTGATCGCGCACGTCGGCGCCATCGCGATCCTGCTCTGCTTCGGCGTGCTGCAAGGGGGCAACGGCGACTACACGTTCGGGTCGATGCGCTCGATGGTGCTGACCGGCCGGTGGCCGAGCGTCGCGTTCTTTCTCGCCCTGTTCGGCTTCGGTGCGAAAGCGGGGCTGCTGCCGATGCACATCTGGCTGCCGGAGGCGCATCCGGCCGCGCCGTCGCCGGTCTCCGCGCTGATGAGCGGCGTCATGCTGAAGACCGCAATCTACGGCCTGCTGCGCGTCACGTTCGACCTGCTCAACGGGCAGCTCTGGTGGTGGGGCGTCTTCGCGCTGGTGCTGGGCCTTGCCACTGCGCTCTTCGGCGTCATCTTCGCCTGCGTCCAGAGCGACATGAAACGGCTGCTCGCGTACTCGTCGATCGAGAACAT
>Ga0315278_10003991_pt1 | contig 13285 bp, 11 predicted proteins | sample YL17G06_0_MG_FD_203880 | JGI IMG/M metagenome (GOLD analysis project Ga0315278, IMG submission 203880) | Sediment microbial communities from Yellowstone Lake, YNP, Wyoming, USA - YL17G06_0 | ecosystem: Environmental > Aquatic > Freshwater > Lake > Sediment | place: USA: Wyoming | collected...
TCAGATAATAGGAAGATACCTTATTGAAATATTTCTTCCATTTTTTTGAGTCACTTAGCTTTGGGGCTTTAGGTTTGTTACTTAAAAGTATCCGCCAATCTCCGGGTATATTTTCCTGAGGGGGTTTTAAATCTGAAAATGAAAAGGAACCTTTGAGGTCTTCGACTCCCACTTCCGTAAATAAATCCTCAACCATAGAGACATCGTCTGCCCGCGGCGATTCGCCCCGCTCAATCGCCCAAATAATGTTTTTCACCCTTGAAGCTTGGTTAGCTTTTTTCAGGCAAAAAACCTCTAATTCTTTCATAATGTTCATGTTAACCTCCGGATGATAACCACGTGTTATTGATTATTTGGCAAATATCAATATTTGTCAAGTTTCTGAACTCGTCCAGTGGATTAGTGACGGCTTGACTTATGCTCCTTTAACCAGCGTAGATAGAACTCGTTTGGCGTCAGATATTCCAAGAACTTAGACAACTGAAAGCCTAATATTGCGAACTCTCGCTAAACTCAGCCGACAGACCTCTCCCCATGTCACAACTGTGTCACAAAAATTGCTTAAACTCGCTTAATCTAGGTTAAAGGTGCTTAAAGGAAAATCGAACTTATCAGGGGAAAGTGGCGGGGCCGACGAGACTTGAACTCGCGACCTCTGACGTGACAGGTCAGGAGTCCGGCGGATAAAGGTACAAACCTCTCCCTGAAATATTTGACGCTCTTTTGACATTTAACTGTCAAAAGAACTGACTACGGCATAGGCTGACTGAAGTCAAGAACTGAGGAAAACGACAGATTTTAAAAGAGAAAAGGAACGCGCCTGGAGAGATTCGAACTCCCGACCCTCTGCTTAGAAGGCAGATGCTCTATCCACCTGAGCTACAGGCGCATCGTTCGTCTCGGGCCTTGAGGAACAATCGGGGAGGTCGGATTTGAACCGACGACCTCTTGCTCCCAAGGCAAGCGCGCTAACCAGGCTGCGCCACTCCCCGCGAAGGCGAATCGAAACACGCGGGAGAAAGGCCTTTGCGCGTGTTCAAAAGCCCGTTCATGGTAACAGAACGGCCCGAAGATTGTCAATTTACGGGTCTCTTTAGTCCCTTTTCTATCTGAGATTTAGCGAGCTTGACGACGATCGGCCGCCCGTGCGGGCAGAGGGAAGGACGGGCCGTCTTGAAAAGCTCCTGGACAAGGAATTCCATTTTTTCCCGCGGCAGGGGCTGGCCGGCCTTGATCGCCGTTTTGCAGGCCATGGTCGCCAGCAGCTTGTCTTTTTTGCTTTCCCCCGGGCTCTCTTTCATCTCTCCGATGAGCTCCAGAAAAGCCGCCAGGGCTTCCTCCGGCTTGAAAATATCGGGAAACTCGCGAAGGGCATAGCTTCGGCCGCCCATGGCCTCGACCCGGAAGCCGGCGTCCCGGAGCAACTCCTCGTCGGCGTCCAGGGCCACGGCCTGCGAAGGCGAAAGATCGAAAAGGAGGGGGATGAGGCTCATTTTAACCGGCCATTTCTTCCGGCGGTCGATTTCCGCGTACTTTTCATACAGAACCCTCTCGTGGGCGTTGTGCTGATCGATGACGAGGAGCCCGTCCGCGTCCTCAGCGACGATATATGAATCCGCGAACTGGCCCAGGACGCGGCGCGCGGCCTTCCCCGCCGCGGCCGGATGAGCAAAAGACACGGCTTCGCGTTCGAAGGGACTCTCGCCTTCGGAAATTCCGAACGGAATCCCCCGATCGATCGGATCGACGCCGTCCGCCGGGCGGCTGCCGGCCGAAGTGAAGGAGATTTCCTTGATGCCTTCGACCTTCATCCGCGCGTGAGAGAGGCTTCTCGCGACGATTTGGAAGACCGCCGATGAATCGCGAAAACGGACCTCGGACTTGGCCGGATGGACGTTGACGTCCACGTCCCCGAACGGCACGCTTAAAAACAGGAAGGCCTCGGCCGAAAGATCTTTTTCCAAGAGCCCCCGGTAAACCTGGTTCAGGGCGGCAGAAAGGATCTTGTCGTGGACCGGGCGCCGGTTAACGAAGAAGAATTGATGCGTCCGGCCCGCCTTGCCCGCGGGCGGCCGGGACGAAAAACCCTGGAGCCGGAACTCCCCTTCCGCGTAATCGACTTCGATCAGCTTGTCCAGGAGCGATTTCCCGTAGAGTTGAAAGATCCTCTCCTTGAGGCTCTGGACGGGCGGACAGTCCAGGATGCTCCGGCCGCCATGGTCGAGCTTGAGCCTGAGGTGGGGATAGGCGAGAGCGACGTTCGTCAGGTACTTCACGATCTGGCCGAGCTCCGCCTGGTCGCCGCGCAGGAATTTTTGCCGGGCGGGCAGGTTGAAAAAAAGATCGCGGACTTCGATCGTCGTCCCGCGGGGCAGAGCGATGTCCCTGGCGGGCCGGGCCGTCTCGGCTTCGCGCTCGATTTCGGTTCCCGGACCGGCCGTTCCCTCGGACGTTTTGAGCGACAGCCGCGAAACGGAGGCGATGCTCGGCAGCGCCTCTCCGCGGAACCCCAGCGTGGAAATGCCGAGGAGATCCTCCTCGCGGGCGATCTTGCTCGTCGAATGCCGGACGAAGGCGATCTCGGCGTCCTCTCGGCTCATCCCGTGGCCGTCGTCCCGGACCCGGATGAGCTTTTTCCCCCCGGCGATAAGGTCCACAGCGATTTCCGCGGCCCCGGCGTCCAAAGAATTTTCGACCAGCTCCTTGACCACGGACACGGGACGTTCGATGACCTCGCCGGCCGCGATCTTCTGGGATATCTCAGGCGGGAGAACTTTGATGCGCTTCATTTATGCCTTTTTCATTATACTACTTTGCCTTCCGTCGTTTGATCGGTCACCCGGATAATTTTCACCTTGACGGCGTCTCCTTTCCGCGCGGAACAATCGGCGACCGCCACTCCGATATCATTCGCGGTCAGGACATCGGCCCCGCGGGCCGTCCTCTCGATCACGACGCCGTCGAGGATCTCGCCGGAAAACCGGACCCGAAACGCCGCGTTTTTCCTCTGAGACAGTTTTCGCAATCGCGCCGCTCTTCCGTTTTTCGTTTTTTCGTCCACCGGCGTCATCGCGGACGCCGGCGTGCCCGGCCGGGGCGAAAAGGAAAAGACATGAACATAGGCGAGCGGGGACTCGTCGAGAAATTTTTCCGTCGCCCTAAAATCATCGTCGGCCTCCCCTGGAAACCCGACGATGACGTCCGCCCCGAGGGCCGCCCGCGGAACGCTCGTTCGGAGACGAGTTAAGATGTCCCGGTAGGCGGAAATCGGCCCGCTCCGTCCCATCGCTTTCAATATTTTTTCCGACCCGTGCTGCAGGGAGAGGTGGAAATGGGGTTGGATCCGCCTCGAGGCCGCGAGGTGATCGATGAGAGGGACCGGAAGGAGCCGTGGATCGAGCGAACTCAAGCGGATCTTGAAATCGCCGGCCCGGCCCTCGATGCCCCGGAGCAGGTCCAGGAGCGAGGATCGCGGCTCCAAATCGCGGCCATAGGAACAGAGATGGATGCCCGTCAGGACGATTTCCTTGTATCCCCGGCGGGCCAGGCTTTCGATCCGGCCGAGGACCTCGGCCTCCGGGACGCTGACGCTCCGCCCCCGCACGCCGGGGATCACGCAGAACGAGCAGGCCATGTCGCAGCCATCCTGCGCTTTGAGCAGCGCCCTCGCCCGATACGGCCACGCCTCACGGTCCGCGACGCGTTCCCGGCCGGGAATCAGGCGTTCCGCGAGAAGCTTTTTGTCTCCGTTGTCTATGATTTTCCAGATGCCGGGGACGCCGGCGAACTCGCCGGGATTCCGTTCGGCGAGGCAGCCCGTGACGACGAGCTTGGCCGTCGGGTTATCCCGGATGACCTTGCGGATGAATTTTCGCGCGTCGCGATCGGCCCGGGCGGTCAGCGTGCAGGTGTTGACGATCACCAGCTCGCCGCGACCGGGCTCCGGAACGAGCCGCAATCCCCGTTTTTGAAAATCTTCGGCCCACTCGAACGCTTCCGACTGATTGACGCGGCAGCCGAAATTCCGGATCGAGAAAGAATCCATAAAGACTTATAGGCTCTTCTTGAGCTTCTCCGAATCGGCCTCCACCTGGGCCGCCATTCTCTTGCGTTCCTCCTGGAGCTTTTTCCGGAGTTCCGGTTTTTTCAGGCCGAGGATTTCGACGGCGAGCAGCGCGGCGTTCGTCGCCCCCGCTTTTCCCATGCCCATGGTCGCGACCGGGATGCCTTTGGGCATCTGGATGGTCGAAAGCAGGGCGTCCAGCCCCCCCAGGCCGCCGCTCTCGACCGGAACGCCGATGACCGGCCTCACGGTGTGAGAAGCGACGACGCCGGCGAGGTGGGCGGCCTTGCCCGCCACGGCGATGAATACCTCGGCCCCGCCGGCCTCGCATTTCCGGACGAGCTTCAGCGTCCGTTCCGGAGAGCGGTGCGCCGATGTGATTTCGAGCGCGAACGGCACGCCGAACTTTTTGAGCGTCTCGAGGCCGTCCTTGACGATATCGAAATCGGATTCGCTGCCGATGAAAATCGCGACGTCCATGGGTCCTCCTCCCCTTCAATCCTTCATGCGCGCCGTGCCGATGTCGCGGCGATAGTGCATGCCCTCGAAACGGATGCCGGCGACGGCGCCGTATATTTTTCTCATGGACTCCTTCAGGGACGGCTCGGCCGCGCAGACGCCGAGCACGCGGCCGCCGCTCGTCAGATGCCGGCCGTTCTCATACTTCGTCCCGGCGTGAAAGACGGCGAGCCCGGGAATCCGGGACGCCGCGTCCAGGCCCTCGATCACTTTGCCTTTCTTATAGGGACCGGGATATCCGCCCGAAGCGAGAATGACGCAGGCCGAAGCCGCCGGGCTCCAGCGGACCACGCTTCGCCGGATATCGCCTTCGACGGCCGCGAGCAGGATATCCACCAGATCGCTTTCGAGGCGGAGCATCTGCGGTTGCGTCTCGGGGTCTCCGAAGCGGCAGTTGTATTCGAGGACCTTGGGTCCGTCCTCCGTCAGCATCAGCCCGGCGTAGAGCGTGCCTTTGAAGGTCCGGCCTTCGTCGCGCATCCCCGCGATCGTCGGCTGAATGATCGTCTTCATGACCTCGTCGAAGAGCTCGTCCGTGAGGAACGGCGACGGCGAAACCGTCCCCATCCCGCCCGTGTTCGGGCCTTTGTCTCCATCGAAAACGGCCTTGTGGTCCATGGTCGTCACGAGGGGGAGAGCGGCTTTCCCGTCGGCGACGACGATGAAGGAGACTTCCTTGCCCCGCAGGAATTCCTCGATGAGGACGCGGCGGCCGGCGTCGCCGAACTGCCGATCGATCATGATCGCGGCGATCGCCCGGTCGGCTTCGGCGAGATCCTTGCAGATGATGACGCCCTTGCCGGCGGCCAGCCCGTCGGCCTTGACGACGACGGGGAACCCGAACTCGCCCGTGCGCAGGGCGGCCAGGGCCTCCTCCGCGGAATCGATGACCCGGAATTGCCCGGTCGGGATCCCGCGGCGCCGCATGAATTCCTTGGCGAAAACCTTGCTTCCCTCGAGCTCGGCCGCCTTTCCGGACGGGCCGTAAATGGGCAGGCCCCGCCTCTCGAATTCGTCGACGATGCCCATCGTCAAGGGGACTTCCGGCCCGACGACGGTCAGGCCGATCTTCTTGAGCGCCGCGAAATCGGCCAAGCCGGCGATGTCCGCGTCGCCGATCGCGACATTCTCGGCGACGCTCCGCGTACCGCCGTTGCCGGGCGCGCAATAGAGCTTATCGACTCTTGGGCTCCGCGCGATTTTCCAGGCGAGGGCGTGTTCCCGCCCGCCGGCGCCGATGATGAGGACGTCCATAGCTAGCTCAATTTCCGCAGATTGTCGGCGAACCGGGCGCCGAAATCCGAGGAGGGAAAGGCCGTCGCGAAGATCCGCGCCGCGAGCGGAACGGCCTCACCGGCCGGCAGGCAATATGCCATTTCGAGGAAATTCCGGCGGTACCTTTTCACCGCGTCCTTGACGTTTTTGTTCCGGATGACGGCATCCGCGATGTAGCCGGCGAGCTCATCGAACGCTTTTTCCTTCATGCCGAAGCGGGTCATCTCCTGGACGCCCATCCGGATTCCGCTCGATTCGAGGAACGTTTCGTCGTCGGGCAAAGCCTGATAATTCACGATGATGTTGTTCTCTTCCAGCCGCCGGGCGATTTCCATGCCGGGGCCGAACGGCTTGACCCGGATCAGGACCTGGTGGGTCTCGGTGAAACCGTCGCCGGGATCGCCTTCGACCGGAATCCCTTTTTCCTTGAGGGCCCTGGCGAACGCCTTGGCGTTCGTCCGGACCTGGTCCTGGAATTCCTTCTTGAACTCGTTCATTTCGTAGGTCGCCATGAGCAGGCCGACGAGCGTTCCCAAATGATGGTTGCTCGTCGAGCCCGGAAAGGCCCGGGCCCGGATGTCGAGCCACAGGTTCCGCAGCGGACTTTCCTTGGGAAAATTTCCCGCCACGAGGCCGCGTTGGGTCCCAAAAAACGTCTTGTGCGTGCTGCCGGTGACGATATCGACCCCTTCCTTGAACGGCTCCTGGAACGCGCCGTACAAGCCGAGGACGTGGGCCATGTCGAACATCAGCACGGGCCGCGGGGCCCAGCCCTTGACGATTTCCGCCACCTCTTTGACCGGCTCCGGGTAAAGGAACATGCTCTTGCCGAAGACGATGAGCTCGGGTTTGTATTGATCGAAAAGCCCGGCCAGGGCGGCCACGTCGGGCTTGTAGGGATTGTCCTTGCGCAGGGGGAGGTGGACGACGTTTTCTTTTCCGGTCCGAGGGTCCTCTTCGACGAAATTGAACAGCGCCCCCATCGGCTGGGAGCTCAGGTGCCCGCCTTTGTTCAGGTCGTTGTTCATAACGAGGTTCATCCGCCGGGACGGCTTCCCTTCGGGCTTGTTCCTGTTGATGAACTTGACCATCCCCTTGAACACGACTTCGTTCGCCATCTGGCCGCTGATGGGCCTGAGCTCAACGTCCGTGCAGCCGAAATATTTTCCGAGCTCGCGCCTGGCCTCGATCTCCACGTCGCGGATGAAATCGACGCCTTGATAGAAATAGACCTCCTCGCCCTTCATCGTCCGGTGCTCGGCGTATCGGCCGGCCGGATCGGAGATCTCGCACATTTTGACGAGGAGCGAGGGCGTAGATTCCGACGGGATGAGATTGAAGGATTCCCTCTGGCGCCAGGCATTATTGCCTTCCACTTTTTCGGCGAGGGCTTGGATCTTTTCGCTGAATGATGACATCGTGACGCTCTCCTCGAATATTTTAAGCTTTGAAATGGCTCTCTTCGATCGCCCGGATCTTGTCCAGCCGCCGCGCGTGCCGGCCGCCGTCGAACGGCTCGGCCAGCCAGATTTCGACGATCGCCAGGGCTTCGGCCAGGGCCAGGGTCCGGCCGCCGAGGGCCAGGCAGTTCGAATCGTTGTGCCGCCGGCTCACCTCGGCCGTGAAAGCGTCCCAGCAGACGGTGGCCCGGATCCCTTTGAATTTGTTCGCCGCGACGGACATGCCGATGCCCGTGCCGCAGACGAGAATCGCCCGGTCAAAGGCGCCGGCGGCGACCGCGCCGGCCGCGCTCGCGGCGAAGTCGACATAGTCCACGGTTTCGCCCGGTCCGCAGCCGAAATCCCGGACATCGATGTGTCGATCAAAAAGATAGCGGGCGATGCCCGTTTTCAATTCGTACCCGGCGTGATCGGAAGCCAATGCGATCTTCATCCGCGCCCCCTGAGATGAGCTTCTTCCTTTTCGCCTCTTGGGACGAGGTCTTTCCAGCCGCGCCTCATTCGAGCAATTTCGCGGCTTCGGGCATCATTTGGAGGGCCTTGAGGATGACCGCGTCGGCCAGCTCGTAGGCCCGCCAACCCATTTCGATGTTCCAGATGACCGAGGAAATCTCCCGCTCCAGCTCGCGCTTGATCTCTCCCTCCGCTTCCTTGAATTTCTTGGCCTCGTAATTGAGCTTGTTCGCCAGGAGATAAGCCTTGAAATCCTCCATGACCGCCGCATCGGCGATGAAGCTTTTCCCGAGCAGGATTTTTCCGGGAGGGAGAGGGTTCTTGGCCTGGGGTTCCTGGGGAAAGATGAATTTTTTCGAAAGCGGCGTCTCGTGGGCGAGGAATTTCCGGGCGTAGGTGAAGAATGTCCCCGGCATGCGCAGCTCGAGCGTATAAATATGGATGTCGAACTTCACCGTGTAATCGGGCGTGATGCCCCCTTCGCCGAGGACCTTGCGGCCCTTGTCCGTATACTTGATGCCCCGGGAGCTTTCGGGAACGGCCTTCGAATCCAGGATGTAATCGTCGAAGCGGCTGTAATCCCGCTGGAGGCAGCGGCCGCTCGGCGTATAATATTTGGCGATGGTCAGGGCCACGGCCATGTTCTGCGCCACCGGGAAGAGCGTCTGAACCATCCCCTTGCCCCAGGAATCCTCGCCGATGAGGAGGCCGCGGTCGTGATCCATCACGGCGCCGGCCACGATCTCGGAGGCGCTGGCGCTCCCCTGGTTGATGAGGACGATGACCGGCAGCTTTTCATACTGGTTGTTTCCGGAGGCGCGATATTCCCGATCGTACATCACGTTCCGGCCTTTGACGGAGACCACGAGGGCCCCTTTCGGCAGGAATTCGTCGGCGATGTCGATGGCCGGGAAAAGCGCTCCGCCCGGGTTGTTTCTCAGATCGAGGACGAGGCTCTTCATGCCCTGCTGGGTCAAGAACTCAAGCTTTTTCTTGAACTCATCGCCGGTCGTCTCCGCGAAATTCCGGATGAAAATATAGCCGACGCTTTCTTGGAGGAGAAAAGCGTAGGGAACGCTGTAAAGGGGGATTTCCTCGCGGGTGATGGTCATTTCGAGCGCTTTCCCCGATTTTTCCCGGGCGATGGTGATGTTGACTTTCGTCCCCTTGGGACCGCGGAGCCTGTCCGCGGCATCCTGCGTGGAGAAAGGCTTCGTGCTTTCCCCGTTGATAAGGGTGATGATGTCGCCCGGCTGCACGCCCAAACGCCAGGAGGGGCCGCCCTCGATCGGCGCGATCACGACCAGCCGGTCCGCCTGTTTCTGGATCTGGGTTCCGATCCCGTAATATTTGCCTTTCTGTTCCTCGAACATCCGGGAAAAATTGTCCGGATCGAGGAAATAGGAATGCGGATCGAGGGTCTGGAGCATGCCCTTGATGGATTCCTGGACCATTTTCTCGGAGTCGACCGCCTGGAAATAATTCTGATCGATGACGGCTTCCATGGCCGCGATCTTCTCGAGGGACCGGTCCCAGATTTCGTCGTCCCGGGCCCCGAGCGAAACCAGTCCGATCACGAGGAGCAGAAGGAAAAAAGTCTTTTTCTTCATCGTCTTAGAGAGAGAAAAGATTTTATCAGAGGGGGTGATTAAAGTAAAGGAGAGGGCGGGGGAACGAGGCTTTCTCGACCGGCCTCGGCTTGACTTATCCGGAGGTAAGGGCTATATTTTGCGCGAGTCGAGACGCAAAATATGAACATGTTCGGCTTGGGATTACCGGAGTTGGTCCTCATTTTCGCCATCGCCCTGATCGTCTTCGGCCCCAAGAAGCTTCCCGAGGTCGGCCGGTCGATCGGGAAGGCCATCCGCGAATTCAAGAAGACCACGGAAGACATCAAGGGCAAGTTCGAAGAACAGATCAACGCCGAGGAATTCAAGGATATTCAAAACGATCTCAAAGACGCCGCTAAGGACACGCATGAGGACGACGGGGAAGGCAAAAAAATCTCCTGACGAGATGACCTTCCTCGAACATCTCGAGGACCTGCGCACAAGAATCATCCATTCCCTTTTGGCCCTGGTCATCACCATCATCCCCGGCGCGATATGGGCCGGCGACATCTTCAGAATCCTGGCCCGCCCGGTGGCCCAATATCTCCCCGAGGGGGGCAAGCTGGCCTTCACGAAACTCACCTCGCCGTTCATGCTCTACATGAAAGTCGCCTTTCTCGTCGCGGTTTTTCTCGCCCTGCCCGTCATCTTCCTCCAGATCTGGTATTTCGTGGCCCCCGGCCTTTACCGGAAAGAAAAAAAATACGTCTGGCCATTTGTCATCTTCACGACCCTTTTTTTTCTCCTCGGCGCATGCTTCGGGTATTTCGTCATGTTTCCCTTCGCCTGCCGGTTCTTCCTCCAGGTCGGGCAGGATTTTCAGGCCGTCATCACGATCGAGGAATATTTCGGCTTGATGCTGAAAACCCTCCTGGCCATCGGCGCCGTCTTCGAGATGCCGGTCCTGATCTTCTTCCTGGCGAAAATGGGGATCGTGTCGTCCGGCTGGATGCTCAAGAATTTCAAGTACGCGATCCTGGCCGTGTTCATCGTCGCCGCCGTCATCACTCCGACGCCCGATATGATCAACCAATCCATCGTCGCCATCCCCATGCTGGCCCTTTATTCGTTCGGCATCCTGATCGCGTTCCTCTTCGGCAAAGAGCGGAAAACGCGGAGAGAGCGCAAGAAGGGAAAAGACAAGGCCGAGGGCGATCTCGCCGGGTGAGCGTTTCATGCCGCACCGTCTCATCGGCCTGACCGGAACCAACGGCTCGGGCAAGGGCGAAGCCGCCGCCATCCTCGTGGCCAGGGGGTACGCTTATTTTTCCCTTTCGGACGTCATCCGGGAGAAGCTCGCGGAAGAAGGGCTCGAGGCGAGCCGGGATAATCTCATTCGAAAAGGCAACGATCTCCGCCGGCTGGGCGGAGCGGACATTCTGGCCCGTCTGGTCATAGCCAAGGTCCGCGGCAAGGCCGTGATCGACAGCATTCGCAACCCGAAAGAGATCGAATACCTGAAAAAACAGCCCGGCTTCATCCTCCTCGCCATCGACGCGCCCGCGGCTCTTCGCTTCACGCGCGTCCAAGCGCGGGGCCGCGACGAATCGGCCGGGACGCTCGACGCGTTCATCCGGAAGGAAGCCGAGGAGAACGGCGCCGATCCCGCCGCCCAGCGGCTCCGCGACTGCATGGCCCTCGCGGACGCGACGATCGTCAACGACGGCACGCTCGAAGACCTCAACCGAAAGCTGGAGGAACTCGCATGACACCGCCCCGCATTTCAAAGGATGATTATTATCTCGGCATCGCCAGGGAAGTCGCCCGCCGCAGCACGTGCTTCCGGCGCTCGATCGGCGCCATCATCGTCCGCGACGACCAGATCATCTCCACGGGCTACGTCGGCGCGCCGCGCAAGACCCGCGACAGCGTGGAGCACGGATTCTGCCTGCGCGACAGGCTCGGCATCCCCCACGGCCAGCGCTACGAGCTCTGCCGGAGCGTCCACGCCGAGCAGAACGCCATCATCAACGCCGCGCGCGCCGGCGTCAGTCTTCTCGGCGGCAACATGTACATCTTCGGATCGGCCGCGGACACGGGCGCTCCCATCAACGCCTTCCCTTGTTTCATTTGCAAGAAGATGCTCGTCAACGCCGGCCTGAACCGCGTCATCTGCTCGACCTCGGACGGAAAGCATCTGGCCTTCACGATCGAGGACTGGGCGAAGGCCTGGAGCGAAGGAGACATCCTGGATGACACGCACCAGTATGGATAACAAGCGTCTTCGCCTTTTCGCCGCCGTCCTTCTTTCGCTCGCTCTCGCCGGCCTGGAATCCGGGCCGCGGGCCGCGGAGCGTCCCGCGCCTCAGACCGAACCCGGCCTGCTCAAGCTCCTCGATATCACGGCCTCGCCCGAATCCATCGATTACGTCGCCGACAAAACCCAATTCCAGCTTCACTCCCTCCTCACCGAGCAGCGCCACCCGAAAACCTGGAACATGAGCGAGAAGATCAAAGCGGACACCGAAGCCGGGCTGCGCATGCTCTTTTCCGTCGATGACGACATCGCCGCGCGCCTCGAAAAGCTCGCCGCGGACAAGCCCCTGCTCGACCAGCTCGAGACCGAGATCGAATACGCGATCCTGGCCAAAAAAAAGATCTATATCTACGGCTGCGGGGCGACCGGGCGGCTGGCCAAGCAGATGGAATCGAGCTTCTGGCGCCCGTTCTGGAAGAAGCTCAAGGCCGATGCCGATCTCTGGGCCAAATGCCGCGAGCGCCTCGACCCCGCCGTCGAAGACGAGCTCATCGGCGAAATGACCGGCGCGGACCGGGCCCTCATCAGCTCGCTCGAGGGATTCGAGGATCTCCAGCTCATCGGCCGGCTCCAGCTCAACGACCGGGGCGTCAAAAAGGGCGATCTCGTCATCTGCGTCACCGAGGGCGGGGAGACGTCCTCGGTCATCGGCACGGTCCTCGGCGCGCTCGGCCAGTGGAAAGCGGAAGCGGGATATGCGTCGAGCGAGAGCCGGAAGAGACTCTATTTCATCTATAACAATCCGGACGACAAGCTCCTGCCGTTCGAGCGGAGCCGCCGGGTCATCGAGGAGCCGGGCATCACGAAGATCAACCTGACCACGGGGCCCCAGGCCGTCACCGGCTCGACCCGGATGCAGGCGACGACAATCGAAACCTTCGTCGTCGGAAGCGCGATCGAAACCGCCGTCGAGCGGGTCCTGAGGCGGATGCTCGCGAAAAAGGATATGGTCAAGCTTGGCTTCACCGCGGAAACGGGACTCGACGCCCGCTTGGCGAGATTCCCGTTCCTGCTCCAGGAAATCCGAAAAGCGGTTCCCGCGATTTCAGCCCTGACGAACATCGAAACGAAGGCTTACGCCGAGGGGCATTTCTCGACGTATTTCGCCGGGACGGGCCTGATCACGGTCTTCATCGACAGCACGGAGAGGAGCCCGACATTCCGTCTTTATCCGCTGGACACGGTGAAAGAGGCGGGGCGGAAATGCTGGATCCAGGTCTGGACAGGAGCGCCCGATCTCAACACCGCCTGGCTGGCCTTTCTCGGCCGTCCGTTCCGCGGGCTGGCCCCAAAGCTGTACCAGGGAGCTTTCGAGAACGAGATCGAAGACGCGTTCCTCCAGGCGAAAGCGCTCGAAAGCCTGGGGAAGGCCGGGAACGACCAGCAGAATCTCTATGACTTCTCGTTTTCCGAGGCCGGCATCAAGAAGCGGGGGCCCCAGGCCGGCGATATCGGGGTCATGGCCCTTTTCGCGTCCGAAATCGGCGAGCTGAAAAATCCCTATTCCAAGTTCCGTCAATTCGCCGAGCTTGCCGCGAAGACCGGGGCCGGGCTGGGGATCATCGCGATCACGGACAAACCGGCCAAGGGGACGGCGCCCGCGGAGCCGGACTTGTCGTTCATCAAAGGCCGGATGAAGGGTCCGCTC
>Ga0315278_10003995_pt1 | contig 13279 bp, 11 predicted proteins | sample YL17G06_0_MG_FD_203880 | JGI IMG/M metagenome (GOLD analysis project Ga0315278, IMG submission 203880) | Sediment microbial communities from Yellowstone Lake, YNP, Wyoming, USA - YL17G06_0 | ecosystem: Environmental > Aquatic > Freshwater > Lake > Sediment | place: USA: Wyoming | collected...
CGGCAACTGGTAGTCGAGCTGGATCGTGGCGCACTGCCACTTGCGGCCCAGCGCGTCGGTCACCGCGAAGTCGATCTTCGGGCCGTAGAATGCCCCGTCACCCTCGTTGAGGGCGTAGGACTCGCCGGCGTTGTTCAGCGCCTTCTTCAGCTCCGACTCGGCGTGGTCCCACGTGGCCTTCTCGCCCAGGTACTCGTCGGGGCGGGTCGCCAGCTTCATTTCCGGCTTCAGGCCGAAATCGGTGTAGACGCGCCGGATGATGCGCAGCAGCCGCTCGACTTCCTCGCCGATCTGCTGCTCGGTGATGAAGATGTGCGCGTCGTCCATGATGAACTCGCGCACGCGCGTGAGGCCCGACAGCACGCCCGACGCCTCCATCCGGTGCAGCACGCTCTGGTCGTGGATGCGCAACGGCAGGTCGCGGTAGCTGTGCACCTCGCTGCCGAAGACCAGCATGTGGCCCGGGCAGTTCATCGCCTTCAGGCCGGCGGCTTCTTCCTCCGTGTCGGCCTGGATGAGGAACATGTTCTTGCGGTAGTGCTCCCAGTGCCCGGAGGTCTCCCACAGCGCCTTGTTGAAGACGAGCGGGGTGCGCATCTCGACATAGCCTTCGCCGGCGAGGATCGCGCGCATGTAGTTGCCGAGCAGGTTCACGAGGACGGTGCCCTTGCCCAGCCAGAACGGCTCGCCCGGCGCCCAGGGGTGGAACATGAACAGGCCCAGTTCCTTCCCGAGCTTCCGGTGGTCGCGCTTCTTGGCCTCCTCGAGCCGGTCGAGATGGGCCTTGAGGTCGGCGTCCGAGAAGAAGGCCGTGCCGTAGATGCGCTGCATCGGCTGGTTCTTCGCGTCGCCCTTCCAGTAGGCGTTCGAGGCCGACAGCAGCGTGAAGGCCTTGAGCCGGCCGGTTGAGGGGACGTGCGGGCCGGTGCAGAAGTCGACGAACACATCGTCGATTCCGTAGCACGAGACCACCGGGCCGCCCTTCTCCGCGACGAGCTGCACCTTGAGCGGCTCGCCGCGCTCCTCGAACAGACGCATGGCGTCGGCCTTCGGCATCATGCGGCGGTCGTAGGGGAGGTCGCTCTTGGCGAACTCCTTCATCTTGGCTTCGATGGCCGCCAGGTCTTCCGGCACGAACGGGCGCGACACGACGAAGTCGTAGAAGAACCCGTCGTCGGTGGCCGGACCGATCCCGCACTGGGCGCCCGGAAACAGCGCCATCACCGCCGCGGCCATCAGGTGGGCCGAGCTGTGGCGGTACACCTGGAGCGCCTCGGGATCGTTCGGCGTCACGAGCCGCAGCGCCGCGTCGGCGTCGAGGGCGAAGGACAAATCCACGACCGCACCGTTGACGACGGCCGCCAGGGCGGACTTCGCCACGCGCGGCGGCAGGTCGGCCATCAGCGTGCGCACCGTGGTCCCGGTTGGGAGTTCACGGCGCGATCCGTCCGGCAACGTGACAGTGACGTGGGTCATCCAGGTGTTCAGGCGACGAGGAAGGTGTGTTCAGCCATCAGCAGTCGGACATCTCCGGGCGCCGCCCCGGCTCTTCGAACAAGTTGCCACTCGCGTCCAGGCTGACAGCCGATTGCTCCGGCGCAGAACGGGATCGAGATGGTAGGCACGGGCGGACTCGAACCGCCGACCTCCTGCGTGTCAAGCAGGCGCTCTAACCAAACTGAGCTACGCGCCTAAGTCAAGCAAAGCCGGGACTTACAGAAGAAGACAGTATACCAACGGGCGGAAGCACGCGTCAACGCGCTTCTCGCTCACGGGTAGGCCGGGGCGGGGCTGCCGTCGGGGCGCAAGGCCGGGTCCGGCGGCGCGCCTGGCGGCGGCCGCCGGTGTCCGCACGCTCGAGACTACTTGATCGCCATCTTCAGGGCCTTGCCGGCCGAGAAGCGGACGACGCGCCGCTTCGGGATCTTCACCTCGGCGCCGGTCTGCGGGTTGCGCGCCGTGCGAGCCTTCCGCTCCACACTCTTGAAGGTGCCGAAGCCGACGAACGTGATCGGCTCCTTCTTCTTCAGGGACTTCGTGATGCCATCCAGCACCGATTCCAGCGCGGCGGTCGCACCGACCTTGGTCGTGCCGGTGTCCTTGGCGATCTTTGCAATCAATTCCTGCTTGTTCATGAATCCTCCTCGACAGCCGACGGTTTACTGTGCGCGTCGCCGTGCACGTGGTACTGAGGAACGCCTCAGCGGTTATACGCGAGGCACATCAGGGTGTCAAGACCCAAGCGTATCGTGCGGTCGTGCGATCGCAGGATATCGCTACCTTCCCCTGACCTTCTCGAGTCCCTTCTGGAGAATCGCGTCGGTGGCCGCCCGCGGCGCGCCGAAGTCTGTTTCGGGGACGTCGACGACGACCTCGGGCACGAGCCCCTTCTCGTGGATCGGCTCACCGCCCGGCGTCAGGAACCAGCCGTTCGACACCATCATGGCGGCGCCGTCCGGGAGCGGGATGAACTTCTGCACGGCGGTGCGGCCGTGCGTCCGCTCGCCGACGAGCGACGCCCGCTTCTGGCCGGCGAGCGCGGCGGCGAAGATCTCGGCGGCGCCCGACGTGCCGTTGTTCACGAGCAGGACCGCTGGCAGGGTGATGGCGCCGTCGCCGGTGGCCGCGGTGATCGTCTGGCGCGCGGCGCCGCGAATCTCCTTGATCGCGACGGTCCCGCTCGCGAGGAACAGTTTCGCGACGCCGATTCCGGACTCGTAGCTGCCGGTCGCGGTGTCGCGGAGGTCCACCAGCAGCGACGACGCTCCGGCCTTCGCCAGATCGCCCACCGCGGATGCGACGCTCTTCGCCACGCCCGGACCGAACCCGGCGATTCGGACGTAACCGACCGCGCCGCCTTCCATGCGGCCCGTCACGTCGGGGCCCGACGGCGTCTCGCGCGTCACGTCCACCGGGTGGGGATCGACGACGTTGCCGCGGATCACCACCAGGCTGACCTTCGTGCCAGGGGCTCCGCGCAGCAGGCGCGCGCCCTCGTACACCGACATCTCGCGCGTGGGCTTGCCGTCGATGGCGCGCAGGAAGTCGCCTCCCACGAGGCCGGCCTTCGCCGCCGGCGACCCGTCACGCGCGGCGATCACCCGCAGGTAGTAGCCGCGCGTCAGCTCGATGCCGGTTTCGCCGGCGCCCGGCTTCGCCCCGCTCTCGTGCAGCCTGGCTTCTTCGATCGGCAGGTAGGCGCTGTCGGGATCGAGGCCGTCGGCCAGGCCGCGCATCGCGCCGCGCAGCGCCCGGGAGAGGTTGGCCTCCTCGACGTAGCTGGTCGAGATCAGGCCGACCACGTCCTCGAACACGCGCAGCTGCCTGTACGGTTCCTGGCGGGCCGACGTCTTCTCGAGAACGCCGCCGATGACGGCGAACGCGATCACCGGGGCCGTGACGACGAGGACGATCCGCCTTGTGCGAGAGGTCATGAAAGTGTCTTCCTAGCGCGCCTTCAGCCATTGTACGGGATCGACCGGGCGGCCGTCGATTCGCATCTCGAAGTAGACGGCGGGCGTGCCGGACGGGGCCGGGCCCGCGGCGCCGATGATCTCGCCGGCCGCAACGACGTGGCCCTTGGCCACGCCGACCGAACCCAGGTACCCGTAGAGCGAGAACGCGAGGCCGCCGTGGTCCACGATGACGAGCTGGCCGAGCCCGGTGAAGACGTCCGCGAACGTGACACGGCCGTCGTGCACCGCGCGCACCGGCTGGCCATCGACCGCCTCGATCTCGACGCCGTTCTGCGTCGTGGCCGAGCCGAACTTCAGCGTGCGGCGCTCGCCGAACCGGGACACCAGCCTGCCGGCCGCAGGCCACTCGAGGGCGCCGCGGAACGACTTGATCGGCAGCACGAAGAGGTCGGCTGCCGGCGCAGAGCCGGAGAGCGGCTGCACGGTCTGCTGGAGCTTGAGCGCCGCCGTTTCCAGTTCGCCCGCCATCTGCGCGTTCAGGTCGCGCCGGGCGTCGATCTGGCGGATGAAGGCCTCGCGAGCGGCCGTCGCCTGCGTGGCCAGGTCGGCCGCCTTGGCCGCGTCCGCCTGGAGCGTCTGCAGGTGTGCGGCTTCGGTCGCCAGGGACTTCTTCGCGGCCTCCAGCCGGGTCATCGATGCCGCGAACTCCTGCACCCGGCGGTGGTCGAGCTCGGCCATCGCCGACACCAGGCGCGTGGCGCGGCCCACGTCCCTGTAGCTGCCGACGCCGAGGAGCACGCGGGCGTAGCCGGGGCGCCCGAGTTTGTAGACCTCGACGAGGCGGGCGTTGAGGCCCGGCCGGGCCGCCCGGATGGCCTGGTCGAGGGCGTCACTCTGTCTGGCGGCTTCGTCGATCTGTGCAGCGACCGACGCGGCCTCGGCGTCGAGCTTGCGGGCCTCCTCGACCCGCAGGTCGCGTTCGACCTCGAGCTTGCGAAGGTCGCCGAGCAGTGTGCGCTCCTCGGTAGCCAGCACCTCGGCCTCGTGCCTGAGCGCGGTGATGCGACCTGCCGCCCGCGCTGAGGGCGTCGCTGCCGCCGGCTGCTGTGCGGAGACAACGGCCCCCGAACCAGGCAGCCGCACCAGGGCCAGCAGGACGAGAACAGCGGCCCTCCAGCGTGATCCGAGCAGCGTGATCGGCATTTCCTCTGAGTCTTGAGTCTTGAGTTCTGAGTTCTGAGTTCTGAGTTCTGAGTCTTGAGTTCTGAGTTCTGAGTTCTGAGTTCTGAGTTCTGAGTTCTGGATTCTTCAGAAGAGCGGCTTCCCGTCGATCGCCTTCGGAATGCCCACGCCGAAGTACTTGAGGACGGTCGGCGCGATGTCAACGATGTTCGCCTGGCCGGCCGAGAGCTTTCGGTTCGAGATCAGCGAACCGGGGATCGTCTGGTAGTCGAACGAGCAGTGGTCGCCGCTCCACTTCTTCATGTTCGGGTAGAGCAGCCCCGGCGGCGATCCGCCGAGCGAGGTCTGCCACGAGACGCGATAGCCGTCCTCGAAGCCGACCTGCAGGTCGGGCGCGTTGGCCATGAAGGGGCCCGAGTAGACGTCGTCCCGCTTGTAGACCGAGCGCACGATCCGCTGGCCGGTCTTCGGGTCCGTCATCGTCAGCAGCTTCGCCGAGAGCTCGTCGGCCAGGCGCCGGTAGTCGTCGCCCTCGTTCACGATGCCCTGGCCTTCGCGTCCCCGCATGTTGAAGTACACCTGGCCGAGGCCAAGCGAGTAGGCGCGCGTCCGCGTCCAGTCCACGCCCTCCCAGAACTGCCCGCCGCCGCCGAACATGTCGTTCAGGTTCTTGTCGCCGACGGTGCGTCCCTGCCGGGCGATGTAGCCGTTTTCGACCAGCCAGGTGTTCAGGTTCACGCCGTACTTGAACGAGTGGAACCCATGGTCGGAGAGGACGAAGACGAGCGTGCCCGGCTCGATCCGCTGCAGCACCTCGCCGACGAGCCGGTCGCACCGCTTGTAGACACGCTCGATCGCGTCGCCGTACTTCGCCGCGCCCGCGGCGTCGTACATCGGGTGCGTCGGGTCGATGAATCGCCAGAACATGTGCTGCACGCGGTCGGTCGACTCGAGCACGCCGATCACGAGGTCGAATTTCTTCGAGTCGATCTCGTGGAGGATGACCTGCGAGCGGTCGTCGAAGGCGCGGAAGAGATCGTCCAGGAACGCCTTCTCGTCGATCCGGTCCTCGTTCAGGGGCCAGGTGGCTTCGGCCCACCCGAGCGTGCGGTAGGTGCCGAGGCGCTCGTAGAGCGTCTTCGACAGGCCGGCCGGCGAGGAGATCGGCATGACCGGCGACTCGGGCCGCCAGTTGACCGGCGACACGTAGAGCTGCAGCTCGCCGCTCGCGCGCACCAGGTAGAACTGCGCCATGCCGTAGAGCCGCACCAGGAAGTTCACGCGGAACTCGAGCGGCACCCACTTGCTCCACCCGCCCTCGTCGAGGCGCACCGTCGTGCCCTGGATGTCGATCGTGGCGCTCTGTGATGGCCGGCTCCACCGGACCACGAACGGGACCTGGACGTCGCGTCTGGCCTCGAACTCCGCCATCCGCGCCTGGTCGGCTCCGGCCAGCGTCGCGCCCTTCTTCCGCAGTTCGGCCATCTGCGCCTGCACGATCGGGTTTCGGGGCCCAGCCAGCTCGCTCCGGGCCGTGTCGCCGTCGAAGGTGAGCCGCTTCAGGATGCCGCCCATCTCGGTATTGCCTTCCTCGTAGCGGCTGAGGTCGGTGGCGAAGTAGTAGAACGTGCCGACCGTCCCCCGGATGTCCGGGACCGGCAGGCCGGACAGGAGTTCGCCAGCCGGGACGTCCTCGGGCGGGAAGGTCACCGGCACGGTCAGCACCGCCGACCGCACGCCGGCCTGGCCCGCCGTCACCCAGAACGAGGTGCCGCCGCGCAGCGTCGTCACCTTCGGCTTTCCGAGCGGGACGTAGTTGAGGAAGAAGTCGGGCATCTCGCGCCGCACCATCCCGAGGTCGGGCACGTAGGTCTTCACGTCGCGGACGAGGAAGTCGAAGATGTTGTGCTTGCCCGCGTTGCCGCCGGTGGCGAACGAGGCCCACGAGGTCGGCGACTCGGGCGACGTCGAGGTTCCCAGCCGGTAGAACCCGCCCTCCGCGGCGAGCTTCTGGAAGTTCGGGAGCTTGCCTTCCGCCATCCACTGCTCGACCAGGCGCGGGTCCATCCCGTCGAAGCCGAGAATCACCATCTTCTGCTTGACGATCTGGGGCGGAGCGCCCGGGCCGCACGTGACCAGGAGAAGAGAGCAGGCCAGCAGGGCAATCGCCGAGGACGTTCTCTTCTGCATCGTGCACCCGATGTCGGAGTGTCTTGAAAGTATAGCATGCAGGGAAGTTGTCCTTGCCCGGCCGGCGTTCAGGCGGGTACCATTCGAGCGTGCGCGCACTTTGTGTGGACCTCGGCGGCAAAAGGATCGGACTGGCGATCAGCGACGCCTCGGGTGTGCTCGCGAGGCCGCTGGACGTGATCGAGGCGAGCGGCCCGGCGCAGCTGGCGCGGGTCGTCGAAGCGGTCCGCCGCCTTTCGGCCGAGGAAGACGGACTCGGCGTGGTGGTGGTGGGGCTGCCGCGCCGGCTCGACGGCACGCCGAACGAACAGACGGCCGCCGTGACGGCGTTCGTCCAGGCGCTCGGCGCGCGCATCGGGCAGCCGATCGTGCTGCAGGACGAACGGCTGTCGAGTGTCGAGGCCGAGAGCCGGCTCGCGCTTTGCGACCGCGACTGGCGCAGCCGGAAGAAGAAGCTGGACGCGGCGTCGGCGGCGGTGATTCTGCAGGACTACTTGGATTCGGACGGGGGCCAGCGCGCAGCCGGCAGCTGGCAGCGGACAGAAGAACCATGAGCCGTGGCGTGCGATGGACCGTGGTCGTGCTGATCGTGGCCGGGGTCGCGGCGGGTGGGGCGTTCGTGGTGAACGGGCGCCTGTCCCGGCCGTTCAAGGGCTACGAGAGCGCGGAGCAGTTTGTCGACATCCTGCCCGGGGAAGGGCCCGCCGCCATCGCCCGGACGCTGGTGGCGGGCGGCGTCGTGCGCGACCGCTGGACGTTTCGCCTCGCGCTGGCCCGGAGCGGGGCCGCTCGGCGCCTGCAGGCGGGTGAGTACCGTTTCGACCATCCGATGACCGCCGCCGAGGTCGTGGCCGTCCTCGAGCACGGCAAGGTGTTCGTTCGCTCGGTGACCTTTCCCGAGGGACTCACCATCAGGGAGATGGGGAGAATCTTCGAGGCGCGCGGCCTCGGGAGCGCCGGGGCCTTCACCGCCGCGGCGCGGGAAGCGACGGCGCTCGTGCGGGACATCGACCCGTCGGCCCGGGACCTCGAGGGATACCTGTTCCCGGCGACCTACGCCCTGTCTCGGCGCGCCGGCGCCGCCGAACTGGTGCGGATGACGGTTGCGCGGTTCCGCGAGATCTTCACGCCCGATCTGCAGGCTGCTGCGCTCGCGCAGGGCCTCTCGCCCCGACAGGCGATCACGCTCGCGTCGCTCGTGGAGAGAGAGACCGCGACACTCGAGGAGCGGCCCGTGGTGGCCGGCGTCTACCTCCGCCGTCTGAAAGTCGGGATGCCGCTCCAGTCGGACCCGACGGTCATCTACGCGCTCGCGCTCAGGAACCAGTACGACGGCAACCTCACGCACGCGAACCTCGCCGTCGACTCGCCCTACAACACCTACCGCCACCCGGGCCTGCCGCCTGGCCCGATCGCGGCCCCGAGCCGCACGTCGATAGAGGCCGTGGCGCACCCCGAGCCGGTGGACTACCTCTACTTCGTCAGCCGCAACGACGGGACACACGTCTTCGCACGCACGCTCGCCGAGCACAACCGGAACGTGCGGGAGTACCAGGTGGAGTACTTTCGGGGGCGGAAGGCACGATAGCTGGCAGCGGTCAGCCGGCAGCGGACAGCCCGTCACGCGTGACACATGGCCTCTGATCCGCTGCCAGCTACCCGCTGCCCGCTAACACCTGATAGCTGCCAGCGGCTACCGCTCCGCCCACTTGAGTTTCTTGCGGAGGATGTCGAAGTAGGACTGCGACGGTGACTTGATGAGCCGAACGGGCGTCTCGTTGCGCGACACCTCCACCGTGTCGCCCGGCTCGAGCGTGAGACCAATCTGCCCGTCGAGCGTCAGGATGACTTCCTGGTCGGGGTCGTTGGCCGTCGGCGCCACCAGGACGGGTGCGGACGCCGGAATGACCACGGGCCGGTTGCTGAGCGTGTGCGGGGCAATCGGCGTCAGGACGAGCGCATCGACGGCGGGGTGCACGATGGGGCCGCCGGCCGACAGGTTGTAGGCGGTCGACCCGGTCGGGCTCGCGATGATCAGGCCGTCGGCGTTGAAGCGCGCCACGAACTCACCGCCAACCGTCACACTCAGTTCGATGATCCGCGACAGCGCGCCGCGCGTGATCACGACGTCGTTGAACGCCATGTGCTCCACGACCCGGCTCCCGGCGCGCAGCACGCGCGCCCGCATGATCAGCCGGCGCTCGATGGCGGCGCGGCCGGCGATGGCCAACTCGAGCAGGGGGAACAACTCGGGGAAGTTGATCTCGGTGAGGAACCCGAGGTGCCCGAAGTTCACGCCGAGGATGGGAAGGTCGCGCCCGGCGAGGCTCACGCGATCGGCCACGGCGAGCAGCGTCCCGTCTCCGCCGAACACCAGCAGCAGGTCCGCCACCTGAGAAAGCTCGTCCCGGGTTGCGGTGCGGCGCGCGGGGGTCGGAGGCGCCAGGCGGGCCGCTTCCGCGTCGAAGATCGGTTCGACGCCCCGAGACTCGAGCCACGCGGCCACCTCCGCGAGGTGGGGCGCCAACGACTCCTGCTGACTCTTCGCCACGATCCCGACACGTTTGACCATGGTCCGCCTCGTCGCTGAGAGAGTTTAGCGCGTCGCCCTGAGGTGCAGCAGGAACTCCTGGTTCCCTTCCGCCCCGGTGATGGGCGACGGGCTCATACCGATGCGCGCAAGCCCGATCCCGGCGGCCGCGTCCGTCACCCGCCCGATCGCCCGCGCCTGGACATCCGGGTCGCGGACGATGCCCTTCCTCCCGACCTCGTCGCGCCCGGCCTCGAACTGCGGCTTCACCAGGGCCACCACGTCGGCGCCTTCGCGAAGGACCGGGGGCACGCGCGGCAGGATCTGCGTCAGCGAGATGAACGACACGTCGATGACGACGAGATCGACCGGTCCGGGCAGATCCTGCATCGACAGGAAGCGCGCGTTCAACCCCTCGATGACGACCACGCGGGCGTCGTTGCGGATCCGCCAGTCGAGCTGCCCGTGGCCGACGTCGAGCGCGACCACTCGCGACGCGCCCCGTTTGAGCAGCACATCGGTGAAGCCGCCCGTGGACGCGCCGATGTCCAGGGCCTCGCGCCCCTCGACGCGAACCTCGAACGCGTCGAGCGCGTGCGCGAGCTTCAGCCCGCCGCGACCGACGTAGGGGTGGTCGGGCTGCAGCAACTCGACGCGGGCCTCGGCAGCCACCGCGGTCCCGGCCTTCGACACCACGCGGCCGTCCACCGTGACCTGGCCCGCCAGGATGACGGCGCGCGCCCGCTCGCGCGAGGGCGCGAGCCCCCGCTCGGTCAGGGCGACATCGAGTCGCGTTCGGGGTGTCTTCATGTGCGTTCAGCGGTCAGCTGGCAGCTGTCAGCGGGCAGCGGACCTCTTGAGCGCTGCAGCTGGCAGCTCGTCGTGTGTGATCCGCTACCAGCTGCCAGCTCTCAGCTGTCCTTCGTCAGTTCCTCCGCCTCACCACCCACTCGGCAATTTGATGCAGCCGCCCCGGTCCGATGCCGACGCGGTCGAGAGCGCGCAGCCCGTCGGCGTACGCCTGCTCGGCCAGTTCGCGCGACCGCTCCAGGCCGACGAGCGCCGGATAGGTCGGCTTCCCGGCCGCGGCGTCCTTGCCCGCGGTCTTCCCGAGATCCTCGGTGGCGCCTTCGACGTCCAGGATGTCGTCGACGATCTGAAAGGCCAGCCCGAGTTCCGTCGCGTACGCCTCGACCGCCGCGATCGCTTCGTCGGTGGCGCCAGCCATGATCGCGCCTGCCATCGCGGACGCCCGAATCAGTGCGCCCGTCTTCATCGCGTGCATCTGCCGGAGCGTGTCCAGCCGGAAATCCTGCTCCCGGCCTTCCCGCGCCGCCGCCTCGGCGGCCGCAAGGTCGATGGCCTGGCCCCCGACCATGCCAGCCGCTCCCGACGCCGTGGCGAGTTCGCCGAGCGTCCGCATCCGCCGGGGCAGCAGATGGGGGCTGTCGCCGCCGGGCTCGCGTGCGAGCAGCCCGAACGCTTCGCTGAGCAGCCCGTCCCCGGCGAGGATGGCCGTGCCTTCGCCGTAGACGACGTGCAGCGTCGGGCGGCCCCGCCGGAGCGTGTCGTCGTCCATCGCCGGGAGGTCGTCGTGAATCAGCGAGTAGGTGTGGATCATCTCGACCGCGCACGCGGCCGGCAGCGCCAGCCGCAGGGCCTCGTCCGGGCCGTTCGCGGGGTCGGGGGGCTGCTGGAGCGCCGGGTGCGCGGCAATCGCCTCCGCGGCGGCCAGGACCAGCACGGGGCGAAAGCGCTTGCCGCCGGCGAACACGCTGTAGCGCATCGCCTCGCTGACGACCTGGGGACACGCCGGCGGAACCGGCAGGAAGCGATCGAGCGCCTCGTCCACACGCCGGCACTGCTCGCGGAGGTACTCCTCGAGAGGCGTTGCCGCGGCCGTCACCGCGCTTTCTCCCTCTCGCCGCGACGGTCGTCCTCGGGCTTGATGCCGGACAGCGCCGCGGGCGCGGGCTTCAGTTCGCCGCGCTCGTCGAGCACTTCAATCCGGCGCTCGGCTTCCGCGAGCTGCGCGTGGCAGAAGCGCGAGAGCTGGACGCCCCGCTCGTAGAGCTCGAGCGACTTCTCGAGCGGCAGATCGCCCTCCTCGAGCTTCTTGACGATCCCCTCGAGCTCGGCGACGGCGGCTTCGAAGTCTTTGATGGTGGTGTCCATATGCGTGACGCTCGCTGCGTGAATACGGTCGGCCGACAGCTGATAGCTGTCAGCTGGCAGCGGACCATGCGTGACGGCCATCCGCTGACGGCTACCAGCTGCCGGCTGACCGCCTACTCTCGTCCTCCGGCTCTACCCACCCTGCATTCCAACTCTCCCCGATGGAGCGTGACCCGGACTCCGTCGCCCTCCCGCACGGCGCTGGCGTCTCGGACGATGCGCGTGCGCGTCTGGTCCCAACACACGGCGTAGCCGCGGCCGAGGACGGCCAGCGGGCTCAGGCTCTCGAGGCGCGCCGCCTGGCCGCGGAAACGCCCGTCAGCCCGGGTGTGCGACCGGACGGCCGCGGCCCGCAGCGCGGCGTCGACGCGCGCCAGCCTGGTGCGAACCGTGCCGATCTGGCGCCTGAGGTCGTAGGTCTCGAGCGCCAGCCGGAGTTCGTGATACCGGCGCTCGCGTGCGGCCACCAGCGCGCGCCCCGCGCGTCCGAGGGCGTGGGTGACCTCGGCGACGTGCCGGCCTCCAAGGGCGACGCGGCCCGGGAAGCCCGCCAGCCCCGGCCTCCCGGAGAGCCGGTGCGTCAGCGCCCGCAGCCGCTCGACGCGCCGCGTCGCCGCTGCCGCCGCGCGGCCCGCCAGCCGATCGATCCGCGCGCGGAACTCCTCCTGCCCGGCCACCACCATCTCCGCCGCTGCCGACGGCGTCGGCGCGCGCAGGTCCGCCACGAAGTCGGCAATGGTGACGTCGGTTTCGTGGCCGACCGCGGAGATGACCGGGACGGGTGACTTGGCGATGGCCCGTGCGACGACCTCTTCGTTGAACGCCCACAGATCCTCGATCGACCCGCCGCCGCGACCGACGATGATGACGTCGACGCCCGGGACGGCGGCCACCTCCTGCAGGCCGCGGGCGACGTCCGCCGCGGCGCCCTCACCCTGCACGCGCGACGGCCGGATGATCAGATGCGCGTTCGGATAGCGCCGGAAAATGACCGTGACGATGTCCCGAATGGCCGCCCCGTCGAGCGACGTGACGATGCCGATCGCGCGGGGGAGGGCCGGGAGCGGCCGCTTGCGCTCCGGCGCGAACAGGCCCTCGGCCGACAGGCGCTTCTTGAGCTGCTCGAAGGCGAGCTGCAGCGCGCCCGCACCGAGCGGCTCCATGTGCTCGCAGACCAGCTGGTACTCGCCCTTCGCGTCGTAGACCCCGACGCGCCCGCACGCCACCACCTGCAGGCCATCCTCGGGCGCGAAGCGCAGCGCGCGCACCGCCGACCGCCACATCACCGCCCGGATCTGCGCGCCGGCGTCCTTGATGGTGAAGTAGAGGTGGCCGGTGTTCCAGACCCGGCAGTTCGACAGCTCGCCTTCCAGCCAGATCTCCGTGAAGCGCGTCTCGAGCATCTCGCGGATCGCCGCGGTGAGCTCGGACACGGTCCAGACGCGCCGGACCGGCTCCGCCGGGGCCGGATCGGGCTCGGGCTCAGGCCCGGGCGGTTCGAACGGGAGGTCGAACAGGTCGGTCATGAACGCGACGGCTATTTTAGCGCCGTTTCGGCATCCATTCGCTCGAGGTCTTCGGGCGTGCAGTCGAGCCGCGTGATCGCGGTCGCCTTTCCCGTGGCATCGTCCACACTGATGACGACGCCGTGCAGTCGGGGGTTGCCGACGGCCGGCTCGAAGCGCGACGGCATGCCCGTCAGGAAACGGGCGAGCGCCGGCGCGCGCTCGGTGCCGATAATCGAGTCGTGGGGGCCGGTCATGCCGGCGTCGGTGATGTAGGCCGT
>Ga0315278_10004000_pt1 | contig 13273 bp, 20 predicted proteins | sample YL17G06_0_MG_FD_203880 | JGI IMG/M metagenome (GOLD analysis project Ga0315278, IMG submission 203880) | Sediment microbial communities from Yellowstone Lake, YNP, Wyoming, USA - YL17G06_0 | ecosystem: Environmental > Aquatic > Freshwater > Lake > Sediment | place: USA: Wyoming | collected...
AGGATGGAAGAACTTCTGGCCACCATCTTTAAGGTTTGGCGTTCGATCAAACACATAAAAACCTTTATAATCGGGAAATGAATCTGCATCTCCAATGTTGCGGACGATTCCGTCGTCATATTCCTCTATTGCCTCGATCCCTGTCTCCACCATCCGAGACGTGATTATGTTTAACGTTTGACCCGTTTTTATCCGAGCTTTTAAGACGGGATAAACCTCCGTGTAAGATGGCCAGGTGTGAGTAAGGTTTTCTTCAAGCGTTATCTGCAATGGACTTAAACCACCCACAGCTATGACCCCAGCATCATACAAACTCAGATCGTTTGGATCCAGTAGAACGCATGGCCCCCCAACCTCGAAATTTCTGTTCTCAGTTGATCTTACACTCAAGATTTTTTGTCCTGAAGAAGCCTGAGAAGTTAAGAGAGTCTTATCTTGCCAGAATGGAACACCCCAAACGTTGTGAAGATTCTTATGCATCTTTCTTCTTATATAAGACGACTCCGTAAACCCTTTTGATAAGATCGAGTAAACCAAAGTCCTCCGGGGCCACGTGAGCAGCGCCGACCTAACTTCGTTCCCGTCCAAAGCGGACGAGATCCCCGTCTGCCATTTCCTTCGATAAAGGATTGGGTTTTTCCAATCGGGTCGAATGAGCAAGTGTTCATTTATCTCTGTCATCTCATTATCTTTTTAACGGTCTCGGCTCTGCTGCTCAGGACATTGAGGACGGCATTCTGTCCTGCAGCGGAGGAGAGATACCTGTCTATATCTCGCGGGTCCGACACGTTAATGAAGGTCAATTCTACCTTGCCTTTTTCCATTGGGGAATACTCCGATGGAACGGGGCCTCCTGCGGCAAGGGCGTAAGAGGGTTGCGCCCGACGAGATGGAATAACCCCTGACAATAAACTCAAAAGCTGTTCTCTTGGAATGGCGCGGCTTCGGATAGCTTCCATCGCTTGAACGCCATAGTAGCGAACGGCTGGAACTGGCTGCATATATTCTCCAGCCGTCCCACGAATCGGAATAACGTCCGCTCCAGATGGGCCTCGGATAAACCCACCAGTTTGAAAACCTATAAGGCTTCCCAAAAGAGAGACGACAGTTCCTAAAATACCCCCGCCACCTCCCATGCCACCTAAACTACCTCCACCCGCCGGCGCACCTGCGCCGGTCCCATATCCAAGGGCCTTTAAAATCTCCATCTTAAGAATAAGCATGCCCACGTCTATGATCATGTCCATGATGCTCGTCCCAAAATCTTTCGCAAGTTGTTTGAATGCTTCAGAAACCGACATAGTCCCATCGCTAAGATTTTTAAGAAACCCCTTCACGGAATTCCCCGCAATATCGATGGCGTTTGGAACGAGGTTTTGCATGGTACTAATCAAATTACTCTTGAGTGAAACCGCATATTTCTTCAACCCAAGATCTGCGAGTTTGATAAAGGAGGCGGTCTGTTCTTCGAGGGAAAAATTTAATTCATTAACCTTGTCTCTTGTGCCAGCAATCTTGCTCTGAAGGTCCGAGTACCCTTCACTTCCAATACCCAGGTTTTCAAGTTCCACCTCATAGGTGGAAAGTAGTTGGTTATTGAGATCGATCTCACTTCGCAGAGCGGTTTCCTTAGAGATCCGAAAAAGTTTTTCTTCCATCTGGGTTTCAGCGATCTTGCGATTGATGTCATATTCATCTTTTTTCAACTGAAGGTTCTTGCTTCGAACGTCCATCTCCCCCGTTTGAAAAGCAGTTGGGGCAAAAGGTTGCACCTCAAAGGTAAACCCAAATTGAGCCTGTTCAGCTTTTCGAAGAGCCTCAGCTCTTTCCTGAGTAAGTTTAGCATTGATTTTCGCCACCTCAGAGGCATACTTCCCTTCGGCGGCGAGATTCAGGTCCCGAAATTTCTGGTTGATGATGGCAACGTCCATGCGCGCATCTTTGGCGGCTTCGACTTCCTGCTTCTGTTCAATGACGAGGTTTGCCTTGGTCGCTCTTAATTCCTCCGCTGCCATCTTTTTATCCCAATCCATCTCAAGAAGTGTGGTGTCCTCCGACGTCCTCTTTGCCTCGGCTAACTCCATAACCCTTTTGCTTTCGAGGCCAGACTTGATCAGGTAATTCCGAGCTGCGATCCTCTGCTTTTCGTTAGTCAGTAGCCATTGATTCAATTTTTTTTGGTCCACGACCTCGGGAGGCTGCACCTTCGCCTCTTTTGGAATAGGGGTGGGGCCGGGTTCCAGTCCCTCCAATGCAGGAGCTTTTTTGACGACTCCAAGTATCTCGCCCAATTTCATCCACTGCTTATGTGGCCACTCCATCGCTTCCCTTACGGCATCATAGGCCTTCTTTATTTCTCCGAGAAAAGAAATTACGCCTTTTGTTGCCGACAGTATATCGCCGGCGGCCTTTGCGATCTCCAACGAAAAAGGAGCCCAGGCTAATTTATTGGCCTGGATTTGGGCATCGATTTTCTTAAAGATATCTTCCGCCTCGCTTCCTTTTCTGATCAGCTCCGGGCTTAGAATGAGGCCCAATTTTTCGGCCTCCCTTGCATAGTCTTCAAACCCGGATCTCCCCTTATTCAGTAAGGGAATTAGAGTTTCCCCGCTTCTCCCGAAAAGAGCCAGGGCAATGGCAATCTTTCGTGGACCGTCCTCCCAAGAAGCAAACTTATTCATGATCTCTAACATAATATCGTTGAGAGGCCGAAGGTGGCCGGATGTATCCTTGACTGAGATGCCCATGGCTTGAAAATATTGGGCTGCATCGCCGGTGTTGTGGCTTGCGTCCTCCATATTTCGTGAGAGAAGTTTGATTCCCTGGGCGAGTTCCGTGGCGTTGACGTCTGACATTTTTGAGGCATATTGCCACTTTTGCAGGAGCTCGACGTTCATGTTCAGGACGGCAGCCTGACGTTTGATGTCATTGGTCATTGAAGCGATCGATTTCGAAAAATCATAAACCCCTTTGAGTGTCAGTGCCGCTCCGGTAACTATGCCCGCCACGGCGAAGTAGCTGGCCTTAATCGACGAAATGAAGGTCCCGATCGATTGGCCCGAGTCACCGGCGAATTTTTTGATATCGCTGGTCGCGCTCTGGAGTCCCCTTTTAAGATCCCCAATCTCGGCAACTAACTTAACAACAAGTTTTCCAATCTCTTGTTCTGGCATTTTACACCTCCTCAATTAAATATTGGCTTACCGAAAGACTTCAAGGTCGTGTTGAGTAAAAGTATAAACTCTTTGATTTTGGTCGCATTCACAACCATGACGATCATGATGAGTCGAAACAATTTATCGAAAGGCCAGTTTTTAACTTCCTGCTCCTCCACCCCGAGTGAGATCGAGACTATATTCGGAAACAGGGGGAGAAACTCGAAAAATGTGCCCATCAATTTTTGGGGATCATTGGAGAGATCGAAGAGACCGGAAAGCGATATGTTCTTTTCCAAAAATAATGATACCAGCTTCTCGAGAGTCGGACTTAACTGCATTAATTGAGTGCTCGTCCAGGCTCTCACTTCGAAACCGTCCATTTGTATGAATTGGCCTTCTTCTTCTGTCATCATCTTTTCTCCTTTCTAAACGCCTCAGTTACCGCGAGCCTCGTCGTTTCTCGGATAAACTCGTAGATCTTCTTCTGCTCGGTCCTTAGTTCTATGATCCTTTTAATCGCGTAATTGTCTGCACTCCACTCTCCCGCGCCTTTTTCGCTGTGATAACATTCGTGAAAAAATATCCAGAGGAACGCTTCTTCTTTGGTCAAATTTAATTCGGGGTGTTTCTTATTTGTCGAGGCCGCGATCAACGAGGGTGGGACGCTCGGATCAAGGACGATCAAAAATTCTTCTGGGCAAAAATATCCGAACGAATTTCTCAGCGAATAATTGAAGTGGTTCGCCTTGATCTCCCTGACATTGGGAAATGCCCTCAGCTCATTCTCCAAGAAGCCAGCGGGGAAAAGTTTTAGAATTTCTGGATCGATCACCACTCTATCTTCCCGGGGCACGGAATCCGCGGAAACTTCGAACCACCAGGCTCGCATCCGCATTTACCTGCCCTTTGTATTCGACGGGACCCTGAGAATCGGTAACGTCGCTTGAACACTCCCTTCTCTTTGGAGAAAAATGGTCCGCCCTGATCAAGCCGAGGACCTCGTCCTCAAAAAATCTAATACCATCCTTCATGATAAATTTCCCTTTCATGATTAACCCTCCTTTTTTTCGGTCATCTTCTCCTTCCGGCAAAGAAGAACCCCGGCATACTCGTTTCTTTGAATGCCAGGGCAATCAGTCCGCAGCTCACATTGGCCAGATCGTCATGCGGGACGCCACCCCCAATGCTTTTCGGATGGTCAACCGTATCCTTCCCCGAAGATCCCCGCCGCCTCTCCAGAAGCCTCAACTCCCTAAGAAGTTCCCGGCTATCCAAGAACTCAACGGCCTGGGAATTGATGTAGGGAAGCGCCTCGATGTAAATTTCTGATTTATTCAGCACGGAAGGATTGTAGGTGATCCCCTCGTTTCGGAAGGCCTCGCTCACCCAGGCCCCCGCATACTTATCGCCGGTCACCTCATGGACCCCGTATTTTTTCAAGAGCTCTACATACTCCTTGATGATCGGGTAAGGAGCGCCCTTCCTTGCTCTTAAGACATCCTGAACCACCTTCCCGTTCTCTCTGTGGCCAATGCTCAGAGCGAAGGAATCCCCGCCTCCCCCGGAAGGGTCCGCAAAGCCGCTGTAAGAAAATCTATCAATGAAAGGAAGCTCGAGCCTTCCCGCGATGATCACCCTCTCGATGATCTCCAGAGGCAAGAAGGCTTCAATGTCCTCTCTAAATTCACCCAACCATTCTGCTTTTCCAGCCGATAAATCCTTGCCTAATTCTCGGTCAATCATCTTCTGTGAGAGAGTCGGATTCATCACTATGGAAGGAGCTTTCCACACCAAAACTTCTTCATCCTCTTTGCCGTAGAACTCCCGGAAGTTTTCATAAAGAAGACCCTGACGTGAGTACGGGGTTGAAATCGAGATCAATATCGAATCGGGAATGGTCGCCATGGCGGGTTTGACACCAGTAAAAACCTCGTAATCGGGATTTGCACCTTCGACCCGCCAGAAGGCCGACTCCTCGAGAATGGCCGCAACGATTGTAAAACCTCGCACGGCTCGATATGAACAAGTATGCACCTCAATGTTGATCCCATTGGTCAGTTCAATGGATTCAGCCACCTCCCGCTCAATATGGGAACTGAAAATCGGCAGGGAGAAAATGGCCTTCACGTATCTGAGGATGATTTGAGCTTGTTTGCGGTCCACGGCCAAAATCATAATAGTTCCTCTTTCGCCGGGACTCAAATATTCCGTATAATCCCGAAAAATAGCAAGGAAGACGGCAATTACCGCTGTAATGAAGCTCTTACCGCCACGCCTTCCGACAATAAAATAGATCTCCTTGAAAGGTTTCTGAGGCGGGTTTTCCCTGCCGGTACATTGCCGATAAAGAGCTAATTCTTCGTCATCCATCTCCAGCGCAAAGAGGGCCTTCAATGCGACGAGCCACGACCTCCAGGTGGAGAGGTCTTTGAAACCGGCTCCCAATAGGTTTCGATCCTGAATCGCCTCAACAATGTTCATCGTTTCCTCAATCCATTCTGGGATAAAAGACGTCGGGGATCGCCATGCCCACTTCCATGGAATTTTCGTTGTCTAAAATCTCCGCCTTGATCGGATCCTGGCCAGGTGAGACGAACCACCCTTGTTTTTTAAAGCGCTCCAACTTGGAGGGGATGCAATCGATTAAAGCCTGCTCGGTCCTCTTCCGTTTTTCAAAGATCCGAGAAGCAAATTTTTCCCCCAACAATTTGGACGACTCCGTCGCAAACCCCATCTCCTGCAGAAATTCCACCTCTCGTTGGAGCCTGATAAATTCTGAGGAAGAGGTCTGGATTCTTCTTTTTGGGATATTTGCCTCGAACGTCACCAGCACTTCCGCCTTTCTTTTTCTGACGGCGACCAACTTTTCCAAGAGAACCTTCTCCTCGCCGTCAGATTCTACGGCCATCGCCACGGCTTCATCACGCCGACTCTTCATCGCCTCTTCGTTTCCTTTCACCTGTTCGCGTTCCAGGGTTTGAAGTTCAGCCTCAATTTCTCGAATCTCCTTTTCTCGCGTCAGTTCCGCCATAGCGTTCATGGCCTGCTGCTTTAACCCGCTCAACTTTTTCCTGACTTTTTCAATCGCTTCCATTTTCGTTTTCCTCCTTTTTTGATTTTAGATAGTCATTCAAATCGGTGATCTTTTTGCCCTGCCTCTTTAAACCATCGGGAAAGAGAATCTGCAAATCCAACCTCAGCCCATTTTCGATTGCGAGAAAAAAACTCCGCGATCCTTGCGCGATATCACCCACCAAATCACTACGTTCATATATTTTGCATCGAACCTCTTTTGAACAGATTCTCTCGATAATAATAAGCTGGGCCGTCGTCGGCGGTGCTCCAAAATACGAACGCACCTCTTCTATCAATTCCCGCTTCCTCTGTTCAATGAGTTTCCCGATCTGCGTACGCTTATCCAGTCCTTTCGTTAGGCTCTTAGCCCAAAGTCCATTTTTAAGCGGTCGGTACCTTACCTTTGTAGATGGCAATTTTGAGTCCATCTCAGTCATCTCCTCTCCTCTCAGCCATCTAAGAAGTCCTCCTTCCCGGTTTACCATTGTCCGGCCTCTCGTCCTGCCGTCTCAATGAGTAGGTTTCTTTCAAGCTGGTCATATATCGATCAAGGTCCTCCTTATCCAAATACTGCTTTCTCGCATTGCGGATCACTGGCAGCAAGCCTTTCCAGATCAGCGATCGGATTCCAAAAACTCCCCGGCCAATATAAACAGAGGCTTCCTTTAGGGTGAAATAGCGTTTTAAGGGAGTTTGATTCTCAATCGAATCCCCTACTTTTTTTCTCTTTAAATCCAATAGATTAGAATTGAGTGTAACCATTTTGTAACTCTTTTTTAGAATCTAAGGTATGCTCTTTAAAAATTCTTACTTGCTCAGCATCGCCGTTTTGCCCCGAGTCGATCTTATTCGCCTTCGTCAAATTCTTCCTTTTTAACGGCTTCACCAAGTTCCTCATCGGTGATCCATGGTAAATTTTCTTCTTCTCCTTTTAAGAACAAGCCACCCTCGCCAATAGCTTCAAGTTGGTTGTCCATTGTTTCCAGTGGTTCCCCCCTTAAGGGGGGGAAACAACTGGGGACAACCGAACAACTGGCAGTCGTTTCAGTTATTCTTTTACTACCTGAACAACTGGACAACTCAGTATTTTTAAATAGTTGGGGATTGGGTAATTGATTTTGATTAGGAACAACTGAACGATATACTGTTTGGTTCCTCCAAGAGGACTTGCTTTTAGTCCAAAATCTTCCCTCTCCTTTACGAAGAAGCCAGAGGAATTTCCCACGACGCATCTCCAGGTTGTCTTTGGCCTGCTTAAAAAACTCAGACTGATTTAACCCACGATCTTCTAATAGGTCTTGCAAGTTCAAAAGAAGCTCATCATTCGGATCACTGGCAAGACAAAGGCCTCGGCATGGGTCAAACCGCAAAAAGATAGCGAATGGTTCAAATCGGGTTTTACCTCTTACCCCTAACCGTAAAGGAAAGTCATTATCATCTGCATCGTCAACGGTCTCTTCTGAACCAACTCGCCGTACTCTCTCCAATACCAAACAATGATCAGAAAGGTCGCTTATTGCAGTAGACCCTTTATAAGTCCGTTCATTTGCTTTTGGTGCATGGTGAATCAAAAGGATAGTGTGACCAAATTCTCGAAGTTCTTTGAGTCGGTTCATGATTAATGCCATATCTTTTGAAGAATTTTCGTCTAATAACTGAGCTGATCGAAGAGTGTCGAAAATCAGCAACCCCGGCATAAGCGCCTTATAGAGTTTCCAATCTTCCTCAGTGTCAAGACGAGGAGGTGGAAAAGGATTCGATAAGTGCCAAACCCCCATTTCAGAAGGCCCATTTATTCTTGCCTTATCGCAAACCAATGATAGAGGATTTTCGAAGTCAATATACCAGACGGGCATTTTTTGCGTCTTCTGTCCTGCAAATGGCCTGCCGTCCTCAACACAGGTTCCGATTTGCATAGAGACAGTAGTTTTGAATAAACCTCCAGGTGAGGTAAGAGTGTTTATGGCCTGTTTTACAATAAGTCTCTCAACGGCCCATTCGGTCTTGCAATCTAACTTTCCTAAATCGGTAAGAGTGGGCAAGTAAGTATTGAGGTCGAGCGCTATAGGGCCACCCGGCACATCCTGTAACAACTTCTGGAAGCCACCCTTATTGACAAATTTTTTGATCTCTCCTTGGTAAAGGGATTCAGTTTCTTCGTCAATCTCGGGATGTTGGAGAGTGTCGTTCATTTGCTTTTTGCGTCTTCGACTCCATATATCAGCTTCAACTTCTCGATCACATTCAAATCGAATATCCGCTGCCCGGCAAAGGTCCGTTCAGCATGGATCAATCCGCGCTTTTCAAGGCTATTCAAAGTTGTCTGACTCAGGCCTGTGAGCTTTGACACCTCACCGATTTTTAACTTTGCCGGGAAAAACATTTTTTGCAGCCTCCTTTTTTTCATGATGGCGGTATTATAACAAACCACCATGAGGCCAAAATTTTGTGAAAATTGGCAAATTCGAAGGCAGATTATGATTTCAATAGGTTAGGTTTAGAAATTAGCAGTTCGGTGGTTTTTTCAGAAATGGAGTCAAGAAGGTAGATCGATGGAAGAAGTTGCGAAGGGTCGATATCGCCCATGGAGAGAGATGGGTAGTTTTTCAAATTGTCTCGGACAGGGAGGATAAAATCATGTATCAATCTTTGGACAGCCTTCATTACCGATGAGGATCCCCAGATATGTGATAGCCCCATTGATTCAAGGCAATAATCAACGAAATTATAAAATCTTACGCTGGTCTTATATTGTTTATTCTCATTTAACCTTCTCACCTTCTTACCTGTCCATCTCTCCCAGAAGATTGCCAATGCCGAAACGTAATAATAAAGCGGTCTATTAAGCCGTTCTCTTTCCGGCAAATTTCCAAGTCTGCTTTCGAGGACGGCAATCTCTATCTTTCTTTCATCTTCTTTTGGAGATGAAATTCCTTTCATGGACCGGAGTCTTTCCATATCATGAAGGATTTGTTTTTTTAATGGAACGGTTCGCAATTCAAAATCGATCAGCTCTCCAAATCTGAAACTATAAGAAAGTAATTGCTCTTTGGATCGTTCATCGAGATTTCTGACGCCGAGTTTTCTTCTAATCTCCTTAAAACTCCCATTGTAAAAAGCATCATCTTTTCGTGTTGGGCCTGATCGTCGCCATTCTCCGTTAACTTTCTCCCACTCTGTTAACCTTTTTTTATTGTGGAAACGGAATGGGAGCGAGCACCAATAAGTATTAACCCATTTCTCAAGGGCTTTTCTCTGTGGCTGGTTTCTCTTTATCTTACACGAAGCACAATCAAATTGCGGTCTGTTTATGCAGCGAATAAAATACTCTGGATTGATCCATTTCCTTACGACTTTGCAATAGATTGTTTTCTTTATCACGCTTCCTCCAGCGCCCTCAAATCGATGGGCCCCCAAACCGGGTGAGGAAACCCGGCTTGTCGGGTACGTTTCCCTATGGAGGCCCTGTAACTAAACTGTAACCGTCATATCAAAATAACCTATGATAATCCCTAATAAGAACGCAAATAGGGTTTTTGAGATAGAATGATTTCAACCACTTAGAAATATTCAATTTTATCATTTTCTCCCAAGTCCAGTGCCAATCGAATTTCTTTTCAATGTTTTCAATAACTTAGATGGCCATTGTAACTGTTTCTGTAACTGTTTTGAAGGGAACGACCTTTTCCGCGTCCCTTTTTTCTCCCCGGGACTGAGACTCAATCAAAGTCTGAAGCTTAATGGCTGCCTCCTTGAGATCCTCATCACTCGTGATGTTGTACCGATCGAAGACGCTTCTCGTTTTATGGCCCGAGATCTCCATGGCCACCGTCTCATTGACCTGCGCCCGCACGAGATTTCTCACGGCGGTCCGCCTGAGATCATGAAAGAGTTTTCCCTTGAGTCCAATCTTCTGACAGATCCGGTTCCATACCTTATTGAACTCCTTAATTGGTTTCCCGTCAAGATGAAAGACATAAGGGTACCCGAGTCGGCGGCGCCTCTGCATCGCCTGCATCGTCTCGAGAAGTTCACCGGTAAGGTAGATTTTTTTGGCCTTCTTATTTTTCGTCTCATCAGATTCAATCCGGATGATCCCCTGCTTAAGATCAACCCGGTCCCAAACGAGGTTCAAGATCTCTCCCCTTCTCCATCCCGTATAATAAGCGAAAGTGACAACGGGTCTCAAATGATTCGGCAAAGCCTCCCTAATAGCCAGGAAATCAGTATATTCAAAAAAGCCCTGGCGGACATTGTTTTCTTCCAGGGAAGGAATGTAGGGAAGGTCTCTGACTTTCCTTGATTGGTGCCCGAGGGAGAGCATCCTCTTTAAAGCTGCCAATTCCCGGTTGATCGTGGCGTTCTTGCGCCCCTTATCCAATTTCTCCTGAATGTAGCGCCTGACCCGGTCCGTTGTGATATCCACGATCCGGATCCCACCAAAATAGGTTTGAAGATGTTTAACGTAGATCCTGGCCTTTTTCAGAGTTCTCATATGATTGATTTCGTAATCCACCAGGAAATCCTCCGCCAAGTCATCGAAGAGGACTTTATCGAAATAGATCCCTGGCAATTCCCCTTTGGAGATCTCCCCCTCCCGACCCTTCAGGAGTTTCTTCGCCGCCGCCTCCCGATCGCTGCGAGTAGATTCAGAATAAGGTTTGCCGGCACGATAATATTTGATCCAGTATATCGATCCTCTTTTATAAATGCAGCCCATCTCACTCCTCCTTTCTTCCGAAAAAGATGGATACATCGGCGCTTCGATATTCCCTGAACATCTCATTTTCAAGGTCACTCCGAATCTTACTTAATCGGTTTGACAGTCCAGCAATCCTATCCCCATATTTTAAATAGCCATACTTCCCCACAATGACGGACATTTTAACTATGGCCTCATGTAGTTCCTTTAAACCACTTCCAATCGCTGACCATTCATCCATGGGTCGCCTGTGTCTTGCCATCTCACTCCTCCTTTCTTTTGATGATGATTTTTATTTCTCTTGGGACCCCGAGCGCCTTAGAAATGTAAACCTGGCCCTTCCCCTTGCCCGATTGAATTTTGATCCGGTAAAAATTTTCCGTGACTTTGTCTTGGATCCCTTGGATCTCCAGGATCTCGGGATCCGGTTTTGGTTTGGTCATCGGGATCTCCTTTCAGGCCGCTTTCCTCTCCCTGGGAAAGAATGGAAACGGGTCAAAACAGTCATCGATCTTTTTACTCAGGTGGTCAATCTCCTTTAAGGCTTTAGGATCGCCTACCTCATATTTCTGTCCGGCCACAAATCCTATACCGAAAACGACAGCGGTGAGTCCCTCGGTAAAATCCCACCAATACTGGTCCCAATCCTCTTGCATCTCCTGGTCAAGTTTCCCCTTCACTGTTTCTTCAAACCAATCGATAGCAGTTACTTCCGCCTTTTCGGGATCGCTAAATCCTGTTGACCAATGATACTTTTTTTCCCAAATTTCTCGGCACAAATCGTATAAAAATTTATCCTCACTCACAAGTTTGAACATCTTAAAGATCGCACCATACCCTTCGAATTCATTCTTTTTCATGGTCTCCTCCTTGGCCATCGGGCCGGTTAAAGACAATCTAATTTTAAAGTTCGCCTCGATCTTCGACATGAATAAATTTCTTTTTAAGAATCTCACCCACCTCAGATTGTTGCAAAAACCACGTGAAGATAGCGCCATCAATTAACCGAAGTTGAATCTTGGGTTTCTTCCCTTTTAAATCCACATAAAGTTGGTCTCCTCCTTGTATTCCGAATTTCTGGTCTATCGGCAAATAGACTCTTTTCTTCATCTCTCTCACCTCCTCTTTTGAGACTGACCCATGCTGGGACCTGTTCTCCATGCTTCCACCTGTGCCGCACTGTCTCTAAGATCGTCAAGGCATCGGTCACAGAAACAAAAGTCGTCCTCATCGATGGTATCTTTGGTGATGATCTCCTTTGCCGTGAATTTCTTTTTCCGTTCTTCCTCTGTCGCGCAATCGGAGCATATTACTTGACCATGAAGACGATACCCGATGATCTCTTCCTGTTTGATATACGCCATTCATGCCACCTCCTCTCATGTAAGATTTCCTTACATAAAAAAAGCCGTCCTAACCCCAGGGTGTCGATGAGAAAGGTGCTTTAGGCAGGTTTCTCCCCTAAGATCAAGACGGCATTGGTTGTGATTTGAGTTATAAAAAAACACCTTTCACCTCATCGACAAAAACATTATAAAAAATCTAATTTGAAATGTCAAGTCTTTTTTTATCTTTTTTAGCATCATTGCCAAAAAATATATTATCGCCTTCCCCACTTCATCCATTGGTCAATCTCTTCCCTATCAAATCTCAAACTTCTATTGGCTCTCTTAAATGGGATGTCCTTATTCTTGACCATCCGGTAGATAGCAAGGGGTTTCAGCCTCAGATACTTCGCTACCTCTGCAACCGTCATCAATTGATCTGCTTCCATCTCTTATCCCCTCCTGTAAAATTTCATTAAGGCATTTTTCTATTATCGGCCAGTTAGCCAAAAAACTTCGGACCCGATCATCCAGATTCATCTCATCCTACCTCAATTCCACCCTTTAAAAAGTCCTCTATCATTTTCGGTTTAATCCACGCTATCAGCTCCTCCGGATGGATCCGGGCCCTGATGATCACCTGCTTTTTAAGAAGAAAAAGAGGAACGATACGCGACCGTAACTCGCCGACTCGCTTGCCTTTGGTAATCCTGAGTCTCCCGAAAATGATCAGGTTCCCTGCCTTTGACTTGCCGACGAATGTTTCACCCCAGGGGCCTCCCCTCGCAGATCCGCGACCTGGCCCCTGTCCACCTTTGCCAGCTTTTGCCGCCTCTAAGGGGATGGTGAGGTATTTTCCATGTTTCGGTTTGATCACTGATACCTGCCCTCGAGGACCTATGTGAACTCTACCATAACGTAGGCCCCCACCAAGAGAGATTCCTCCTTCAACCCCATCTTCAGTGATTTCGGTCTTTAAAAGTTTAATGGAGGCTCGGAGTTTTCCGGATCTC
>Ga0315278_10004001_pt1 | contig 13268 bp, 10 predicted proteins | sample YL17G06_0_MG_FD_203880 | JGI IMG/M metagenome (GOLD analysis project Ga0315278, IMG submission 203880) | Sediment microbial communities from Yellowstone Lake, YNP, Wyoming, USA - YL17G06_0 | ecosystem: Environmental > Aquatic > Freshwater > Lake > Sediment | place: USA: Wyoming | collected...
CTGTGGGGCTATCGCAGGGGCGCAGAATGGATCGTCTCGCATTACCTGTTCCAGCGTCGCTGACCGATTGAAGCCGCGCCGCGCGCGTGTCAGTCTGGCACGGTGAGTGACCATCTCCACACCGTGGTGTCCGGATCCAGCGCGCAGCGCCAATGGCTCGTCGCGGCCGCGTGGGCCGGGCTCGCCGTGGCAGGCACAGCGTTCGCACAGTCCGTCACCCTTGCGCCTGAGGACCCGGTTGCGATGCCTCCGGGCAATGCCGCAGGTAACCCGGCGACCGCCAGCGCGACCGACGCCTACACGAGCTTCCGCACCGAGTTCGACGCCGGACGGTACGCGGAAGCCGTGCCGCATGCCGAGCGCGTGCTCGAACTCGCAGCGGCGCAGGCCACCACGCCAACGGCCGAAGAGGTGCAGGTTGCGCTGATGAATCTCGGCATGGTCCAGAACCTGTCCGACGACTACGTCGGTGCCGAGTCCACGTACCTGCGCGCGATCAAGCTCGTCGAGAGTTCGGGCCGTCCCCTGCACGACCGGCTCGCGCGAGCCTATGCCGGCCTCGCTTCGGCCTATCACGACGGCAATCGGCACGACCTCGCGGTGCAGAGCTTCGACCAGGCGATCGCCCTCAAGCGCCGGCATGAAGGGCTGCTCACGGCACAACAAGTGCCGCTGGTCGAGAAGTACATCGATTCCCTGACCGAGCTCGGTCGGTACCCAGAGGCCCTGAAGGCGCAGAAATACCTGCTGCGGATCGCGACGCGCCAGTATGGCGCGACCAGCCCGCAGCTCGCCCCGACCCTGGAAGAGATCGGGCGCTGGTACACGAGCATCGGAGCTTACGACCAGTCGAGGCGAACCCTGCGGCAGGCGATCGAGATCGTGGAAGCCGCCGAAGGGCCGAACTCGCCGCTCCTCGTGGGCTCATTGCTGGCGATCGCCTCCTGCAATCGCAGGCAATTGCTCGATCCGGCGGCGCAGCCGCTGGCGTCCCCCGACGAACAACGCGAGGCTCTTTTTCATGACCCGGCTGCGATGCTGGTGCCCGTCCAGGTTTCGCCCACCGCGCTGGCGGGCGAAGGCGAGCGGTCCCTGCTGCGAGCGGCGCAAATCGTCGACCAGGCGGCAGAGCCTTCGCCCGTGGCGGTGCTGAACGTACGGACCCAGATCGGCGACTGGTATCAGGTGCGCAATCAGCCGGATCGCGCACGCAGTCATTACCAGCAGGCGTGGCAGGCGGCCGCGCGCGTGACCGACAAGCTGAATGGCAAGAGCTACACCGAGGCGATCTTCGGCCAGCCCGTCCTGCTGCACCTGTTCCGGCCCGACGACTGGAACCGGTACCCGAAACGCCCGCCCACGGAGGTCGAGGTGCGCAACGTTGTCGTCGAGTACACCGTCAGCGCGCTGGGCCGCGTGGAGGCACTGAAAGTGATCGACGACTCGGGCGACGCGAGGCGCGGCGAAAAGACGGCCTTGTCGCTGCAGAGCACGGCGCGCTATCGGCCACGCCTTGCGAACGGTGAACCGGTCGCGACCCCGGGCGTGCAGTTCAGCCAGCCGTGGATCCTGCTGTTGCCGCCTCCGGCAGAGCAGCCCGCCGATCCGGCCATGCCGAAATAGGGCGAGAAAACCTGGCCTGCCCGCGCGAACAGCCACCACGCGGCGGCTGCACCTGTCGCTAGTAGCGCGGCGGAGGTGGCGGCAGCTCCACTTCTCGCGGCGTAACCGCTTGCACCGAAGGCAGCAGTCCACGGGCGATCGCCTGCTCGCGGAATTCGGCGGCGAGCTTCGCACCCGCGTCGCGCAGCGCGAGCCGCGTGGCCACGGCCAGCGCCTCGCCACCCTTGCCCGGAAACTGGCTCGCCGGCTGCGACCCATACCCCGTGAATGTCCAGCTTTCCGCCAGCTTGCCCTGCGGGGAGTAGAGCCTGATCGTGTAGCGCAGGCTCGCTGCATACGACGGCGTACCGGAGTCGGCCGGCGTCACGAACGCGTAGTCCTCGAGCACGGGTTCCAGCACGCCGCGGATTTCCGGATCGGTCGCCGCCGCGTCCTGTGGTGAAGCGACGGGCACCACGCGATTGAACATCGCGTTCAGGACCCGCATGAACCCCGCAGATTGCGCCTTGCCGAGGCCGATGCTGTATTCACCTCCGCCACCCTCGCGCTTTTCCTGGTACACCTTGTCGGTGAACTCGACCGGCATGTGCACGCCAATCACGATCGGAATCTTCTCGATCAGGGGCTGGGGGATGTCGGTCTGGGTTTCGAACTTCGTGGGTGCGCAGGCAGCGAGCAGCGTCATGACCAACGCCGCGGCCGGCGTTCGCAATGTGCGCAACGCGCACGTTCCTGCGCGCGATAGGGACGGATCGGGCATGCACGCCAAGATACACCTCACCGCCGGTAACTGGCAGGCTCGTTCAGGCCGACGAACGTGCCGCCGTTGCGCGCGCAGAGCACCCGCATCAGTGTCGCGAAGCGCACGCTCGTGAACTGCGGCGCGTCCGGACGCACCGGGAACGCGAGCGCATGGATGCGCACCCTGCGCTGCCCGGTCCGATCTTCACGATTGATCAGGTCGACGGTCCGCACCACCGAGTCCACCGAGGATCCGGTGAACTCGTCGCCGAGCACGTACAAGCTGATGCGTCGTCCCGAGCCGTAATACGTCTGGATCGCTTCGACGATGCCCTCGACCGGGCTCGAATTGCTGAACGGGAACCAGTCCCGCAACCGGTCGACCACGAGCTTGCGCTGCGAAGGCGTGTCGGGCAGCCAGCGGCCGCGATACGACGGGTACATGTAAGTGCCCTCGTCGCTCATGACCTGCCAGCCTTTCACCTGCGGGTACGCGTCGAGCACTTCCTGCATCTTGCGCAGCATCAGCGGCCACGCGTAGTTGGCCATCGAGCCCGACGTGTCGATGATAAAGATGATGTACTCGCTGTCGACGGGCAGGCCGGCGACGGCATCCTGCGGCGCGCGGCGGAATTGCGCGCCGAGCACCTTCTTCATCTCTTCGGTGAGCTGCTGCTGCGCCGAGACCAGCTGCCCCTGCAGCTTGTTCGCCACCTCCGCATCCTGGTCGCTTGCCTTGAACTGGCCTTTCACGTCGCTGAGATCACCACGCAGCCGCGCGAGCTTCTGCTTCACTTCCGACAGCTGTCGCTCCCGCTCGGTGAGGTCGCGGTTGAGGATCTCGGTCTGGCCACGGATGTCGTAGCGCTCTTCCTGCAGCTTCAGCAGGCGACCCTCGAGGTCCTGCCGCGATTTTTCGAGCGCCGCGGGCTCGCCGAACTTGCTCAGCATGAACAGCAGGATGATGGAGCCGAACGCGCAGCAGATCGTGTCCAGGAAGGACATGCTGAACACTTCGAAATCGCGCGACCGGCGGCTCCTCATGGCCAGTCCTTCGCCGGCATCAGGAACGAGCCGTTGGTGCGCCGCGCCAGCGCCCAGAATGCACCCGGCGCCGCCGGATCGCCCTCCATCGGCATCAGGATCACGTTGGCTGGAATCCGGTTGGGATACTTGGCCAGTGCGCGCTCGAACAGCTTGAGTCGCCCGTCGCCATCGATGGTCTTGCGAATCGCAGGGGGCGTCGCACCTTGAGTCGGCAGGCCATCGGTGACGATGAAGACGTTGTCGGGCGCGGGACTCAGCGTGTTCATCAGCGTGAACGCATTCTCGAGACTCGTGCCGTCCTTGGGCACGGTGCGCCGCAGGCTCACGACCACGTCGGTCAACGCCTGCGCATCGCTGCCGTCGAGCCAGCGCCCGGTGCTGTTGGGCGCGACCGGCCATGCTTTCACGTTGAACGCGATCACCTGGAACTTCGACTTGGTTGGAATCTGCGTGGTGAGCCAGTCGACCGTGGCGACGGTGCGGCGCCATTTCTCCGACATCAGCCGCCGCGTCTCCGACATGTTGCGCAGGCGGATCACGTTGACGACCGTTTCATCCAGCATGCTCGCCGAGACGTCGACGAGGATGACGATGCGCTCGCCGCCGAGCTTCAGGCCGCTCAGGTACTGGCGGTCGCCGGTGCCGACGAAGCCCTTCACGCGGTTGCCCGGTTTGCCCGGCTCGGGCGTGCCGGCGACGAGCCGCTTCTTGTCCTCGTCGATCTGCTTCAGGTCGGCCTTCAGCTTTTCGATGGCCTCGCGACGCGAGATCGTCGTCTTGTCCGCTTCCGCGAGCTGCTCCCTGGTCTTTTCGGTTTCCTGCAGCACGCGGTCGGACAGGCCTTCGGCGCGTTCGGCCTCCGTCGTCGTCGTCTTCATGCTGTTGCGCAGCACGACGAGGTCGGCAAAGCCCTGCAGCACTTCCTCCTCGAGCTTGTTCACCTCGGCGCGCAGTTCGGAGTCGTGGGCCTTGAACGCCTTGTTGCCCTGTGCGTTCAGGATCATGTACAGCAACACGACCGAGCCGAACGCGCAGCAGATCGTGTCCAGGAAGGACATGCTGAAGATGTCGAATTTTCTTCTACGACGCGCCATGGTCCGGCAACACGCGAATCAATTCGAGCGAAACTCCGGGCGCGCCCAGTCGCAGCACGTCGCCGACTTTCAGCACGACGTGACCGCCGACGCGCTCGTCATTGACGAACGTGCCGTACGTGCTGTGGTCGGTGACGACGGACTGGCCAGCGCGGGATTCCAGGGTGCAATGGGAACGGGAGACGCCGGCGATACCCGCCGGCAATGTCAGCGCGCGAGTGCCCGCAGCGACTGACCAGCCCAGCGTCAGCGGTGCCGACGAGATCGGCCACGCGCGACCGTTGAACAGCACATGCGTCGGGATCGCTTCGGCGGGAACAGTCACCGTTGACGGCGCGGAGGTATCGTCAGCGACGGCGGCATCGGCGAGCGGCAGGCGGTGCACGAGCGTGATCGCATCGGCCGGACGAACGATGGCCGACGCGAACTTCAGCGCACCTTCTGCGGCAGCGCCAGGCGCCAGCTCGACCATCACGCAATCGCGCAGGCCCGCGAGCCTCGTCACAAGGCCGGGAATGGCGGAGATGCGGCGCGAGAAGCACAGATGCAGCAGGACACCGGGTGGACGTGCGGACTGCACCAGGCGCAGGACCTCGGCCGTGAGCGCCTCGACGGCATCGACGACCTGCGCGCGCGGGAGCCGGATGCGGTAGGCCGTCGCACCAAATTCAATCTCGGCTGCCGTTTCCTCGGTATCGGCGAGCGCCAGTAACCAGGCTGGCAACAGGTCGTGCAGGCGTTGCTCGGTCGCCGCCTGGTGCAGCGGATCAAACCGGGTATCGCGGACGAATGTCGTCGCGACCGTCGCGGCGACCGCCTGCCGGAACGCAAGCTGGCCTGCGCCGGGCAATAATTCGTAGCGCGCGCGCCGCAGCATACCGTCGGCGCGCGAGGTCTCGAGCAGCGTGGCGGACGCCTGGTGCAGCTGCAGATCGAGATGCAGCATGCAGGGCGACGGCGCGACTGTCGACGCCGCGGCGAGACCGGCATCCACCAGCCCGCGCACGACGACGCCGCATTCGTTGGCAATGCCGACCAGCAGGCCGAGCTGCTCGCGCGTGTAACCGGGCGGCACGGCGAGCAGCAGCTCGTGACCGCCCTCGCGTACCTCCGGTTCCAGCACCGATGACAGATGCGCATGCGCGAGATCCGCCGCCGTGGCGAAGCCGCGGGTCGACCAGGGCAGCGGATCGAGGCCGAGCGCATGCCAGAAACGATTCTGCGCGTGCAACGGGGCAACGCGATGGCGTCGCGCAGCGTCGGCGCCGACGTGAACGCGGCCTTCGTGCAGCAACGCGAAGCCGGGACTCTCCTCGCCCACGACGACGGGTACGCCGTCTGCGCCCGTTCGCGCCAGCAGCAGCCCGGTGTCGTTGATTTCGACGGCGAGCATGGCCATGGGTCCGTCGCTCAGCGGACCATCATCTGGCGAATGACTTTCTCGTCGAGGAATTCCTCGGTATCGAGCACCGCGCGCTCCTGGCGCAGCTGGATCTGGTGCAGGAGGAACATCACGAAGATGCTGAGCGAAAGCGCGACCAGCGTGGAATTGAACGAGATGCCGAGGCCCGCGACGACGCCGGACACGTCGCCTTCGACGGCCTTGTGCGCCTGCTGCAGCGATTCGCCGATGCCGCGCACGGTACCCACGAAGCCGATGGCCGGGATTGCCCAGGCCACGTAGCGCACCATCGACAGCTCCGCATCGAGTCGTCCGAACTCGAGTTCGCACGTGTCATGGATGGCGGAAGAGACGTCCTGGATGTTGCGCGTCGAACCGAACCGATGCAGTCCGCTCAGCAATGCGCGCGGCAGCAGTTCGCCGCGCATCTCGGGCGGCAACGCCTCGACCTGCCGTGCGTAATCGCGCGAGTCTTCCGGCAGGATCTTCATGCCTTCCGGCAACTTGAGCAGGTCCATGCCGAGCAACTGGTCGCCGCGTCGCAGCGACCACGCCTTGTATCCCATGATCGCGAGCGACCAGAATGTCAGGATGAAGCAGACCTCCTGTTCATAGTCCTTGATGATCACGAACAGCTCACGCCTCGGAACGTAGTTCGGATCCTTCTGCATCTGCACCGCGTCATTCGCACGGATCGATTCGGCCCTGGGCCGCACCACCATGGCGTAGAAGCCCTGCACGATGATCGCGATGACGATCAGCGCGAAGAGCTCGAACATGAACTCACTGGACTTGGCTATTTTCATGCTGTGCTCGGGTGCGGGTCTTCAGATGTCCACGGGAAAGGCGACGTCGAAATCGGGGCGGACTTTTTCGGTCGGCTCGAAGAGTTGCGGCGAACCCTTCGCCGCCGCGGGTTTCGCGGGCGGTGCTTCAGTGCCTGAGGCTGCCGCTTCGTTCGTGGCGGATTCGTCACCGGCGGCGGTCGCCGCGTCGCCAGTCGGGGGTGCCGTCGTTGGTGCCTTCGGCGGCGGCACCGGCAGGTTCTGCTGCGCGATCGAAATGCCGGTGGCGAGAATCGCCAGGGCGATCACGGGCGCAATCGAAATGGGGCGTGAGCGTCGTTCTTTTCTATTCGGCATAGCGTGCGATCCTGAAGCCGACGTCGTCGCGCCGGCCGTTGCCTGAATCCCGGTAAGCGGCCCGCAGCTCCGTCACGGTGGCGTGACGCCAGCTTGAGCCGCGGATGACGTGCATGTTGCCCGGCGCGGCCGACAGCGGATCGACGGCCACCGCGCTGCTCGCAGGTTGCACCGTGTAGAGGTCCGTCGTCCATTCCGCGACGTTGCCGCCCAGGTCGTAGAACCCGAACGGGTTCGCTGCGAACGAGCCCGTCGGTGCCGTGGCCGGGTAACCATCGTCGAGGTCTTCGAGGATAGTCTGCAGCAGCGGCTGCGCCCGGCGGTCGCCGAAGTTACCCGTGCCCGCGGGCACCGGCAGCGCGTCACCCCACGGATATTTCCGCAGCGAACCATCACGATTCGCGCGTGCCGCCCATTCCCACTCGGCTTCAGTGGGCAGCCGGTAGCCCGTCGTGGCCGGCTGCACGGGCGCCAGCTTGCCGCCCTGCGACTGGTAGGCCGGCGGCAGGCCGTCCTGCTGGCTCAACCAGTTGCAGTACTCGGCCGCATCCTGCCACGTCACGTTGACGACGGGCTGGCGTTCGAGCTCGAGTGTGTTCTGCCCGACGAACCCCGAACGGTGCTGGGTGCGGAACTGCTTGAATTCGCCGTTGGCTACTTCGCGCGTCGCCAGGTAGAAGGGCCGCTTCAGCTCCACCGCACGCTGCGATTCATTGGCGCGGCGACCGGATTCGCGGCGCGAGCTGCCCATCGTGTAGCTCGCCGGCCCGAGCAGTCGCAACTCGGCACCGGACTTCGTGCGGATCGTCGGCGTGACGGCTTTCGATGCTGCGGCGGTCGCGACTTCGCCGCTCGCTGCGCCTGCGGCAGCTGCACCGCCCTCTGGCGACGGCGTTTCGGTCGCGCCCCGTCCTGCCTCGAGCCGCACGTTCAGCACTTGCGGCAGGCCGGGGCGCGGCGTGACGGCCGTGCGAACGGTGCGAAACCCCGCCAGTCGCACTTCGATGTCGGTACGTGCGGCTGGCAACTTGATGGCCTGCCCGGACTTGCCGACCACACGGCCGTTGGCGAACACCTCGGCGGACGCCGGCTCGGCCATCACCGTGACCTCACCGAAGATCGGCGTCAGCGACAACTGCACTTCGCGTCGCTCGCCTGCTCCCACCGTGAGCTGGGTGGTCCGGGGTTCGTAACCCTCCCGCGATGCCACCAGCGCCAGCGCGACGTCGGGCCGCACATCGAGCGTGACCGGCGCACGACCACGGAATGCGCCACCGACACTGACGCTGGCACCCGCCGGATCGGTTCGCACGAGCAGCGTGCCGTCGGGCAGGCCGAGCCGCACCGGGCCCAGCGTCTGCGGCTGGTTCGCGACCACCTGCAGGTCGGTCACCCAGTGCTTGAATCCGGCCTGGCGCAGTTCGATGCGATGCGTTCCCGCGTCGAGTTCGAGCTGCGCCGGAGTGGCGCCGTGCGCGGTGCCGTCCACCAGCACCGTGGCACCCGTCGGTTCGGTGAGCACGGTGACGGGGGCCCACGCGGCGACGAGCTGCGCCGTGAGCGACTGCCGCTGTTCCATGCCCTTGATGTCCACGGTCGCCTTGAACGGCAGGTATCGCGGCGCAGTAATCAAGAGCTCGTGACGTCCGGCCGGTAGCCGAACCTCGCCGGGGGCCGAGCCGACGCCCCTGCCCGCGACGCTGATGCGAGCGGCGACCGGCGTCTGCACCTGCAGGATGCCCGGCAGTTTCGCGAGCCGGTACTGGAACGACTGGTTCGGTGCGTCCGTCACCTTGATCGGCGCGCGCAGGGACTCATAGCCCTTGCGCTGGATCTCGACGGTGTACTCGCCCGGGCGCGCGAAGTGGTTGCCGCCCACGGGCAAGACGAGTCCCCCGTGCAACCGGACCGTGCTGTCGGCGGGAGCGACATCGATCTTCACGGCGTGACCGGTCGCGGAAAACCACGTCGACCATCCAAGCACGGCCACGAGCAGGCCGCCGACCAGCCATGGCCCGATGCGTCGGTCGGGCGCGCCTTGCGCCGGGGGTCGACGGAACGCTACGGCGTCGATGCGTTCGTCACCGTCGTCACCGCCGCCACTGACGACGTCGACGAGCGGCGCCTCGGGTGGAACGGTCAGGTTGCCGCCGCTGCCATCCTCGACGTCGAGGATGCGCCGGCCATCGCGCGTGCCGATGCGCAGTCTTCCACGCGCCACATCGATGACGTCGCCTTCATGCAGCCACGTCGGACGTGACACGGGCGCGCCATTGCAGCGAGGGGGTTCGCGCCCTTCCGCCGGCTGCAGGAACAACTGGCCGTCGTGCAGCGCAATCCAGGCGAGCGTGCCCGCGCTCGCGCCCGGCAGCACGATCGTGTGCCCGGGACCGCCGACACTTACGGGAAAATCCGAAGCCGCCAGCGCGCGTTCGCCGAGGGGATCGCGCAGGATCAGTTCGGTGGGACTCAAATGGGTTCCTCGCAGCGGACGACGAGCGTGGACGGCTGCGCACCCGGCAGCAGGTTCAGCTCCTTGCGCACGTCGCGATAGCCCTGGCGTGTGCCCACGACGGTATAGCGGCCCGGCATCAGCTCGAGGTCCCGGTGTTGAAAGAGCCCAAGCTTACCAATCCGGTAGATCTGCACGTCCGTCGCATTGTCGGACGCCAGCGCCACCTTGACCGGCGTCTCGGCCTGCCGCAACTGCTCGGTCAGGCGCGCCTGCTGGGCCTGCAGACGCGTGCCCGGCGCCGCCACACCGGCCGCGCGCTCGAGCACGTTGCGCGCGATGTCCCGGCCGGAAGGACTGTAGAGCCGTTCGGGCTGGTCGATGAACGACTGCAGTTCGGCGTCGATCATGGCGCGCGGCTCCGCACGCTCCACCCCTTCCTGCGCGGGCCGCAGCGCCGGTTCGGCCTTGAGCGCCTCGCCATACAGCGCAAGCGCTTGCGACCATTGTTCCGCGCGCTCGGCCACGGCGGCGCGCTCGACGATGGAGGCCAGTGATTTCGTCTCGGTGGCGCGGCGGATCTGCTGCAGGCCATCGGCGACTTCCGGCGTGCCGGGCCGGATGCGTCCCGCCTGTTCGAACGAATTCTGCGCCGCAGCGTAGTCGCGACGCGCCAACGCGGCCATGGCCTGCGCCATCGCCGTGGCGTAGGCGTCGCTGGTCTCGCGTGCGCCGAGTCGTGCGATGCCGGCGCGCGCCACGGTCGTCGCCGGATCGAGTTGCAGCGCACGCTGGTACGCCGCGATCGCGGCCTTGGCATCACCTGCCTGTTCGGCAAGCGCACCGGCCGCCGTTTCACGCAGCACTTCGTCGAGTACTCGCGACCGGGCGAGTCCGCTGCGTGCGGCAGCATCGTCGCGCGCGACCTGCAGCACGGCCGCGAACTTTTCCTGCGCCTCGGCCGCGCGACCCGCATCGAACGCGACTCTCGCAGCGGCCAACCGTTCACGAACCACCTCGGGCACGCGCTGCTCGAGCGCATCGAGCGCGCGCGCCATCGCGTCGAAGTGCGCGAGTGCCGACTCGAAATCGCGCCCGGTCATTGCCGCATCGCCGGCAGTCAGTTCGTTGCGGACCTGCGCGTAAGGCGCCCCACCCCAGGTGGCGACGTCCTGTTGCTCGAGTCGCTGCAAGCGCGCAGGCAGCGGACCGCGACGCTCCTCCGCCTTGCGCTTCATTGCCGCGAGGCGTTCGAAATCCGCGCTCGGCTGCGCAACCGGCGCTGCGGCCACGGGTGCAGCGGGCACCGCCGGCGCGGGCGTCTTCGAGTCGACGAGATCCGGCAAGACGAAGAAGGTGAAGCCAACCGCTGCGAGCGCCAGCGCCATGGCGCCCACCAGCAGGCCACGACGGAATCCTTCACTGCGCAGCGACTTTGCCGAGGGCGCGCCAACCGTCGTGCGCCGCCACTGCTGTTGCACGGGCAAGGCGTCGGCCGGCGGGCGCGGCTGCCAGGCCGCAGCGCCCGGTGCGACGGGTGTCGCCGGTTCGATCGGCGCCGACTCGAGGATCTGCTGCAATTCTTCGTAGATGACGCGGGTCGAAGCCGGCCGCTCGTCCGGCCGCTTGGCAAGACAGCGCGCGACCAGTGCACGGAAGGCCTCGGGTGGATCCGGCCTGCCGGCAACCGGTGGCGGAACTTCGTCATGCACGCGGGCCGGCGTCACGTCGGGGTAGAACGGCGGGTGCCCGCTCACGAGCTCATGGAGCAGCACACCGAGGGCATAGATGTCGTCCGCCGCGGCCGCAGCGGCGCCGTCGAGCCGCTCGGGACTCGTCGAATATGGCGATGCACCGGCCGGTTGCGTCGATCCGATCCTGCGCGCGCTGCCGAGGTCCACCAGTCGCGGCAGGCCGTCGCCGTCGAGCAGCACGTTGGCCGACTTGAGATCGCCGTGAACCCAGCCCGCCGCGTGCAGTTGCGACAGTGCCTCGATCACCGGCAGCAGCCGGCGCGCGCTCAACGTCCAGGGACGTCCGCGCAGGCGACCGACCTCGCCGCCAGGGAGATACTCGAAGACGTCGAACGCTTCGTCGCCCGCGCTGTGCGTGGCGAGAGGCGCGAGCAGCGCAGCGTGCTCGACGACGGCGCGAATGCGTTCACCGGCCACGTCGTCACCCGCGCGGAAACGCAGCACGACGTCACGGTTGGCATGCGCGTCCCGCGCGAGCCACGTGGCGCCGTCGTGGCCGGCCGCGAGTGGCCGCACGAGCTGGTATCGCGCAGCCACGACCTGCCCGCCTGCGAGCGCCGTCATGTTCGTCATCGGTCTGGACTCAGCGCTTGCCGGCCGCCGGCTGGGTGGTTTCCGCCGTCGCCGCCGGCAGGCCCGTCTCGTTCTCGTACAGCTCGCGCAGGAGACGCCGCCATTCCGTGTACTGCTGCTCCGCCGAGCCCTTCAGCTCGAGCGTGCGGCCCTCGATGTCGACGACGCTCGGCTGCACTTCGTTCTGGAACGAGCTGCCGAGCTGTTTCAGCGATTCGCCGTGCATCTTGATCTCGGAGCGCATGTCGAGGCCGCTCTTGAAGGCGTAGATGCCGCCGATGACGGCCGCGGTCGCAGCTGCCGAGCCCGCGCTGCTGTTCGTGTTCTGTCCTGCCACGACGCCACCGATGATCGCCGCGGCGCCGAGTAATCCGCGCGTCATCGCCTTGCGTTTCGCCTCGGCTTCGGCCGCGAGTTCTTCGTGTGAGTACTTGCGCCAGTTGACGTACGCGTCGTCGATGGTCTCGCCGAAGTTCGTGTAGTGCTCGTTGAGCGTGTCGATCAGCGCGTAATCCCGCTCATGCACGCGATCCATGCGCTGCACCACCGGGTCGTCCTCTGCGGGCAGTCGCGCGATGGCGTAGGTGCCGCGCTTCGGGTCGTGCGCCAGGTAGGGATTGAATGCATACGGTGCGAGCTCCGACGCGAACCGCAGGTTGGCAACCTGATGCACCTGCACACGCTGCTCACGGGTAAGTCCGTTGCGCGCGGCAAGCAGGTCGTTCGCGAGCGTCGCGTACACGTTGTCGAACGGGTCGCGCGGCTTGACCGGCACGTCCTTGTAGGCGCGCGTGTCCGCCAGGCCGGCGTAGTCCTTGCGCAGCCACGTGCGGCCGGTGGCGTCCGTCACGGCAACCGCGAGCTTCAGCACGCTGCCGTCGGACTCGAGGATCCGGGCGTCGATGTTCACGTCGCTGCCCGAGCTTTCGGCAGGCAGCACGCGCACCTGGCCCCACTGGCCGGTGCTTTCGAGCGTGTCGCGCAGCAGGACGGGCATGTAGCGCGACTCGGCCTTGCGCACGTCCGGGTAGATGCCGCGTTTTTCCTGCTCGGCCACGTCCTGCGGGATGTTCGGATCGAACATGCGCACGCCGACGTCGAGCAGTTCCGCCTGTGGGATTTCGGCCGTCGCTTTCTGCGCGACAACGGGTGCCATCGGGCGCTCGTCCTGCACGACGCAGCCGGCGGCACCGAGCGTGAGGGCCAGCACGACGCAGCACGCTCGCCATGCGCGATTGGAGACAGCGGGAATGATCGAAGTCGTCACTGCGTGCTCTGCTTGTACTTGCGGTATTCCTCCCAGAGCCGCTCGCGCAGTTCGGGGTCCGTTTCCTTCATCGCGGCCTCGCGCAACTGGCGCGCGACGATGTCGTCGTCCCGACCGTCCGGGATGTCGGCCGGCACGTCACGGGGACCGCCGCCGCCCTTCGCACCGCCGCC
>Ga0315278_10004002_pt1 | contig 13267 bp, 12 predicted proteins | sample YL17G06_0_MG_FD_203880 | JGI IMG/M metagenome (GOLD analysis project Ga0315278, IMG submission 203880) | Sediment microbial communities from Yellowstone Lake, YNP, Wyoming, USA - YL17G06_0 | ecosystem: Environmental > Aquatic > Freshwater > Lake > Sediment | place: USA: Wyoming | collected...
TGTGGCAAAGGGGCAACCACGGTGGCAGTCAGTGAGTCCATCATTGCGCGGCCGTGGAAGGCTGACGCCTTGCCGGGTTCCAGTAGCAGGGACTCCCGTGAGTTCTGCGCCGGCTTCCGGCCCTGGTATGACTGCGGCCGTAAGGCTTGGCGCCAGCGTCAATGATCATGGGCCGCCGACTCTTGCCAGTGCGCCGAGTACTCCGCAATAGCCGCGGATTTACTTTGCTGGAACTCCTGATCGTGTGTGCCGTGGCGGCGATCATGCTTACGTTTGCCATTCCCGCCTACCAGTCCTACCTGCAGCGCGTGTATCGAGGCACCGCCATAGAGGTCCTGCTGGCAGCAGCGGCCTGCCAGGAGCGGATTCATGCGCGGGACTTCAGTTACGATACCAACCGCTGCCTGCCGCTTCCTGGTAAAGATGACATGTATGTTTTTGGCTTTGAGCCGGACCAACAGGCGGCAGTGAGTTCTTATGTCGTGATTGCCTGGCCATTGGGCACGTACCCCGTCGACCTGTGTGGCGGATTGATGCTCGACCAGAACGGAACCCGGTCGATTACCGGCCCGGTCGAGCGCTTGCGAAAGTGCTGGGAAGGACGTTAGTTCAGCGCGAGTTTACGCTGCCAGAGTCGCCAATCCCTGAGTCGATAACCCCGGTGTCGACAATCTTCAGACGCAGTTCCCTGGGCAGAGCAAACTCCATGCTTTCGGGAATGCTTTTCAGCTCTTCAACCGTTTTGCCGCCTTTTTCCTGCAGGCGGACGATGACTTCGCGAACCAGGCTTTCCGGCGCCGATGCGCCGGCTGTTAGGCCAACCGTTGCGACACCCTCCAGCCAGTCATCCAGGATGTCATCCGCACCATCAATCAGGTAGGACGGCACGCCGCGTTTTTCCGCCAGTTCACGCAAACGATTTGAGTTGGAACTGTTCACCGAGCCCACCACCAACAGCAAATCTACCCGGCCGGAAAGCTCTTTGACTGCATCCTGCCGGTTTTGCGTGGCATAGCAAATATCGTCGTGCCGGGGACCGACTATGCCAGGAAACCGGCTCTGCAGTGCCTGGATGATCGCCAGGGTATCATCTACCGAAAGGGTGGTCTGCGTGACATAGGCAATATCCTGTGGGTAGTTGACTTGCAAGGACGCTACATCTTCAAGCGTTTCCACCAGGTAAATGCGATTGTTCCGGGGCGGACGCTTCATCCATTGACCCAAAGTGCCTTCCACTTCGGGATGTCCTGCATGCCCGATCAAAACCGCCTCGCGACCTATTTTGCAGTGCCGCGCTACCTCCATGTGCACCTTGGTCACCAGGGGGCAGGTTGCATCGAATACTTTCAAGCCGCGAGACTGACCTTCCTTACGCACCGATTTTGATACGCCGTGAGCACTGAAAATTACTGTTGAATTGTCCGGCACTTCATCAAGCTCTTCGACAAAGACGGCGCCCGCTTCACTCAGCCGATCTACCACGAAGCGGTTGTGCACCACTTCGTGGCGCACATAAATGGGTGCACCGAACAACTGCAAAGCACGCTCGACAATTTCGATGGCGCGGTCTACGCCAGCGCAGAACCCGCGGGGATTGGCCAGCAGGATATCCACTATTTGGCCTTCACTTCCTGGGCGACCTGCCACGCCATGCCTGGCGCAGGGCATCGAACACGAGCAGTACCACACCGCAGGTAATGGCAGAGTCTGCCACGTTGAACGCCGGCCAATGGTAGCCAAGATAGTGGACATCGACGAAATCCACGACGTAACCCAACTGCACGCGATCAGACAGATTGCCAAGCGCCCCTCCGATGACCAGGGCCAGCGCCAGCCCGGTCAGCCACTCACGCCGGGGCAAGCGCAATACCCAGACGATCAGGACCCCGCTGACCACGGAGGCGAGCGCAGTGAAAAACCACCGCTGCCACCCGCCCGCATCGCTCAGGAAACTAAATGCCGCGCCGTAGTTATGCGCCAGGGTCATGTTCAGCCAGGGCCAGACCTCAAGGGGCCGATACAATTCCAATACCTCGGTGGCCCATTCCTTGGTCACCATGTCTGCCCATACAACTACACCCGAAACCAGCAACCAAAGCCAGGAATAAGGTGCAGGCGGCTGATGGGTGCGGCCGGACTGTTTCGCGTTCATCGTTGCTTGCGCACCATGGCCTGCCTCACGCTAACCGGCGGACTTCGCCGGCGCCAATTATGTTTTCAACACAGCGGCTGCAAATTTCGGGGTGGTCAACATGCGACCCGACATCTTCGCGGTAATGCCAGCAGCGTACGCATTTTCCATTCGTTGATGGCGTGACCCGGACAGCGATCTCGCCGTGCTCCAACCGTTCACGTTCGACGTCTGTGGGTGCGACTGCCAGTTCATGCACCCTCGCCCCAGACGTGAGCAGCACAAAACGCAGCTCATCGCCCAGCCAGTCGATCGCTTGCTTGAGCTCACCCTGCAGCCAGAGGTCAACTTCGACCGCCAGCGATGAGCCTGCCTTGCCCGCCTTGCGCACCAACTCGATGGACCTGCTCACTGCCTCGCGCACTTCGATGATGCGTTGCCAGCGCACCCTTTCCTCAGTGCCTCCAGCCAGGGGGAAAAGTCCTTCGTACCAGGTTTCCAGGAATATGCTGTCACAGCGCCGACCTGGCATGTAGCTGTGAATTTCTTCCGCAGTAAAACTCAGTATGGGGGCTATCCAACGGGCCATCGCCTGCAGCACGTGGTACATCGCCGTTTGAGCGGAACGGCGTGGCGCACTGTCAATGCCAGTGGTGTACAGCCGGTCCTTGAGGATGTCCAGGTAAAAAGCGCCCATCTCGAAGGCACAGAAATTGTGCACTTTCTGGTAAATCTGCAAGAACTGGTAATCGGCATAGGCCTGAACCACTTCAGCCTGAAGTTGCGCGGCGCAATCCACAGCCCACCGGTCCAGTGGCAGAAGTTCGTCTGCCGGCATTCCATCTTCGGGTCTAAAGCCATCGAGATTGCCCAGCAGGAATCGCGCGGTATTTCGTATCCGGCGGTATGCATCGGCAACCCGTTTAAGGATTTCATCAGATACACTCATTTCGCCGCGATAGTCTGCTGCTGCAACCCACAAGCGCAGAATATCCCCGCCCAGCGTGTTCATCACCTTGATGGGCGAATCCACGTTGCCCGCGGATTTCGACATCTTGCGGCCCTCGGCATCAACCACGAAACCGTGCGTCAGAACCTGTCGGTAGGGCGCCACGCCGTGCATGGCAACCGATGTCAATAAGGAGCTCTGGAACCAGCCGCGATGCTGATCCGAACCCTCGAGGTACATGTCTGCCGGCCGGGTCAGTTGTTCACGCTCGTCCAGTACGGCGCGGTGTGAAACGCCGGAATCAAACCAGACATCAAGAATGTCCGTTACTCTTTCCCAGCTGTTTTCTGCAAGGCCGAGGCGGTTCCAGATGTCATTCTGATACCAGCAGTCCACCCCTTCCTGCTCTACCAGCAAGGCCACTTGTTGCATCAGGCTGATGGTCTCGGGGTGCAACTCCCCGGTCGAACGGTTGATGAACAGCGCAATGGGCACGCCCCAGGTGCGTTGGCGTGAAATGCACCAGTCCGGGCGGTTCTGCACCATGCCCTTGATGCGCTCCTCGCCCCAACCCGGCACCCAGTGCACATTGGCTATTGCCTGGACGGCCTTATCCCGCAAGCCAGCCTGGTCCATGTTGATGAACCACTGCGGAGTCACGCGAAAAGCAGTAGGAGTCTTATGCCGCCAGCAGTGCGGATAGGAGTGTTCAAATTCTTCGTTGAACAACAAAGTGCCGTTGGTGTGCAACACCTGGATGATGTTCTCGTTGGCTTTCCACACCCACAAGCCGGCGAACAGTTCAGTATCCTCGAGGTAAATGCCATCGCCGCCCACCGGGTTGCTCACCGGCAGGCCGTAGATCTGCCCAACCCGAAAATCTTCCTCACCGTGACCTGGCGCAGTGTGCACAGCACCCGTACCAGCTTCCGTGGTGACATGTTCGCCAAGAATGACAGGCACATCCCGGTGATAGAACGGGTGCTGCAAGCGCAGGTGTTCCAGCGCAGCGCCTTTGGCAGTTGCCAGTTTTTCAATCTCTTGCAAGCCAAGTCGCGCTGCTGTGGATTCCAACAGGTCCGCCGCCAGCACCAGCACCAGGGTTGCGTCGTGGACCCGGGCAGATACCAGCACGTATTCAACTTCTGCATGCACCGCCACTGCCTGGTTGGCAGGCAGGGTCCAGGGCGTGGTCGTCCAGATCGGGATGCCGACATTGCCTTCGATTGTGCTCACGCCGAATGCAGCAAACAGGGCTGCACGATCTACCGCCCGGAACAATACATCGATGGCCGGGGAGGTTTTATCCTGGTACTCGATTTCGGCTTCGGCCAGCGCTGATCCACAATCGAAACACCAGTGCACCGGCTTGGCCCCTTGCTCCAGGTGCCCGGCTTCAATGATGGATGCCAGTGCCCGGATCATGTTCGCTTCGTAGGCAAATGACTTGGTAATGTACGGATTGTCCCAATCGCCCAACACACCCATGCGGCGAAAACCGCTTTTCTGCAGTTCAATCTGCTTGTCCGCATACTCGCGGCATTGCGCGCGAAACGCCACCGCGTCCAGCTTATGGCCTACCTTGCCAAATTTTTTCTCCACCTGCAGTTCGATGGGCAGCCCATGACAGTCCCACCCGGGAACATACGGCGAGCGGAAACCGCCCATCAGGCGGGACTTGACCACGATATCTTTCAGAATCTTGTTAACCGCGTGACCCATGTGCAAGTCACCATTGGCGTACGGCGGGCCATCATGCAGAATCCACAGAGGTCGCTGCGCCGTTTCCTGCTGGATTTTTTGATACAGGCCTGCCTTCTCCCAAGCTTCTATCATGCCCGGTTCGCGATTGGCCAGATCAGCCTTCATCGCGAAGTCCGTTTTGGGTAGATTGATAGTGTCTTTGTAATCCATGATCTTTTTCTGTTCCACGCCACTTAGTGTCCTGTCACGCATCTTATGACACATTCAGCAAGGCGAGAAGCCACCAGCTGCCAGGCGCGCGAGTGCAGGACTAGCTTGGCTAATTCAAGCGAGCGCAACACCGCAGAGGGTGGCTTATCGCCTTGCCCGGAGGGAGCCCCGCAAGCACGTCAATGCGGCGTTGCAGTCCTTGGCAAGGGCGCGCCATTGCCGGCGGACTGCGTCTGGCCTTGGCGCGCATGCGGGGCTCTGAAGCGCCATAAGATGCGTGACAGGACACTAGACAGGCCGTTCCGTATTTTCCAGGATCAACCTGGCTTCAGCTTCATCGCGGTGCATTTGCGCCACCAATGGTTCTATGGCTTCAAAATGAGCCTCATCCCGTAACTTTGCCACAAATTCGACTTCAAGGCGTTGCCCATACAGGTCCCGTTCAAAATCGAACAGATGCACCTCCAGCAGGGGCTCGCGTCCACCCACGGTAGGTCTCCAGCCCAGACTGGATACGCCCGGCAACCAGGTATGATGCCCATGCAGGTCACCGTGGTAAACCGGAACCCGCACGTAGACTGCAAAAATGCCCTGTACCGCGGCTGGCCTCGCACGAATGCGCAGGTTTGCTGTTGGATAACCCAGCTTGCGACCCAACTGCTGGCCAACAACGACATGGCCTTCCATGCGGAAAGGCCGGCCCAACATCTTTGCCGCCCGTTCCAGGTTTCCTTCAGCCAGTGCACTGCGGATAGCCGTGCTGGAAATCCGTTCTACCCCCAGGTAGACCGCTCGTGGTGTGTCTACTTCAAATCCAAATTCTTCACCGAGGGCGCTCAGTTGCGCCACGTCGCCTTCACGACGGTGCCCGAAACGAAAGTCCTCGCCCACTACCACGCAACGGGCCGCCAAGCCTTCAACCAACACCTTCGTGACAAACTCGCGTGGGGGCAAAGTAGCAAGAGATCGATCAAATCGCAGCATCCAGGTCCGATCAACGCCAGCGGCACGCAATTGCAGCAGCTTCTGGTAAACAGTGGTCAGCCGAGCAGGCGCCGCCTCGGGTTTGAATACGGCTTGCGGCAGCGGCTCAAAGGTAACTACAGAAACAGATTCCTTTTCGTCTGCCAATTCCACGCAGCGCCTAAGCAGGGCACTGTGGCCCAGGTGTACGCCATCGAAATTCCCTATGGTCACGACCGAACAAATCCAGCGATCGTCGTGGGACTGGCCAGGCCTGTTGCGCAAGACTTCCACGTTCTATACCGCACCCTTCTCCAGGTGATGCTTGCGCAAACCGCTGCCAAACATCACTGCAAGATAAATCACGGAACCGCTGATAACGAGATCGGCAAGCATGCGAACCCGCACATGCGCACCGGCCGCTAGCCAGTGTTCAATGCTTCCATATCGCCACAACAGCCAGGCAGCCATGGCTGCCGTTCCCGCCAGCACCGCAAACAGGACGCGCGACCAGCCGTGTGCCGGGTGGTAGACACCATCGTGACGCAGACCCTGGTACAACATGTAGGCGTTTATGTAAGAAGCGATGGCACTCGCCAGCGCCAACCCGGCGTGAGGGCCCTTGAAATGCAAGGCCAGCAGCACCCCAACGAACAGCAGGTTCAGGCCCATGTTCGACACCATGGAAATAATGGCGAAGCGCACCGGCGTGCGCGTGTCCTGCCGTGCATAGTATCCGGGGGCCAGTACCTTTACCGCAATGAAAGCCGGCAAGCCCAGGGAAAGAGCTGAAAGGCTCAGCGAGGTCATTTTCACGTCTTCCGCAGTGAACGCCTGGTATTGAAACATGGTAATCAGCAAGGGCTGCGCCAATACCGCCAGACCCACCGCGGCTGGCAAGGTTATGATCAGCGCAAGGCGTAAAGCCCAGTCCAGGGTTGCGGAAAACGAATCCGGGGTATTCTGCGCGTGTTTGCGTGACAGGTTGGGCAAAATAACGGTTGAGAGCGCAACACCGAACACACCGAGCGGAAATTCCAGCAGCCGATCGGAATAGTACAGCCAGGTCACGCTGCCGCTGATCAGAAAGGTAGCCATCACGCTGTCTACCAGCAAATTCACTTGCGCCACTGAAGAACCCACCAGGGTGGGGATCATCAAGCTCAGGATCTTGCGCACCCCGGAATGATGCCAACCCCAGCGCGGACGTGGCAGGAGGCCAAGGTGGACAAGCGCCGGAACCTGGACCAGCAATTGCACGATGCCTGCCGCCAACACACCCCAGGCAAGCGCCATCACCGGGACTTCAGCCCGGCCTGAAAACCCAACTGCTGCGACGATCATGGATAAGTTAAGCAGCACGGGCGTGAGCGCCGGTATCATGAAGCGGTCAAAAGTATTGAGGATGCCTCCGGACAAAGCCGTCATGGAAATCAGCAGGATGTAAGGAAAAGTAACGCGCAACATGTCCGCGGACAGCCAGAACGCGGGCCGATGGGCAATTGCCCAGCCCGGGGCAAATATTGCCGTCACCACCGGTGCCGCCAGCATACCTATCGCGGTGATCACCAGCAGCACGGCCAGCAGGGTTCCAGTCACATGATCAATAAGGCTTTTTAATGCATCCCGGTCGCCACTAGCCCGTGCTTCCGACAGCACTGGGACAAAAGCCAGCGAGAAAGACCCCTCGGCAAACAGGCGACGCATGAAATTCGGGATTCTGAATGCCAGGAAAAAGGCGTCAGTAACCTCATTTGCACCAAAATACCGTGCAATGACCATGTCGCGCACAAATCCGGATAACCTTGACACAAGGGTGGATAACCCAACCGTCAAGGTGGACTTCAGAAGCTTCAAGTGAAATCAAATCCCTGTATTGATTGACCCGGCCGACAAAAAATAAGAAAATGTCCGGCTTGATTTTATAAATGTTGTTTGGAGATTACCTTGGCTAACAGTTTATCAGCTCGCAAACGTGCACGTCAGTCGGAAAAAAACCGTCAACACAACATGGGCCTGCGCTCACACGTACGCACTGCGATCAAAAACGTAGTGAAAGCCGTTTCCGCCGGCGACAAGCCCAAAGCTGAAACTGCATACAAAACGGCCGTGCCGGCAATTGACCGGTCCGTTGCCAAAGGCCTCATGGCCAAGAACAAGGCCGCGCGCCACAAGTCGCGGCTAAACGCCCACGTTAAAACCATGTAATCTGGGACATGTAACCTGGGACATGTAATCAAGCGCTTACCCGGCACTTATCCCCAAGGATAAGTGCGGTAAGGATAGCTCCAAATTGCGCAGAAGCCCCGGCAAAACCGGGGCTTTTTTACGACTCATCCATCCCGAGCAAGGCATCGGATACCTGCTGCATCAACTCGCGTGTGCCTTCACGGGTGATGGATGAAATCACGAACCACGGGGCAACCCAGCCCAACTCCGCAACCACGGCCACGGCCTTTTCCCGCGCTTCGGTGCCCGGCAGCAAGTCTGCCTTGGTAAAAACCAGCCAACGTGGTTTGTCCATCAAGCCCGGGTCAAACCGTTCCAGTTCCTTTTCAAGCAGGCGAACCTGAGAAGCCGCATCGATATCTTCCGCCAGGGGTGCAAGGTCCACCAGATGCAGCAACAGGCGTGTGCGCTGCAGGTGTTTGAGGAACTGGATGCCGAGGCCCGCGCCCTCTGCCGCACCCTCAATGATGCCGGGAATATCTGCAATCACGAAACTTCGATCCGTGTCGATGCGCACCACGCCGAGATTAGGGTACAGGGTTGTAAACGGATAGTCCGCGACCTTGGGCCGGGCCGCAGACACGTTAGAAATCAGGGTTGATTTGCCCGCGTTTGGGAAGCCGAGCAAGCCAACATCGGCCAGCACCTTGAGTTCAAAATGAAGGTCGAAAGTCTCTCCTTCCGAACCCGGTACCGTGCGCCGGGGCGCACGGTTGGTCGAACTCTTGAAGTGCAGGTTGCCGAGCCCGCCACGGCCACCCTTTGCAACCAGCAGCAGTTGCTTATGTTCAGTGACATCGCCCATTGATTCATCCGTGTCGGCATTGGTGACTATGGTGCCCAGCGGAACCCGGATGGTGATGTCTTCGCCGCTTCTCCCGGTCATCTGACGGCCGGATCCGCCCTGCCCGTTCTGGGCCTTGTATTTTCGCAGGTGACGGAAATCCACCAGCGTGTTGAGGCCGGAATCACCTTCGAGGTAAACGCTGCCACCACGCCCGCCATCACCCCCATCGGGGCCGCCAAAAGGGATGAATTTCTCACGACGGAAAGAAGCAGAGCCATCGCCGCCGTTACCTGCAATCACGGTAATGTTCGCTTCATCGACAAATTTCATAGCGATAATTCTACGTTATTTGCTCTTGTGGGCTTGCTGCGATGGGCTCCGAAATAAAAAAACCCCGCCGAAGCGGGGTTTTTCTTGAATCCTGCGTTCGAATCAGGAAGCGATGACACTGACATATTGACGGTTTTTGCTTCCCTTCCGATCAAACCTGACGGTTCCATCAGCTACTGCAAACAGTGTGTGGTCGCGACCAACGTTTACATTGTCGCCGGCATGGAACTTGGTCCCGCGCTGGCGGACCAGGATATTACCAGAGATAACTGCTTCACCGCCGTAACGTTTTACGCCGAGGTATTTTGGGTTTGAATCGCGGCCGTTGCGTGTACTGCCGCCTGCTTTTTTATGTGCCATGAATCTACATACTCCTGAATTTCTTTGCCGTCAGGCCGTGATACCGGTGATTTCCAGCTGCGTAAAATACTGCCGATGACCCATATGCTTCATATGGTGTTTACGACGCCTGAACTTGATGATCTTGATCTTATCGGCACGGCCATGATCCACCACCAGAGCGGTCACTTTGCCACCAGCCAGGAAGGGTGCGCCAACTTTTACGTCCTCACCCTCGCCAACCATGAGTACCTGGTCGAGTTCGATCGTTGCGCCTTTTTCGGCCTCGATTTTTTCAACCTTGATCTTGTCACCGGTGGTAGCCCGGTATTGCTTACCGCCGGTTTTAAATACTGCGTACATGGGGATTGAACTCCGGTATGAAAACGGCCCTACAAAAGGGCGAGAATGTTAGCCGTTTTAATGGCCAGGGTCAACCAGCACGAGGGACCCCGCGCGGGAAGAAGGTCACGGTTTACACCAGCGCCGCATCAGGTTGTTGTATACCTTGTTCGCCAACCGCTCCTGGGGCGAGCCAGCAGCCACGTCCTGTACCCAGCGGGTGAGTTGGGAAAGGTCGCTGAATATCTCCCGCTTGCTCATGTCCTGAATCCGGCTTTCGGCGACGGTGACCGCCGCCAACCGCGATCCACGGGTCACGGCATTTACCCGGTGCAAGGTCCCGGCCGGGTAGCAAACCGCATGCCCCGCCGGTAACTTGATCGTGATCGCCTCGTTGGCGAGGCTGTTGATCACCAGTTCACCGCCGTCATATTCGTCGGGTGAACTGAGGAACACCGTGGTGGAAATATCGCCCCTGGCAGGCGGTTCGCCCGCCAGCAGGGGATGGTCGAGATGGTCGCCGTAGTACATGCCCTCGTCATAGCGGTTCACGGTCATGGGTCGAACAATACGCGGCACTGCCATGATGCGGTAGTGCGCATTGGAGGTCAGCCGCTCATGCACCAGCTTCTGGACTTCCTGGATGTGCGGGTCGGCCAGGTCTCCCTGCAAATTGTTTTTCACTTTCTGTGATCCCGGACCGGCGCTCTGGCGCCCGTCGATGAACCGCGCCTGGCTCAACAACTGCCGAATGCGCTGGCATTGGGCCGAATCCAGTAAGTCAGGAATGATGAACATGGTGTTGCTTCCTCCTCGTCCTCAGACCGGCTGGCAAGACCCCGTCGTTCACGTTCTTAACCAACCGGTGATGGCATACCGCGCGCCCGTGGCAAAGGAGGCAACGGGCGAAACACAATGATATGTTGGCACTCGAAAAAGGCTGATGGTATTAAATCGTGGCATAAGCGTGCGCGTTACTTCGCCTTCATCATCCAGAATTTGTAGCAACCCTCCCCAGTCGGCACGCCAATCGCGGGTGAGGTTGATAACGTATGCGCACAGCCGGCCTTCCTCTTCATTGCTGTCATTGTGCTGGCGCAAAAAATGGCCTGCAACATAGCGCGTGGCCTGCGCGTCACTGCGGCGTATGGAGCTGAAGCCGGTGATTGTGCGCATCGCATCCAACCAGCCCGGGCTGTTGATTTGCTCAATCACACGATGCAGGATCAGGTCGGTAAGGCGCTTTTCCTTGTATGCCGTCACCATCATGAAGCTGTCGTAGCGGAACTGGAATTCCTTCCGGGCTATCTCTTCGATTTCGCTGTCAAGCCCGGCACGCGTGGCCGCATCCAGGGCAGCCAGCTCTTCCTTCCATAGTTTTCGCGGGCCGGAGCGATCCCGAAATGTTAGGGCCCAGGGAACCTCACGTGCAAGGCAATCATGTAAACGGTCAGCTACTTCCGGCCGCAAAGCCTGTTCCACCTGCGTCACGCCGGTGTCGGCAAACTCGAGCGCGAGTGCCTCGAGGTCGAGGTCGTTGTTGAGCAGGCCATGGGCCAGGAAAGCCGGAACCTTCCCCTTGCCGGGCGACTCACCTGGGACTGCAGCAGCGGACTCTTCGGGATTCATTTTGCTAGGATATCAGATGCGCAAATCGCTGCATCCTGGCACAGAGTTACTTTCCGTTTGAGCAATCGTTTTTGCTGTGAACTCGACTGCGGGAGTATAGTTACTGGTTTGGACGCGACATCTGCACACATGGACAAGATTCTGATTCGGGGAGCCCGTACTCATAACCTCGCCAACATTGACCTCGACCTGCCGCGCGATAAGCTGATCGTCATCACCGGAATTTCCGGTTCCGGCAAGTCCTCGCTGGCCTTTGACACCATTTATGCGGAAGGGCAAAGGCGCTATGTCGAGTCACTGTCAGCCTACGCGCGGCAATTTCTTTCCATCATGGAAAAGCCGGATGTAGACCATATTGAAGGTCTTTCCCCGGCTATTTCCATCGAGCAAAAATCCACTTCGCATAATCCACGCTCTACCGTGGGTACCATCACGGAAATCTACGACTACCTGCGACTGTTGTTTGCCCGCGTAGGCACACCACGCTGCCCGGATCATGCACTGCCGCTGGAAGCACAAACCATCAGCCAGATGGTTGACCATGTGCTGGCCTTGCCGGAAGACAGCAAGCTCATGTTACTGGCCCCGGTCGTGCGGGACCGCAAGGGAGAGCACCTGCAGTTGTTCGACCAGTTGCGTGCGCAAGGTTTCGTCCGCGCACGGGTTGACGGGAAAATTTACGAGATCGATGAAGTTCCTGAGCTGGAATTGCGCGTAAAACACACCATAGAAGTGGTGGTAGACCGCATCCGCGTGCGGCCTGAGCTCAAGCAGCGCCTGGCGGAATCTTTTGAAACTGCCGTTGGCCTTTCCGATGGCCTGGCCATTGTTGCCTCCATGGATGAAGACAGTGGCATGGAAGAAAAGCTGTTCAGCGCCCGTTTTTCCTGCCCGTACTGCGATTACAGTTTGCAAGAACTGGAACCCCGCATGTTTTCATTCAATAACCCGAATGGCGCCTGCCCCGAGTGCGACGGCATGGGCATCAGCCAGTTTTTTGATCCGGACCGGGTGGTAAGCAATACACAACTCAGCCTCGCAGGTGGTGCCGTGCGGGGCTGGGACCGGCGCAATGCATACTATTTCCAGATCATTCAGTCGTTAGCCAGGCACTATGGATTTGACGACAATGCTCCCTTCCGGGACCTGCCCAGGAAAATACAGGACATTATTCTCCATGGCAGCGGCGAGGAAATCATCGAGTTTCGCTATTTCAGCGACAGCGGAACACAGAAACGCAAGCACCCTTTCGCCGGCATCATTCCAAACCTGGAACGGCGCTACCGCGAAACCGACTCCCGCATCGTTCGCGAAGAGCTTGCCAAGTACATCAGCCAAAAACCGTGTGCCAGTTGCAGTGGCCAGCGTCTTAACCGCGAAGCGCGGCACGTGTTCGTCAATGACGTCAACCTGCCCACCATCACTGCCTGGCCTATCCTGCAATGCCTGGCGTTTTTTGAAGCACTGCGCCTGGATGGGCGAAGAGGTGAAATCGCATCCAAGATCGTCAAGGAAGTCCATGAACGACTGAATTTCCTGGTCAATGTGGGGCTGGATTACCTTACGCTCGACCGCAAGGCAGATTCACTTTCCGGGGGCGAGGCACAACGCATCCGCCTGGCCAGCCAGATTGGTGCTGGTCTGGTTGGGGTAA
>Ga0315278_10004003_pt1 | contig 13263 bp, 10 predicted proteins | sample YL17G06_0_MG_FD_203880 | JGI IMG/M metagenome (GOLD analysis project Ga0315278, IMG submission 203880) | Sediment microbial communities from Yellowstone Lake, YNP, Wyoming, USA - YL17G06_0 | ecosystem: Environmental > Aquatic > Freshwater > Lake > Sediment | place: USA: Wyoming | collected...
TCTCAATGCCCCGCCTGCGGCGCGCCGCCGGCCGCGATGAGCCCCGGGACGGCGATCTTGCGCTCGAGCCAGCGCATCCCGAGCACGACGACGACGTTGACCAGCATGTAGATGACGGTGGCGGCGGTGAACGCCTCGAACACCTGGAAGCTGAACTCCTGCATCGCCCGGGCACGCGCGGTGAGCTCCATCAGGCCGATGGTCAACGCGACCGACGAGTTCTTGATGATGTTCAGGAACTCGGAGGTGAGCGGCGGCATGACGATCCGGTAGGCCTGCGGCAGCAGGACGTAGCGGTAGGCCTGCGGCATGGTGAGGCCGAGGGCGGTGCCGGCCATGTTCTGTCCGCGCGGCAGCGACTGGATGCCGGCACGCACCTGCTCGGCCACGCGCGCCGCGGTGTAGAAGCCGAGACACAGAACCGCCGGCACGAATGCGGCCCAGGGCGGCGGCATCTGCTTGATCCAGTCCCCGATCGCCTTGGGGATAACCTCCGGCAGCACGAAGAACCAGAGGAACATCTGCACGAGGAGTGGGATGTTGCGGAACAGCTCGACGTACGCGTTGCCGAGGCGCACCGCCCACCGGATTGGTGTGGTGCGGATGACGCCGAGCATCGAGCCGATGCCGAGCGCGATCACCCACGCGAGGAGTGCCGTCGTGAGCGTCCACCCGAGGCCCGCGATGAGCCACGACATGTAGGTCCCGACGCCGTCGGGCGCGGGCTGCCAGAAGATGCCCCAGTTCCAGTTGTAGTTCAACCTGGCTCCTCCCCAAGGCGCCGCGCGGAGCGAGCGACGCGCGGTCAACCTACCATAAAAAAGCGAGGGACCCGAAGGTCCCCCGATCGATCGAGCGGCGCCGCGCTACGCGGCGCCGGCGACTATTGATACATGGCCGGGTCGCCCGAGTCGGTCGGGTTCGCGACTACCTTCTTGAACGGCGCGCTCATCGGCACGTTCAGGTTGACGCCCTTCGGCGGCACCGGCTTCTGGAACCATTTTTCGTAGATCGGGTTGATCTGGCCGGACTTGTAGAGGCTCGCGACCGCGTTGTCGACCACCTTCTTGAACGCAGGGTCCTCGCGACGCAGCATGATGCCGTACGGCTCCACCGTGTAGGCCTCGCTCCCGATCGCCCACTCCGCGGGGTTCTTCGCGCTCGCGACCAGCGAATAGAGCAGGATGTCGTCCATGAAAAACGCCGCGGCCCGCCCCGTGTCGACCATCAGGAACGCCTCCGCATGGTCTTTTGCCGCGACGATGTTCATGCCCAGGCCCTGCTTCGCGTTCTCTTCGGTCGCCCACTTTATGTTGGTGGTGCCGGAGGTTGATACGACGGTCTTGCCCTTGAGGTCGGCGAGCTTGCTGATGTTGGACGCTTTCTTCGCGACGTAGCGGTTGGCGGTCACGAAGTGCGTGATCGTGAACGCAACCTGCTTCTGGCGCTCGAGGTTGTTGGTGGTCGAGCCGCACTCGATGTCGATCGTGCCGTTCGCCATCAGCGGGATGCGCGTCGCCGAGGTCACCGGGTTCAGCTTCACGTCGAGCTTCGCGAGCTTCAGCTCGGCCTTGACCGCGTCGACGATCTTCATGCAGATGTCCATCGCGTATCCGACCACCTGCTGCTTGTCGTCGTAGTACGAGAACGGGATCGAGGTGTCGCGGTGCCCGAGCGTGATGCTGCCCGAATCCTTGATCTTCTTGAGCGTGCCGGTCAGCTCCTGTGCGAGCGCCGGTTGCGCGAGCGCGAGCGCGAGCGCCGCGGCGGCGGGGAGGGCGAATTTGCGCATTGCGTCCTTCTCCTGTGAGGTGGCGCCGGTCGGTCCCGGCGTCCGGGTGCGGGTCTCTCTCGGGCGATCCGAGGCAAGGTGGGATTCTAGGCAGTCCGGAGAGGCTTGTCCAAGCCCGGCCCGGCCGGCTCCGGACGGCGCGTCCGGCCCCACCACGCGACGCAGGCGGTGGCCAGCGCCGCCGTTGCGTCCACGCATTGGGCGCGCAGCGGCGAGGCGATCCGGTCGAGCGCGACCGGGACCTCGGTGCAGCCCAGCACGACCGCACCCGCGCCGCGCGCCAGCAGCGCGCCGATCGCGCGTTCGAGAAGCCGCCCGCCCTCGTCGACCGCCCCCGCCTTGACCCGGCCGATGCCGGGCATCACCAAATCCCGCATCTCGCCGTCCGTCGGGGTCGCGCAATCGAATCCCCGCGCCGCGAACCGGCGCGGATAGAAGCCCGCGGCGAGCGTTCCGCTCGTGGCGACCAGCGCGAGGCGCGCGCCCGGGCCGGCGATCCGCGCCGCCGCGTCGGCCGCGGCGTCGGCGATGTGGAGGATCGGCACCGGGCTCGCGGCGGCGAGCTCGTCGTACCAGGCGTGCGCGGTGTTGCAGGGGATGGCGATCGCCTGCGCGCCGGCTGCCGTGAGCGCCTGCAGGCCCGCGAGCAGCGCCGGCAGCGGCGAGGCGCCGCCGTGGAGCAGGGCCGCCGTGCGGTCGGGCACCTGCGGCACCGCGTAGATGATGACCGGGACATGCTCCTGGTCGCGCGACGCGGGCGTCTGCGCGATCAGCTTCGCGTAGAAGTCCGCGGTGGCGAGCGGACCCATTCCGCCAAGCACGCCGAGCATCGTCGTATCCGTCAGGGAAGCTCTGAACAAGTCATTGTTCAGAGCTTCATTCATAGGGGTGGGGGGAGGTATCCCCGAACTTGTTCAGACATTCCTCAGAAGACGATCACGCCGCGCGCGTTCTTGCCGGCTTCGAGATCGGCAAACGCCTGCGGCGCCTCGTCGATCCGGTAGCGGTGCGTGATCAGCTCGTCGAGCTTCAGCCGCCCCGCTTGATACAGCCCGAGCAGCCGCGGGAAGTCCTCGCGCGGTCGTGCCGAGCCGAAGTAGCTGCCGGTGAGCGTCTTCTCCTCGAAGGTCAGCGCGGTCGGCCGCACCGCGACGGTGTCCTCGCCGCGCGTCACGCCAACGACCACCGCCTTGCCGCCCTTGCGCAGGCTGCGGAACGCCTGCTCGATCGTCTTGCCAAGGCCGATGCACTCGAAGCAGTAGTCGGGCCCTCCGCCGGTGATCTTCTTCGCCGCCTTGACGACGTTCTCTTCCTGCGCCGCATTGATCGTGTGCGTCGCGCCGAAAGCCTTGGCCAGGTCGAGCTTCGCAGCGCTCACGTCGACCGCGACGATCGGGTTCGCGCCGGCAATCGCCGCGCCCTGAATCACGTTCAGCCCGACGCCCCCGGCGCCGATCACCATCACCGCCGCGCCGGGCTCGACGCGCGCGGTGTTGAACACCGCGCCGACGCCGGTCATCACGCCGCAGGACACGAGCGCCGCACGGTCGAGCGGCACGCTCTTGTCGACCTTGACGAGGTTGTCGTGCGACAGCGTGGCGTACTCGGCCATCACGCCGCACGCGGAAAAGACGTAGACCGGGTTTCCGGTCCGGTCGCGCGCCGGCGTCGTGCCGTCGGGCAGCGTGAAGAGGGTCTTGGCGGCGCTGTCGCACAGGTGCGGTTTGCCGATCACGCACCAGCGGCATTTGCCGCACATGTGAACGAAGGAGCTGACGACGTGGTCGCCCGGCGCGAGATCGGTCACGCCGTCGCCGATCTCGGCGACGACGCCGGCCGCCTCGTGGCCGAGCACGAGCGGCAACTGCATCTGGATCGTGCCGTTGGTCGCCGAGAGGTCGCTGTGGCACACGCCGCACGCGCCGATCTTCACGGTCACCTCGCCGCGGCGCGGCGCGGCGACCTCGATCTCTTCCACGACGATCGGCTTGTTGAGCTCGCGGCAGAGCACTGCCTTGGCCTTGCGCGACATGCGTTTCTCCTGCTGCGGTTTCTCCTGCAGCGTGTCCGGCGGATGGTAGCCCATCTGGCCGACTGACCGCCGTGCGCGACCCCGTGTAGAGTCGCGGGGACTGCGAGAGGAGGCGCGATGGCGGAGTTCTGGGTGGTCCGCGACGGTGAGCGGATCGGTCCCTTTGCGGAGGAGGAGATCCTCCGCAGCTACGAAAGCGGGGCGCTGCAGAGCGCCGACCTGCTCTGGGCGCCAGGCATGGCGAGTGGCGCCACGGTCGAGGAAGCGTTTGCGCAAATGCGCGAGTCGATCCTGACCTCCTCGCAGCCGCTCGCGCTGGAGGAGATCGCTCCACCGGCGGAGCTGTCCGTTCGCGTCCATGCCCTGCCGCCGGCGGATGTCGCGGTGCCCGTGAAGCCTCCGCGCACCGCGGCCGGCGGGCCGAAGCGAGGCGGGCTGGTGGCGTTGGCGTTGCTCCTCACGCTCGCGCTCGCCCTCGCGGTCGCGGCATTCCTCTTTCTCACCTGACTCGCCCGCGCGTTTGCGGCCGCAGCGCCGAAGCGCTCCCGGCTACGGCGCCACGCCGGCGAGCTCGCACCCGGCGATATATCCGAACGTCATCGCCGGTCCGAGCGTGATGCCCCCCGCGGGATAGTTCCCGCCCATGATGCTCGCCATGTCGTTACCCGCCGCGTAGAGGCCGGGGAGGGGCTCGCCGCGCGCGCCGAGCACACGCGCGCGCGCGTCGGTACGGATGCCCGCATAGGTCCCGAGATCTCCGATCACGACCTGCACGGCGTAGTACGGCGCGAGATCGAGCGGCGCGATGCACGGGTTCGGCGCGACCGTCGCGTCGCCGAGGAAGCAGTTGTAGGCGGTGCTGCCTTTGCTGAATTCGGGATCCCGGCCGGCGCGCGCGTGGCGGTTGTACTCGTCGAGCGTGACCTGCAGCGCCGCGGCGTCGATCCCGGCCTGCGCGGCGAGCTCCGCCGGGGTGGTACTGCGTAGTAGATAGCCGGACCGCAGGTAAGGCGCGAGCGGCAGGGGAAAGGCCTTCGCGAAGCCGAGGCCGTAGCGGCGGATCGCACGATGGTCGGCGAGCAGGAACGCAGTCGGCTCCGCGTCGCGCCCGACCGCGGTCAAAAGCGCCTGCACGAAATCGTGGTACGAGTTCGCCTCATTCACGAAGCGCCGGCCGCGGCGCGTCACCGCGATCACGCCCGGCTTCGCCCGATCGATGAAGTGCGGGAAGAGCCCGGTGGTGCCGTCGCTCCGCCGCACGCGCGACACCGGCACCCACGCCGCTGCGTTCGGCAGGTCCTGCTCGATTCGCGCGCCGAGGCTCTCGGCGAGGCGCAGCCCGTCGCCGGTGTTCCCCGGTGGCGCGGGCGACCAGTGCTCGGCGCCGGTCGGCGCGTGCGGAAAGAGCCGCCGCCGGCGCTCCGTGTCGTGCGGGAAGCCGCCGCACGCGAGCACGACGCCGCGGCGCGCGTGAACGCGCGCTGGGCCGTCCGCCGTCGCGAGCAGCGCGCCGCGCACCGCGCCGTCGGCGCGCAGGAGCTCGCGCACCGGCGCCGACAGAATGATGCGCACGCCTGCATCGTCTGCGCTCTTCAGCAGTCGTCCCGCAAGCGCGTTGCCGTTGGTGAGGCGGATGCCGCGCCCGTAGAGCGCGAGGTCGCGCGCGTGCGACGCCAGCCGCCTGGCCACCACCCAGGCCGACTCGAGCGAGCGCGTGGCATTGAAGAAATGCACGATCTCCTTGCCGGAGCCGAGCATCATTCCGAAGAGCGTCAGCTCAGGCAGCGGCGGCCGGAGCTGCGCGAGCGACGCACCGAGCGCGCGTCCGTCGAACGGGGCCGCGACGATCGAGCGCCCGCCTGCGGCGCCGCCGGCAACATCGGGGTGGTAGTCGGGAAACATCACCGGGCAGTCGAAGCGCACCGCGGTCTCGCGCGCGAGGAACTCGATCATGCGCGGGCCCGCCGCGAGAAACGCGTCGACGCGCGCGGCGTCGAACCACGGGCCGCACTGATCCTGGAGATACGCGCGCGCCGCGCCGGGCGTCTCGTGCGCACCAAGATTGGCGGCGAGCGGGTTGCCGGGGATCCACAGCCAGCCGCCGGAGAGCGCGGTCGTGCCGCCGAACCACGGTTCCTTCTCCGCAACTACGACATCCAGGCCGTGCTTGCGCGCCGTCACTGCGGCCGCCATCCCGCCGGCACCGGAGCCGGCGACGAGCACGTCGCAGTCGATCGTACGTTCGTCGGGCATGCGCGCCTCCCCGCGGTTTTTCCCCGCGGTTTTCCCCGTGTGCGGCGCGCAAGGATACCGCTCCCGGCCGAGGCGTTCGGCCATCTCCTCGCCGGCTCCGCGATCGAGCGGAAGACGGCGGCCTGAGCTTCAGGCGGGCACCGCCCGCTTCGCCGGCGCAGCCGGCTTCTTCGCCAGCGCCGCGCGCAGGTACTGGCCGGTGTAGCTCCCTTCCGTAGCCGCAATCTCTTCCGGCGTGCCCTGCGCGATGATGCGCCCGCCGCCGTCGCCACCCTCCGGGCCGAGGTCGACGACCCAGTCCGCGGTCTTGATCACATCCAGGTTGTGCTCGATGACGACCACCGTGTTGCCGTGGTCGCGGAGCCGGTGCAGCACGCGCAGCAGCAGATCGATGTCGTGGAAGTGCAGCCCGGTGGTGGGCTCATCCAGGATGTAGAGCGTGCGGCCGGTGTCGCGCTTCGAGAGCTCGAGCGAGAGCTTCACGCGCTGCGCCTCGCCCCCTGAGAGTGTCGTCGCCGGCTGTCCGAGCTTGATGTAGCCGAGGCCCACCTCGAGCAGCGTCGCAAGCTTCAGCTTCACTGCGGGCACGGCGTCGAAGAACTCGTGCGCCTGCTCGACGGTCATCTCGAGCACGTCCTGGATGCCGCGCCCCTTGTAGTGAATCTCGAGCGTCTCGCGGTTGTAGCGCTTGCCGTGGCAGACGTCGCAGGGGACGTAGATGTCCGGGAGGAAGTGCATCTCGACCTTGAGGACGCCATCGCCCTGGCACGCCTCGCAGCGGCCGCCCTTCACGTTGAATGAGAAGCGGCCCGGTCCGTAGCCGCGCTCGCGCGCCGCCGGAGTGCCGGCGAAAAGGTCGCGGATCGGCGTGAAGAGACCGGTGTAGGTCGCCGGGTTGGAGCGCGGCGTGCGGCCGATCGGGCCCTGATCGACGCTAGTCACCTTGTCGAACTGCCCGAGGCCGTCGATCGCGTCATACGCCGCCGGCTCGAGCGCGGAGCCGTGCAGCTCGCGTGCGACCGCGCTGTAGAGCGTGTCGTTGATGAGCGTGGACTTGCCCGAGCCCGACACGCCGGTCACGCAGACGAACAGGCCGATCGGGAGGCTGAGGTCGACCGACTTGAGATTGTTGCCGCGCGCGCCGCGCAAGTGCAGCGTCTTCGCCGGGTCGACGTCCGGCCGGTTACGCCGCCGCGGCACCGCGATCGCGCGCTTGCCGGCGAGGTACTGGCCGGTCAGCGATCGCTCCGTCGCCTCGATCTCGCGCGGCACGCCCTGCGCGACGATTTCCCCGCCGTGCACGCCGGCGCCCGGCCCCATGTCGACGACGTGGTCGGCGGCGCGGATCGCCTCCTCGTCGTGCTCGACGACCAGCACGGTGTTGCCGAGGTCGCGGAGGTGCTTGAGCGTGGCGAGCAGCCGGCCGTTGTCGCGCTGGTGCAGCCCGATCGAGGGCTCGTCGAGGACATACATGACGCCGGTGAGCCCGGAGCCGATCTGGGAGGCGAGCCGGATGCGCTGCGCCTCGCCGCCGGACAGCGTCTCCGCCGATCGATCGAGCGCGAGGTATTCGAGCCCCACGTTCACCAGGAAAGTGAGCCGCGCCGCGATCTCGTTGACGATCCTCTCGGCGACCGGCCCTTTCTGGCCGGGCAGGGTGAGCGTACGGAAGAACGCGAGCGCGTCGCGCAGCGGCAGGGCGCTCACCTCGTAGATCGCGCGCTGGTCACCGTCGGGACCGACTTTCACGTGCCGCGCCTCGCGCTTCAGGCGCGTGCCGGCGCACTCCGGACAGGGCTTGCGGTTGATGTACTTCGAGAGTTCCTCGCGCACCACGATCGAGTCGGTCTCCTTGTAGCGCCGTTCGAGGTTCGGGATCACGCCTTCGAAGTCGTGCTCGCGCACGAAAGTCTTGCCGCGCTCGTTGAGGTAGGAGAACGGGATCTTCTCCTTGGTGCCGTAGAGCACGACCTCCTGCAGCTCCGGCGGCAGTCGCTCGAACGCGCGGTCGACGTCGAACTGGAAGTGCGCCGCCAGGCTGGTGAGCATCTGGAAGTAGAACTGGTTGCGCCGGTCCCAGCCCTTGATCGCGCCCGAGGCGAGCGACAGCTCCGGATGCGTCACGACGCGCTTCGGGTCGAAGAACTCGATTGACCCGAGACCGTCGCACTGCGGACACGCGCCCATCGGATTGTTGAACGAGAAGAGTCGCGGCTCGAGCTCCGGCAGGGAGTAACTGCAGATCGGGCATGCGAATCTGGCGGAGAAGAGATGCTCCTTGCCGCTGTCCGTTTCTAGGGCGAGCGCGCGGCCATCGGCGTGGCGCAGCGCCGTCTCGAACGACTCGGCGAGGCGCTGCTTCGCATCGGACCGGGCTTTCAGCCGATCGATCACGACCTCGATCGTGTGCTTCGCGTTCTTCGCGAGCTTCGGCAGGGTCTCGACGTCGTGAATCTGCCCGTCGATGCGCAGGCGCACGAACCCCTGCGCGCGCAGCTCGTCGAAGAGATCGGCCTGCTCGCCCTTGCGGCCGGCGATCACCGGCGCGAGGATCATCAGCTTCGTGTCCTCGGGCAGCGCGAGCACGTGGTCGACCATCTGCGCCACCGACTGCGCCTCGAGCGGGCGCAGGTGGTCGGGGCAGTAGGGGGTGCCGACGCGCGCGAACAGGAGGCGCAGGTAGTCGTGGATCTCGGTGACCGTGCCGACGGTGGAGCGCGGGTTGTGCGAGGTCGCCTTCTGCTCGATCGAGATCGCCGGGGAGAGACCCTCGATCAGGTCGACGTCCGGCTTCTCCATGAGCTGCAGGAACTGCCGTGCGTAGGCCGACAGCGACTCGACGTAGCGTCGCTGGCCTTCGGCGTAGAGCGTGTCGAACGCGAGGGACGACTTGCCCGACCCGGACAGGCCGGTGATCACCACGAGCCGGTTGCGCGGGAGGTCGAGGCTGACGTTCTTGAGGTTGTGCGTGCGTGCGCCGCGGATGCGTATTTCATCCATCGCGTCGTCCATGCTGCCGGTGGGGCGAAGGGAATCTGCTAGTTTACGAGAGTCGACCCGCCTGGCGCCACCCTTGCGTGACTTGGGGCGCGCGGGGGGCGTCCGGATGCATGCGAATCCGCTAATATGCCGGCGCTCGTCCCGTCCGCTCCCCATGCAGGATCCCTCCCACGCCGGCCGCATGTCGTCGGTAGAACTCCGCGCCGGCTTCTCGCTGGGGTCGCTGTTCGCGCTGCGGATGCTGGGCCTGTTCCTGATCCTGCCGGTGTTCGCGGTGCACGCCCCAAAGCTCGCCGGCGGAGACGACCTGACGCTGGTCGGGCTCGCCCTGGGCGCATACGGCCTCACGCAGGCGTTCCTGCAGATCCCCTACGGCCTCGCGGCCGACCGCTACGGACGCAAGCGCGTGATCGTTTTCGGCCTGGTGCTGTTTGCGGTGGGCAGCTTCGTCGCCGCCACTGCGACCGACATCTACGTCACGATCCTCGGCCGCGCGATCCAGGGCGCCGGCGCGATCGCCGCTGCGGTGATGGCGCTCGCCGCCGATCTCACCCGCGAGGAGCACCGCACCAAGACGATGGCGATCATCGGCGCCTCGATCGGCCTGATGTTCGCGCTGTCGCTGGTTGCCGCGCCGGCGCTTTATCGAGCCATCGACATGGCGGGCATCTTCGCGCTTACCGGCGCGCTCGCGCTCGTCGGCATCTGGGTGACGCTGCAGGTCGTTCCGCACGAGCCTGCGACCCACGCCCCGGCGGGCGCCGATCTTGCTCCGGCGACCGTCGGCGGCGTGCTGCGGAACGCGCAGCTCGCGCGCCTGAACTTCGGCATCTTCGCGCTGCACGTCGCTCAGATGGCGATGTTCGTCGTGATCCCGCCGCTCCTCGTCGACCGCGGCGGGCTGGCGGTCACCGACCACTGGAAGGTCTACCTGCCGGTGGTCGCCGCCTCGTTCGTTCTGATGATCCCGCCGCTGCTGGCGGCGGAGCGCCACGGCCGCTCCCGGCGCCTGTTCCTGGGCTCGATCGCGGTGGTGGGGCTCGCGCAGGTGTGGCTCACCGGGTGGGCCACTGGCTTGGGTAGTATCGCGCTTGGGCTGCTCGCGTTCTTCGTCGGATTCAATCTGCTCGAGGCGGCGATCCCTTCGCTCGTGACGCGTGTGGCGCCGGCGCGCGCCAGGGCGACGGCGCTCGGGGTCTACAATACGACCCAGGCGCTCGGACTGTTCGTGGGCGGTGTGCTGGGCGGCGTGGTCGCGAAGCACTTCGGCGCGAGCGGCGTGTTCGGGCTCTGCGCAGGGCTGATGGCGCTGTGGGCGGTGATCGCTACGGGAATGGACGTGCCACCGCCGCTCCACCAGCGCACCGTTCCGGTGTCGGCGGTAATGGATCCGGAGGAACTGCGCCGCCGGCTGGTGCAGATCCGCGGCGTGCGTGAAGCGGTGGTCGTGCCGGGCGAAGGCGTTGCGCACTTGAAGGTGACGCCGGGCTGGGACGAGTCGAGTGTTTTGAAGCTTTTGGGAAAACACTGACTTGGGGGATATGCAAGGGGGCGTCGTTCCCTTGCTCGTTATGTCTGAATGGGAGGGCGTGCAATGGCCTCAGTGAACAAAGTGATCCTCGTGGGCAACCTCGGCGCCGACCCGGAGACGCGATACATGCCGAGCGGGGATGCGATCACCAACATTCGCATTGCGACGACCGACCGCTGGAAGGACAAGGCGAGCGGCGAGATGAAGGAGGCCACCGAGTGGCACCGCATCGCGTTCTTCGGACGGCTCGCGGAGGTCGCGGGGCAGTACCTGAAGAAGGGCTCGCAGGTGTACGTCGAAGGGAGGCTTAAGACCCGCGAATGGGAGAAGGACGGCGTGAAGCGTTACACGACTGAGATTGTCGCCGATGAAATGAAGATGCTCGGCAAGCGCGAGGGGATGGGCGATGCGCCGCCCCGCGAGTCGGGCGAGCCCGCCGCGGCGGGGGCGGGGGCGAAGCCCGCGGCCAAGAAGCCGGCGACCACCCTCGCCGACATGGACGACGACATTCCGTTCTGAGCGGCGCAGCCGAAAACGAAACGGCGCACGCCGCGAGGCGTGCGCCGTTTGTTGTTGCGGCGAGGCTGTTGCTTAGGCGGCGCGGCCGCGCTTGGCGCGGCGTGCTGCGGACTTCGCGGTGCGCTTGACGCTGCGCTTCGCCGACGCGACGGTCTTCTTCGCCCCGTTGCCGCTCAGGCGCGTGCGCATGGCGGTCGCCGTCTCGCCATAGGCCTTCTGCAGCTTGCCGATGTAGGGCCTGGCGGCTTTCTGCATCGCCCCGTAGCCGCGCGACTCCTTGATCGTCGCGACGATCTCGCCGGCCGACTTGAGCGCCCGACCTTCGAAGCGCTGGCCGTCCTTCACGAGTCCGGCGACGTAGCGCGGAGCGCGCGACTGGACGCGAGCGACGGCGCCGAGACCGGCAAGCCACGCGCCACGCGAGGCGCCTTTCATTTTCCCGAATACCTGCGTGAGCTGCTGCTCGTACGCGTTGGCGGTTCTTGCGATCATGACCATCCCCTGTCTGAGTTAAAAAGCGAGATCTCTAATCTCATGGGGGAGAGTAGCCAAGAACGCTAGAGGGCTCACCCGAAATAGAGCCCGTGCCCTAGAAATCGGGTCGACGGGTCGCCGCCGGGACTACTTGAACAGCCGCTTGATCGAGCCGAGCACGCCGCTGTCCTCCTGCTCGCGCGGCTTCGCTTCCTGCTGCGCGGCCTTCGGTGGGGTGCCGCCCGCGGCGGCTGTCTGGCACGGGTGCGGGTCGGCGGTGCCCTTCTTCAGCGCCATCTCGCCGAGGAGCGACAGGCCGCCGGTCATGATCGCGCCGCCGACCGAGAGCGCGGCGCGCGCGGAGCCGAGCGTGTCGATGCCGACGGTCGGGTTCGAGAAGGTGCCGGTGACGCGCACCAGCTCCGCAAGGCTCGCCGCCCCGATCCCGAGGCCTTCCTTGACGTTCGTGCGCAACGCGAGATCGAGCGTTTCGTTCCGCAGGTTGATCGTGCCTGCCGCGACGATGTCGACGCGCGCCGTTTCGACCGCGATCGTGCGCTGCGCGGTGGCGATGCCGTCGCGTACCGGGAGCCGTACGACCGCACACTGGGTCTCGTTGTACTTCTCCGTGCGGCGCGCCGGATTCGCCAGGTCGGCGACTTTCGTGAGCACGTCGCCGCCAAAGTCGAGCGCGGCGCCCGACGTTCTCGCCGGACCCATGGTCGCCCGGATCTCGCCATTCGCGCCGCCCATGAAACGCGCAACCGACTCGCCGGGGCCAGCGAGATTCAGCGCGAAGTCGGTATTTCCGCCGCTGATCGATCCGGCGTGGCCGGTTGCGGCCGCGAGCTTCTCGCCGCTGATGCCCTTGCCCTCGACGTTGAGCGCGAGCGTCGCGGGCCGTGACCGCGCAGCGTCTAGCGTAGCGCGTCCGGCGACCGTGCCGCCGCCGACCAGCGCCCGCAGCGGCTGCACGTCGAGACGGCCGTCCTTGAGCGTGGCTTTGATCTGAACCTTCTCGAGCGGCAGCCCGCTGGGAAGCACGAGCCGCTCGATCGCGGCGTCTGCGGCGCCATCGAAAGTGCGCAGCATCTCGAGCGGGAACGGCGCGTCGCTGAACATGCGACCGCTTCCGCCTTTCCCGCTCGCGCCGGGCTTGCCGCCGCGGGGCGCGAGCGCAGCGAAGTCCACGAGCGGCGCGCTCACGCTCGCGGTCGCGACCGGGCGCACGCCGCCGGTCGCGACCGCGATGCGGCCCTCGATCGTGCTCTTGCCGAAGGTCGCGCGCATCGGCTCTACCCGGTACTGGTCGCGCGAAGCTCGCGCTTTCGCAGTCAGCGTAAGCGGCACCGGCAGTGCGAGTGGGCCGCCCAAGAGTTTCGCGAGCCCGGCGGCGTCCTTCACCTCCGCCTTCAAGTCGCCGTCGAGCTTCGGGAGCTTCGCGCTGAGATCGATCGAGCCCTTGACGCTGATCGCCGCGCCCGCCGTTGCGAACGCGAGGTCGACCGGCCAGCTCGAATCCTTGACGAGAAGGCGCCGGATCAGGCCCATTGAGCCCTTCAGCGTGAACGGCTGGTCGCGAAATGCGGCGGCGAGATCGACGTTCAGCTCGTCGCCGAGCGTCTTGCGGTCGAGTCGCAGCCGCTGGATCGAGAGGCGCAG
>Ga0315278_10004004_pt1 | contig 13262 bp, 15 predicted proteins | sample YL17G06_0_MG_FD_203880 | JGI IMG/M metagenome (GOLD analysis project Ga0315278, IMG submission 203880) | Sediment microbial communities from Yellowstone Lake, YNP, Wyoming, USA - YL17G06_0 | ecosystem: Environmental > Aquatic > Freshwater > Lake > Sediment | place: USA: Wyoming | collected...
TTGGTGGGTGGGTGGTGGGGGGGGTACTGGGTCTCTGTGGCGGGGCGGGGCGGAGCGGGCGCCCCCCCCCCCCCTCTCGCCCTCCTCAAATCCACCCGCCCTCCTGCAGCTTGAGCGGGAGGTACACCTGGGACAGGTACTGAAACCCAAACGAGGAGAGCGCCTGAATCTCGGCCTTGACGCGCGTCGCCGTCATGATCTCCAGTTCCTTGACCCACCCCGGGTTGGCCTTGATGAAATCCTCCTCCATGAGCCGCTTCCCCGTTTTTACGTCGTCGTCCGTCATGGCGAGGCGGCACTGGGCGGGGATGTTGAATTTGTCCAGGTCCGACGGCCGCACGCCCAGCCACTTGATGTCGGGCGTCGTCAGGTTGGACGAATCGTACGACATGTTCATGGAGCCTGGAGAAAGGAGGGGGGGGGGGGGGGGGGGGGGGGGGGGGGGGGGGGGGGGGGGCGGCGGGGCCCCCCCCCCCCCCCCCCCCCCCCCCCCCCCCCGGCCCCCCCGGGCCCGGCGGGGGGGGGGGGCCGCCCCCCCCCCCGAAGGCGTGGGTCGGCGCCGCGCGCGCGCGCCCACCACCCCGTCCCACGCCCGCGCCCTTCCGCCCGCCCCCCCCCCCCATCGCTCCGACCTTTCATGTAGACCGACAAAATTTTGAGGCCGTACGGGTCGGAATCCACGAGGGCGAGCACGGGGATGCGCAGCGTGTCGCGCAGCTTGCGCAGGAAGAGGCGGGACGCGACGTCGGGCTGCCCTTTGGCCGTCATGATGATGCAGGGGTAGCTAAGGAGGGAGAGGAGGGGTGTGGGAGGTGGGGCGATTGTCGCCGCACCCCTCCTCGCTCCTCTCTCCCCTCTTTTCACTCACGCTTGGTAGAACCGGTCCTCCGCCAGCCGCATGAAGGCCGCATCCTTCTCCACGAGCAGGATGAAGAGGGCGTCGGACACGATGTCGGTCACTTTGTCCACGTTTGGCGGGATCGCCTTCCCGCCGACGCCCATGCGCGCGCAGTCGATCGCGTCGCCGTCTTCGCGGAACGCCAGCCGGCCGACGACGACCCCTTTCTCGGACGCGACCACGTGCAGGGAGGACCGGGTGCAGCCCAGCATGCAGGCGACGTCGTCCAGGACGGCGTCGGAATGGGTTTGGTCCTAGAGGGGGGCACAAAAAGGGGTGGGGTGGCGCGAAACAAAAAAGAAAAAAGTGTCCCGACCTCCCCGCCTCCTCCCTTCCCACCTCGAACAGCTTCACGTCCGTGTAGAACAGGTCGCGTTTCGTCACGTGGATGCGCTTCGCGCACAGTTCGTGCACGAGGCCGAGGACGCGCGCCGTGATCACGGCCTTGCGGCACGTGCTCGTCGACGCAAAGGGGCGCGCCGACGTGGACGCCTTGAGCACGATGCGGTCCAGGGCGGGGACGTAGAGCTGGTTGCCCTTGGCGCGGGAGGGCACGTCGAACGAAAAGCCCGCGCCGGCGAGCACCGACGACGCGGCCGCGTACATGGCCGCCTCCACCTCGTCCAGCACCGCGTTGGCGTCTTTATCGATGACCTCGCGGCACTCTTGCGAGATGTTGAGGTCGGACAGGGTGCTGGAGAGTGGAGGAGGGGGGTGGGCGCGCGCGCGCGCGGTCCTCCTTCCCACTTCTCTCCTCCCTCCTCCTTCTCTCTCACCGGGACACCAGGGGCTCCTTCTTGACCGCGTCCGCCAGCTGACGCACAAACTTGAGGACCTCCTGGCGGGGTGAGGCGCGCGCGCGGGATGAGGCGCGGGCATTGGACGCCGCGCGGTCGCGCCCGGCCCCGATGCCGCCGCCCGCAATCACTGCAATCGCCGCGCACCCCGCGCGCGCCCCCTATCTCCCACCTCGGGCGATTTCAGCTTGCGCTTGGTCGCCTCGATCGCCTTCCGCGCCTCCTCGGCGGGCCGCTTCTTGCGGGCGGGGGCTTTGTCGACGGGCGGCATGGTGGGGAGGGGGCGGGGGTGCGGGCGCCCGCCGGAGGGCGACGGGGAGTGTGGCCGACGGCGCCGCATTGGCTCCCCCTCACTCCCATGACGGTCCAGCCGTCCGCGGCGCCCGCCGCCGTGGACCGGCACGCGCCGTGGCGCGACCGCGTCGCCTGCAAAGCGGCCGCCGCGCACGCGCCGCACCACGCCCCCGGCGTCAACGCTGGCGGCGCAGGACCCAGCGGTGGCGCCCCTCTCTCGCGCAAGCCAGACGCGGGCGCCCGGCGGGCGGCGGCGGCCGCCCTCGGCGCTGAGGGGTGGCGGGCGCTCCTCGCGCGGGTCGCGGCCGCCGCCGACGCCGCGCTCCCCGCCGCCGACCTCGACCCGGCGTCCGCCCCCCCCGACCCCGGCCCCGCCCCCCACCACGCCGCCGGCGCGCTCGTCGGCCGGGGTCCGCCCCCCGCGTCGACCAAGCACGACCCCCAGCACGCGGCGATCGTGGCCGCCGCGGCGGCTGCGGGCGTGCTGACGTCGCCGGACGAGAGAGGACTGCTCATCGTGGAGATTGGCGCCGGGAGAGGCTACCTGGGCGCGGCCGCCGCGTGCGTGCGGCGGTCCGCGGCGCTCGCGCTGATCGAGCGGAACACGGTGCGTAACAAAGCAGACCGCCATTTGAGACACAGGAGGTTGCTGCGCGTGCGGGCGGACGCGGCTGACGTTGACGTTGCGGCGCTCAGGGTGCCGGCGCCGGCGGTGAGGGCGGCGAAGGTGCCGGCGCCGGCAGTGGTGGAGGTCGAGGCGGAGGTGGCGGCGGCGGACACGTGTTCCTGCACTCCCTCCCTCCCCGCACACACGCACGTCGCCATCGTGGGCAAGCACCTGTGCGGCGCGGCGACCGACCTGGCGCTGGTGGCCGCGTTGAGGCTCGCCGCGCGGGCAGACCCGCCGACCCTCGCGGGCGTCGCCATCGCGCCCTGCTGTCACCACGCGTGCTGTTGGGGTGACTACGTCGGAAGGAGGGCATTCCTGGAGGCGGGATTCAGCGCGCAAGAGTTTGAGCTGGTCGCCTTTGCGTCGACGTGGGCAACTGCAGGCCACGCCGCCCGCCGCCCCGCGTGTCGAGGTGACGGCGGCGATGCCCCCGCGGGCGGCGGCAACGGCCCGACGGGCCTCCCCCTCGCCGAGCGCGCCGACGGCGGCGCCGACGCCAAGCGCCTCCTCGACGGTTGCCGCGCGGCCGCCCTGCGCGCCGCCGGACTCACCGCCACCGTGCGCGCGTACGTGCGGGACGCGGGGGTGACCGGCGAGAACCGGTTGCTGGCGGCGGTGTGGCCGGTGTAGGCGCGCGACTGACGACTGTGCGGCCAGCCTGGGCGCGCCGGCGGCGTTCACACCGCCCCCATCCGCCACCCGCCGCCCCCCGCCCGCCCGCCGTCCGGCCAGCAAACGCGTGCGGCTTCTCGCCGCGCATCGAGCCGGGCGCCCGGCGCGCCAGCGGCCAAACCGCGGCGCCCAATCTCGGCCGGGACCGCCGCGTCGCGCCTCCCGCCCTCCTGCGTCTTGCGCCAGCCTCCTCCTCCTTCAACCCACATCAATGTGCTGGTCCATTCAGGCTTCCGCCTTTTTCGGCGCGGCCGGCGCCGCGGCCGCGCTCTACCAACTCAAAACGGGCGCGCCCAAGGGGCGTGCCCTCTTCTTCGCCTACTTTGCGGCCATGGAGGGATTGCAGGTGGGGGAGAGAGAGGAGGTTGGGGTGGGCGCGTGGGCGTTTTTCTCTCTCGCGTGCGCGCCGACCCCTCCACGCCCACCTTCCCGCAGCTGCTCCAACACACCGTGCTCGGCGACTGCGACTCCCGCATAAACCAATTCTTGACCGCGCTTGCCTGGCTGCACGTCGCCTTCCAGCCGGCCGTGGTCAACCAGTCCTTTCTGCACCTCACCCACCCCGCCGTCGCGTCGCTCGTCTCGCGGCTCTCCTGGCTCGTCGGCATCCTGCTCGCGCTCCGCCTTCCCTTTCCGGGCAACCCGGTGGCGGCCCTGGGCACGTGGCTGAATGGGACCGGGCCGGCGGGGGCGAGCCGCGGCCTTTTCTCCCTCGCCAACCTGCCTCTGTTCGACCCCGCCACCGCGCGCTTCCCCGACATCCCCCCCGCCTGGACCGCGGGCCGGGCGTGTGCCGTGGGCGACGCGATGTGCGGCCAGCGGCTCTGCGTCTTTCAGGGCTCGCGCCACCTCGCCTGGTCGGTCCCCCTCCTCCCGTCCTCCTACTTCCTCCCCGGCCCGTTTGCCCATTTCCTCCTCTTTTTCGGGCCCGCCCTTTTGCTGCCCGGCCCGGACGCCGGGCCGCGCCGCGTCACGGCGGCGGTGTGCTTGCTCCTCGGCCCGCTCCTCTCGATGACCGCCGCCCGCGGCGCTTCCTACGCGCTGGAGTGGCCCGCCATCTGGTGCCTCATGTCGTCCGCGCAAGCGTTCCTCATCCCGGTGGGCGACGCGGTGGAGGCGCACCTGCAGAACAAGGCGGCGGCCGCCGGCCCTAGAGGCGCGCTGCACTCGTCGTCGCCGCGGGCGGCGGGCAAGGAGCCACTGCTGACGGGCGCGCCCATCACGCCGTCGCGTGTGGTGTGAGGGGAGAGGAAAGAGAGGGGGTGAGCGCTGGCGAGCGCGCGAGACGCGAGGGTGGGGCGAGGGTGGGGCGCCCTCGCCACCGGACGGTGCAAGCGGATGGAGCGCAATGCAACGCACGCGAACGAGAGAGTGAGAGAGAGAGAGGCGGGCGGGGTTGCGCGCGCCGAGGCCCTTGCACCTCTCTTGCTCCCTCCTTCTCTCACGCCCACGGCCGGCGGCGCGCCACCGGGCTGTGCGCCCGCCCACGGCGCGCGCCGGCCGGCGCAAGCTTGGGCTTGGGAACGGGCACCGGCGCCGACGGCGCGGGGCGGCCGCCGCCCGCCGCCTCGCCAGCCGCCTCGCCAGCCGCCGCGCGGCGGGCCAACTGAATCTTGATGTCCAGGAAGCGGCCCAGTTCGGACGGGGAGAGCAGTGCGAGGCGGGCGCGCAGGGCGGCGAGTTCGCGGCGCAAGGCGGCAATACGGGGGGGAGGAGGGGGAGGGGCGCCGTTGCCGCCCTCCTCTTCCGCGCCCTGCACCGACTCGACCACGACCGCGGCCTCCGCCAGCACGCCGTCCACCACGGTGGCCAGGGCGGGCTCGTTGGGGAGGGGGGAGGAGGCGGGCGGCGGCCGCGCGCGCGGAGGCAGAGGGTCGCCGCCGCCGGCCTTCTCCGGGCAGAAGACGCTGCCGGCATCGGCCGTCGCCTCCACGCGCATATTGGCGTCCACCAGCTCCAGCACGGGGCGGGCCGGCGCCGCCGCGGCCGCCACCACCGCCCGCACCGACCCCAGGCTCGGCGGCCAGTCGAACGACTCCCCCCCATCGCTCCCGCTGTCCAGCGGGGGCTGCAGCCGGGTCCAGGGGTCGTACATGAGGGTCGGCTGAAGAAGGGGAGGAGAGGGACGGGCGTCGCGCGCCCCGGCTCCCCATCGCGCGGCGCGGCCGCGCGCCCGCCCCGCCGCCCCGCACCATGGCCGGCTTGTTGCGCCACGCGGAGAGGCGCCAATTGATGTGCATGGATCGTGCAGGGGGTGGGCGGGGTCGAAGGGGGGTGTGGGAGGGCGCTGTGCGCGCGGCGGGCGCGCGGGCGCAGACGGCCGTTTTTTTCTGTCGCGCGGCTTGCACGCGCCCTCCCAACGCGCGCCGGATCGCTCCTGGCTCGCCCTCGCGCGCCGTGCGCGCTCGCCGGGCCCCCAACCACCACCGACCACCACCACCCTTTTTCCTCTCTCGCCCCTTTACTTTTTTTTTAGCCGCAGCAACTCGACGTCGAAGAGCAGCGTCTTGTCGATCAGGCCCTGGTTCTTGAGCACGAAAGACAGGGCGCGCTTGCCCTGAAGGGAAAGAGGGAGGGGAGGGTCGGCGCGAGCCGCGCGCGCGCGCGCCCCCACCTCCCCCTCCTCTCCTCTCTTCTCACCGAAAACGTGGCCGGCTTCGGCCCCACCTTGCCAAACTCGCCGTCCGGGTACCCGAGCTCCACGGGCACCACAACGCGGCGCACGCCGCCGACGCGCATGCCGCGGACCGCTGCGTCGAAGCCGGGGATGACCGACCCGGACCCGAGGACAAACCGCAGGTAGTCCTTGTCTTCCCCGACAAAGGAGCCGCCTTTGGCCTTGTTGCGGGCTTCAAAGGGGCGGCCGTAGTAGCCTTTGGAGGGGGAGGGAGGGAGGGTGGGCGGCCCGACCCAAAACTCGAAAAACCAAAAGAAATAAACTCCCTCCTTTCATCTCTCACCGAGCGTGTACCCGTCCCAGTCGACGGTGACCATGTCCCCGCCGGCAGCGGGGCCGTCGCCGGTGCCGACGACGAAATCTTTGTACTGGAGCCCGGTCTCCGCATCCAGCTCGTAGTCCGCGAGGCGGGTGCGCGACTTGCCGTAGTCCTTGCCCTTGAGCCCTTCCATCGGCTCGAAAGCCGCGGGGGCTGCGACGGCTGCGGCGGCCGGCGCGAGGAAGAGGAGCGTGCGGCGCGCGAGGGCGGCCGGCCTGGGGGGGGGGGGCCGGCGCGTCGGGCGCACCCTCAGTCCCCGCCCCGCAACCGACATTCGCGTCCCTGGGGCCGCTGGCGGCGGCCGGGGCGGTGGCGGAGGGCCCGGGCTCGCGCTGGCGACGCGGCGCTCTCCCCAACCGCTCTCTCTTCTCTCTCTCTCACCGGCCCGACGTCGAGGGCGGCCCCGCATCGGCGCGGGCGGCGGTCGGGGGGGCGCGCAGGCGCAGCATGCGGGCGACGGGTGCGCGGGGTGTGTCTGCCGCCGGCGGGCCGTCCCCACACCCAGCGCCGGCGCCGCCCTCCCCCGGGGCCGCGCCCGTCAATCCCGCCCTTTCCCGTCCCGCGAGGCAGCCCCGATGCGGGCCGCCGCCCGCCCGGGAGGCGCCCGCGCGCCCGCGGTTGGCCGGGCGCCGAAGCGTGCGACCGCCCGTGTCGCACGGGTGGGTGACGGCGGCGCAAAGGGGGCGGGAGGAATGGGCGGCGGGGCGGCCGGCGCGCCCACGCGCGCGGCGCCCTGGCCGACCCCCGCGCCCCTTCCTCCCCAGCCCCCCCGCCCCTCCCTCCCCACCCCCCGCGCATCCGCGGACGCCCTGCTGGGCGGCGGCGGCGGCGGCTCCACGCCGCCCCCGCTCAAGCCGACGGGCGGCGACGGCGGCGACGCGGGCGCGGGCGACGGCGCGGCCGGCGAGTCCTTCCTCGACGCCGCGGCGGCCGCCGCCATCGCAGCAGCCGCCGGCGTCACTTTACCGGCCGACTTCGCGGCGGCGGCCGCGTCGGGCGGCCTGCGCGCGTCCGTGCTCGACGCTTTCGTCGCTCTCCAGTCCCGCCCCCTCGCCGCCCGCCTCGCGGCCGCCCTCCCCTTTGTGCGCGACCGCCTGCTGCGCGACCCACGGTACCTGTTTGTGGTGGGGGCGGAGGTTGCCATCGACTCGGGCTGCGCGACGGTGGCCGAGGTAGGAGCGGGCAGAGGGGGCGGGGGCGGGCTCGTTGGTCTCCCTTTGTTTCGGGTTCCGGCTCCTCGCCCCCCGCCCCCCCCCCCCCCCCCCCGCCCGCAGGTCCGCAAGCGCGGGGACGACTTTTGGTCGGAATTCGAGTTCTACCTGTCCGACCTCGTCGTCGGCTGCGTCCTGGACGTCGTCCTCGTCACCCTCATGGCCCCGACCGCCGTGCTGGGACGGGCCAAACCGGCGGCGACGAGCAAGCTCGCGGCCGCGCTCGCGCGGGTGCCTGCGGCCGTGCTCGAACCGTCGGTCCCGGGCGCCGCCCCCTACCGCCTGCCCGCCCGCGCCGCGTGCCTGGGCGTCAAATTCCTGGAGTACTCCCTGGCCGGCACCGTGTGCGGCGTCGTCGGCCAAGCGGCGGCCAACGGGTTGGTGGCGGTCAAACGGTCCATGGCCGGCCCCTCCCCCCACGACCTCACCCCCCCCCCGGTCCTCCTCACCGGCCTCACCTGGGGCCTGTTCATGGGCGTGTCGAGCAACGTGCGGTACCAAATCGTGTACGGCCTGGAGCGCGGCGTCGACGCGACGGTCGCGCGGAAATTCCCGGCCGCCGCCTACGCCGCCACGCTCGCGTTTCGGTTTGTCAACAACGTGATTGGCGGGGAGAACTTCATCGACATGGCGCGCTGGGCGGGCATTCAGTGAGGGAGGGGGGGAGGGAGGGGGAGGCGGGGGCCTCGATGCCGGCGCGGTGTCGGGCGTGTGTCGCGATTTTCTCTTCCACCTGAGGTCTACAGAAAAGGGTTGCCGCTGCCGCCAAACGCGAGGCGGGCGGCGGTGCGCGGCGTCGCGGGCGGCGGCGCGGCGCCGGAGTCGAGCAGGTGCGGCACAGGGCGCACCGGCGGGCGGTGAGGCTGCGGTCGCCTCAAGGGCGCGCCTGAGCCTCTCCTGGCCGCCGCGGCGGCTTTCCCCAGGTACTCGGCCGCGCGCGCCGCGGGCGGCCGCGCGGCCGGGTCGGCGTCGAGGCACGCGGCCGCAACCTCGGCCGCGGCTGCCACCGACGCCGCGCACGGGCCGTCGCCGGCGGGGGTGAAGAGGGTGGCGTCGATCAAGGGCGCGAGGGCCTCAAGGTCGGCGAGCGCAGGCGCCGCTGCCGCGCGCGCGGGGTGCGCGTCCAGGCCCGTGAGCACCTCCGCGAGCACGACCCCCAGCGCGTACACGTCGGCCGCGGCCGCGGTGGCGCCGGGAGGAGGGGAGGCTGCTGACGTGGCCTCCGGCGGCGCGTAGCCCGGCTGGCCGACGCGCGGCTCTGTCGCGCCCGCGGGCCGCGCCAACCCGAAATCGCACAGCACGCCGCCCGCGCGCGCCGCGACGATGATGTTGGAGGACGCAAAGTCGCCGTGCGCGACGCCGGCGGCGTGCGCGGCGGCGAGGCCGGCGGCCGCGCCGGCGACCGCGGCGAGCCGCGCGGGCCAGGGGAGCGCGCCGCCGCGGCCGTCCAGCGCGGCCCGCAGGTTGGGGCCGTCGATCGCCGCCAGCACCGTGCCCCGCACCCGGCGCCGGCCGCCGTCCTCGCACACGCCGACGAGGTGCACGACGTTGGCGTGGCGGACCCTGATCAAAGCCCCCACCTCGGCCCGCCACTCGGCCTCCGACTGCATGCCTTCACGATCGAGGAGCTTGACCGCGACGTCGGCGACGGCCGCGCCGCTCAACAGCGCGCCGCGGAACACGCGGCCGAAGCCGCCCTCGCCCAAGACGCGCCCCGCGGCAAAGCCGTTGGTCGCTGCAAACAGTTCGTCATCCGTGAACGTGCGCAGGCCGTCGGGGCGGGGCGAGGGGGGCGGGACGGGGCGCGCCACGGCCGACCTCGCGGCGCCCATGCCGGGCCCCGGGCGATGCGGCGGCGAGGGCGCGGTGTCGGGCGGGGGCGGGGCCGGCCGCCGCCGGGCGGCGGGGGCGGGAGAGTGGAGGCAATGCGCGCGGTCGCCTTCCCTCCCCTTCCCTCGCCTTCCCGCTGCCGCCCGCCCCGGCCACCGTTGCAGAGCCGCCCCCCAGTGCGCCCCAGGCCGCCGCTGACCGCCGACTCGCCCCAACCGCCGCCCCTTGTCAACTCACGCGCACCAACCCCGCGGCGACCAGCTTCTCGATCTTGGCCATCACCTCGGGCTGCGCCGCGTGCCGCGCCGCGGCCGCAGGGTCGTCCTGAAAGTCGGCCAGCACTTGGCGCATGACGGGGTCGGTCAGGATGGCCTGCACTTCCGGGTCGGCCATCGCGCGCGCGTGGCGCTGCTTCACCTCGTCCTCCGTCGCGTCGCCCCGGTTGAACTGAGGCGAAGAGAGAGGAGGGTGTGTGGGCGCGGGTGGAATGGGGCGGGAAAGGAGGGGCCCCTCCACCCTCCCCGTCTCTTCTCACCTTTTGGATCGCGTCGATGCACCGCGACACCCCGTCCTTGAGCTCCTCCGACTCCGGGTCCACCTTGAGCCCCAGCCGGTACGTCGTCAGCGCCTGGTCGAACTCTTTCTTGAAGAATTGGAGGTGCCCCTTGCGCGAGTACCCTTTGACGAACGCGGGAGCGAGCGCGATGCAGGCGTCCGCGTCCTTCTCCCCGTCCGCCCACGCGCCCAGCTTGGTGTAGCAGGCGGCCCGGTTGGACAGGAGCTTGTGCGCGTCGGGGTAGGTGCCCGGGGGGCCGCGGGCGAGCGCTTCCGTGTAGTGCTTGACCGCCTCGGGAAACCGCCCCTCTTTAAACGCCGCGTTCCCCGCCTCCTTTTCTTCGTCCGCCTTGCCCGGGTCGACGTACGCCGCCTCGGTCGCGGCTTTCAGCGCCTTTTGCGCGGCCTGCATCTTTTTGAGCGTGTCGGCGGTGCGGTGCTCGGTCAGCGACTTTTGGTAGGCCTCGACCGCGTCCGCCAGCCGCCCCGCCCGCGCCAGGGCGGCCCCCTTGCGCGCCAGCGCGCGCGCGATGGCCGTGTAGGGCGCGCGCGCGGCGCGGCCGGCGTCGACCGCCGCGTCGCAGTCGGCGACCGCGCCGGCCGCGTCGCCGGCTTCCAGCTTGGCCGCCGCCCGATTGGTCAGGTAGGTCGGGTCCGTGGGGTCGAGCTCGGCGGCCCGGGTGTAGGCCGCGATGGCGGCGTCAAAATCTTTCGCCTTGTACGCCGCGTTGCCCGCCGCCTTCTCCGTGGCCGCCGCCTCCCTGGCTTCCGCCGCGGCCTTCTCCTCCGCCGTCGGCTCGGCCGGCGCCGGGGTCGGCTCCCGGGGGGGCGGCGGCGGAGGGCGCGCGGACGCTTCGCCGTCGCCGCCGCCGCCCCTACCCCCGCTCCCGGCTTGCACGGACAGCCCGAACGCGATCTGCAGCGCGGCCTGGAACCGGGGGTCGCCCAGGTGGTCGTTCATCTTGGCGGGGTCGGCCGCGACGGCCTCGATGAGGGCGCGGAACGAGGGGTCGGCCGCAAGCGCGGCGCCCGCGGGGGACGCCGACAGCTTGGCCCAGAAGGACGGCCCAAACATGCCGCCCGCGGACGCGGCGGCCGCTTCTTCGGCTGCGGCGCGCCCCTCGGCGAGGGCGGCGTTGCCGGGGTCGGCCGCGAGCCCGGCGTCGTACGCGGCGACCGCGTCGGCCGGCCGGCCGAGGCCGACCAGGGCGGCGCCGAGGCGAGAGTGGCCCTTGCCCCAGTCGGGCTTGAGGGCGACCGTGGTTTGGGCGTCGGTGAGGGCGTCCTCGTAGCGCCCGAGCGAGGCCTAGACGGGAGAAGACGGGCGGAGGGGACGGCGGTGGGGTGGGCGCGCGCGCGCCTCGGGCTCCCGGTCCCTTCCTTCCACCCATCAACCACCACCACTCTCTCCCGCACCAGGGCCGCCGACCGGTTGGAGTGGAGGACGTGGTTGGGCGCGGGCGACGCCTCGATCGCGGCTGTGAAGTGCGCGACGGCGGCCTCAAAGTCGCCTGACGCGAAAGCGGCGTTGCCTTGCGCCTGAGAGGGGTGCGTGGGCGGGGGTGACGAGGTGGGTGGCGGGCGCGGGGCGGCCGCGTGCAATGGCGCCGCCCGCGGTGGGCGGCGCCGCCCGCGGTCCCAGGGCCGCCGCCGCCTCGGCAGGCTTACCTTGAGCTCGTCGGCCGACATGGCGGCGGCGGCGCGTGGGAAGGGTGGCCGAGCGCGAGTGTGCCAGCGCTTCCGGACCGCCGCAGAGGCCGCCGCACCAACACTGCCCACCCCGCGCCCATCCTCTCTCGTGGCGGTTCGCGTTACATTACTAGGGTATTTGTCGGGCGCGGGAGCGGCGGGGGCGCGCGGTGGGTGCGGGTGTGGCAGGGCAGAGCAAAGGAAAGGGCCGCGGCCGGGCGGCGGCAGGGCGGGCGCCGGGCGGCGCCCGCGCCCGCGCGCCCGTGTGCGGGAAAGAAGGGCGGTGCCGCGCGGCCGCGCCCGCGGCAGGCGGGCGGGCAGAGGAAGCGCGCGCGCGCGCAAAGGGAAACCAGGATATGGGGCGGCGCCGCGGCGGTGGGAGGGGGGACGGTGGGGGTGCGCGCGCGCAAAAAGCGGGCGGCGCGCCGGGGGGGGCGGACACGGGGGGTCAAGTGTGGGGCGGCCGCCGCGCGGCGAGACGCTCACGCCGCCGCCGCGAGTCGCCTCCCGCTCGCGCCGCCCCCGGTGCACGCGCCGCACGTCGACCGGCAGTAGCCCTTGTCCGCGCGCTGGCCGTTGCCCCCCGCGCCCCCCTGCTTCATCCACCACTGGTCGCACGCGCCCCACTGCTTTTGGTCGGCGCACGACCAGAACGAGGAGGGTGCGATGTCGTCGCAGGCGCCGCCGGAAGACGAGGACGGCGAGGACGACGAGGGCGAAGGAGCGGCGGACGGGGCGCCGCCCGCGACGGCGGGCGTCCTGTCGCCCGCAAACGCGGCCGGCATGCCGCCACCCCCGCCCGCGCCGCCGATGTTGTTGACGAGCCCGGAGTCGGCCGGATTCGTCATGCGAAACTGGACGTTGGTCGGCATCTTGCCGACGCCCTTGTCGGTCAACACCGAGTACGCGGCGACCGAGTCGCCCTCGGCGCCCACGATGTTCACGTCGAGCGGGAAGCCCGGCGCGTTGGACATCTCCCACGCCGACCCCCACTTGTTGTTCAGGTCGATCCAGGCGGCCGACCCGCCCGATGGCCGGATCTGCACCTTCTGCACCTCGGCCTTGCCGCCCGCCTGCTCGACAAAGAGGCGCAACCATTTGTCCGCGCCGTGCGACTGGTCGACGTAGACCACCATCTTGCGCGGCGGGACGCATTCCACGCGGCGGTACTCGATGTTGACGCGGCCCATCTCCATCGGGGCGAGCTGGGGCGGCGGCAGAGAGGGGGTCGGCGCGCGCGCCCGTCTCGCGCCTCTCCCGCCCCCACTCCCCCCCCACCCCCCCGCCCCCCACCTTGTGAAACGTGAGCGCCTGCATGTCCATGTGGTCGGCGCCGCACTCCGGGCACGAGTCCGTGATTTGGACCACGACCGACACCTGGTTCCCCCCCATCCGGCACCGCCCCTTCCACGGCCCGTCCAGGTCGACGCACTTGACCTCGTAACACTGGCCGCACGCGCTGAGGGGGCCCGCCTTGAAGAATTTGTTGTCTTGGGAAAAGGCGGCGACCGACCAGTAGGGCCAGGCGCCCTTGTCGAGCATGCCGAAGCCGCACGAGCCCTGGGAAGGGGGGGGGGGGGAGGGGCGGGTTTTTGGGGAGGCGCGCCGGCCACGCGCCGGCGCGGCCGCCGCCGCGCGCCCGCCGCCACA
>Ga0315278_10004005_pt1 | contig 13256 bp, 9 predicted proteins | sample YL17G06_0_MG_FD_203880 | JGI IMG/M metagenome (GOLD analysis project Ga0315278, IMG submission 203880) | Sediment microbial communities from Yellowstone Lake, YNP, Wyoming, USA - YL17G06_0 | ecosystem: Environmental > Aquatic > Freshwater > Lake > Sediment | place: USA: Wyoming | collected...
TCCGTTGCGGTTAATTCTTTCGTGTCCGTTGTGTTTAATTCTTTCGTGTCCGTTGTGGTTAATTCTTAAAAGGTTATTTCAGTATCGCCGGCGCATACACCCACGCCGAGCGCACGAATGCGGTGGCGTACTTCAAGGCCCCGTTAGTGGCGTCGTAGTAGCTGATGTTGGGCTTATCGGTTTTGCTCAGCGCCAGCGAGCTGTAGCTGCCCACGTCGCCATCCGAATCGATGGCCTGGATTGCCCAGCTCCCGCCCGACCAAACCGCGTACTTGAGGTCGTGGTTGGTGGCGTCGTAGTAGCTGATGTGCGGCGCAAAGGTGCTGTCGAGGGCCAGCGAGTTGTACAGCCCCACCTCCCCGGCGCTATCCACCACCTGGATCGACCAGCCGCTGCCCGTCCACGCAGCGTACTTGAGGTCGCCGTTGGTTGCATCGTAATAGCTGATGTGCGGCGCATTCGTGCTATCCAGGGCGATGGAGGTTTTCGTGCCCACTTTCACCGAAGCATCCACAGTTTGGATCACCCACGCGCTGCCGGTCCAGTTCGCCATTTGCAGGAAATTATGGTGGGCGTCGAAGTAGCTGATATACGGCTTGCCCGTTGAATCCAGGGCGATCGAAGTGAACTGCCCCACTTCCTGGTTGTTATCTGCATATTGGAAGGCCCAGACGGCGCCGTTGAACGTAGCGTATTTCAAATGCTGGGTGGTTGATTCATAGTAGCTGATATGCGGGTGATTCGCGCTATCCAGTGCCAATGAGACGAATTGGCCATCGTTGGCGACCGAGTCAATCGTCTGCAGCGTCCAATTGCTCCCAGTCCAGGAAGCGTAATTCAAATATCCGTTGTAACCATCATAGTAAGCGATGCGCGGGTTGCCGGCGCTGTCCATCTTGAGCGAGGAATAGGCTCCTGTGTTAAGACTGGTGGTGGCAACACTGACCTTCCAGCCGCTGGCGTTGTTGGCGTACTTCATGTAACTGCCCGTATTGCTAAAATAGCTGATCGAAGGCGTCCCCGAGCTGTTCAGGGCCAGCGAGGTAGCTGCGCCCACGTCCTTTGAAGTGCCCACGGTTTGAATAGTCCAGTTACTGCCGCCGGCATAGGCGTAGCGCAGATCGCCCGTATCCGAGCGGATATAAGCGATGCTGAGATAGCCCTGGTTGTCTATGGCAACCGAGGAATAGTACCCTGCCCCCGTTCCATCCGAAATAGGGGTTGTCGACCAGCTGCTGCCACTCTGATTGGCATATACTAAGTACCCTTTTGTGCTGTTATAGTAGCTGATCCAGGGGTTGCCATTCCCGTCCAGGGTTAACGAGCAGTACCAGCCGACATCCTCCTGGCTATCTATGGTGTTAATCGACCAGCCGCCGGAATTACTGCTGGCGTACTTCAGGTTGTTGTTTTTAAAGTCGAAATAGGCGATGCGCGGCTGGCCGGAGCCATCCAGAGCGATAGAGGAGAACGCGCCGACGCCAATCGTATCATCCACAACGCCGATGTTCCAGTGGGTTCCGTCGAACTCCGCAATTTTCAAATGGTCATATTTTTCTTCCAGGTAGCTGATATGGGGCAGGTTATTTGCATCCAGCGCCAGGGAAGAAAACTTACCGGAATCGTTATTTCCATCGACGGTTACAATATTCCAGCCGCTGCCCGTCCAGGAGGCGTATTTGAGGCTGCCGTTATCCGCGTCGTAATAGCTGATGTGTGGATACCCGCCACTATCGATAGCGATTGAGGTGTACTGCCCGACCCCACCGTAAGCGGTCGGCGAGCCCGGGCTTAGCTTGCCAGGCGCATCCGCTGCCAGGCGAGGATCTTGCCAGGGGCGCGGCTGGTACGGGAAGGCAGGCGGGTTGGGTTCGCCCGGCGCTACGCCTGCTGGCGCCTCGCCATCTGGTGTCACGCCTTCGGCAGCCTGGCTTCCATTCACTACCGTGGGGCTGTCCACGGTTTGGATCTGCCATTTGCTGCCGGTATAGAAAGCGTATTTCAGCCTCCCATGCACCGCATCATAGTAACTGATATGGGGGTTGTAGGATTTGTCCAGCGCCAGCGAGGCGTATTGTCCCACGCCGGAGAGGCTATCTACCACCACCTGGCTCCAGCTTGTCCCATTGAAGCTGAGATAGTACAGGTGATTGCCGCCATATGCCAGGTGTGGATGGTTTTGCGAATCGAACCGCAGGTAATGGTCCGACATGTTATAGAAGAACTGCGGCGCGTCCACATTTTGAATCGACCAGGTCAGCCCTCCATTGTCAGGAGCGTTGATTGCAATGGTGGGCCGGGCGCCCAACGCTGGCGAAGCCGCCAGGCTAAACAGGGCTGCCATTGTGAACAGGTCGAACATCCTCGAGCGTGGGTTCCGGATGAGCGCGGCGATCGAGGCGATGAAAGAAAATGTTGCTGGTTTCATAGTTTTCTCCTATCCTTTTCACCAGGCGCGCAAGCTGCTTTCAGCCTGCCAGTCAGGTGAGTTATCCAGTCTCATTTTATCATGCAAACCACCCTGTCAAAATCAGACAACTTTGGTTATAATTTGTTTACGATTGAGACTTTCGCATGCTGAAAAATGCCGCTCGCACTTAGTGGGCCAAGGTAAATGATCAGAGGAGGAAATCTAATGTCAGGACAGACTTTACCCAATAATTTAAGGGCTTCTTCACCGGTCGAGCTGGTGGATACTGGCTCAGAATTCGACTCGGGTTTCCCAACCCCCGGCCTGGCCTTGTGCCTGTCGGGAGGCGGTTACCGGGCAATGCTATTCCACCTGGGGGCATTGTGGCGGCTGAATGAAGTCGGCTACCTGCCCAAAGTCGACCGCATCTCCAGCGTCTCTGGCGGCTCGATTATCGCCGGAGTGCTGGCGCTCAAATGGCCCAGGCTGGACTTTGACCAGGCCGGCGTTGCAGGAGGCTTCGGGACGGAGATCGTGGAGGTAGTCCGCGGGCTGGCCGGTCGCACGATCGATGTCGAGGCAATCCTGGGGGGGACCTTCCTCCCCGGATCCGTCGCGGATAAGGTCATTGGTGCTTACCGCAAGTACCTGTACGGGAATGCCACGCTTCAAGACCTGCCGGACAGGCCGCGCTTCGTCTTTAACGCCACCAATATGCAATCGGGCGCCCTGTGGCGCTTTGAGAAACCTTATATGCGGGACTACCGCGTCGGGGAAGTCAAGAACCCGAAGGTCCTGCTGGCTGTAGCGGTGGCAGCTTCGACGGCCTTTCCGCCTTTTCTCGCTCCGGTCAAGCTCGAGCTAAAAGAATCGGATTACACACCCGGCAGCGGAAAAGATCTGCAGTCTGCACCGTTCATGACCAAAGTTTTCTTAGCCGATGGCGGCGTCTACGATAACCTGGGGCTGGAGACAGCCTGGAAACGCTATGATACCATCCTGGTCAGCGATGGGGGTGGGCATATGGGCTCCGAAGCGGATCCGAAGCTGGACTGGGCGCGCCAGACCCTGCGAGTCTTGGACCTGATCGATAACCAGGTGCGCTCTCTGCGTAAGCGTCAGGTGATTAACGCCCTGGCATTGCGGGAGCAATTGCTTGCCCAGGGCGCCCCTCCTGAGAGCCAGGAATTAAATCTCGCCACCCGCAAAGGCGCTTATTGGGGCATCCGCTCGCATATCGCCGATTTCCACCTGGACGATGCGCTAAATTGCCCGGCGGATAGCACCACCGAGCTGGCCAATACCCCCACGCGCATGGCTGATACAGAGCCTCAATTACAAGAACGGCTGGTCAACTGGGGGTACGCCATCTGTGATGCTGGCTTGCGCAAGCACGTCGATCCCAGCCTGCCCGCACCGGCCGGTTTTCCATACCCGCAGGCTGGCGTTTAATCCAAAAGAGTTATTTTCCCAAAGGAGTTATTTCCCTTCCGCTACTTCGTCCAGGTCGAAGATTACTTCTTCCTTGCCCATCAGCTTATCCTGGACTTTGCGCACAATTAAGTCCAGGTGGCTGGGGTAGGCCACGTAGTCCAGGTCATCCGCAGGGATTGTCAGAACCGGGCACAGGCTGAAGCGTGAGATCCAGGCCTCATAAAGCTGGTTGAGCTGGCTCAGATACTCTGGGGTAATCTGGCGCTCGTATTCCCGGCCGCGGTGCTTGATGCGGTCGATCAGGGTCGGGACAGAAGCTCTGAGATAAATCACCAGGTCGGGCGGCGGCAGGAACTCTGTCAACACCTGATACAGCTCGCGGTATGCGCCGTAATCGCGCTCATCGATCAGGCCTTGTTGGTAAAGGTTGCAAGCGAACACCTCGGCGTCTTCGTACACGCTGCGGTCCTGGATGGCGGAGGTGGGATGGTCAAGGAGCTGGCGGTGAGCGCGCAGTCGGTGGGTTAGAAAGAAGATTTGGGAGTGGAAAGCCCAGGTGCGCATGTCCCGGTAGAAGTCAACCAGGTAGGGGTTTTCAGCGACCGGCTCGTAAAATGGCTGCCATTTCAGGTGCTCGCCCAGCATCGCCACCAGGGTGGACTTACCTACTCCAATGTTGCCTGCTACCGCGACGAATTTTTTCATGGCGTCTCCTTGGTTAGGATCCTTTATCCCTGGAAGCGATCTCCTCTTCCGAAACCAGGAACCCCACCGCGCGCCCCTGTTCGTCGTCCATCACCAGCTCCAGCTGGCAGTCGTCGCGAAATGTGGCTACCTCGATCAAGCGCAGGCAGTTTTCCAGACCGGCTTCATCCGGCAGGAAGGTGGTCAGACGATTGGGAGTTTTGTAGAAGAAGTCGTAATCGAAGACCACATCCGGGTCATCCAGGTAGATCGCCAGGGGATAAATGTTGGATTCCACCAGGTCCTGGAAGAAATGCGTGCCAAAGGAGGCCTCCGGCGCAGAGCCAATCCCTTTACCGGTCAGCTCGACCAGGGCGCGCGTGTTGTAAATATCGGCATAGCCAATCCGGACGCCCAGGTCTGGGTTGGAGGTGCCCCACCGCCCAGGCCCCACACAAATGAAAGTCTCTTTCTTAAGAGCGGCGTTCAGGCGTCCGACGGCTCGTCCCAGTTCGGCCCGCGCCGTCTGGGTGGGCAGAGCGTAATAGTCTTCTGGTGAAACGAAAACGACGTAGCGGATGTCGTTCACCCGCCCCTGGGGGGCCATGCGCTTGGTGGAGAAGATAATGTCATTGTCTCGCAAATTCTTTGGCAGGCGCGCTTCGCTCTCACTCAAACGGCTCTGCGGGCGACATTGTAACAGAGAGATTCTGATTTCTGGACGCAACGCAGAAGGGTCGACGACCTGGACGGTAAATTCGGTGTCCACCGGGGAATGGTAATGCGTTTCCAGGAGTTGCAGCATTTTCGTCAGGCGATCTGCCAGCGGGGTGCGCCGGAAAAGCTCGTCGAATGTCAGGATTAATTGGTGGGGCTTGCCTTCGAAGAACATGCTGCGCAGAGGGGTCAGGTAGTCGTCCTGGTCTAGCTGGGCCAGGTAGCGCAGAACTGGATAGTGCGGGTTGATGACCTGGTGCACAGGCAGCGTTTTAAGGTCGTTATCCTGCAGGTCTATTAAATCAACGAACTGCTGTGAATAGCGACGGATGGCTTTGACAGACGCCTCCGGGTGCAGCAGGGGATGGCTCAAGGCTACCAGGCGTGGATAATCGTTGCCCACCCGGTCCACGGCGCGGGTTCCCAACCCCCATACCAGGCGCACAAACCCATCTTCGCGCCGGATTTGAGGCGACCAGCGATAGAGGTTACGGCTGAAGGCCACCCCAGCGGCATGCGGCAGGTAGTATCTGCCAAACTGCTCCCCTTGGACAGCCTGGATCAGGAGCGCCATGCGCTCATCGTAATCCTGCAGGCCCTTGGCGCGCCGGTAGAGAAGCGCATCCGGATTTAGCATGCTGGCGTAAACACGGGCAATCGCCTGGGTCAAGTAGCGCAGGTTTTCTTCGGAGGTACCCTGGTTCGGACAGAAATGGCTTTCGTATTTTCCAGCGAAAGAAGTGCCGAAGTTGTCTTCCAGCAAGCTGGAAGAGCGCACGATCAACGGTCGCTGGCCCACATAGTCGAGCAGCGACCGGAATTGGTCAAGGATGTCGGGCGGGAATTCGCCGGTCAGGAACTCGCTCTGAATCTGGGGATAATCAGCCCGAATCTGGTCTTCAAGCTTATATTTTTGGTCACTCCAGTGCATCAGCCCATTTAGGGCCATGAAGGTGTAAGTTAAGTCTGCGCCGATGAAATACGACTCCGGGATGATTAAGGATTGCCGGATTTCGTCGTCGCCAACTTCCTTCAGGATCCGGGCTGCTAATAACATACCGGCTGATTTGCCGCCAATCTTGCCATGGCCGATTTTGTGCGAGCGGATCTCGTTCAGATCTGAGATGGTGAACCAATCTTTGGCGATTTTAACGTAAGCTAATTGGTCACTGATCAGAGTGCGGATTAAGACCACTTTGATTTCGCGCAGGCGCGCTTCGACTTGGGCGCGCTCTTTTAGGGGCATCTTTTCGATGGCGACAGCCTGCTCGAAAAGCATATTCTGCGGGGCCAGCTCCGGGTTGAAAGAGATCATTAAATCTTCGGATCTGGCCCCTCGTTCGGTCAGCGTCGTACGCACGATGCTTTCAAACAGTTCGTAAGGTAAGTTGTATGCGAAGTAGAAGTCGGTCAGGTGGTCCCGGATCCGCATCATGCGCAATTCCCATACATCGGTAGGTTCCTCGGTAAACGGATTGTTAAGACCTTCAATCGCCTGGGTGCGAATGGCTTTTTCGCGCACCTCTGCTTCGAATTCTAATGGGGTGATCACGCCGCGGTTAAACAACTCGCGGCGCATGCGGACCCGCATGTGCGTGGCCAGGATCGGGTATTGAGCCAGGGAGAGGTAGATATTCAGAGCTCTGTCGGAAGAGGCAGGCGGCAGCATGGTCGAGAACCGGTTGCAGGATGAAGGTTAACAAGTTGGCACGTTAGCAAAGACGACCTGCCAACGTGCCAACGTTTCGAATCGTAAACGTTTAGCTACCCAGGTGCATGGGCATGATCACGTGCAGGAAATTGTCCTCGCCCACCGGGCGGATCACCCCGGGGCTGGTATCAACCGTTGTTTCCAGCGCCACGTTGGGAGTCTTGATCACATCCAGGACTTCTCGCAGAAAGCGCACATTGAAGGCGATCAATAGAGCATGCCCTTCAATGCTGGCGTCCACCACATTCTGGTTATAACCGGTCTCTTCGGACTGCCCGGAAATCTCGACCGTGCCGGGTTTGAGCTCGCCGCCAGGGGCAATGTTGATTCGGGCGATGTGCGAGCCTTCACGGGCGAAGATCTCTGCCTGTTTGCAGGCTTTCAGGAATGTCGAGGTGGAAAGCACCGCGCGCGTGTCGCAGCGGCGCGGGATAATTTGCTCGTAATCCGGAAAAGTCCCTTCGATCAGCTGCGAGACCAGCTCTGCGTCGTGCAGGCGGAAGATGACCTGGCCGCGCCCTGGGGGCATGATCATGGTGATGGCCTGGTCGCGGCGTTCTGCGCCGCCATCCGAGGAGATGCGCGCCAACTCGCTGAGTGCGCGCGCCGGGATGACAGCATTGACTGGGCGCGCCGCCGGTGAGGAGAGCTCGGCTTCGCGCACCGATAACCTGAAACCGTCCGCGGCGGCCAGGACGATTTTATTCCCGTTGACCTTGACCAACACGCCGGTCAGGATTGGGCGGGCTTCATCGGTAGAGGCAGCAAAGACCACCTGTTGGATCATCTCCCTCAGGTCAGCCACGTTGATCTCAATGCCTTGGGCAGCGTCTGCTACGGGCATGGGCGGGAATTCCTGAGCATCGATGCATTTAATGTCCGTATTCGATGCCTCGCTGCGCACATTCAGCGTCTGTGTGCGTACCGATAGCGACATATCTACCTGTTTATCGGATAGCGTGCCGACCAGGTCGGTGAAAGTGCGCGCCGGCACCGTGGTAGAGCCTTCCTCCTGGATTTTGGCTCCGATCCAGCAGGTAATACCCAGTTCCAGGTTGGTAGCCGAAAGGCGCAGGCGGCCTTCATCCGTGGCGATCAGGATGTTTGCCAGAACAGGCAGCGTGCTGCGCGGCGAGACAGCGTGTGAGACAATGCTCAGTCCATGCGCCAGGTTTTCTTGCAAGACGGAAACTTTCATGGCTGTCCTCTCCTCCAGTGTGGTTGTCATGAGTATACAACGAGTGTGCAATTTTGCAAAGCAAAATGGGGATTGTTTACAGCCGCATAGGCTTCCCGGGTTTATTTCTGTAAAGAACTAGCGCAAAACCAGCGAAGCGCCAACCCCCACCACCGCCAGAATCAATTCAAGCACAAATAACCCTGCCAGGACATATACCAACACCAGCAACGGTGAATTCTCGCGTGGCGGGGAAGGCGTCTCCCCTTCGGCGAGCTGTCGCACGATCTGAGCGGCCTGGCGGGCCTGGGCTGGCAGCGACTGGCTGCCAGCCGCCACCCACCGCCAGCCTCTGGCAGGGGTCGGGAGGACCAGGTGCGGCCCGGGGAAGCTTTGCAGCCACAGGCGGATGGCCTCTGGTGGCTTTGCAATTAGCTCGGCCGGCAGGATCACAGCCCGCGCCGTCGAGAGGGTCTCATCCGGCGCGCCCTGACTGATTGGATGGATCGCTACCGGCAACGCCGGGGCTTGTCGTTGCAGGGCGTTAACGATCTGGGCGGCAAAGTCCGGTGGTGTGGTAAAGCCTCCGTTGATACCAGACTCATCCGTTAAGGAAGTAGCCACCTCCGCCTCTGGACTTTCGCCCGGAGCAAGCACCAGTACGGGGAACTGCGCATGGCGTTTGGCCAGCGAGCGTTCTGCCATGCGCCCGTCAGCACGCAGCGCCTGCCAGTGATAAGCCGCCAGCAGGCCGAACAGCAGTGTGACCTTAAATTGTTGGGCCACATCAACCAGCAAGTTGGCAGGCGCCTGCCCTAACAAAGCGCGGATGACCTGGTAGAGCAGCACGCCAGCTCCGAACATCACCCCCATCACGCCAATAAACAGGGTCAGGAAGAGATAGCTTTTGCGTACTACCGAACGGCGAGCATGGTCTCCACTTTCACCCTCTTGAGCAGCTTCGAGCGCCATAGGCCGCCACGCAATAATCCATAACGGCAAGCCGACCGCCAACGTGGACACCGAGATGGCCAGTTGGTCGCGCAGCGCTGGCCCTCCCAGGAGTGAGGGGCTTAAAGCCAGGTCCAGGACGAAAGACAGAATCAACTGCAAGCCCATAAAAGTGGCCCCCAAACCGAGCAGCGCCAGGATGTAATAATACAAGCGACGCAGGCCGGCCCGGCGAGGGTCGTCTGGCATGGCATTCAGCTCGGCGCTCAGATTGCGCCCGTAATATGCCCATACTGCACCGAGAGGGATGGCGATGGAGAGCGGATCGCCAATTTGGGCCAGGAAACCGGCCAACCCCGGCCTGGCGCCAAAAGCCACCTGTAGCACAAATCTCAATACCAAGCCGGCGGAAACCAGCACGCTGCTCACGCTGACGATGACCAGGCCGTACAGCACCGCCAGGCGCAGGAAAGATTGCCGCTCAGCTGGATCAACCAGGGATCGCTGAATAATCCAGGTGGTGAACACCCACAACGGTGCGCCGATGATAAGTAAGGACAGGCCATTCGCCAGCATAGACCCTATCCCTATCCCCACCGCCTGAGGACTTTGAAAAATGAATAGCAGGGTTTGCTGCGCCCCGAAGACAACCATTGCCAGTCCATACACCAGCCAGATGTAGCGGTAGAGCCGTCGCACTTCAATAAAATCTTCACCCTGAGGCGAGATTAACCAGTCAGCCTTTAGGATGTAAAAGAAATACGCCGCTGCCAGGGCGTTGATAGCAATGGCAATCAGGTTATCACTGGCAGACTGGCTGCCGCCAAGCATGGCCTGAGAGGCTGCCAATCCAATAGTGCGTAACCACAGGTGGTTAAGTAAGGCCAGGCCGTTCTGTACCCCCGGGATCAGGGTTGCCAACAGCGTCCCGTAAAGGAAGACCGCTCTCAGGCGAGAGGTGCGTTCTTCTATTTCCTTAGATGCGCTGCGTTGGGCTAGCGACCAATGAAGCAAGAAAACCGGGATGCCCACCAGAATCAAGGCCAGCGCGCCGGCCAGGCGGTTGACGCTGCCCCCGATTTCACGCCCGGCAGCGATGGAGCGAGCCAAACTGATAATCCCCCACAGGACGACCTCCAGGCTGACGAAGGTTACTGCATAAAGGTATAAGCGACGGATGGTCTGCATATCGACATCTCCGCCTTATGGGTTCGGTTTTCTCGGCGCAGAATTGTCAGCTGGCGGATACCAGTCCCACCCCCAATACGGGAAGGGCAGCCGGGTGATCTTCCATTCCCCTGCTTCGTTTTGAGTTAGCAAAGCACTGGCCGTTTCTCGCCAGGTATCCCCAAAGGGTCCGCCGCTGGTATGCACAATGGTTAGATCAATGTAAGCATCTGACCCGCTGCGATTAGTTTCCCCCACCTGCACAGCGACATTGGAGGTTTCCAGTTGGCGAGAAACAAAAGCGTCTCGGAAATGGGTAAGGTCTGGCTTGCCGGCCGCATCGTGCAGGTAGCCGTAGGCGCGCTCATAGTCCTTCTTTTGGAGGGCCAGAACGTAATTACGGACAACCCCGTAAGGAGTATCTTCAGGGCTGTAGTTTTGATCCCCCTGGCGCAAAAAGAATAACCCTAACGCAATTGCCACCAACAAGACGATCGCGACCAAGATCGCGATCAAGAACCGGTCATGTCTCACGTCCGTTTACCGCCAGGATTGGACAGGATCACCAGGAACGGTCCGAGCAACGGCAAAAGTAGGGCCAGTAACCCCCACAAAAGGTAGGTAGAAAAGGGCAGCCGGCGCGTGCTCAAGAAGAAGGCTGCCAATATCGTCATCCCCAACAGGCAGAGCAACAGCAAAGCGCGCATCAAGTCAGGTGAAGTTGGCATAGGATTGACCGCTCCTAGATCCAGTTTCTGATGGCATCCATTAACGTTGCTTAGATTGTATAGGATGTTGGTGTAAAAAGCAAGCACAGGAGTTTTTTACCTACAAGAAATGCTCTTTTGAGGTGGACGCCCTGCGCACGCTAATGCTGGCAGGGGGTTTGAGTACGTTTGGATTGAGGTTAGACTTTGGGGTTTTGACCCCGCCCACACTTGTCCTCGTGGCAATCGGGTCGCGCCTGTATCCGCGCGTAGTGGTCTAACTATAACGATTACGAGGCCGACTCTGCCGGCCTCGTAATCGTCCCTAAATAGAGCCACTGGATCGATATAAATTTATAACCAGCCGCGCAATTCCATTGCTTTTACGACACGCTGGATGGCGATCATGTAAGCCGCGTCGCGCATATAGACTTTCTCGCTTTCGGCGGTTTCCAGTACGCTGGTGAAGGCCTGGGTCATCTTGGTATCCAGCCGCTCTAATACTTCTTCTTTTGTCCAATAGAAGTTCATATCATTCTGGACGCTCTCGAAATAAGAGGTAGTTACCCCGCCAGCATTGCATAGGAAATCAGGGATGACGAAAACGTTATTGCGCTTGAATACCTCATCAGCCTCGGGTGTCGTCGGTCCGTTTGCGCCTTCGGCGACCAGGCGCACCCGGCTGCTAACGCGCTTGACGGTCTCGGCGTTGATCTGGCCTTCCAGGGCGCCAGGAATCAGCACGTCTACGTCTTTTGTGATCCATGCATCGGCATCTTCGATTGTGTATCCAGCCTGGCGAGCTTTGTCTTTGTCGATCGAGCCGTACTGGTCGGTGATGGTTTGCAAGAAGCGGGCATTGACCCCATTTGGATGGCTGACAGTGTAGGGGATGCGATCTTCGCGGTCCCAGTAAGAAACGCATGCCACCTTGCCTCCCAGCAGCTCATTAAAGCCAATTGCTGCATATTGAGAGACATTGCCGAAGCCTTGTAAAGCGGCCACGGATTTTGTGGGATCTATCTTGAGGTGCTTCATAGCTTCACGCACCGTGTAAATCACTCCAAAACCAGTAGCTTCGGTGCGGCCCATGGAGCCGCCGCCGCCCAGCGGTTTTCCGGTGATCACGCCTGGAGAATACTGCCCTACTAACTTGGAATATTCATCCATCATCCAGCCCATCATCTGGGGAGTGGTGCCCACATCGGGAGCCGGGACGTCTTGCCGGGGGCCGATGTTACGCCACATCTGGTCCACCCAGCCTCGGCAAAGTTTCTCTTTTTCGTTCACTGTTAGGCTGGCCGAATCCACAGGCACGCCGCCTTTACTGCCGCCCAAGGGAATGTCGGCTACTGAAGTCTTCCACGTCATCCACATAGCCAGGGCGCGCACGGTGTCCAATGTCTCGGAGGGGTGAAAGCGGATGCCGCCTTTGGAAGGGCCACGGGCGTCGCTGTGTTGCACACGATACCCGAAGAACACACGGATCGTGCCATTGTCCATGTGCACCGGGATCATGAATTTGAATTCTCGGGCCGGCCAGCGCAGCATCTCGGCTACCTGTGGATCCAGGTTGAGCTGCCGGGCTACATGGTCAAACTGGCTCTGTGCCATTTGGAAAGCATTGATTGGTTCTGCCATTCGTTAATCTCCTATGGTTTTTGCGTCAGGGTAATAAAAAATATAAGCGGACACTCCGGTCCGGTGCCCGCTTATAATTACGAGGATATGAAAACCAACTGGGCCATAATAGGATGTCCTGCTCTGGTTTATTAAAGATTAGCAGGTGTCAGGCATCTCGTCAAGTGACAAAAATCATACTCCGGCGAGCGAGACTGGGTTAAAAGTCACATTTCTTGATTGGCTTTCATCGCTAACTGGCGCTCCAGTTCTGCCTGTAAGACCTGGGGATTGGCTTTGCCCTGGGCGGTGCGCATCACCTGACCAAACAACCAGCGCAAGAGAGCGTCTTTGCCAGCCAGGTAAGCGGCGACCTGTTCTGGGCTCTCGGCCAGAACCTTTTGGACCAGTCCCTGGATCAACCCGGCGTCAGAGATCTGACCCAGGCCGCGCTCTGATACAATGTTGGCAGCCGGCTTGCCCGTTGCGAACATCTCGGAAAGCACCGTTTTTGCCGTACCCTGGTTGATCTTTCCATTCACGACCATCTTAATCAAACCAGCCAGCTCCTGAGGGGGGATGTTGCCTGCATCAATGGCTGTACCCGCCTGGTTTAAGAGGCCGAACAGATCGCCGGTGATCCAATTTGAGATGACTTTCGGCGCCAGGTTTGGCCCA
>Ga0315278_10004006_pt1 | contig 13256 bp, 9 predicted proteins | sample YL17G06_0_MG_FD_203880 | JGI IMG/M metagenome (GOLD analysis project Ga0315278, IMG submission 203880) | Sediment microbial communities from Yellowstone Lake, YNP, Wyoming, USA - YL17G06_0 | ecosystem: Environmental > Aquatic > Freshwater > Lake > Sediment | place: USA: Wyoming | collected...
AACGAGCGCAACCCTTGTCGTTAGTTGCCATCAGTTCGGCTGGGCACTTTAACGAGACTGCCGGTGACAAACCGGAGGAAGGTGGGGATGACGTCAAGTCAGTACGGCCCTTACGCCTGGGGCTAGAAACGTGCTACAATGGCCAGTACAAAGGGCTGCAAGTCCGCGAGGATGAGCCAATCCCAAAAAGCTGGCCTTAGTTCAGATTGGAGTCTGCAACTCGACTCCATGAAGCCGGAATCGCTAGTAATGGCGCATCAGCTACGGCGCCGTGAATACGTTCCCGGGTCTTGTACACACCGCCCGTCACGTCATGAAAGCTGGTTATACCCGAAGTCGGTGATCAAACCGCAAGGACGAAGCCGCCGAAGGTATGACTAGTGATTGGGACGAAGTCGTAACAAGGTAGCCGTTCCGGAAGGAGTGGCTGAATCACCTCCTTAAGGAGAAATGCAGGTCCTGCCCGTCGAGGCATCATGCCTCCCGGCGCAGCGAAGCTGCATAGGCGGTCGATGCACTCGACCGGCATTCCAAGAACGTTCCGATTGTGGAACCCTGGGCCCGCACAGGCGGCGCACAGGCTGGTCTTTGACAGACGGGTAAAGTAATATATGAGGTATAAGGCTGCAGTTGAAAGCCGTTACTTGAACAGAGTAACGTGCCTGAGAATCATATTGTTTATCAAGCGCGAAAGGGCGCACGGGGGATGCCTAGGCACTCACAGGCGACAAAGGACGTGGCTGGCTGCGATAAGCCTCGGGGAGCCGTCGAGCAGGCTTAGATCCGGGGATTTCCGAATGGGGCAACCCGGCCAGGGTCATACCTGGCCATGACGCACTGAATCCATAGGTGTGTCAAGCGACACCTGGGGAAGTGAAACATCTCAGTATCCAGAGGAAAAGAAATCAAGAGAGATTCCCAGAGTAGTGGCGAGCGAAATGGGAACAGCCTAAACCGCCGGGGCTTCGGCGCCGGCGGGGTTGCGGGACCGCGACAGGGTATGCTGGAGGATAGTGTAAGGGTCTGGAAAGGTCCGCCATAGAGCGTGACAGCCGCGTGCACGAAATCCAAGGGCAACCCAGCGGTATCCCAAGTACGGCCTGACACGTGAAACCAGGTCGGAATCCGGGGAGACCACTCTCCAAGGCTAAATACTCGTGAGTGACCGATAGTGGACAAGTACCGTGAGGGAAAGGTGAAAAGCACCCCGAGAGGGGAGTGAAAGAGCTCTGAAACCGTGTGCCTACAAGCGGTCGGAGGCCTATACCGGGGTCGATCCCGGGATGGCTGACGGCGTGCCTTTTGTTTAATGAGCCGGCGAGTTACGGTCAGTTGCATGGTTAAGCCCCTCAGGGGCGAAGCCGCAGGGAAACCGAGTGCGAAATGCGCGACATAGTGGCTGGCCGTAGACCCGAAGCCAAAGTGATCTACCCATGGCCAGGGGGAAGCAGCGGTAACACGCTGTGGACGCCCGAACCTTTGTTCGTTGAAAAGAGCCTGGATGAGCTGTGGGTAGGAGTGAAAGGCTAATCAAACTTGGTGATAGCTGGTTCTCCCCGAAACATATTTAGGTATGGCCTCGTGCAAGTAGTTACCGGGGGTAGAGCACTGGATCGCCTAGGGAGTTTACACCAACTTACTGACGCGAACCAAACTCCGAATACCGGTGTACAGTAGCACGGGAGACAGACGGCGGGGGATAAGCCTCGTCGTCAAAAGGGGAACAGCCCAGACCATCAGCTAAGGCCCTCAAGTATACGCTCAGTGTACACAAAGGATGTGAAGGTTCACAGACAGCTAGGATGTTGGCTTAGAGGCAGCCATCATTTAAAGAGTGCGTAATAGCTCACTAGTCAAGAATCTTCGCGCCGAAAATGCGCGGGACTAAGCGTATCGCCGAAGCTATGGGTGTGCGCCGCAAGGCGCACGCGGTAGGGGAGCGTTCGAATCAGCCGTGAAGCCGTACCGTGAGGAGCGGTGGAGCGATTTGAAGTGATTATGCCGGCACGAGTAGCGATAAACAAGGTGGAAATCCTTGTCACCGAAAACCCAAGGATTCCTGGGGCAGGTTCGTCCTCCCAGGGTTAGTCGGCCCCTAAGGCGAGGCCGAAAGGCGTAGTCGATGGGAAACAGGTCAATATTCCTGTACCTCTGTGTGACGTTATCACGATTGGAGGATAACAACGAGCTGGTCAGAGCGGGCTATGGAATGTCCGTTTAAGTGTTTAGGCGGGCCGGATTGGCAAATCCGCCGGCGCAAGCGTGGACACGAATACGAACTGAAGCTACGGCTGATGGAAGTCTGGCGAAACATGTTGTCAGGAAAAGCCTTCTAGGAGTCGCACGGAGACCGTACCGTACACGGACACACGTGGGTGGGTTGAGTATACTCAGGTGCGCGTAAGAACTCTCGCTAAGGAACTCGGCAAATTAGCCCCGTAACTTCGGAAGAAGGGGTGCCCCGCTTCGGCGGGGCCGCAGTGAAAAGCCCCAGGCGACTGTTTAGCAAAAACACAGGTATCTGCGAAGCCGTTAAGGCGACGTATAGGTGCTGACGCCTGCCCAATGCCGAAAGGTTAAGGGAATCTGTCAACCGCAAGGTGAAGCAGAGAACCGAAGCCCCGGTGAATGGCGGCCGTAACTATAACGGTCCTAAGGTAGCGAAATTCCTTGTCGGGTAAGTTCCGACCTGCACGAATGGCGTAACGATCTGGGGACTGTCTCGGCGAGAGATTCGGCGAAACTGTAGCAGCGGTGCAGATGCCGCTTACCCGCAGCTAGACGGAAAGACCCCGTGAACCTTTACTGTAATCTGCTATTGTACGTTGGCTGTTCATGTGTAGTATAGCCGGGAGACGCCGAATCTGGGTCGTCAGGCTCAGTGGAGTCAACGTTGAAATACCGGCCTTGGGTTGTTAACGTACTAACGGCGTGCTGTGAAGCCAGCCGCTGGACAGTGGCAGAGGGTCAGTTTAACTGGGGCGGTTTCCTCCTAAACAGTAACGGAGGAGCGCAATGGTACCCTCAGCCTGGTTGGCAATCAGGCGTGGAGCGCAAACGTACAAGGGTGCTTGACTGCGAGTCCTACAAGACGAGCAGATGCGAAAGCAGGCGTTAGTGATCCGGCGGTGGAATGTGGAATCGCCGTCGCTCAACGGACCAAAGGTACTCCGGGGATAACAGGCTGATCGCGCCCAAGAGTTCATATCGACGGCGCGGTTTGGCACCTCGATGTCGGCTCATCGCATCCTGGGGCTGGAGAAGGTCCCAAGGGTTTGGCTGTTCGCCAATTAAAGCGGTACGTGAGCTGGGTTCAGAACGTCGTGAGACAGTTCGGTCCCTATCTGCTGTGGGCGTTTGGATATCTGAGGAGAGCTGTTCTTAGTACGAGAGGACCAGAATGGACCGACCTCTAGTGTTCCAGTTATCCTTCCAAGGGTATGCGCTGGGTAGCTATGTCGGGACGGGATAAGCGCTGAAAGCATCTAAGCGCCAAGCCCCCTCCAAGATGAGATATCCCAATCAGGCTTCCCGTAGTCTACGGGATTGATAGGCCGGGTGTGTACGCTCCGTAAGGAGCTCAGCTAACCGGTACTAATGTCCGATTGGCTTGGTATTTTCTCCTTCTGCGGTCTGTACCTCATGTACCCGTCTTCATTTTTGCAGCGGCGTTGACGCGCGGCCCGGCACGGGCCGCGCACGGCGCCGCTCGACAATATTCCTGGTGATTATGGCCCGGGGGAAACACCCGTTCCCATTCCGAACACGGCAGTTAAGCCCCGGCGCGCCGATGGTACTGTGGGTAAGGCCACGGGAGAGTAGGTCGTCGCCAGGTTTTTTTTTGACAGCGTGGGACGGTTTTGCTATAATGCATCCTCTGGACCAGTAAAGTGACGTCATGAGAACCGATCATCTGGAACAATGGGCACGGCTGCTGGTGCGCTACGCGATCCGCGTGAGGCGCGGCAGCACGGTGAAAGTGCGCGGCACGCTCGAGGCGCGACCGCTCATTCACGCCGTGTTGGCGGAACTGGTGCGCGTGGGCGCGCATCCGCGCGTCAGTGTGACGCTGCCCGAGGCGGTCCACACCTTCTGCACCCTTGGCACACGGGAACAGCTCGGGCACTGCTCGCCTATCGACCTGCACGAGGCGCGGCGCCTGGATGGCATCATCACTATCAAGAGCGAGGCGAACACGCGGGAGATGAGCGGCATCGCCCCGGAAAAGCAGGTGTGGATGGCAAAGGCGGCGCGACGGCTGAACGAGGTGATTGCGCGGAAGGACAACTGGGCGCTGACGCTCTACCCTACAGCAGCGTACGCGCAGGATGCGGACATGGCCGTGGCGGACTTCGAGGCGTTTGTGGCCCGGGCGATGTTCCTTGACTGCGAGGATCCGGTGCGGCACTGGCAGCAGCAGGGCCGGCGGCAGGACAAGCTTGCCCGGCGGCTGATGCAGACAAGGATGGTGCGGATCACCGGCCGGGACACGGACCTGACGTTCGGCATCGCCGGACGCACGGCGGTGAACGATGACGGGCGGCGGAACCTGCCCGGGGGCGAGGTGTTCACGGCACCGGCAGAGTCGAGCGCGGAAGGGCACATCGCGTACTCGTACCCGGTGGCTGCGTATGGGAGGGAGATAACGGACATCCGCTGTGAATTCAAGCGCGGGATTCTCGTCAAAGCCAGTGCAGGGAAGCACAGCGAGTTCCTGAACCGGATGCTCGACATGGACGCCGGGGCGCGGCGGCTGGGGGAGTTCGGGATCGGGATGAACAACGGGGTCACGCGGTTCTCGAGGAACATCCTGTTCGACGAGAAGATGGGAGGCACCATCCACCTGGCGGTGGGACGGAGTTACCCGCAGTGCGGCGGCAGGAACCGGTCTGCGCTGCACTGGGACATGATCAAGGACCTGCGGGACGGCGGCGCGCTGTACTTCGACGGCGCGCTCGTCCAGAAGGACGGCCGGTTTGTGGTGTAAGGGCGAACAGAAGGAGGCGGTATGAAGACGCTGCTGATGACAGGGATGCTGCTGGCGTGTGCCGTGGCAGCAGTGGCGGCACAGGATGAGATTGTGGTGAAGGCCACCATGACGAAGTATGTCGGCACAGTGTCGAACATCACGGAGAAAGGCATATACATCGTGGTGAAGGGAAATGTCCGGTACTATCCATGGGAAGCGCTGGACACTGCAACGGTGAAGCGGTACAATCCGGAGATGTACGCGCAACTGCGTGCGCAGCAGCAGAAGGAGTTCGAGGAGCAGAAGCGGAAGCTGGGGCTTGTTCCGTACAAGGGGAAGTGGATGACGCCGAAGCAGAAGGAGGAGGCGGAGATGCGGGACAATGGGCTTGCGAAGTACGAGGGCAAATGGATGGCCACGAACGAGATCGAGCAGCTCGAGTTTGCGAAACGGATGAAGGCTTCGGGCCGCACCGAGTACAAGGGGAAATGGTACACGGAGACGGAGCTGAAGGACTGCAAGGAGGCTGAGAAGAACAAGGGGCTGAAAGTGGGCATGACGGAGGCCGAGGTGAAGGCGGTCTTGGGCGAGCCGACGACGACGAAGAAATCGCAGGAGTTTTCGGCGCGGAAGCGCGTGTGCTGGTTCTATGTACACAAGGACCAAGGGACGGAAGACCGCGTGATCTTCGAGATGGGCGTGGTCAAGGAAGTGGCGGCGAACCAGGCCATCAGCAGCAATGACGAGTAATCGGTATCACAACGACAAGGAGCAGAACATGTCACGACATCCAAGTTTTGGCCGACTGGGCATCACGAAGAAACGGAACGTGCTGAAGCGGTACCAGCGCATCGACCTGCTGAAGAAACAAGGGCGCAGGAAGGACGGCGCATCCGTGTTTGGCCTGCCGAAGACAAAGGTGCAGGAATAGGCCTGCCCCCTGGCCGAGGCGGCGGTTGGAAGCCCCGAGCCGCCTCCACGCGCGGTATCACCTGTATCCCCCACCCCCTGTGAACCCATGAGGACTCCTGTCATTGCAGGCAACTGGAAGATGAACAAAACCGTGGCCGGGACGATCGCCATGGCGGGCGAGCTCACGCGACGCCTTGCCGACGTGAAAGACGTCACCGCAGTGGTGTGTCCGCCATTCCTTGCCGTGAATGCGGCAGCAGTGGCGCTGGCCGGAACGGCGATAGGCGTGGGCGCCCAGGACTGCTACTGGGAGACCTCCGGCGCGTTCACGGGCGAAGTAAGCCCGGAGATGATCAAGGAGGCCGGAGCACGGTACGTGATCATAGGCCACAGCGAACGGCGCCAGTTCTTCCATGAGACGAACGAGACAGTCAACAAGAAAACAAAGAAGGCGCTTGCAGCGGGCCTGATCCCCATCGTATGCGTGGGCGAGACCTTGCGGGAGCGCGAGGCGGGAAGGACAATGCAGGTGGTGGACGACCATCTCACCAACGGGCTTGCCGGGCTGGATACCGGGCAGGTGAAGACGGTGATTGTTGCGTACGAGCCGGTATGGGCGATCGGCACGGGCAAGACGGCGACGCCGCAGCAGGCGCAGGAGGTCCATGCGTTCATCCGCAGCCGCCTTGCGGCGCTGTGGGACAAGGCGACGGCGGAAGCGATGATCATCCAGTACGGCGGGAGCGTGAAGCCGGACAATGTGAAGGAGCTGATGGGACAGGTGGACATTGACGGGGCGCTGGTGGGCGGCGCGAGCCTTGACGCGGCCTCGTTCGAGAAGCTGGTGAAATCCCGCGCGTAGCGCGGGACCGCGGCGGAGCGCGGATGATGACCGAGCACATCCTCATTATTGACTATGGATCGCAGTACAACCAGTTGATCGCGCGGCGCGTGCGCGAGCAGCATGTGTTCTGCACGATCGAGCCGCCCACGATCACGGCGGCGGAGATCCGGGCGCGGCGGCCGAAGGGGATCATCCTCTCGGGCGGCCCGGCCAGCGTGTATGCGAAGGGTGCGCCGAGGGTGGATCCGGCCGTGTTCGCGCTGGGGATACCCGTGCTGGGCATCTGCTACGGCATGCAGCTCATGGCGCATATGCTGGGCGGCAAGGTGGCGTCTGCGGGGCACCGGGAGTACGGGCGGACGATGCTGACGGTGGGCCGCGCGGAGCCGCTGCTGGCGCACCTGCCGCGGACGTCGACGGTGTGGATGAGCCATGGCGACAAGGTGACGGGAATGCCACGGGGCTTTGTGCGCATTGCGCGGTCGGTCAATTGTGAGCTGGCAGGCATGGCGGATCTCCGGCGCGGCTTCCACGCAGTCCAGTTCCATCCCGAGGTGCGGCACACGGAACACGGGCCGCGGATCTTCGAGAACTTCGTGTTCGACATCTGTGGCTGCGCAGGCGATTGGACGATGCAGGCGTTTGTGCGGGAGCAGACCGATGCCCTGCGCCTTCGGGTGGCCGGCAGGCGGGTGATCTGCGGCCTCTCGGGCGGCGTGGACTCGTCGGTGGTGGCTGCGCTGCTGCACCAGGCGATTGGGCGGCAGCTCACCTGTATTTTCGTGGACAACGGCCTGCTGCGGAAGAACGAAGTGGAGGACGTGGTCTCAACCTTTGGCGGTCACTACCGCATCCGCCTGCGGGTGGCGCGGGATGAGAAGGTGTTCCTGGCGAAGCTGCGCGGGGTGACAGAGCCGGAAAGGAAGCGCAAGATCATAGGCCGCGAGTTCATCCGGTCGTTCGAGCGGATGGCGCTGCGGACGGGTCGCGCCGACGTTCTGGCGCAGGGGACGCTGTACCCGGATGTGATCGAGAGCCGGTCGGCCTTTGGCGGGCCGTCGGCGACGATCAAGACGCATCACAACGTGGGTGGTCTGCCGAAGAACATGACGTTCGAGCTGATCGAGCCGTTGCGCGAGCTTTTCAAGGACGAGGTCCGCGCTGTGGGCCGGGAGCTGGGGCTGCCCGAGCGGATCGTGGGACGGCATCCGTTTCCCGGCCCGGGCCTTGCGGTGCGGGTGCTGGGCGAGGTGACGAGGCCGCGGCTTGACGTGCTGCGCGAGGCGGATGCGATCTTCATCGACGAGCTGCGCGGCGCGGGCTGGTACGAGAAGGTGTGGCAGGCGTTTGCCGTGTTGCTGCCGGTTCGGTCCGTGGGCGTCATGGGTGACGAGCGGACATATGAGAACGTGATTGCGCTGCGGGCTGTTGACTCGGTGGACGGGATGACCGCAGACTGGGCGCAGGTGCCGCACGATCTTCTGGGCCGCGTGGCGACGCGGATCATCAATGAAGTCAAGGGCGTGAACCGGGTGGTGTACGATGTATCGTCGAAGCCGCCCAGCACCATAGAGTGGGAGTAACGCCATGGAGGAGACGACGGTGAAAAAGATCTACCTGAGCGGACCGATCATGGACGAGCACCAGGGCGCTGCACGGCAGTGGCGCGTGGCGGCGAAGCGGCTGTTGGGCGACAAGTTCTTCCTGCTGGATCCCATGCGGCGCGATTTCAAGGACCGGGAGGTGGACAGCGCGAACGAGATTGTCCGGTTCGACCTGCAGGACGTGGAGGATGCGGACATCCTGCTGGTGAACTACAACAAGCCCAGCATCGGCACGGCGATGGAAGTGTTCCATGCAACGCACAACCTGGGCAAGTTTGTGGTGGCATTTTCGCCGTTCGAGTTCAAGGACTGCAGTCCTTGGATGGTGAAGTGCTGCACGAAGATCCTGCCGTCGCTCGAGGACGCGTGCGACTATATTAAGCGGCACTTCCTATGATCTTGTGCCGGGCGCGAGATCATCTGAGGGAGAGCGGAAGGGATCCTTTAATGTGGTGCGGAGCAACATGCAGATGAAGGGCATCATTCTTGCCGGCGGGGCCGGGACGCGGCTCCACCCGCTCACGAAGATCACGAGCAAGCAACTGCTGCCCGTGTACGACAAGCCGATGATCTACTATCCGCTGCAGACGCTGCTTGATGCGGGCATCCGTGAGATCCTGATCATCGTGGCGCCCGACCGGGCCGGGGATTTCCTTCGGCTGCTTGGCTCGGGCAAGGCGTTCGGGGCAAAGTTCTCCTTCGAGATCCAGGACAAGCCGGAAGGGCTTGCCCAGGCGTTCCTGATCGGCAAGACGTTCATCGGCTCGGACGCGGTGACGATGATCCTGGGCGACAACATCTTCATTGGCGACGAGGTGTTCCTGCGGGACGCCATCCGCGGGTTTGCCTCGGGAGCCCGCGTGTTCGCCAAACGGGTCGAGGATCCCGAGCGGTTCGGCGTGGTCGAGTTCGACGGGAAACGGCGGGTGAAGTCGATCGAGGAGAAACCGAAAAAACCGAGGAGCCAGTATGCGGTGACGGGCCTGTACATCTACGACACCAGCGTGGTCCGGCGCGCCGAATCGTTGAAGCCGTCCGCGCGGGGCGAGCTCGAGATCACCGACTTGAACAACCTGTACCTGCGGGTGAACCAGCTCGATGTCTGCACGTACGACGGGTTCTGGCTGGACACCGGCACGTTCGACACGCTGCTCGATGCAGGCATCCGCGTGCGCGAGTACCGGCGCAGCCTTGGTCCCTGACGGCGGGCTGGGATGCGGCATGTCCACGCGCGGCCGCGCGATAATGGACCTTGCTGCACTGCATGCATCGACGATGCAGGGATGGTGAGCAGCCCCTGCGGCATGGGCATTGAAAGGAGCATGAGATGAAAGACAGAAGCAACATTGCGCTGGCGGTAAACTGGGCAACGTTCATCGCCTTCATGGTGACAATCGTGTTGACGGCCCATGTGATCCATGACCGCATGATCCGGTTGCACGCCGATGCTTTTGCGCATGAATCGGCGCGGCAGATGGACGCGGTGTTTGCAGGAGCACTGGGTGGATTGGGAGACTTGTTCGGCGAGGCGGCCAAGCGGCTCGAACGAGCCCATGCGGCGTGTGTTGAAGCATTCGCCGCCAGCAGCGGGCCGGTGGATTACGCGGTCCTCAAGACGGCGGCGGCGGCGCATCTTGGCCAGCATGACGACATCGAGATCAGCGTTGTCACGACAAATCCGGTCATCGCGGAAACCATCCAAAGACCGGATATGGGCGTGTGTCTGTCGCAGTTCCGGCGCGCGCGGAGCCGCGGCACCATCGAGATCGTTTATCCCGTTATCGAGAGCAACGGATCCGTTGTCAGGGCCTCCTCATGCGCGTACGTGGAGGCGCGGGGTGCGTATGTCCAGTTGCATCTTCGCAACTGGTGGATAGACCAGGAATGGCAGCGGCTCCGCAGTGTTGCGGCGGCGCTGGGCAAGTCAGGAGCGGAAGACATCATTGTGGTGATGACAGACTCGGCAACAGGTCAGCGCAGCCTGTTCAACCTGTTCGCCGGCACGCCTGTGGCCGATGCCGAGACCGCACGGGACATCACGGAGGCGATCGAGACAACCAACAGCGTGACGCTGGCCCGGCTTGCCGCAGGGAAGCTGATCGAGGATCATTATCTCGAGGCGCCGCGCGCCCTCTCGTCGTTCTTCCGTGTGCCGGGTGTTGACGTGCGCCTGGTGTACCACCTGACCACGGACACGACGATGTGCGACACGGAAAGCCATCGCGGCCTGCTGCTGCTGCTTGGCCTTCTGGTCGTCCTGGCGCTGTTGAGCATAATCGAGTATGCGTTCCTGCTCAGGCGGTATGTCCAGCCGCTGCGGGCATCGCGGCAGATGCTGCAGGACGTGCTGAACACGATTCCCGTGCGGGTGTTCTGGAAGGACCGGCTGCTGCGGTACATGGGCTGCAACAAGCTGTTTGCGGACGACAGCGGGCTTTCTTCGCCCGAGGCGATGATGGGCAGGACCGACCACGAGATGAGCTGGCGCGCGCAAGCGGATTTGTACCGCACGGATGACCTTGCAGTAATGAAGACCGGGGCGCCGAAGCTCAACTACGAGGAACCACAGGAATCATCCGGTAGCAGGTTCATGTGGGTGCGCACAAGCAAAATCCCGCTCCGGAACACCACGGGCGCTGTGATTGGCGTCCTTGGCACGTACGAGGACATTACGGCCTGGAAGCACGCCAAGGACGAGGTGCACCAGCGGCTGGTGTTCGAGCAGGCGCTGGCTCATCTTGCCCAGCGGCTGGCGGACACGGCGGAGGTGCCGCGTATGGTCACCAGTGAGCTTCGCGATCTTGGCCGGGCGCTTGGAGCGGACCGGGCATCCATGTTCCGCATCCATGAGGGCCAGGTGATTGACATGCCGTACCAATGGGCGGCGCGGACGGAACTGGCCGGCGCGGGCACATTGTCGGGCATGCGGCTTGGTGCCGTGCCGTGGATGGCGCAGGCGCTGCTCCAGACAGGCAGGCTTGTGGTGAACGACGTGGCGCAATTGCCGCCCGAAGCCGCAGTCGAGCGGCGCACATGGGAACGCGGCACTGTAGGTGCCGTGCTGGCCGTGCCGCTGCACCAGTTTGGCGGAGAGGAGGGGTTTATCAGCGTGATGACTGCCGGGACGGCGCATGCGTGGCGCGATGACGAGATAACCTTTCTTACCACCTGCGCCCAGATCGTCAGCGGCGCCCTCGAGCGGCACGATTCGTGGAAGATGCTGCAGCGGTACCAGCACGGGCTCGAGGAACAGGTTGCCGCACGGACAGCCGAGCTCCGTGCCGCCAACGAGCAACTGCGGGCTTCCGAGAACCTCTACATGAGCACCATCAACGCGTTGCAGGAGTGGATCCATGTGGTGGACGGCACCTACCGCATCCTGTTTGCAAACAACGCCTACAACGCGGCGCTCAGGGAATTCGGGATGACCACGCATGCAGTCGGGAAGGACCTGTTTGAGGTTGCGCCGTTTCTTGTCGACAAGGTCCGGCACGAGTACAAGCAGGTATTTGCCTCCGGTGAACCGGTCGTCACGGAGGAAATGCACATGGTGGGCGACCGGGCGGTGTATACCGAGACGAAGAAGACGCCCGTCGTTGCCGATGGCCGTGTAGCGCGGGTGGTCACCTCGATTGCCGATGTGACAACCCGGAAACTGACCGAGGAGCAGATGGCCCGGTTTGCCGCCCTGATCGAGAGCAGCGGCGAGTTTATCGGCATGGCCACCCTCGACGGCCGCGTGTTCTACCTGAACAGGGCGGGCCGCACGATGATGGGCATCGGCCTTAACGACGATATCCGGACAACCACCATCACCGACTACGTCTTCGATGACCTCAAGCGCCAAGTGAACGACGAGGTGATGACGGCAGTCAAGGCCACCGGCCGGTGGCAGGGCGATGGCGTGCTCCGTCACCTGCGGACCAACGAGCCGATCGCTGTGGCGATCACCACGATCCTGCTGCCGGCGGTGAGCGATGTGGCGCAACCATGCGTGGCAACGGTCATGCGCGATGTCACCATGCAGAACCAGACGATGACCCGCCTGCGCGAGCACGAGGACCAGCTCCGCTCGATGGCGCTTCAGCTTACGATTGCCGAGGAGCAGGAGCGCCGCAGGATTGCCACGGGCCTCCACGACGTTGTCTGCCAGACCCTGGCCATGGTGAAGATGAAGCTGGGCATGACCAAGCCCGGTTCGGTGAACGCCGCAATGCTCAGGCGGCTAGGCAAGGACGTGGACGCCGCCATCGCCTCGCTCCGCACACTCACCTTCGACCTTAGTCCTCCCGCGCTGCATGAGATCGGGCTCGAGGCGGCGCTTGAATGGCTTGCCGACCGCATCAACCAGCAATACGGCATTGCCTGTGCCTGCACCATTCATGCGCGCCCTGAGTCGCTCGACGAGACGACCCGCACCATTCTCTTCCTGGCGGTCCGCGAGCTGCTTATGAACGCGGTGAAACATGCCAAAGCCAGGCACATCACCATCAGCGCTACTGTTGCAGACGGCCAGTTCAGGATTGCCGTGGCCGATGATGGCAAGGGCATGGCAGGCATGCCCGCCGATGGAGACCAGGACTCGTTCGGCCTGTTCAGCGTCCGGGAGCGGCTCAGGCACCTCGGCGGTTCGCTCGCCCTCGAGTCGCGACCCGGCAAGGGTACGACGGCGGTCCTGACGGCGCCTCTACAGCCACGTTGACGTCTGGCTCCGCGCTTTCCTCACGCCGCCCATCGGCAGTCACCGCCGACGGGGATGCGGACGGGACGCCCGCATCCCTTTTGTCGCCGGAACTGGGCTCAAGTTCCGATATAAGGCTGTTTCCCTTGTACCGACCCCCACGAGCTTGCCTCGTGGGTGAAGGAGATCGAGCCAGAAAACATCGTGCTCCCCTTCTTTCCCCCTCTCCCCCCGCGCCCGTCACGG
>Ga0315278_10004008_pt1 | contig 13254 bp, 12 predicted proteins | sample YL17G06_0_MG_FD_203880 | JGI IMG/M metagenome (GOLD analysis project Ga0315278, IMG submission 203880) | Sediment microbial communities from Yellowstone Lake, YNP, Wyoming, USA - YL17G06_0 | ecosystem: Environmental > Aquatic > Freshwater > Lake > Sediment | place: USA: Wyoming | collected...
TTCCGTCTCGCCGCGCAAAAGCCGTTTGAATTGACCCACAACGGCGACCGTCTCGGTTGGCAGCAAACCAGCGATGGGCTGTGGCACCTGGGCCTGTTCATCGAGAACGGGCGGGTTGCCGACCGGGCGGGTGCAACACAACTGACGGGTTTGCGTGAAATCGCCCGGATACTGAACGGTGAGCTGCGCCTTACGCCCAACCAGAATGTCGTGATTTCGGGCGTTGCGGACGAAGATCGTGCGGTGATTGATGAACTGGTACAAGCGCACGGGCTGGACAGCTGGAACCGGCTCTCTCCATTGCGTTTACATTCCATGGCCTGTGTCGGCTTTCCGACCTGTGGCCTGTCCATGGCTGAAAGCGAGCGCTATTTGCCGGAGCTCGTGGGGCGCATCGAAGCCCTGCTCGAAGCACATGGCATGGAGGAGCAAGCCATCACCATTCGCATGACCGGCTGCCCGAACGGGTGTGCGCGCCCCTACCTGGCAGAAATCGGGCTGGTGGGTAAAGCACCCGGCTTATACAACCTCTACCTCGGCGCAGCCTTCAACGGCACACGGCTGAATACCTTGTATCGCGAGAGTGTGCAGGAAGCAGACATTCTGAACATCCTGGACGGTTTGTTCGCAAGCTTTGCTAACAACCGCCAGGAAGATGAGACTTTTGGCGATTTTTTGCATCGTACCGGCGCGCTCAACGCGGCGATCGATCAAAGGGAAAACGAACAATGAAAGCAACAGGATTGAATCTTTGCATCCCCGAACCAGGCCAGGCCTGGAACAGCTCGCAGGTAGAGGCGGTCAAACCGTGCCTGGAGAAAATGGACGCTCATGAGCGCGTGCAATGGGCGCTGGATTTCTTGCCGGACAATGCCATTATGACGTCCAGCTTCGGTGCGCAGTCAGCAGTGATGTTGCATCTTGTTACCCAGTTCCGGCCCATGATGCCGGTGGTGTTGATCGATACCGGCTACCTGTTTGATGAAACCTATGAGTTCATTGACCAATTGGTTGAACGGCTGGGCCTGCAACTGAGGGTGTACCGCCCCAGGATCAGTCCGGCATGGCAGGAGAAGCGTTTCGGCCGTCGTTGGGAACAAGGTCCGGAAGGCATTCGCCAGTACAACCAGATGAACAAGATTGAACCCATGGAGCGGGCCCTGGAGGAATTGCAGGTCGGCACCTGGTTCAGCGGCCTGCGGCGCGTGCAGTCCGACTCACGCCAGGATCTCGCTGTATTGCAGCGGCACGGGCTTGCAGTCAAGATCAGTCCGATTGCGGACTGGAGTGATCGCGACGTGCACGAATATCTGAAGGCCTATGACCTGCCTTATCACCCTTTGTGGGATCAGGGCTATGTGTCTATAGGTGACCGCCACACCAGCCATCCCCTGACAGAAGGGATGTCAGCACAGGATACGCGGTTCTTCGGGTTGGTCAGAGAATGCGGTTTGCACGAACCGGAACGATTCCGGCGCATAGCCTCGTAATTGCCGCCCGGGTTTTGCTACAGGTTGAAAGCGCCTTTGCAGCAAGTCGAAAAGCGGTTGCCGATGTTCGGGTGAAGATTCAGGGCGGCCAGCGACTTGCCGTATGAAGAACCTGATACATGCTTCGGGTCTGCAATGATTTCGTCGATTTTATGCCGCTCAACTCCGGGTATCATCAACTCCAGAAATGCGTACATGTAGTCCCGCAGGAACCGGTCCTTGCGAAAACCTATCCAGGTCGTGCAACTGGGAAACAGGCGGTTTGCATTGATGGCGACCAGGTCCGAGTCGCGCTCGCGATCGTAGGCCATGCAGGCAATGATGCCAACACCCATGCCTTTGCGCACATAGTTCTTGATCACATCCGGGTCTTCAGCCGAAAACACAACGTTCGGCTCCACGCCCGCTTTGGCAAACGCCCTGGACTGATCCGAGCCCGCGTCAAAGCTGTGGGTATAGCTGATGATGGGAAAGCTTGCGAGGTCGGCAAGGGATACCCGCTCCGCTGCAGCCAGCGCGTGATCCCTGCGAACAACGATGATTCGTTCCCAGTGATAAATGGGCAAAGTCAGCAAATCATCGAATAACTCGCTATGGCCTGATGCTACTGCAAAATCGGCTGTCTGCTCCTGCACCAGGCGCGCAATCTGGTCCGAGGTGCCCTGGTGCAATTTGATCGCTATACCCGGAAACTTGCGCTGAAAACCTTCCAGCAGGTCAGGCAGCACATAACGGGCCTGGGTGTGGGTGGTGGCGACCACCAGTTCGCCCTGGAATCGTCCGGCGAATTCCCTGGACATGGCGCGAATGTTTTCCGCTTCATTGAGAATCTTGCGCGCCCGTCGCACCACTTCCTTGCCGGCATCGGTCAGGGACTCCAGGCTTTTTCCTTTGCGCACAAACAAGTGCAGGGATAGTTCATCTTCCAGCATTTTTAGCTGCTTGCTGATGCCCGGCTGCGAAGTGAACAGGCTGTGTGAAGCGGCAGTAATGTTCATGCCGTGGTCGACAATGGCCACCAGGTAACGGAGTTGCTGCAGTTTCATCAAAAAATTCCAGGTAATGGGTCGGTACCGGTCTGTTTGCAACATAAGCACGCAGAACCGGCAAAGCAAGTGCAGATTCTACCTCGGAGTTATAACGCCTGGATATAACGGCAGAAAGAACACGTATTTCTTTTATGGCTTCGCGCTGTCTATTATCCATGTAATTCCAGGGAGGCGGTTTCATGCATTATTTTCCAATTTTCATGGACTTGCGCGGCCAGAAGGTACTGCTCATTGGTGCCGGTAACGTAGCTGAGCGCAAAGCCCGGTTACTGATCAAGGCGGGTGCGCAGGTTCACGTCGTGGCGCGGGAGATCAACGCCCGATTCAGTCACTGGATAGCGACAGGCAGCGTGCTGCATGCCGCACGTGAGTATCAGGCAGCGCAGATCCAAGGTGCAAGGCTGGTGTTCGCAGCGACCGGCGATCAGCAACTTAATTCCCGGGTATTCGCGGATGCGGAACAGCTCTCAGTCCCGGTCAACGTGGTGGACGATCTCAAGCTGTGTCGTTTTATTTCGCCAGCTGTTGTGGATCGCTCCCCGGTCCAGGTGGCCATTTCCACCGGTGGCAGCGCCCCGGTGCTGGCCCGGCGGTTGCGCTCCTGGATCGAAACCCTGTTGCCGCTGGGCCTGGGTCAGGTCGCAGCAGCGGCTGGTGATTTGCGTCGATTGGCGCGGGAGCGTTTGCCGCAGGCACGGCGCAAACCATTCTGGGAAAAATTATTAAGTGATGCGCGCTTGCGCTCGTTCAGCCTGCAAAGCCGCCGGGACATCGGTCACTGCATGCGACGGGAAATCGACAAGGCCGCCATTGCCGAACACGTTGATCAGCAGGGACGCGCGCGCCAGGAGGGCCGTGTCTTCCTGGTAGGAGCGGGTCCGGGCCGCGCCGATCTGTTGACCTTGCGGGCTCTGCACGTGCTGGCCATGGCCGATGTGATACTGCACGATGGACTGGTCTCCGAGGAAATACTCGACCTGGCCCGCCGCGATGCAGACCGGATTAACGTCGGCAAGCGCGCCGGCAAAACGCACCTGGCCCAACACGACATCCATGCATGCATGCTTGACGAGGTAAACAAGGGGAAAAACGTGGTGCGACTGAAAGGCGGAGATTCATTCATTTTCGGACGTGGCGGCGAGGAACTGGAGTATCTGCGGGAGCATGGTGTGTCCTACGAAGTTGTTCCGGGCATTACCGCAGCCCTGGGTTGTGCGGCTTATGCCGGCATCCCCCTCACGCACAGGGATCACGCGCAGTCTCTGACCTTCATAACCGGCCACCTGTCCGGGGGCAAGGAATCAGCGCTGAAATCCAATTGTCCGGCAATTGATTGGGCGGGTATTGCGGGGCCAGGCAAGACCGCCGCGGTGTACATGGGGGTGCGGCAGGCTGCAGGCATTCGCAAAGGCCTGCTGCAGGCGGGGATCAGTGCGGATTTGCCGGTGGCCCTGGTAGTGGACGGTAGCCTGGATACCCAACTCGTTTTGCATGGCCGGATAGAGAACATGGCCCGGATGGCCGCTCAGGCTGGACCGGACTCACCTGGCTTGCTTATCATTGGACAGGTCGCGGCGCTGGGGAGTAACCTCGAGTGGTTTGGCGATGGCGCAATACTGAAATCAGCAGCATGAAAAGGAACGCAAAATGATTTACGACAGCATACTGGAAACCATCGGCAACACTCCGGTGGTGCGGATCAACCGCATGGCACCTCAGGGCATCACCATGTATGCCAAGCTTGAGGCCTTCAATCCCATGGGTTCGGTGAAAGATCGTCTTGCACTGGGCATCATCCTTGATGCCGAAAAGCGCGGAGTTTTGCAGCCGGGCCAAACCGTAGTCGAAGCGACTTCGGGAAATACCGGTATTGCCCTCGCCATGGTATGCGCGGTGCGCGGTTACCCGTTTGTTGCAGTGATGGCGGAGTCATTCTCCGTTGAGCGACGCCGCCTGATGCGTTTTCTTGGTGCGCGGGTGGTGCTAACGCCGGCGCCCAAGCGGGCGACCGGCATGGTCAAGGCCACCGAGGCACTGGCCGCCAGGCATGGCTGGTTCATGACGCAGCAGTTTGAGAATCCGGCCAATCCTGCCTACCACCGCAACACCACCGGGCCTGAAGTATTGAGTGACTTTGCGGGTCGCCGGCTGGATTACTTCGTCAGCGGCTACGGCACCGGGGGGACCATCAGTGGCGCTGGCCACATGATCCGGCTGGCGCGGCCGGACGTACAGATTATTTCCACTGAGCCGGCGGGTGCTGCCCTGCTGGCTGGAAAAGAATGGGCGCCACACAAGATCCAGGGCTGGACTCCGGACTTCCTGCCGGAAACGCTGGACCGTAAGGTGGCACATCGAAATGTCCCGGTCACGGACGATGAGGCCATCAGCACGGCAAAGGCGCTAGCGGTACAGGAGGGAATATTCTGCGGCATCTCTTCGGGCGGAACCTTTGCTGCTGCCCTGAAAGTAGCCAACGAGGCCGCGCCGGGGTCCGTGATCGTGGCCATACTACCCGACACGGGTGAGCGCTATCTGTCCACTCCCTTGTTCGCTGATGTGCCTGATGGTCCGGATGAAGCACAAAGCCTGCTCGAAGGACTGGATTTCTGAAAACCCTGGCCTGTGCCTTTCGGGGGCAGGAGCGCCGGGCTACGGCACTAGCAAACCCTTCGGCAGTTTCCTGAAACTTTCGGCCAATTCACGCAAAAAAGGCCCCAGCGCGGAACTGCTGCGCCATACCAGGGCAATGGTGCGAAATGGAGCACTGCCGGAAAAGGGCCGGATGACGAGGTTGTTCGTTTCCGCAATCGGTGGTTTGACCGCCAGCACTGGCATGAGGGTGATACCCACCTCGGCTGCCACCATCTGGCGCAGTGTTTCCATGCTGGTGGCATGAAAATCAACGCGTTCATGTGCACCTGCGAGAGCGCATACTGCAAGCGCGTGCTCCCGCAGGCAGTGGCCGTCTTCGAGCAGCAGCAACTCGCTTCCCTTCAGATCGCCAAGTTCGATTTGCTTCTTGCCCGCCAGCTTATGCTGGCTCGGTAACGCGACGACAAATGGCTCATGGAAGAGGACTTCAATTTCAATATCGTTGCCGGGCACCGGCAGGGCCAGCAGCGCGGCATCCAGGGAGCCCCTCTGCAGAAGGTCCAGAATGTCGCTGGTCTTTTCTTCGGCAAGTTGCAGGTGTAGCTGCGGATACCGGGCCCGCAGATTGGGAACGATGTGGGGTAGCAGGTAGGGGGCCAGGGTCGGAAACAGTCCCAGGCGCAGGGCGCCTTTGGCCGGGTTGCTGCTGCGTCGCGCCACCACCCGCATCTGCTCGATATCGGTCAGAACTCGCTGAGCGCGGGTGGCGATTTCCTCGCCGGCTGCGGTAAGCATAACGTTCCGCGGCGAGCGTTCGATAAGTTGAATACCCAATTCTTCTTCGAGTTTTTTAATCTGTGTGCTGAGTGTGGGCTGACTGACAAAACATGCCTCGGCGGCCTTGCTGAAGTGCTTGAGGTCTGCCAAGGTAACAAAATACTGCAGGGCTCTTAGGTTCATGCGTGCATTATAGGTCATTCATATTAGAAATGGAGATGTGATTCAATTTGAATATGGTAATGGACTGCACCAGATGAAGTGGACTGGTTGCTTGCTGGGCTTGGCACTGACGTTGGGGGTTTTCCCAGACGCGAGCCTGAGCTCTGATGACGCCCGGTTGGCGCTGCCGGATGCGCCCAGCATGGAGCGATTGCGGGCGGGGGAATGGATATTGAACAAGGATGTGGAAGATGCCAACGGCGCTGCCGCAAGCATACTGCTGTTTTTTCGCGCCCCGGTTGAGCGTATCTGGGCGATCATTATTTCCTGCGATTACGCTATGTCCTGGGTGGACGGACTCGAATACTGCGAGGTTTTGCAGGATCGTGGCGACTATGCGTTGATCCGGCAGATTGTGGATAAGGGTTGGGCTTCGCCACGCATTGATTATACCTTCGAGGTCTTTCGCACGCCTTTTCACAGCATGCAATTAAAGCTCAAAAGCGGCAACCTCAAAACCTTTCAGGGCTCCTGGGATTTCATTTCATTGCCGGACGGAGTCCTGCTGCGCCACACGCTCACATTGCAACCGAACTTCCCTGTTCCCCGCTGGCTGGTGCGGAGGACTTTGAGCCACGACATGCCGGACATGATGCTGTGCCTGCGCGGACTATCAGAAGGCAGTGGTTCTGAGTTGGCCAGTGCCGCTGAAAGGCGTAAGTGCCCCGGCCAGCCGACAGTGCAAGCCGCAGACCGCTGAGCGATCGAATTCGGTTCTGGCTTTACCGTAGAATAGCGCCTTCCTGAAATTCACGGGCAAACCCTGAGAATGAAAAAACGCACGGTACTGACAGGCATTTCGACCACGGGCACGCCGCACCTGGGAAACTATGTGGGCGCCATCAAGCCGGCCATTCAGGCCAGCCACAATCCGCGCGTGAGTTCCTACTATTTCCTGGCGGACTTTCATTCACTCGTCAAGAATCAGGACCCTGACTTGATTCGCCAGTCGACCCTGGAAATCGCCGCCACCTGGCTGGCACTGGGCCTCGATACCAGCACTGCCGTTTTTTACCGGCAGTCAGACATCCCGGAAATACCGGAGCTGACCTGGATTCTGGCCTGTTCCACGGCCAAGGGCCTGATGAATCGCGCCCATGCTTACAAGGGTGCAGTGCAGGAAAACCTGGATGCGGGCGAGGATGCGGATTTTGGCATCACCATGGGATTGTTCAGCTACCCGGTGTTGATGGCGGCAGATATCCTTATGTTCAAAGCCAACGAAGTTCCCGTGGGTCGCGACCAGGTTCAACATCTTGAGATGGCGCGGGATATCGCCCAGCGCTTTAACCACCACTACGGGGAATTGTTTGTACTGCCCGAAGCGGTGGTCGATGAGCACGTCGCGGTCCTGCCCGGGCTGGATGGACGCAAGATGTCCAAGAGCTACAACAATACGATTCCTCTTTGGCTGCCCGAAAAGCAATTGCGCAAAGCCATCATGAAAATCCAGACCAACTCGCTGGAGCCGGGGCAGGCAAAGGACACTGCTGCTTCTGCCCTGTATGCACTGTTCGCTGCGTTTGCGTCACCGGCGCAAAGAGAAGAGATGAGCGAGGCTTACCGCCAGGGTATCGCCTGGGGTGATGCCAAGCAGAAGACCTTCGAGCTGATTAACGCCGAGCTTGTGGCTGCACGGGAGCGGTATGACAGCCTGGTTGCCCAGCCGGCAAGGATCGAGGAAGAATTGCACGCAGGAGCAGCCAGGGCCAGGTTATTTGCGACGCCGTTCATAAACCAAATCCGGGATGCTGTCGGGTTACGCCGGCTGGGATGATTACCGGTTTGTGGCTCAGCGTGGGGCCAGGCGAGCTATGATGGTTTCTGCCGCCGTGGCCAATGGAATAGTGGTGTTTTCTGCGGCAGTGCGGTAACGATATTCCAGCTCACCACTATCGATGCCGCGCTCACCGATGACCACGCGGTGGGGAATCCCGATCAACTCCATGTCATTGAACATCACGCCCGGCCGGATGTCGCGGTCATCCAGAAACACCTCTACCCCCGCAGCGAGCAAATCCGCGTAGAGTTTCTCGGCGACTTCGCGGACCCGGTGCGACTTGCGTGCATTCATGGGCAGTACAGCCACCTGGAACGGGGCTAAAGGCTCCGGCCAGCAAATTCCCTGGTCGTCGTGATTTTGTTCGATCGCCGCGGCGACAATGCGCGACACGCCGATGCCGTAGCATCCCATCGGCATGACATGAGACTTGCCATCCTCCCCAAGCACTACCGCATTGAGTGCCTTTGAGTACTTGGTGCCCAGCTGGAAAATGTGGCCCACTTCTATGCCGCGCGCGAGGCTGATTTTGCCTTTGCCGTCAGGGCTGTCATCGCCTTCAACTACGTTGCGCAAGTCGGCAGAGGCCGGCAGATCGGCATCTCGATCCCAGTTAATGCCGAAATAGTGCTTGTTTTCAACATTTGCCCCGCCGGCAAAATCCGCCATGACGCAGACGCTGTGGTCGGCAACACAAGGGATGGGCAGATTGACCGGACCCAGCGAGCCAGGTCCCGCACCAATGGTCGCGCGGATTTCGTCCTCGGTGGCAAAGCGCAACGGGCGCGCCACGCAGCCGAGTTTAGCCGCCTTGAATTCGTTGAGGCTGTGATCTCCGCGCACCAGCAAGGCCACAAGTGCCGAATCGCCACCGGGCGCTGCAGCAACGATCAGGGTCTTTATGGTTTTGTCCACCGGTACGTCAAACTGCGTCACCAACTCTTCAATGGTGTGCGCATCGGGTGTGTCCACCAGTCGCAGTTGCTCGGTTGCTGCAGGCCGGGGTGTTGAGGGCATCGGGGCTTCCGCCAGTTCAACGTTGGCTGCGAATTCCGATCCCGTGGAGAATGCGATCTGGTCTTCACCGGAATCCGCCAGCACGTGGAATTCGTGCGAGGCGCTACCACCAATTGCCCCGGAATCGGCGCGCACGGCACGGAAGCTCAATCCTGCCCGGGTGAAAATGCGCGAGTAAACCTCGTACATTTCCCAATATGTGGCTTCCAGGCTGGCAGAATCGATATGGAAGGAATAGGCATCTTTCATGAGGAATTCGCGCGCACGCATCACGCCGAAACGAGGCCGGATTTCATCGCGAAACTTGGTTTGAATCTGGTAAAACGTGACAGGCAGCTGCTTGTAGCTGCGCAGTTCGTTACGTGCGAGGTCGGTGATCACTTCCTCGTGGGTGGGACCAAATACGTAATCACGACCGGCACGGTCTCTTATTTTCAATAACTGTCCGCCAAAATCCTCCCATCGGCCGGTTTCACGCCACAATTCAGCCGGCTGGACTGCGGGCATGAGCAATTCGAGATAACCAGCGCGGTCCATCTCTTCACGCACGATGTTCTCGACCTTGCGCAGCACCCGCCAGCCCAGTGGAGTCCAGGTGTAAATGCCCGCAGTGAGTTTGCGGATCATGCCAGCACGCAACATGAGTTGATGGCTGGCGATTTCTGCATCTGCAGGAACTTCGCGCGTGGTGAGCAGGTGAAATTTGCTGGCTCTCATGCCTGTATCAATCCCGTTTTTCCAAACGAGGCATTGTAGCGGCAGGCTTGCCTGCCGGATAGGTCCGGGGAGCTAACGGTGCGAGTTAATCACAGTTCTCGGCAATGAGAACCTTGGCTTTTTCAACCATGGCCACTCTCTGCTCATCGTCCACGCGCTCGGTTTCGCCTTGATCATTGGTGAAGAACACCCGGCGCGAGGGCTCAATGGTTTCAAGTTCATTGCGGGCTTCTTTGCAAATGCGCTCTCGCTCGGCTTTTTTTTCCCGGGACTTTTTGCGTGCCTCATCCAGCTGCTTGCGTTGCTCATCTGCATAGGATTCAACTGCGGCCGGATCTTTCTCGTCCTCCGTCACTGCTGCGTCTGCCTGAGGATAGGCTCCGCTGGAACCGGGGCGGTATACCTCGGTGGCGGGTAGTTCAACCGCATTGGCATTGTCAGGTGGTGTGTCCGTATAATGCACGACGCCGTTCTCGTCGGTCCATGTATAAAGGGATTGAGACTGTCCCTGCGCATTGCTCAGAACGGCGAAAAAGAAGATAGAACCTAGCGTCAAGCGGGCAAAATTGTTCATGTCTGCAATCCTTGCATTGATCAACGGCACATTTATAGCACAGTGTATGCCTAGTGTCCTGTCACGCATCTTATGACACATTCAGCAAGGCGAGAAGCCACCAGCTGCCAGGCGCGCGAGTGCAGGACTAGCTGGGCTAATTCAAGCGAGCGCAACACCGCAGATGGTGGCTTATCGCCTTGCCCGGAGGGAGCCCCGCAGGCACGTCAATGCAGCGTTGCAGTCCTTGGCAAGGGCGCGCCATTGCCGGCGGACTGCGTCTTGCCTTGGCGCGCATGCGGGGCTCTGAAGCGCCTTAAGATGCGGGACAGGACACTAGCCAGACATAGTTTCTGTGGGCCGGCGCGTCAAGATGTTATGATGATATTTCCCTAATTTATCGTGGTATGAGCATGAATCCTGGAGCAAACAGATTCCGTAAAGGCGTGTTTCTTCTGCCCAATGCACTCACCACGGGTGCGTTGTTTGCAGGTTTCTATTCCATTATCAGTGGTATCAACGGCCACTATTCTGCCGGCGCCATTGCGGTCGTTGTGGCGGGTGTGCTGGATGGCCTGGATGGAAGGGTCGCACGGCTGACCAATACCCAGAGCGATTTTGGCGTGCAATACGACAGCCTTTCCGACCTTATTTCATTTGGCCTCGCGCCCGCACTGCTGGCGTTCAACTGGTCCCTGTCCAGCCTCCGTGACTTCGGACCGCTGGCAGGAAAACTGGGTTGGCTCGCTGCGTTCCTGTACGTGGCTTGTGCGGCGCTGCGCCTGGCGCGATTCAACACCCAGGTTGGGGTAGAGGACAAGAGTTACTTTCAGGGCCTGGCTACTCCTGCCGCTGCGGGCACCATGGTTTCGACGATCTGGTTTTTTACCAGTCACGGCATTCACGGCGAAACCGTCAGTTGGGTAATCTGGCTTGAAACAGTATTCCTGGCCTTGCTGATGTTTTCGCGGGTGCGGTATTTCAGTGGCAAGACCTGGCCCATGGGGGACAGGGTTCCGATGTATGTTTTGTTCCTGATCGTGCTGGTGTTTGCTCTTTTGGCGATAGACCCACCCACGGTCATGCTGGTGGTTGCGCTGGTTTACGTTATTTCCGGACTGGCCTTCACCTTGTTCCGCAGGCAACAGTGGAAAACTCGTAGGGTGAATCGGGGGGCAGCGCGGCCGCCGGAGGCTGGCGACCACCCCGTCAATGCCCCTGAGAAGGATCCAGGTAACAGCAAAGATGGCCCTGGCACGCCGTAACGCTTACCTGCACGCGCTGGGCATAGACGTGTGGGTGCCGCGTGCAGGCGCTGACAAAGCCACTTTTGTGCACCCCGAACCAGGCGCGGTAAGCGAACTTCCAGTCTCACTTGCGCATGGCCTGCATATTGGGCCAGGCGATGGCAACACGCTGTTGCTTTGCAATGGGCCTGCCGAAGCCGCCACTCAATTGGCGGCCGATATTGCCCGTTGCCTTGACGGTGAACCAGTGTGGAGCTGGCCGGTGCCGGCAGAAGCGGAGCCTGGCATTTCTCTGCAGCAAGCCATTGAACAGCGCCTTTTTACCCGCGTGCTGGTATTCGGGCAGGAGCTGGGGGGCTTTGTCAGTGAATTAGCCAGTGGCTCCGATGCCCAGGTAATTGCCAGTGCTCGAATACTTCGTACGAGGTCAATTACCGAACTTGCCGGAAGCCCTGTCGCGAAACGGACGTTATGGTCCGAACTGTGCGCCAATGAGTGGTGTGCAGGGCGAGCCGGAAGAGCGTGACCCACATTGGCCGTGGCTACTGAACAAAGCTCGCTTCCACCGCTGCTCAGGCGACTTGTCGCCAGTGACCTGGATCGCGCCATGGAAATCGAGGAAGCTGCCTATGCCTTTCCGTGGACACGCGGCATTTTTGAAGATTGCCTGAGGGTAGGTTACGCCTGCCAGGGCATTCAGCTTGGCTCATTGCTGGTGGGATATTCGGTGCTGACCCAGGTGGCAGGAGAGTGCCACCTGCTGAATTTGTGCGTTGACCCGCAATGGCAGCGCCGCCATCTCGGCAGCGTCTTGCTGGAACAATCCATACGGACGGCGATTGCAAGCAATTGTGAAAGCATGTTCCTGGAAGTTCGCCCCAGTAACCGGGCTGGTATCAGCCTGTATCGCAAACGCGGATTCCAGGTAGTGGGTGAACGCCCTGACTACTACCGTGCTGCAAATGGCCGGGAAAAAGCCTTCATCATGTTCATTGACCTCGACCAGGACAATGCAAACAGCATGCGGCCCGTTCCCCGGCATGATCCCCTGTAAGCATTGAGCGAAGCGTTGAGCCACGGGCCAATGGAAATCCCGGGCGAAGGTTAACCCGCCTCAATCGCGCAAAGTCTCAAGCTGCCTGTATTGCTCCTGCAGCCTGGCGACATTGGCTGCGTGCGTGGCTTTGCGTTCTTTTTCCTGTTCCACCACCGGGCCCGGTGCATTTTCCACGAAGCGCCGGTCTGCCAGTTTTGATTCCGCCTTTGCGAGCATGGACTGCTCGCTGTCCAGTTGCTTGCGCAATCGAGCGAGTTCTGCCTCAACATCAACCAGCCCCTTGAGTGGCACCAGGACTTTCAGATCGCCTACCAGCGCAACGGCGCACTGGGCAGTATCCCGTGCTTCATCAATCCATTCGAAGGAGTCTATGCGCGCCAACTGGGAGAAAATGTCACCGTAACGATGCAGCAGGTCGCGATCACGCTCGCCGCCGGACTGAAACAGGGCTTGTAAAGGCTTGCCGGGTGCGACATTCAGTTCCGCCCGGATGCGCCGGATACCCTGGATGACATCGCGCAGCCAGTCAATTTCCTGTTCGATGCCTGCTTCGGACGTGACTGAAACGGCTGGCTGGGCCCGGGGGAATTCTTGCAGCATGATGCTGTCGCCGGAAATTCCGAGCAAGCCCCGGATGCGCTGCCAGATTTCTTCGCTGATGAACGGCATGATGGGATGCAGCGTTCTCAGGGTTGTTTCCAGCACGGTTAACAAGGTGTGCCGGGTAGCTGCCTTGGCCTGCTCGTCAGT
>Ga0315278_10004009_pt1 | contig 13254 bp, 7 predicted proteins | sample YL17G06_0_MG_FD_203880 | JGI IMG/M metagenome (GOLD analysis project Ga0315278, IMG submission 203880) | Sediment microbial communities from Yellowstone Lake, YNP, Wyoming, USA - YL17G06_0 | ecosystem: Environmental > Aquatic > Freshwater > Lake > Sediment | place: USA: Wyoming | collected...
GCTGCGGAACAGCGAGGCGGACAAAGTAAGGTGTGGAAAGAAGCACTTCGAGACGCTGGGTGTTCCGTTTGCAGTGGTGGTCACCGCGGATGAGGTGTAAGAATGGGGTGACCACCGACGCCTGTGGCCCCCAGGACCGTTGACGCTCAGGTACGCCTGCGCTCTGAGCGCGATAACCGTGGAACTTCACAACCCCCCACTATCATGGCACATCGGAAGCCAAAAAACGGCGGCGGAGCCAGTCTGTCACCAAATTGCATATATGGTTTGGGTATCAAAGCATTTTGGCAAGCCCCAAAGCAGCGGAAAGAGGGCAGTTAGCGAACCTCCGCCCCAGCCTGTCTAACCGATCTTATGTTCAAAATGAGCGCAGGGTTTCTTACCAGACCCGGAGGTGGTATGTGCATGTGGCCTCCGCCTTTCCTCTGGCACACCATTATCGGGCGCTGCTGGCCTGGGGTTCTTAAGGTCCACCGCATTGAGGTATCCGGGTTCTAAGGGGCAGGTAATTGCCAAAATTTCTGCAAAGATTACCAGGTCCGGCGGATTGGTTAACAAATTCATGGAAATTTGTGCTATCGTTTCCCCTGCGAGACAATTCGGCTAACAAAAGAGGAAACTTGTCGGGGGTAAACTCGGGGAGAGAGGTCCCCAAAACCATTTTTGACTGCATGGCCAAGGCTGGCGCATAATCCCGGATAGTAAGCCTTTGACCCAAGTTCTACAGTAAACGCCGATTTTTGTGGGTAAGTGGTTGAAATTATTAGGGGCACTTGGGGTTTTGGGAAAAATGCGGTGCTGAAAGACAATTGCGCCCATATAACTATTTGATATCGCTATATTTTAAACAACTGACTATAGAACTTGGGTTTGAATACAACTTTGATCATAATAATGCAGTAAATTCGGCAACGCGCCGCTGGCCGTCTGCCGGAGAGACCGCTTCTTACGGGGTTCCAGCCTTTTTGCTCACATAGCGTCCCGGCTCTTCGTCAAAGTTATCCTTGAAATAGATGTTGAAAAAAAAGTAGGTCTGCCCCTGATATTCGCTCATCAGACCGGCGGCCTTGGCCTTGCTCTCGTCCACGTTGAGGCCGCTGACCGGATCCTTGGCTAAGCCCGGCGGCAGCGTCTGTTCACCGCTCAGAGGAGCACCCAGCTTCTTTTGAGTCCCAGCACCCTTGCCCACATAGCTTGCCGGCTTTTTGTCGAAGTTCTGTTTGCATTGAATGGAGTCAAAAAAGTAGGTCGTCTTCCGATATGCGCTCAGCAAGCCGAAATCCCTGGCCGTGGCCTCGATCACGGGACTGCCGCAGACCGGGTCCTGGAGCATCCCCATGGGAACCCCCCGGGTCCTGTTTACTGCCGGGGGGGCTGGCTCCTTTTGGGCCCTAGTACCCTTACCCACATAGCGTTCCGGCTCTTTATCAAAGTTCTGTTTGCAGTGGTCGGAATCAAAAAAGTAGGTCTGCCTTTGATATTGGCTCATCTTGCCGGTTGCCTGGGCCTGACCCTCATTGATGACCTTGCCGCAGACGAGGTCCTTTACCATTCCCGGGGGCACCGCGGGCTCTTTGGTGTCGGCGGGGGAGCCCGTCATTTTTTTGGTTTCGGTGTCCTTCCCGGCATATTTCGCCCCGTCACTAGCAAAGACTAACTTGCAAATGTCGGAATCAAAAAAGTAGGTCTTTCCCTGATATTCACTCATCCTACCGGCGGCCCTGGCCATGCCCTCGTCCACCTCCATGCCGCAGACGGGATCTTTGGACATTGCTACGGACACTGCCTGTCCCTTGCCATCTCCCGGGGCGCCTTGCGCTTCTGGTGGTTTGCCCCCCTGGCCCACATATTTCTCCGGCTCTTTATCGAACTGCCGATTACATTGGTAGGAGTCAAAAAAGTAAGTCTTTCCCTGATATTCACTCACCCAGCCGGCGGCCCTGGCTTTGCTCTCGTCCACCTCCATGCGGCAGACGGGATCTTTGGACATTGCTACGGACACCGCCTGTCCCGTGCCCTCTCCCGGGGCGCCTGCGGCTTTTGGCGGTTCGTCCCCCTGGCTCACATAGCGCGCCGGGTTTTTATCGAAATGCTGTTGGCACCCCGCTGAGCAGAAAGAATAGGTCTGGTTTTTGTAACTGCTTTGGAAGCCGGCAGACTTGGCTTTGCCCTCATCCACATTAAGGCCGCAGACGGGGTCCTTGGTAACCTCGCCGAACATCCCGGCGGCCGCCAGCCTCATGCGGCTTTCGGAGTCGATGAGAAAGTTGCCGGAGATGACGATCCGCTCCCCGGGCGTGAGCCCCTGAACAATCTCTATCCGCTCGCCGAAGCGTTGGCCGGTTTCTACCCTCCTGGGTTCGAAAAAGCCGTTGCCGCGATCCACAAACACGGTCTTCTTGAGTCCAGAATCGAGAACCGCATCCGCCGGAACAGTGATGGCGGGAGGAAGCTTAATGGGAAACTCTACGTCTACGAACATATCGGGCCTGAGGGCGTATCCAGGATTATCCGCCTCCAGGCGTACCTTGAGGGTGCGGGTGGCAGGGTCGACTTGCGGCAACACATCGCTCACCGTGGCCTGGAAAACTTTCTGCTGATCCGGCAGAGACACCTTTGCCTTGTCTTTGGGCCGAACATACTGGGCCTCGTTTCCGAACAGGTCGGCCAGAATCCAGACGCGGCTCAAATCCGCCAACTTGAATAACTCGAAACCTCTTTCAAACTTCAGTCCGGGAGAGACATTCCAGGCCAGGATAAAACTGGTGGCCGGCGCCCGTAAGGTGATTTCGTGGACGGGTTTACGAGTGCGGATGAGTTCCTCAATCTGGGTCTTTCCCATGCCCAGGCTCTCCAGGTTTTTTAAAACCGTCTCCACCGCTTGGGTGTTAGCATTAGTCTGGGTCGGGGATAACGATACCCTATCTCTTTGATCCAAGACATTAAGGGAACTTATAAACCGTGACTGCTCCTGGAAGATTTCAGAATTGTAATAGGTAACCAGGGGTTCGTCCTTCATGACCAGGCTGCCGGTGGAATTGGAGTAGACTTGCCGGATAAAGCCGTTACTGCCCGAATTCAAGCGGTAAATCCGGGTCTCATCCAGAGCGACTCTTCCCAAGGCCCGGAGAGTAAAGCTCCAGGGAGTTTTTGCCACCTCACCCAGCCGCACCCCGATAATCTGCTGTTTTTCGGGGGTGATCTTGACGGACCCGAGAGGCATGGCCGAGCTGGCAGCCTGACCTCCGTCATCAGCGTAGACCGGCTCCATCTTCATACCGCAGGGGGCCAGGCCGGGATCGGGAGACGTGTGGGCCGGATTCATGGGGTCAATGTAGTGGAGAATGCGGCGTCCACTGGAATCCTTGATCTTAGCGACGTCGCCGCGGCCGTACCAGGAGCCCAACAGAAACGCTCCCATGACGATTACCAGGAGCAAAACTGCGTACGTGTATATAGATTTCTTTAAGATGTTGGTTAAAGTGCTCATTGACCCTCCCGCACGGAATTACCGGGGTATCCCTTGGCAACCGAATCATATGCCGGGCTTTTTGGACGTAAAATTAAAGCCACGCATATACTGCATCCGGGTTTCGGGACACAAGTCTTTTTAAGCTGTTCTGGATAGCGAGTCATGGGCGAGCCATTGCGCCCTGGGTTTCGAGGAGCTTTTCCAGCCGTTCTTTTCCACCAGCCATAAGCTCCGTAACTCCCTTCATTGCTTAGGTTTTCGGCAAACCCATTATAGCATTGATTGGCTGCGATGGGGCTGTTTTACTTGTCATCTAAGTAATTTCTACGGGGAAGCAGTGATTTCAGGGGAATCCCGGCGGGTTTTTGGGTTATTGTCTTTTTTTCAGGTGATTCCCATTCGATACCCAGCCAAGTTAAGGGGACGAATCTTATGGGGTCCCATTCAACAAAATACTACTCACGCCGCTGAGGATGGAATCAGCCACCGGGGAGACGTCCATCTGGGAAGGAGCATAGCTATCGAACCGGTTCAGGGCGATGAAGATAGTGCGCCCTGAGTCGGGATAATACAGCCAGCGTGCGAGAACCCCTGGGGTTTCGCCGCCGTGACCGTACATCTTCTCCCCGAACCAGGGGTCCGAGTCAGAAACCTCCAGTCCGAAGCCGAAGGAGGAGGGGTCCTGGGGGGTAGTCATCCGGGTAAGAGACTGGGCGTTTACCAACTGGCCCCCGAAGAGGGCCTTGGTCCAGGTGAGCATATCTTGGGCGGTGCTCACCCCGGACCCCGAGGTCCAGTCCCAGGAGAGGTCCCAATCAGAGGTGTCCACGAGCTTAGCGGTGTCCACGAGAGTGGGGTAATAGTCGGCGTCGATCCAACAGTAGCCGCGGGTATAAGGCTCGGTTTTCTCAAACTGGCCGCCTCTGGTAAGGGTGGTTTTGGACATGGTTAGGGGATCGAAGAAACGGGTCTTAACCATGTTCTCCACGGTGTCCGTGTACCCGGTGGCTGCTTCGGCAATTTTTCCCAGGAGGTAATAACCGGCGTTGCAATAATCAAACGCGGTTCCCGGGAGGAAAGCGGAGTCGTAAATCCAATATATGACTTCATCATATGTGGAATCTGAAGGCCAGGCATAGTAAGGATCCGACAGCAGAAGGTCAGTGAAAAATTGGTCACCCACATAGTCGTGGAGACCGCTGGTATGGTTCAGGAGCATGGCCACGGTGATCTGGGCACTATAGGGCACGGTCCCAGGCACTATAAGGGCCGACAGCCATTTCGCCACGGTGTCGGTCAAGGCGATTTTGTTCTCCTCCACCAGCTTCATAATGAGCGCCGCAGTGAAGACCTTGGTGCCCCCGGCGATGCGGACCTGCATGTCCGGCGTCATAGACACATTGGCGTCGACATCGGCCTTGCCGGCCGCGCCGATCCACACGCCTTCCTTGGTCTGGACGGCCAGGATCGCTCCCGGGACCCCGGTATCACTCACCGACCTTTTCAGGAGGGCCTGGAATTTTGCGGCCAGAAGGGCAGGATTGGTGGTGGTGCCAGTATCGGTAGTGGTATCTATAGTTGGAAATATATTCGGAAGCGTCGTCCCGGTAAACGTCGACGGGAGGAGGCCGCCAAGAAGTCTCCCAGCATTTCCGGGTACGCCTGAGAAAAAACCACCACCTGCCATATCCTCTCCACTTTCCATGGACCCTGTCACACTCTGGGACTCTCCAGTATCCCCCGCCCGGTTAGCGCCTTTCCCTTTTTTGGCAGTTTTGGCCTCTTCGCCCGCCTCATTCTCTTTAGATGTAGGTTCCTCGGCAGCTTTTGGGCCCTTGCTCACTGTTGCACTGATGGAAGATCGACTTGCTTCGGTACTTCGTGGAACCAGAATCTCCCCTTTCTTTCCCAAGGTAACTTGATCCCCTTTGGCATCTTTCGGGGCCGTTCTTATGACAATCACCTGCTCCTTTGGTCTTTGGGGAGAGGAAGTTTGTCCCTTCCTTCCCACTGAAGCTTGATCCCCTTTGGCATCCTTCGGGGCCTTTCGTATGCTGACCGCCTGTTCCTTTGCTCCTTGGGGAGAGGAAGTTTGTCCCTTCCCAGGAACAGGATCATTCCCCGGCAGACTACCGGTGTAAGCAGGCAGGACCAGGCTTAAACATAAAATTATGGGAAGGAATCTTTTTATCATCTGAGACTCAGTAAACCGAAGTGATTATATCTTATTAGTAGGCGCACGTCGCCGCTGTTTTTCTCCCGGCTCATCCTTACTGGGCGGTGCCGGCCGGCTTCGGGTTGACTATTTACTGGGAAATCTCCACGTACATCGCACCACCCCGATAAGCGGCCTTGATGACCAACTTCTTGGAGAACGAGCCTGCGGTCGCCATCACAAAACTCTCTCCCTCCTTGACCACCGTGAGCTTTACTCTATGGCCCGAATGAGGCGAAACTCTCACCATGGTGGGGTCGCTGGAGTACCACGTCGGGCTGAGGTCAAACTCGACCCCGAAAACATCCAGACCAATGGCCCGGGCATAGCCGACATAGTGCTTGCCGTTTTGGATATCGGTAAATTTGGCGGGTGATACCCATACTTCACCCATGTAAAAATTTTCCTTGGTTATGCTCTGGACTTTAAGCTCTACCTGAAGGGCTCTTATTGTCACCCCGGCGTCAGGACTTTTACCCCATGCCGAGCCCAGGGGCAAGGACAGAAGCAACCCTAACACGATAAGCCAACACCACCAGCGCTTTGCTCCCATAACTATGTTCCTCTATGCGAGTATGCGAAATTGTTCGGCATCCTATCGACGTCTGCGTTAAGCTTGGCCTTTGAAACTCTTTTTCAAGCTTAACCCCCTGAACCCTTCCCCTTAGCCAAGGCCCAGCCAGTGACTTAGGGAGAAAACTGATCCACGTTAAGAAAGGGTTGCAGCGGCGGCAGCGGCGGCGTTGCCCCCGGCCGGCCGTCCCGGCCCACCGCGGGGACCGTGAACGTGATTTCCATGCCAGTCGCCGTGGTCCCGTGGGGGACAATCAGCTCGGGGTGATCAAAGGGAGCCAGTTCGTTTCTCACCCGTTCATCGGTCAGCGCCAGCAGAAAGGACACCAGATCATTTTTCGCCGAAGGCACCCCAATAAGCTGGCCGATGGGAGCAATGGCGGGATCCAGATCCGCCAAATTATTTAGGTCAAAGTTGCCGCCCCGGGTATAAAAGTCAACCACCTGGCGCAAGGTGGCCATGCCGCCACTGTGCATATAGGGACCGGTCAGTTCCACATTGCGGAGTTGGGGTACTTTGAAGGCCCCATGATTGCCGATCCGGTCCCGCGGCTGGGTGTTGCCGACCGGCAAAACCGGAATGAAACCAAGATAGGTGAGCGGAAGCGTCCCCGTCGGTGTCGGTGGACTGTTATAGCTTGGCGGTATTTTGCCATCCCTTAACAACATGCTGAGACGGCTGTAATCCAGGGGAAACTCGGCCCCGGTTAACGGGTTGACAAAAGGTGTGGTCCCAAACCGGCCCAGGTCGTTTTGAGTCGGGACTACGCCGATATTATTCCACCCCACATCATAAAAGGCCACCAGGCGGTCGGCGGTGTTCATTATTTCAATGGCATTAGCGGGCGGTTGAAAAATGGGCGGAAATGCGGCCAGGGCGGCGCCATTAACTGTTGGTGTGGCGGCCTGAGTACTAAGCGAGAGAGTGTGGCACCCGTTGCAACCCACCGCTTGGAAGGTCGCATGGCCACGCGTCTGCGGTCCGGTCAAATTGGCGGCGCCTGCCAGGAAGAGGTCGAAGGGGGATTCGCCGGAGATCAGGGTCGCCTCATAAAGCTGCACCGCCAGACCGAAAAAGAGGGAGAAGTTGGCCTCCATCTGGGTGAACTGATTGGTGCTGAGCGGGCCGGGAGGCCGGGGGGAAATGGTGGCGGTGCCGTCCAGCGCATAGGTGACCATCTGGGTGGTATTATTCCAGTACTGGGGTTGAAAAGCCGCCTGGATCATACTGGCATAAGAAACGGCGGGAAGGAGCCCTTTAGGGGGAACCAAATTGGCCAGGGCCCCCAGCACACTGTCCAGGGGACTCACCGTCTGTTTGGCCAGCGGCAACAGGCTGAGCATCTTCTTGCCGATCTTGGGCCAGGTTCGTCCCCGGAAAGACATTTCGAAGTCGCTGGTGGGCGGTCCCACCGCCTGGGAGGCCAGGGAGGCGTTTTCCAGCCGGACCGTGGCCGGAGTGAGTCCCGGGCCGCTATTCACGAAGACCCTGGCTTTGTCATCCGCCGGGCCAAAGGGATTGACGCCGTTAAAGATGTTGTTGGCCCGCCCATCCCAGAAATTGGCAAAATTGAAGGCGGCGTTGATGACCGTGGGGGTGTTGCGGGGCTCCACCCGCCGGACGTTGACTCTATTACCCCTGAGATTAAGGTTCCAGATGGGGTCGATCAAGGGAGTGCCGATATCCACCGCGCTCCCTATCTTGATGTCTACAAACTGGGTCAATCTTATCCCCTGGGAAGACGCGACATCGTGATTAAACGGCCGCGCCAGGGGGGCATCGGTATCGGGATCGACGGGCTTATAAAAGGGAAAGATAGCCTGGGTCAAGGTGGAGTTCGGTCCGTCAGGGGGGCTAAAAGTAACGGAGCCCCCTAAGGTGTCAGGATTCATCTGGTTGCGGAACCGACTGTCGGCCCCGGCATGGAAGTGACAGGTGGCGCAGGCCTGGATGCCATCGCTGCCCACCTGCATGTCCCAGAAGAGGGCCTTGCCCAACCGGATGGCGGCTGCTTGGTTCAACACAAAGTCGGACAGAAAAACAGGTTGCGGAACCGTAAACGCACTCAGCGGTTGGGCCCAGCCGGTTCCCGCGAGTAGCGCCAGGCTCATGACGATAGCCAGTAACCCTAAGACTTGCCTGATCATCAACTTTTTCTTGACCCTCTTTTTCTGCATGGGAGGTTCCTCTTTCACCCTTTTCGGAAAAAATCTCTCATCGGCTTAATCATCCAACAGCAACAGCGGCAAATACGGCAGACCGGAGCGCCTCTCGGCGTGAATATTATCGACGGCCAACCGGCCTATAATGGTGGGGGGCGGATAAGTGGCCGTAAGGTTATGGATGACTCGCAGTTCGCCGGCGTTGCTTAAAGCCGTTGCCACAGCCGTTGCCACGTTTCCCCGGGCGGCGGCAAGCCGGCTGGGAGTGATGTTGAAGGTCGCGGCAACCCACCCGCCGCCGGCCGGCAGAACCACCGAGTCCTTTGACACCGCAATATTGAGCGGTATATTACTGCCCGCCGCCGCCACATCGCCGATCATGACCCGCACCACCAAGTCGCTGGGACCGGTATTTTTCAGCGACATGGTAATGAAATTCACCCCCGCGGCCAGGTAATTGCCTGACCATTGGGCGTTACGATTAACGACGGATAGCCTGCTCCCCGGATTTGATGTTCCTCCGAGGCCGGTGATTTGCATAAAGGCGTCACCGGCGCCACCGGGGCCACCACCGGGAATAATTTCCGGGGGAAACGGCGGCTCAATGCCGCCTAAGCCCGCATCCCAGTTCTGCAGCGTGCCGTATTGGAACGTATCGATCCAGCCGACCGTCACCGCGGCCGAGGCCTTAACGTTGTCCACGCCAAGTTGACCCGCAGCCGTCGGCGGGGGGAAGGTCGGGTTCGGGTTGTGCATGATGCGCAACTCGCCGGCATTGGTTAAAGCCGTCTGCACCTTCCCCCGGGCCGCGGCCATCCGGCTGGGACTGAGGTGGAAGGTGGCTGAAACCCAGCCGCCGCCTACCGGCAGCACCACCGAGTCATTGGTCACCGCAATATTGAGCGGCGGCAGACTGCCCACCGCCACATCGCCGATCGCCAGCCGCACCACCAGGGGGTTGGCGCCCGTGTTCTTAAGGGACAGGGTAATGACGTTCACGCCCGCGGCCAGGTAATTCCCCGCCCACTGCAAGTTCCGGTTCACGACAGATATTTTGCTCCCCGGATTTGGCAGTCCCCCGATCCCGGTGATTTGCATATAGTGGTCGCCGAGGCCGCCGGGGCCGCCATCGGTAATAACTACCGGGGGAAAAGGAGGCACAATGCCGCCCAGCCCGGCATCCCAGTTCTGCAGCGGATCGAGTGGCGGGACTTGAACTGGAACTTGAAACGTATCGATCTGGCCGAGAACCACCGCGGACCCCACAGCCGGTTGCAGAAGGACGCCCGCCAGCAGCAGGGTTCCCAGAAGCCACCTCAATACCTTCATCCGATAATCCCCCTTAAACCCTATAGTTAGGCGTCATCCCAACACCACCCGGTGTAAATCCCCCGGGGCCGCGGCGGCGGGACTGTCGCCGCAGCCCGGAAGGCCTCTTTTAAAGAATATTAATGGGTATCCGGGCGGTTTTCACAATCTGCTCCCGGCCAGGAACATTCTCCCCCCGGGTGTTAAAGAACTCCACCGTGGCGAAGCTGTTGACCGGGGTAGTCGTCCTGATCAGGGCGTCAATGCGCCGGGCGACGCTGTAACGAATGGGAGTGTTGGCCGGCACCTTATAGGCATAATTGTACCGCGTCAAAGGCGGCACCCCCAGGGCCCGGCCGTCCCAGGCGATGATCACCACGTCCACCGGGAAGGTGACCTGCATGGAGTTGTAGGAGGCGCAGAGGACGCGCACCAGGATGGTATTGTTCGTCGTGGCGTTGATGGAGACCTGCATCCCGGTAACCCCGCTGTTGAGAGCCGCGGGAACGACCACCCCGCCCGGGATGGTCCCCGTGACTCCCGGGGCGTTGGACACCGAGACGCCGGTGATAAACCAGTTATCCGGGTTGAAGTCGTGGAAATGCCCGTGCCAGAACTGGTCGTCCACCCCGGGCCGGGTGAGGATGGCGGGATACCAGGCCTTGGCCTCCTGCCCGATTATGTTGTGCCAGTAGGAGTCCATGTCATCACAGACCCAGAGGGCCTCATAATCATAGGGGACGGTATAGGCATGGGGGTCCCCGCTGGCCAGGTCGCCGGCCACGAACCCCGGGAACTGGGGGAACGCCGCCAGGCTGGCCGCGGTTCGCCGGGGGTAGCCGCCGGCGTTGCCCCCTAAATAGGCGTCGGGCGGCTCGATGATGAGGAAGCCGAAGAGCCCCATCTCAAAGTGCTGCACCGTGTTGCGGTGGCAGTGGTAGAAATAGCTGCCGATGAAGTTGGGCTGCCACTGGTAGATGTATTGGCCGATTTCCTGGGAGGCGTGACCCACCCCGTCGTTCATGGGGGTGGGCTCGATGCCGTGCCAGTGGATGGTGTGGGGCGGCGGCCCCTTGCCCACGGTCTCAGCATGGAAGACCACCCCCCGGGGCACCCGGATGGTCGGGGCCGGATAAGTGCCGCCTTTGGCTAAGGGAATGTCTTTGTCCCCGAGGCACATGCAAGTGAGCGGCGTCCCATCCCAACCAGTAATGGTGACGCCGTCAATCAACTCCCGCTGTACCGTGTTGAGTCGGCTCACCTTGGCTAAGCCAATGGACTGCATAAATGCCGGCACGGGATTGGTGGGGGCACACAACTCCGGCGTGGCCGGGCTGGTCGTGGGCGGGTCCCACATCTTGGCCCACATGCCTTCCATGCCGGCGATGGACCGGCGAGGTATGATAATACCGGACTTCGGTAGCGCCATCTTATCTCTCCTTATCTCCTGCTCATCAAGTAATCCAGAGAAGTAGGCTTATGGTCCTGACCCTGGTCTCAGCTCAGGGGGGGTTGTTGCCTCCCCCCGGTTTGTCTACCGGGGCGCCGTTCCCTAAGGTCAGCATCAGGTCCCAATCGGCATCCCGGGGGAAATTCTTGTAGAGGGGCGTGTTCCGGTCGCCGATGACATTCATCCCCGAAATCAGGCCGCAGTTGTAGTTGCCGCCCTGGGCCGTCTGGGACGGCTCCGAATGGTCGTGCATGGGGTAGACCAGAGGCGACTGCCGCTGGCCGATATCCACGGTTACCAACGGGTTGAGGAAACTTATCTTCTTGGTGCCGAGCGCGGGCTGATACACGTTAAACTCTTCAATGGGCGGCCAGGTAGGGTGGCCGTTGATGGTGGTCAGGGGGGGGGAGATATCCGCCCGGCCGATGCCCAGGACATTGGGGACATCCGGGGGCCGCTGGTAGGGAATCACCATGTCGTAAATGTCCATGGGTTTCGAGGTGAAGGTGTCCACCCAGATAGGATTGGACTGGATCCGGCCGTTGACGCACACGATAAAATGGTGATTGCAGTGCATGTGCATGGAATGGGTCCACAACCCGGCATTCATGATGCGGACGATGCACGGCTCGCCCACCCGGTTCATGGGGGTGATGGCCGGATGATTGTGGCAGAAATGCCCGGACTGCCCGGAGATGGTGAAGAAATGCGGCTTCTTGTTGAAGATGGGATTGAGGGCAATCGGCGGGACAGTCAGCTGCATGAGCGGAGAGTTGTTGGTGGCTATGAAGGGAGCGTTGATAAAGCCATCCATGAACGCGGTCGCGGAGTAATCCAGGCCGGGCGTAAAGTTTCCCACCTCCTCAAAGAGCACGGGGCTGGCCTGGTGGTTGAGCCAGACGTACTGCCGGAAGGGCGGGGTTGGCGGGTTGGCGGCGGGATCTCCCTGTTCCCAAGCCAGTCCGGGCCACCAGGGGGCCCGGCCGAAGTCGTCGAACAGTTTCTGGACATTGGGCGTGGGCCGGTCGTAAGGGGTCAACCTATGGACCCCCTGGGCCCGGGTGCCTTGCAGGTTGGGGGGCATGACGATGAAGGCGCCGTGCAGACCCATGACCCGGTTCACCGGGGGATTCAGGTTGTCGTGATATAAATAGCTGCCCGCTCTGCTGGGCCGAAACGTTCCGGTCACGGTGGCCCCCGGTGCAATGGGACCGCTGTCATATACCCCCGGGATAAAAAAGGCGTGGTTTTCATCCAGGGCATTGGTGATACTGATGTTGATGGTATCGCCCACGGTGGTATAGATTTGCGGCCCGGGACAATCGGGCGCGAAGCTGGGGGAGTTCGATTGGTAGATCCAGAAGTAACAGGTGGCGATGTTGTTCCCCGGTTCATGCGTCACCATCTCTTTGACGGCATCGGTGATGGTGAAATTCAGGTTCTGGGTCTGGGCTGCGGCGTAGGCCGGATTGTCCATAAGCCATGGCATCTTGCTTCCCACCACCAGGGTCGCCAGGCCGCCCACTCCATATTTGACAAAATCACGCCGTTTCATTAAACATCCTCCTTGCTCCTTACAAATGCCTCTCTACAAGAACCTGCCGACCTCTGCCGCACTTCCCATCCTCAGGAGAATCTTCATCCGCCTTGAAAAATACCATCCACAGCGGTTTATGCCTCAGACTCAGGCGAATCGGGGCCGGCAAACTTCGTTGCCGACAGTCGTTGCGAACCGATATAATCTACCCTATATACACTTTGAGGTTGAAATCAATTTTGCTGACGATTATACTATTATGCAATAAAATTCGGAAATAGAAAAAGGAAACCCGTTTAGCTGCCTCGGGTTGGGGCCAAAAACCTCCTTGGCATTAGCTGTTGCTGGTTTCCACCCCGAGCTTTTGGGCCACTCGGCAGTTGGCCTAAATGGCTTAAATAATATTTTAGGGGGGAAGCACTCATTTCTAAATAGGTAAAAAGACCTATTTCTAAATAGGTAAAAAGGCCTATTTGCCTACCCAAAGTGATTGACTACCATATATCAAAATCGGTTGTTAGCTTTTGGCGCCAGAT
>Ga0315278_10004011_pt1 | contig 13251 bp, 10 predicted proteins | sample YL17G06_0_MG_FD_203880 | JGI IMG/M metagenome (GOLD analysis project Ga0315278, IMG submission 203880) | Sediment microbial communities from Yellowstone Lake, YNP, Wyoming, USA - YL17G06_0 | ecosystem: Environmental > Aquatic > Freshwater > Lake > Sediment | place: USA: Wyoming | collected...
TTTGAAGCGAGCACTGGGTTTCGGAAATAAGCAGCAGGACAGTGATTGAGCGCAGCCACTCCAGCCACGGCACGGGCAGATCATGGGTCTTTTCGTGATCGTGAAGGCCGCGTCTATCTTCTTGGTGACCGGGTATTTCGGGGGCTGAGTAAAAAAGCGCTGGATCATTTCAGATCACTGCGCGAAACCATTTTCTATCGGACTTTTTCCGCGGCTGGGAGCATCATCGCCACGCGTGAACTTGCGCCACAGGATTGGCCGCAGTCTGTGCCTGCCTGGGCGGGATTTGTTGAACACCAGCGGGTGCCTTTCATCTCCTACCCATATGAATGGACCTTCACCATGTTGCGTGATGCGGCGATCCTGCAGCTGCAATTGCTCGAAGCTGCACTGGGTGAAGGCTGGAGCATGAAAGATGCAAGTCCGTACAACGTTCAGTTTGTGCGTGGTAAGCCGGTGTTTATTGACGTGCCCTCGTTCGAGCCATGGCGCGATGGTGAGCCATGGAGTGGCTACCGCCAATTTTGCGAAATGAACCTGTTTCCACTGATGTTGCAGGCATATAAGGGTCTGCACTTTCAGCCGTTTATGCGTTCAAGTATTGGTGGCATCGACCTGCAAGTGGCAGCCCGTTTGTTTGGCATGCGTGATCGATTGCGCCCTGGTGTTGCCAGTCACGTCTGGTTGCAGGCCTGGCTGGACCAGAAATACGGTGATTCCAGGCGGAATTTGCGGTCGGAATTGGGTGCTGCAGGGTTTCGTCGCGAGTTGGTGCTGGCCAATGTGCGTAGATTACTGAAACTGCTGCGTCACCTGCAGTGGACTGATGCCAGATCGGAGTGGGGCGACTACGAAGAATTCCATAACTACAGTGGTGCTGACCAATCGGCCAAGCTGGCATTCGTGGCAGCCGCGGCCCGCAATAGCGGCGCCCAGATTGCCTGGGACATGGGATGCAACACGGGCCGCTTTTCAATTGCTGTTGCAGCGCATTGCCCTTTGGTGTTGGCTATAGACGCAGACCACCTTGCGGTGGACCGCCTGTTCCGAAACGCCAACGCCTTGCAAAAAGGGCATATTCTTCCTTTGGTTCAAAACCTGGCAGACCCCTCGCCTAATTGGGGCTGGAACTTGCGGGAGCGCAGCAATCTTGCCGCCCGTGGCCGGCCCGGCTTGGTTTTGTGCCTGGCCCTGGTTCACCATCTGGTCATTGGCGCCAACGTGCCGTTGGATTCGGTGATTGACTGGCTGTCCGACCTGGGTGGAGAACTGGTCATTGAGTTTGTGCACCGGGACGACGAAAAAGTGCAGCAATTGCTGCGCAACCGGATTGATGAATATCACGACTACTGCCTGGAGAATTTCGAATTCAGTCTGTCACGGAAGTATGAGGTAATTGAGAAGCTGAGTCTGAGTTCCGGGCTCCGAACGCTTTATTACTGCCGCTCGAAGCATACGACTGGATGAGTCGTTCAATCATCAGCTTGAAACGATGGTTCTGGACGGTACTCGCAACACTTTCCTTCATTCACCTTTTTCTGTTTGTTCGGGTTCCGCTTAGCATTTATCAAGCCAGCGAGGTGGAACACAGCAGTAGCATGTCTGAAGTGGCGCTAATACTGATCATCCTGGGTGTAAGTTCCTTGCTGCTAATGGTTCCCCTGGTATTCATTTGCTTCATTCGTATGCGCGAAGGTGCAGGCGCGCTCCTGATCGCGCTCGCCCTGACCTACTGGCTTGTGGACAGTTTTTTCAGACGTGCCTACCCGCAGCTTGACGGTGGTCTGATCTACCTACAACCTGACTTTCTACATCTTGTTCTGGAACTGGTGATCCTGGTCGTAATTTTCTGGGGGTTGATGGCGGCCCGCCAACATCTGGAAACACCGGCACTACTGTTTCTGTCCGGACTGTTTCTATTCAATTCGTTCTGGATCGCGCGTACGGTCACCTCGCTAGAACCGCAAGCTGAAGAATGGGAGCACACGGCCACGGCGAAAGACCTTTTCACCCTGTCATCCCGGCAGAACCTGCTGATCGTGTTGATGGATACCTTTCAGTCTGATTACTTTGAGGAGGTCCTCGCACACGATCCGTTGTTGGCCGAATCACTTGATGGTTTTATCTACTTTCCTGACACGCTGAGTGCAGCGCCTTCCACCTTCGTGTCCTTGCCCGCGATTCACTCCGGAGTGATGTATGACCCGGCACAAACCATGTCGGCCTATTTTGAGTCCGCGATCAGATCGTCTTCATTCTTGAGCGCCCTGGCAACACAGGGCTATCAGCCAGTTCTGCTCAACCCTATCCGCCGCCTTTGCCCCAGAGACACAGCATGCGTCACAAGCGATGCACTGCTACAAACCCAGTTTCAGAGCAACTTGGGGGAAGTGCTTTTTCTGCTCGACATCAGCCTCATGCGTTCTGCTCCGGAATTTCTGAAGAATTTTGTCCTGAACGAGGGACGTTTTCGATTGGGGCCTTTGTTTGCCGCTGGTCAGCTCAGCGGTGATGCCCGCATGGCCTGGAACGATTCGCGGCTCCTTGATCTGTTTACTCAACAGGCCAGCGTGAGCAACGCTGTTCCACGCGTGCACTTTCTGCACCTGATGAACACTCACCCCCCCTACGGGCTGAATGCGCATTGTGAGGCAATAGGGGAACCCGTTGAGTTCAATCGCAAGAGTGCATTGGCACAAGCCACTTGCGGGTTGCGACAGTTTTCCGCCTTGATGGACAAATTAAAGAAGATCGATGCGTACGACAATTCACTAATTATCCTGCTCGGAGATCACGGCTCGGCTGCATCGACTTCTGCGGCCGACATGGCCAGTCTGCGGCTGACAGCGTCCGGTATGTTGCCTGCTGGTGCAGCCCGGTTGGTCGGCAGTGCCAATCCCTTGCTCATGATCAAAGCCACTGGCGCCAACCAAAAATTTCGCAGCGACCCCAGGCCTGCTCAGCTGACCGATATCCCGGCAACGATTTGTAATTCCCTGCAGGCATGTGAATGGGCCACGGGCGAAAACCTCTTGGCTGGCCAGACGCCACACGCACGAGTCAGGCGATTTATGTCCTATACCTGGGAGCACCGCTTTTGGGAGTTGGGGTATATTCCTGACCTGACGTTTTATGCGGTGCAGGGACCACTAAGCGATTGGTCTTCCTGGAAGCCTGAGGGCCAGAGCCACCGCAGAGCGGTGTCAGGCGGGCTCAGTTTTTCCGAACTGGATGACCCTGCTGCATTTGGTGATGGTTGGGGGGTTGTTGAGCACGAAGAGTCGGGTGTCAGCAAGCGCTGGGCCACTGAGAAACGTGCCCAACTGTTCCTGCACCTTGATCCGGCGGTTGAGCCGGGCACGTTCTACCAACTCAATTTTCAGGTTTACACGCCCGGGTTCATCCGTGGCCAAGCAGTGAGCCTGGAGTTTAATGGACAATTTATAGCTCGCCAGGAAGCCCGTGAAGGACTGCAGCTGATCGCCTACCTGGTGCCTGGCGATGCCCTTCATGCAGGCGCGAATACCGTCACGCTGATTTTTGACACCATTCTTCCACCAGGGCTGGGGGGTGAAGTCCGCTCGCTGGCCATGAACTTTTTCTCCCTGACCATTGAGCTCGTGGAGCTGCAAAAAGAATAAGCACCGTGGCATCGATGCTGCGACGCGGTCATTCTTTTCGCAATTTCGTTCAGGGTGTTAAAAGAGCGCATTTAACCACACGCCAAAGTTGCGCCCGGGCGCATCAATGCCTGAGCCGTGCTCGCGGTAGTTGGTATCCCCCAGGTTTTCCAGGCGCAAGCCCAACTCCACGCCGGGTGTTGCCTGCCAACTGAACAAAAAATTGAACGTGGCATAAGCGGGCGTGCCACCGGGCGCAATGCGCGGGTCCGCGGCATCGCGCGGACTGAGCCGGTCTTGTGCTGCAGCAAAGTCGATCCAGGGTTGCAGGCGCAGGTTCAGTCCCGGTTCGTAGATAAATCCCAGCCGCCCGTTCAGCGGGGGAACACGATCAGCAGGTACCGTCCCTGCCACAACGTCCTTTTCTTCGCCGTGCGTATAGTTCAGCACCGCATACGCATCGACGCCGTTGGCAAAATGCCAATTTAGACCGGATTCAAAGCCATACAAGGTGGCCTTGTTGAGGTTCTGGCTCTGCACGATGAGGCGGCCTTCGGGTGTGGTTTCGCCGGTGAACACCGAAGTGATCTTGTCCCGATAGTCCGAGTAGAACAGGAAAAATTCTGCTTCCCAACTGCTGCCCACTGATTTCAAACCGAGATCGTAACTGAGTACCGATTCGGGTTGCAGGTCCGGGTTCGGCTGGTTGTAGCGGTTTCCCGGACGCGGGCCCAGGCTGCCGAGGTCGAAGATATTCGGCGGGCGAAATCCACGCCCTATGTTGCTCACCAATCGCAGTCCGGGCTGCAGTTCCCAGGCGGCATGGACATCTCCCGTCAGGTCATTGGGTTCCAGTCGCACTGCAGGTGAAGCGCCTTGTGCCGGCATGGAGATATCGAACATGCTGTACCGCAGGCCGGCTTCAAAGGCCAACTGGCCCCATTGCCAGCGGTTGGCGGCATATAGCGCAAGACTGTCCATGCTGGAGTCATCTGGATAACGGCCCCGGGACTGCGCGCTTTCACCGGTATCGGTGTTCGTGCGCAGCCTGCTGCTGTCTATCGTGTCGGTGTAATACTCGATGCCCCACACCAGTTCATTCTCGCTCACGGGCTTCGCGCCACCACCCACCGATCCCCAGGGCGTATTGAACTGCGCGGTCACTCCGTCCAGCGTGCTCTGATTGGACTCGTCCACCTGCTCAGTCGAGCCAAATTCCTGGCTGAGGCGGTCATCCACCATGACTTGCCGCGCCACGTGAATTTCCATGCGTTCAAACCATGGTGAGGTACTGTGTTGTCGATAGCGCGCATGCAAAAAGGAGCGGCGATTGGGCTTGAATTCATAGATCAATGAGCTTGGGTCTTCTTCGCCGTAGCCTGGCACCAGTTCATCAATGCGCGGCGTCGAGGGTTGTTCCAGGATTTGCGCAGACAACATGAGTTCGGCCGAATCGGACACCTCCTGGCTCCACTTCACATCGCCAGCACGCACTTTGAAAGCAGTGGGGGCAACCACCGTGCCGCCGCCCGTGGTGCGATCGCCATAATCTTCCCAGGTCACACCTCCTGAAAGTGCGCTGCCTGCCTTACCCACAGCGCCATTGGCGTGTCCGATGAGGGAAGAGTCCACGCTGTCCCAGGTGGCATAAAACCGGCCTTCCCCTTGCCAGGCGGGCCCGGAGAATTCGGGCTCCCGGGTAAGGATCTGCACGACCCCGCCCATGGCGTCCGCGCCATGCAGGGAGGGGGCCGCACCGCGAATGACCTCTATGTGATCGACTGCATAACTGTCGACCAGGGCTACATACTGGTTAGGCGCATTGCGGAAGAACGCGTTATTCAGCCGCATACCATCTACAAGGTGCAGGATTTCGGACCCTTTGAGGCCGCGGATGATGGGAATGCCCTGGCCGGGCGTGGTCTCCTGGAAGAAGGTGCCGGGCTGGCCGCGCAGCAATTCCGCCAACACACGCGGTGCTTCGCGGGTGATGCGTGTAGCTTGCACTACCGTCACAGCCTCGGCGACATCAAGTGCCTGGACTTTACGTCGGGTAGCGGTCACGACGAAACTTTCCAGTTCAAGGACTTCATCCTGCTCCGTGGCAGCCGATTGCTGTGCCGCCGCGAAAGTGGAAAACAGCATCGGCGTTAGCAGAAAGACAGCCAGCAGCAGGACCGGTTTGAGACTCAAGCCGCAAATACCGTTTTTCCACCAACGATAGTGCGCAGCACGGGAATGTGTTTGATTTCATCTGGCTCTGTGTCGTGCGGATCGGCGCCGAGGATAACGAGGTCCGCCAGCTTGCCGGGTGTCAGGCTGCCCTTGGTGTTTTCCTCCATGGAGGCGTAGGCGCCATTCATCGTGCATACCTGCAACGCCTGGTCGACGGTAATGCGCTGACTCGGCCCCCAGACACGGCCCTTGAAGTCTTTGCGCGTGACCATGCTCTGGATTGCCATCAGTGGTTCAAAGGGGCCGGGTGTGTAGTCCGATGCCGGCGCAACCGGTATGCCGTAATCCAGGAATGATTTGTGGGCAAACATCCATTCCATCTTCGCGGGGCCGTAATTGGCCCACTTCTCGCCGTGGTAATGCGCATAGGTGTAAAACGGCGCAGGAATAACGCCGGCAGCCTTGATGCGGCGCAGCAGGTCCGGGTTGACCAGTGAACAATGCTCAATGCGCAGGCGCGGGTTTTCTCCCTGCCAGCCTTTCAGCCCGGCTTCATAGGCATTCAGCACCATGGCTATGGTGACGTCACCGTTGGCGTGAATACCTATGCGCCAGCCATTCGCCAGGGCATCCGCCACGGCCACGTCGATTTCCTGCTGGCTCATGGTAAGGATGCCGTAATCATCAGGGCGACCTTCATAGGGCGTGCTCATGCGCATGGTTCGTTCCGAGGCAGAACCATCGGCGGCGTATTTAACGGCGCCAAAACGGATCCAGTCGTCACCAAAACCGCTGCGCATGCCGGCCCCTTTGAGATGCGCAAAGAAGTCGGATGGGCCATAAGGCATGATGGCGACCCGCGTCAGGAGCTCGCCTGCGGTGCGTGCATCCTGGTAGGCCACGAAGTTATCCAGAGAGCATGCGGCGTCGGTGGTAGAGGTCAGCCCGGCCGCCGCCATGGCGCGTGACATGTAGGCAACACCTTGCTGGCGCACGGTGCGGCTGATTTCCGGCCATTTTCCGGCCTTCTGCACCACTTCAGTCATGGCTTTTTCGGCAACAAAGCCGGTGAGCTCACCATCGGCACGGCCGAACTGCCCGCCTTCTGGGTCGGGCCGCTGCAGGGTGATTCCCGCCACTTCCAATCCCCGGGTGTTCACCACGGCAGTGTGGCCGCCGCGGTGAAAAATAATGGCCGGTTGCAGCGGCACGGCATCATCCAGGTCATGCCGGTTCACCGGCCGCTCTTCGCTTAGCTTGGTATCATCGTACTTATTGCCTATGACCCATTCGTTCGGGGGTGTTTTTGCTGCTTCCCGACGCATGGCCTGCTGGATGGCAGCAACGCTGGGGAGGTTTACATCAGCCCCGGTAACTTCGTTAGCGCCGTCGGGGTGGCTGTGGGCATCAATAAACCCCGGGGTAACCGTAGCCCCGGTTGCATCGATGACCTCGGTTCCGGGATGCTGCAGGGAGCTGAGTTCCTCGTTCGACCCGACGGCCAGGATACGGGTACCCATCAGCGCTACGGCTTGTGCTCCTGGCCTGTTGCCGTCCATGGTGTACACCCGGGCATTACGGATTAAGACATCCGCTCGAACGGGGCCGCCGGAGGAATCCTGTGCCTGCAGCGCGGCCGGCAAAAGTGCGCCTGCGCTACCGAGCAGGCCGGCATCAGAAATAAATCGGCGTCGTTTCATGGATTGCGCTCCTCGGTCAATCAGCTAAAAGTCAGTACGGGTTCGCCTAAGACGCTAACTATGGGTTCAACTCCCAGGCCATCACCGCCGGAGCTTGCCATCCAGCCTTCGTGGCGTTGCGGCGCACCATCGGCGATACGCCGGGTCACGTAGGAATTGAAATCGGTGGCGGTAAAGCGGTTGCGCTGCGGTGTGCTGTGCGCGAGATGAGCAATGGCGGCAGTCACGATGTCGCCGCCCCAGGTATCTTCAATGGTCAGGGCGATGCCTTGTGAGCACAGGAAGTCCCGCGCAAGCCTGGCTTTGCTGAGGCCGCCCATCTTGCTGATCTTGATATTGGCCACATCCATTGCCCGGTCGGCACAGGCCTGTTGCACGGCCTGCATGGAATCGATGGATTCATCCAGGATGAAGGGCAGATCCGTGTGCCGCCGGATTTCCAGGCATTCCGCATACGTGTCACAGGGTTGCTCAATGTAGACATCGATGTCGCGCACCGCGCGCACCACCCGCAGGGCCTGGTGCGGCAGCCAGCCGGTATTGGCATCGGCGATGAGCACGTCGCCCGATTGCAACACGTCCGCGCAGGCACGAATCCGCTCAATGTCCACATCGGGATCGCCGCCCACCTTGAGCTGGAAACAGCGGTAACCGTCGGTGCGGTACTGTGCCACGTTCTTTGCCATGCCATCAGGTGTTTGCTGGGAAATCGCCCGGTACAACCTCACGCGTTCGCCATCCGCACCGCCCAGCAAGGTGGATACCGGTTGCCTGCAGGCTTTGCCCAACAGGTCCCAGCAGGCCATGTCGATGGCCGACTTGACGTAGGGATGTCCCTTGAGCCAGTGATCCATCTTGCGCACCAGTACTTCTATGCTGCAAGGATCTTCACCGATCAGTTGCTGGCCGATTTCCGCAATGCCGGCGCGCACGCCGTTGGCATAAGAGGGCAGGTAGTGCGGTCCCAGCGGACAGGTCTCACCCCATCCTTCCAGGCCGCTGTCGGCCTGAATGCACACCACGGTGCTATCGAACACATCCACCGACTTTCCGCCCGACCAGGCGTAGCGGCCCTCGTGCAACGGCAAGTCCACCTGGTAGACGGTGAGGTTCTTGATTTTCATAGCGGCATCTTATTTGGTTTCCGGGCTGCACTTGCTGCGTGCAGACCACTATACTGAAGCTTGTTGCTGACCGGAATAGACGAGCATAGACCAGGGCCATGACGGCACGTACCGAAAGTAATGTCCACGCGATTGACGGGCGCGCACCGGAGCGTAATCCCGGCCTGCCGTTTGAGCCAGAAGTGTTGGGCAGCCTGCGCATCAATCGCAGCGCGGTGGAGCGCAGAGCCGCCGGTTTTGGTAAACGGCGCTCCATAAAGAAGGACTACCAGGCTGCCTGGCTGCTCAAGGCCATCAGTTGCATGGACCTGACCACGCTGGCCGGTGATGATACCCCGGGCAAGGTTCGCCGCTTGTGCCAGAAGGCCATGCGGCCGGTGCGGCAGGACATTCTCGCCGGCCTGGGCGTGGCGGACCTGGGCATCACCGTTGGCGCCGTGTGCGTTTACCACAACCTGATAGCGACCGCAGTCGAGGAGTTGCAGGGCAGCGGCATTCCGGTGGCCGCGGTATCGACCGGATTTCCCGCCGGCCAGATACCGCTAGCCTTGAAACTCGCGCAGATACGCGAATCGGTTAAAGCCGGGGCTGCGGAAATCGACATTGTTATCAGCCGTGCCAGGGTGCTCACCGGGGACTGGATCGGGCTGTACCTGGAAGTGCAGGCCTACCGGGAAGCCTGCGGCGAGGCACATGTAAAAACCATCCTCGCGGCCGGTGAACTGGGCACGCTCAGCAATGTGGCCAGGGCCAGTTGGGTCTGTATGATGGCCGGGGCTGATTTCATCAAGACCAGTACCGGCAAGGAGTCGGTCAATGCCACGCTGCCCTTCAGCCTGGTGATGGTGCGGGCGATCCGGGCTTACCACGAACTCACGGGTTATCGCGTGGGCTACAAACCGGCGGGCGGGATCAACCAGGCTAAAGATGCCCTTGAGTACCTGATTCTTATCAAGGAAGAATTGGGTAATCAATGGCTTACGCCACATTTGTTTCGTTTTGGTGCAAGTAGTTTACTGGGTGACATTGAGCGTCAACTGGAGCACCACCTCACCGGTAGTTATTCGGCCCAGTTCAGGCATCCGGCGAGTTAGCCGGAAGGGAACCAAGCATGTCCGTACGTGAAATCTTCACCAGCATGGAGTACGGCCCGGCGCCGGAAAGCGCGGCGGAGGCTCAATCCTGGCTGCACCGGCACGATGCCACTTTGCAGCACCTGATTGCCGGTGAATGGACGCCGCCTGATTCCGGAGAGTATTTTGACACACGCAATCCGGCCACCGGTGAAGTCCTGGCGCGAGTGGCAGATGGCAATGCCGTGGATGTAGACCGTGCAGTCAATGCTGCAGCAAATGCGCTGGATGGGTGGGTGGCCCTGGGTGGCCATGGCCGCGCGCGTTACCTGTACGCCCTGGCCCGGCATATCCAGAAAAACAGCCGGTTGTTCGCCGTGCTGGAGAGCCTGGATAACGGCAAGCCCATTCGTGAGTCCCGCGATATCGACATACCGCTGGTGGCGCGGCATTTTTATTACCACGCGGGCTGGGCGCAGTTGATGGTGGCGGAGTTTCCCGGTTACCGCCAGATCGGCGTGGTAGGGCAAATCATTCCGTGGAATTTCCCGCTGCTCATGCTGGCATGGAAAGTCGCTCCTGCTTTGGCCATGGGCAACACCGTGGTGCTCAAGCCGGCGGAATTCACTTCCTCGACCGCCGTCCTGTTTGCCGAAATGTGCACGCAGATCGGTTTGCCGGCCGGCGTCTTCAACCTGGTGCTCGGTGACCACAAGGCAGGGCAGGCGCTGACGGTGCACCCCAGGGTAGGCAAGCTCGCGTTCACCGGATCCACCGAGGTGGGGCGCATTCTGCGCAAGGCCACCGCCGGCAGCGGCAAGAAACTCACCCTGGAGTTGGGTGGGAAATCTCCTTTCCTGGTGTTTGAAGACAGCGATCTTGACAGCGTGGTGGAAGGCCTGGTGGATGCCATCTGGTTCAACCAGGGCCAGGTATGCTGTGCCGGTTCGCGCTTGCTGGTGCAGGAATCCATTGCCGATGTGCTGCATGAAAAAATCCGCAAGCGCATGGCCAAGCTGGTGGTGGGCGATTCGCTGGACAAGAGCGTTGATATCGGCGCCCTGATCGACTCCAGCCAACTGGAACGTGTCACGCAAATGGTTGAACTGGGAGTGAGCGAAGGTGCGCGCAAATGGCAGCCGCAGTGCACGCTGCCGGACAAAGGCTGCTATTACCCGCCAACCCTGCTGACGGAGGTACAACCATCCGCCACGCTCGCGCAGGAAGAAATCTTTGGGCCGGTGCTGGTGTCCATGTCGTTTCGCACCCCGGCAGAAGCCGTGCAACTGGCCAATAACAGCCGCTACGGTCTGGCGGCCAGCGTGTGGACCGAGAATATAAACCTGGCGCTGGACATCGCGCCGCAGATCAAAGCCGGGTCAGTGTGGATCAATTGCACCAACGTGTTTGATGCGGCAGCAGGCTTTGGCGGCTACCGCGAATCGGGGTTCGGCCGCGAGGGTGGCCGTGAGGGATTATACGAATACATCAAGCCCCTGTGGGAAGATCAACTCAGTGCCGGGCCGGTGCAAGCGCTGCCACTAATGGACGGCCTGGGTGTGCCGGCAGGCGTTGTTGACCACGAAGCGGCGCCGCAGATTGATCGTACGCCCAAGTTGTACATCGGGGGTAAACAGGTGCGGCCGGACGGCGGCTACAGTACAGCGGCCATGGATGCGGCGGGGCGCGTGATTGCTGAAATACCCGTGGGCAATCGCAAGGACATTCGCAATGCGGTTGAAGCGGCGCGCGCTGCCGTGGGTAGCGCCACGGGCTGGAGCGGCACCACGGCACACAATCGTGCGCAGGTCATTTACTACATCGCGGAAAACCTCAACGTGCGTGGCGAGGAATTCGTGCGGCGCATCATGCAATTGAGCGGTAAGGACCAGGCAGATGCCCGTTCCGAACTCGAGCTGTGCATAGAGCGGATCTATACCTACGCGGCGCTGTCGGACAAGTACGACAGCCGGGTGCACGCCACCCCGTATCGCAATGTCACCCTGGCGATGAAAGAAGCGCTGGGCGTGATCGGGATCGTTGCGCCGGAGGAAGCCGGCTTGCTGGGTTTCATCTCCACGGTCATGCCCGCCATTGCCATGGGCAATGCCGTGGTGGTCGTGCCATCCCAGCACTACGCACTGCTGGCCACCGATTTCTACCAGGTGCTGGATACCTCGGACCTGCCCGGCGGAGTGGTCAATATTGTCACCGGCAACCAGGACGTTCTGGCCGAGGTGCTGGCCCGGCATTACGACATCGAAGGGCTGTGGTATTGGGGCACGCGGGAGGGCAGCAAGATGGTGGAAGAACACGCAGCGGCCAGCATGAAACGCACCTGGGTGAACTATGGCAAGTTTCACGACTGGGAAAACCCCGCGCAGGGCCAGGGCGAAGTGTTTTTGCGCAAGGCCACGGAGATCAAGAACATCTGGATACCGTATGGTGAGTGAGGCGAGGTCTGCCCTGGTATAGCTCTATTTCAGGCTAATTATCGCCGGGTCTTCAATTTGCAGGCGTTTGCAGGGCCAATAAAACCTGTGCTACACTGATTCCGTGTCAAAAGGAGTATGCCGATGGCTAATTTAACCCTCAGTTTAGAAGACTCGCTATTGCAACAAGCGCGAGAAGCGGCGTTGCGCGATCACACCTCCGTGAACGCTTTAGTGCGCGAATACTTAAACCGCTATGTTGATGCCAAACGTCGCCGATTTGAGGCGCTGGACGCACTGGACGCTTTAGCTGCGCGCAGCAACTCCAGTAGCGATAAAAGTTGGTCGCGCGAAGAGCTACACGAACGCTGATGCGGGTATTTATTGATACCAATCTATGGGTGTATCGGCTTGATCAACGCGAGCCTACCAAATCGCTTCGAATCAGCCAATGGTTGCGCGAAGTGGCCAGCGAACACCACATTGTGTTGAGTACACAAGTATTAATTGAGTTGCGATTGGTGCTAACACGCAAACTAAAACCGCCCATGCTACATGAAGATACACGGCTTGCATTGAATGCATTGGCGTGTTTTGAAGTGATGGCAACCGATACACCTGTCGTGCTCGATGCGCATGAACTAGCCCATGCCGAACAACTCTCATGGTTTGATGCGCTGATTGTTGAAGCTGCCATTCGTAGCCGCTGCGACATTCTGTTTAGTGAAGATTTGAGTCATGGTCGCAAATTCGGCAAGCTGACTGTATGTAATCCATTGTTGATTTTTCCGAACTCAACCGCGACATAATGGCAAGAGAATGAAACCATGATCCTACGCCGCTTATCGCAGTCACTCAAAACACAAAACTGGACCGCTATTTGGATTGGCGACAATCCCCGGCTTCAGGTGGCTGGCCCTGGTATTGCCCTTCCTGCCCATGGCAGTGATCGGAATCGGGGTCGTCATATTGATCCGCAGCTAGATGTGCCGATAGCCGACCAGGCCCATACCCAGCATCAACAAAGCAAGTAGCATCATGCCGTTCCGGCTCAGCGCAGGAATGCCCTCGTAAAACACCGTATTGGTCAGTGTGCAACTATCGCCCTGGCCAATTTCCGCATGCAG
>Ga0315278_10004012_pt1 | contig 13250 bp, 10 predicted proteins | sample YL17G06_0_MG_FD_203880 | JGI IMG/M metagenome (GOLD analysis project Ga0315278, IMG submission 203880) | Sediment microbial communities from Yellowstone Lake, YNP, Wyoming, USA - YL17G06_0 | ecosystem: Environmental > Aquatic > Freshwater > Lake > Sediment | place: USA: Wyoming | collected...
TAGGGACAACACGGTGTAGACCAGCGGGATTTGGGGATGCCGTTGAACAGAGTGGATGAGTTCGCCTCGGAAATGCGGGCGTATTCCACAGAGGCCTATGTGTTCCAGGGCCAAGGAGTCGACGCCCCGCTAGGGCTGTGGACTCGAGCTACAGGCCTCAACCTCGGCTTGATTCGAAAAGCGGCAGAGGCCTCGACGGAGATGTGGTGCGCTGCTGGTGGGGACTGCCCATGAGCCACTTCTCGCGTGCGCTGCTAGTAGTTGGATCCTCACTTGGTGTCGTAACCGGCTGTCACGCTCATCTTAGCTCAGCGGCGTCTGCGCTCACGGCGCCAGTTGAAACAGAACTCTGTTCCCTGGTTAGGAACCCGGCTGCGTTCGCCGGCAAAGAGGTGGCCGTGGCCGGCGAGGCAGTCACGGACACAAGGCACTTTGTCCTCTTGGTTGATTCTCAATGCCCCGGCCAAGCGGTGGCGCTTCGCTTCCCCAAGGAACCTCCTGAGAACCACGACTTGAGCAGCTTGCGGGAGGCGCTTTTTGCGGGACGAAGAGACCAACGCCCAATCCGGGGACGATTTGTCGGCACCTTCGAGTGGCACCCTGACGACATTCCATCAAGGGTTCTTCTCTATCGCAGCCACAAGAGTCTCTCAGGGCTCCCGGCAACGGGAAGGGTGCCCGGCGGAATGTAGCTGGTAGGGTCCCGTGCCTACCGGCGCAGTCGGGTTGGTTGGTACTAGGTGCGGCGCGCCGGGTTGACCGGCGCGCCGCTTTCCTTCTGTGTCGTGCTGCCGTTTCGCTGGTCAGCCCGTCTTCTCTCGCGAAGTCCAACGCTTGGCGTCGTGCTTGAGGAGGAGGCCGTCGAGGACCTCCATGGCGATCTCCTGCTCGCGGGGATCGAGCCGGCTGACCGCTTCGAACTGCAGCCGGAGCTTCTCGTCCGGGTCCCGCTCGTGGTCTTCGAACAGTAGCTCATCGGCACTGACCGAAAGGGCCACAGCGAGCTTGCGCAGCGCCTCGAGCGACGGCTGCGAGCTGCCACCTTCGTAGCGCCGGATCTGCGACACGTTGAGCCCCGCGGCTTGGGCAAGCGCTTCTTGCGTCATTCCCCATCGGCATCGGCATCGGTACCGTGTATCACCATCTCACCATCATGATGTAGACTCCGAGGTGGATGGCGTTTCCTGGAGGTGCTGAGGTGCCACGAGCGCCGAGGTATTTCGTTGACGGGGCGTACTACCACGTGTATGGGCGGATCGCCCGCGGCGAGCGGGTCTTCGCCAATGGCGACGAGGCATCGCGGTTCGTCGAGATCATCAAAGAGGTCAAGGGACGCGACGGCCTCACAGTTCTTGCCTGGTGCGTGATGGGCAACCACTACCACGTGGCGCTGCGCACGGCCGCTGTGGAGCTGTGGCGGAGCATTCGGCTGGTGCAGTGGCGCTTCGCACGGCAGCTCAACCGACGGCGGCGGCAGTTTGGTCCAGTCTGGCAAGGTCGCTATCAGGCCCGGCTGGTGGACGACCAGAGGTATCTCCTTCAGCTCATCGCCTACATCCACCTCAACCCGGTCAGCGCGGGTCTGGTCGATGACCCCGCAACGTACGCGTGGAGCGGGCATCGGGAGCTCGTCGGCAAGGCCGGCTCGCCGCTGATCGATGTGGACACGACGCTGGCGTTGTTTGGTGACCGTCGCGCTGCGGCACGGCGGACATACGTGCGGATGCTGCGTGGCGAGCGTGCGCAGGCGTGGTTGGGTGAGCGGCCGGGGCGACTGCCCTGGTGGGGCGGCATCACTGGCGACCGAGTGGACGCTGGCGCCTGGGAGGCCGAGCCGCCGGACGCGGCGACGAGACACCCAGACCGTGTCCGCGTCGACGACGTTCGTGGGTTCGTGGACAGAGCCGCGGCCCACTTGGGGGTAGACGCCAAGGAGCTTGCTGGTCGCGGCAAGGCACCTGGGATCGTTCGAGCGCGTGAGATCATCGCGATCGTCGGCGTGGAGCGTTCCGGGGTCAAGGTCAACGAGCTTGCGGCCCGGCTGGAGAAGAGTCCAGGTAGCGTCAGTCGGTGGATGGCGCGGGCCGCCGAACGCCGCGCCGGCGACCCGACATTTGCACACCGCTGCCAGGAGGTCGAAGCAGCCCTTGCGCAGAGCGAACGCGGCCAGCTCAGGAGAATGGTGTGATGGTGATACACGGCACCGCTGCGGCACCGCTGAGAAATACTAGGTCGACCAATGTCCGAAAGGGTTGCTCTTCTGAATTCGCTAGTACGACTTGACGCTCCCGTCGAGAACCTTGCCGCGCGCCTTTCAGCTTTCGGCTGGGATAGCGACCGGGAACTCCTAATTTTTACACGCGATCACGCCGTTTCTGTTCTTCGCCGTTTTCTTGCAAAGGAATGTCCGGGCGCCGAGGTTGAGGCCTGGGCGAACGCAATTGAGGGACGGGACGACATTGGCTATGAACCGGCGGTTGCGAAGGTCCTGCGGGAACTGCTCTTTGAGCTGGCAAACCCCTCTCTCACACGTGCGTTGACCTCTTCCTCAGCACAGCAGTGGCTTCTTAGGCTGCTGGGCTAACACATCGCGGTCGCAGGTTCATAGTCTCAGTGGCGCGCCGGGTTGACCGGCGCGCCGTATTTTCTCTGCCGCGTCGCCCTTCAGCCTGACTTCTCTCGTGCGGTCCAGCGCCGGGCGTCGTGCTTGAGGAGGAGGCCGTCGAGGACCTCCATGGCGATCTCCTGCTCGCGGGGGTCGAGCCGGCTCACGGTAGGTACCGCGTCCCGAGTTATTGACGATCCTGGGCGGGGCACGGATAGGTAGACAGGTACGTCCCGAGCGATTCAACGCCGGCGGGACGACGCCGGCGCGGGTGACTGCCCTTCAGCGCGTCAACGGGTCGAAGACGGGGACGATCCTCGCGGGCCGCGAGTACGAGTTCGATCCTATCGGCCGCCTGAGCAAGGAGAAGCAGCTCCTGTCGGGCCAGAGCTGGCCGAGCGGCCTCCCATGCACCACCCAGTGCAACCAGCGGGTGACCAGCTACGACACCATGGACCGGAAGGCGTCGGTCTCCGAGTGGCAGGGTTACAATCCGGCCACCGCCTACAGGACTGACTACGTCTTCGACCTGTTCGGCCGCCCCACGACGATCACGCCGCCGGACGGCACGGCGCACAACATCACCTTCGCCTACAACGGCGTACGCCAAGTCGACCGCACGGTGAAGATCGCCACCGCGCCGGGCGCCGAGTCACCGGTGACCTCATCGGAGGAGTACGACCGGCAGGGGCGGCTCTGGAAGGTCAAGGAGTACTCCGATCCCGCCAACCCGACGACGTACGTCACCACGACCTACACCTTTACACCTTCGACGTCGGCAACCGCCTCAATACCGCTTCCACCACCTCGGGATCGACCACCCAGACCCGCACCTTCATCTACGACAACCGCGGCTTCCTGCTCACCGAGCAACTGCCCGAAGTGGGCGCCGCGGGGAACGGTACCGTTACGTACTCCAACTACGACGCGCGCGGTCACGCCGGCCGGGTCCAAGACGGCGCCCACGACGTCACCTACTGCTACGACCGGGCCGAGCGACTCGGGCGCGTGCTGTATCGATAGGTACCACGTCCAGCATTATTGGCAGAATCGAAACACGGCCCCGGCCGTGGCGAATCAGCAGAACACTGTCGGTAACGATGGACGTGGTACCCACCGACAATCTACGGCTTGCCGACGCGCGCCAAACCGTGGAGGCCGCGGTCGAAGGTGACGAGGCGGTCGCACCCGGCTGCCTTGGCGTGCTCCAGAATCAGGTAGTCGGCGAAATCGGCGGAGCCGTCCGAGTAGGCGGTCAGCGCCGCGGCGACCTGATCCGAGGATTGAAGAACGACCTGGCGTGCGCGCACGAGCCGCTTCAGAGCGGGTGCGATGGAGTCCCTGCCAAGGTCGTAACAGGATTCCAACACCCATATCGTCTCGCACATTACGATGTCGCAGAGCCACAGAGGCTCCTGGTGTTTCTCGGCCTCCTCGACCAACCGCCTTGCACGACGACACTGTTCGGGATCGTCGTCGACCAGCAAGCGCACCACAACGTTGGTGTCGAGAGCGATCATCGCTTCCCGGCGTGATGCGCTATTGCCGCCTCCATGTCGTCGACGCTCACTCCCTTGACCCGCGTGTGCAGGGAACCGAACAGCTCCTTCAGGTCGACTGTCTCTGGCTCGACCATCGCCGCGTTGTCAAGCAGACGGAATGCGACCCGGTCGCCCGGCTCTAGGCCCAACGCCTCCCGTACCGCCTTGGGAATAGTGATCTGACCCTTGCTTGTGACAGTCGCCGTCGGCATGTTCACCTCCCCACCGGGCTCCTTACTCCACTGTAAGGATTCCCGAACGGTTGTCAAGACGAAGAGGGCGCACCAGTCCGGGCTCTCTCGCGGCGAGGCCGTCCTCCCCGGACCGAGCCCTGCAAACCGGACACCGTCGTTCCTGCGACTAGTCAGACACGGCCTCGGCGCGTTACGCTTGGCGCAGGAGGCGTAAGCGTGCGCACGGAACAACAGGAGCAGCGGCGGGAGCGGGCGGTGCGGCGGTGCCGGGAGCGCGGGATCGTCATCCCGACCATCGCGGAGATGCGCGACCCGGAACGGATCTCCCCGGCGATTCGCGACTCGCTGCGCGGCGTCGACATGCAAGCCGTCGACCCGCGCAATCTCTTTCGCATCACCTGGCACAACGACCCCGCGTCCGGCGGGTTCGGTCCGGTCAACGCGATCGAGATCCCCCGCGAGATGACCGGCGTTCCTGCCCGCATCGTCGGTCTGGTCGGCGCCCACTTCCCGACCGGCGCGCACAAGGTGGGCGCCGCGTTCGGCTGCCTGGTGCCGCGCCTGGTCGCTGGCGAGTTCGACCCGACCACCCAGAAGGCGGTGTGGCCGTCGACCGGAAACTACTGCCGCGGCGGCGCCTTCGACAGCGCGCTGCTGGGCTGCCAGGCGGTCGCGATCCTGCCCGAGGAGATGAGCCAAGAGCGCTTCGAGTGGCTTCGCGGTATCGGCGCCGAGATCATCGCGACGCCGGGCTGCGAGTCGAACGTCAAGGAGATCTTCGACGCTTGCTGGGGCATTCGCCGCAATCGGCCGGAGTGTGTGATCTTCAACCAGTTCGAGGAGTTCGGGAACTATCTGTGGCACTTCGGCGTCACCGGCCCGGCGGCCGACGAGGTGCTGCGCGCGCACGGTGGCGCAAGCGGCCGGCTCGCCGCGTGGGTCGGCGCGACCGGCTCGGCAGGGACACTGGCGGCAGGCGACTACCTGAAGCAACGCTTCCCGAGCTGCACGATCACCGCGGTGGAGGCGCTGCAGTGCCCGACGCTGCTGCGCTGCGGCTTTGGCGCCCACCGTATCGAGGGCATCGGCGACAAGCACGTGCCGTGGATCCACAACGTGCGCAACACCGATCTCGTCGCGGCGATCGACGACGAGGCGACGATGCGGCTGCTGCGGCTGCTCAACGAACCGGCCGGGCACGCGTTGCTGGCGCATCGGGGCGTCGATGCCCACCTCATTGCGCAGCTTCCCCTGCTCGGGATCTCGAGCATCTGCAACCTACTGGCGGCGATCAAGACGGCACGCTACTACGAGCTCGGCGCCGACGACGTGGTGCTCACCTGCTTCACGGACTCGGCGGCGCTCTACCGCACCCGGCTGGCCGAGCTGGCCGCGGCGCGCGGCGCCTACGACGAGTCGACGGCGCTGGTGGACCTCGAGCGCTGGCTGCTCGGCACCACCACCGACCACCTCGCTGAGCTGCGCTATCACGATCGCAAGGCGATCCACAACCTCAAGTACTTCACCTGGGTCGAGCAGCAGGGCAGAACCGTCGAGGAGCTCAACGCGCTGTGGTCTCCCTCGTTCTGGACCGATCTGCAGGCTCAGCTCCCGGCGTGGGACGAGGCGATCGTCGCGTTCAATAGAGACGTTGGGATCAGGGGTCAGGGATCAGGGGTCAGGGAAGGCAGCAGGCCATGACGGACGAGCGTGGCAAGGCGGCGCTGGCGGCGGCGCAGGCGTACCAGCCGGAGATCGTGCGGTTCCTGCGGGAGATGATCGCGATCCCGGCGGAGAGCGGCAAAGAGGGAGCGCGCTGCGAGCGGGCGCTCGCCGAGTACAGCGCCCTCGGATTCGACGAGGCGTTCTTCGACGCCCTCGGCAACGTGATCGGGCGGATCGGCTCGGGGCCACTGAAGATTCTGATGGACGGGCACATCGACTGCGTCGGCGTCGGCGATCGGGCGGCGTGGACGCACGACCCGTTCGCGGGCAAGGTCGAGGGCGGCAAGGTGTACGGCCGCGGCGCGGTCGATGAGCTGCCGGCGATCGCCTGCATGGCGTACGGCGCCCGCATCCTGCGCGAACGCGGCGTGCCGCCGGGCGTCACGATCTACCTGTGCGCGTCGGTGCTCGAGGAGGACTGCGACGGCTACCCCCTGGTGCACCTGATCGAGCGCGAGGGGATCCGCCCCGACCTCGTGGTGCTCGGCGAGCCGACCGACCTCGACGTCTACCGTGGCCACCGCGGTCGAATCAGCGTCGAGGTCCTCACGAAGGGCCGCTCCGCGCACGGCGCCCACGCGCACCGCGGGGTCAACGCGGTGTACAAGATGGCGCCGATCGTCGCCGACATCGCAGCGCTCGACGCCCGTCTCGCGGTCGACGACTTCCTCGGCAAGGGCTCGATCACCGTGTCCTGGATCGACTGCACCTCGCCGTCGTTCAACGCGGTGCCGGACGGCTGTCGCATCGTCCTCGACCGCCGCATGACCGCGGGCGAGACGCCCGAGAGCGCACTCGCCGAGATCCGCTCGCTCCCCCATCTCGGCGACGCGGAGGTTCGCGTGCTGCAGTGGGAGGGCACGAGCTGGCGCGGCCTCGCCGGGCGCCAGGAGCAGATCTTCCCGACCTGGGTTCTGGAGGAGGCGCACCCGCTCGTGCAAGGCGTGGCCGCCGCCGCCGCCGCCGTGATCGGCCGTACGCCCGCGATCTCGCGCTGGCACTTCTCGACCAACGGCGTCGCCACCATGGGCCGCCTCGGCATCCCTACCGTCGGCTTCGCGCCCGGCCGCGAGGAGCTGGCGCACACGACGAACGAATGGGTCGCGGTGGACGACCTGGTGAAGGCGGCCGCGGTGTACTCACTAATTCCAGAATGTTTAGTGGGTCAAGAGTCGAGAGTCGAAAGTTGAAAGACGAGAGTGGAAGAAGCAGCCGCGCGGCGGCGAGAGAAGCAGGTCAGCCGCTGGCGCGCCTGAGCGCAGCGCTTTGGCCGCCGCACACTCCGCGCCGCTCCCTGAGCTGCGCGCGCGTGCCGGCTCTCACACTTTGCCGCGTCGGCACGCGACCCGCATCCTCGACCAGGCCCGCATTGGCCTGCGCCGGGCAGCGAGCGCAAAGTGTGAGAGCCGGCAACGAGTTCCCGGGTCTCAACGCACAAGCACGTGCAAAGCCCCTCACCCTAGCCCTCTCCCCGCTTCGCGGGGCGAGGGGACCGGGGGCCATAACGATCGCCAGGTTCGACGGGTAGGAGACCCTCCAATGCAGACCAACTTGAAGGGCAAGCATTTCATCACCGAGCAGGAGTGGACCGTCGACGAGTTGGAGACGATCTTTGCGCTCGCCAGGGAGCTCAAGCTGGCGCGGGCGACTGGACGGCCGACGCCGCTGCTGGCGGCGAAGACGCTTTACATGATCTTCTTCGACTCCTCCACCCGCACTCGCAACTCGTTCGAGACCGGCATGACGCAGCTCGGCGGCCACGCGATCTACCTCTCGCCCGACAAGATGCAGATCTCGCACGGCGAAAACGCCAAGGACACGGCCTCGGTGCTGTCGCGCTTCGGCGACGGCATCGCCATCCGCCACTGCGCCTACGGCGAGGGCAACGCCTACCTGCGCGAGGTGGCGCGCTGGTCGCGGGTGCCTGTGCTCAACATGCAGTGCGACGTCTATCACCCATGCCAAATCCTCGCCGACTACCTGACGATTCGCGAGAAGCTCGGCGACAACACGCGCGGCCTTAAGCTCGGGATGGCGTGGACCTCGGCGCCCAACTATGTGCGCCCGATCTCCGTGCCGCAGAGCGTCATTCTGATGATGCCGCGCTTCGGCATCGACGTGACCCTCGCCTACCCGCCGGAGTTCCGGCTGATGCCGGAGATCGAGGAGCAGGCGCGCCGCAACGCTTCGGCGTCGGGCGCGAGGTTCGAGATCGTCAACGAGTTCGAGGAGGCCTTCCGCGACGCCGACATCGTCATACCGAAATCGTGGGGGCCGTTGCTCCACACCCAGGACAAGAAGGAGGGCCTCGCACTGATCGAGAAGTACCCGACGTGGCGGTGCGGCGCCGAGCAGATGGCGCTCGGCAAGAAGCACATGATCTACATGCACCCGCTCCCGGCGGACCGCGGCCGCGAGGTCACCAACGAGGTGATCGACGGGCCGCAGTCGGTGGTCTACGACGAGGCGGAGAACCGGCTGCACGTGCAGAAGGCGCTGATGGCGCTGGTGATGGGATAAGAGGTTGCCAGTGGCCCGTGGCCCGAATCACAACGGCGCGGGTTTCGCGGGTCACGGGTCACTGGCCACGGGTCACGGTTCATGACTTCGTTCACCTTCCTTTGCAGCGAGTGCGGCGCCCGGTACGGCGAGCGCGAGGTGCGCTACGTCTGCCCGGCGTGCGCAGCGCGGCAGCAACCCGGGGGACCGACACGCGGCGTGCTCGAGGTCGTGCTCGACGAGCTGCCCCTGCCTCTCCCGGCACCGCCGTTCAACACCCCGGAGATGCTCGCGCGGATGCTCCCCGTGGCATCAGCCGCGTCGCTGCCGCCCATCCCGGTCGGCGGTTCGCCGTTACTGAGCGTGCCCGGACTCCGGCGCCACCTCGGCATGCCCAACCTCTGGGTCAAGGACGACTCGCGCAACCCCTCGGGCTCGACCAAGGACCGCGCTTCCTGGCTCGTCGTGGCCAAGGCCGGCGAGTACGGCTACGGCACGGTCGCGTGCGCCTCGACCGGCAACGCCGCCACGGCGCTGGCGTGCGCGGCAGCCGCCGTTGGCCTGCGCGCCGTGGTGTTCGTCCCGGCAGCGGCGCCGCCCGCCAAGCTGGTGCAGATCGCGGCGTACGGCGCGACGCTCGTGGCCGTCGACGGCACCTATGACCAGGCGTTCGACCTGTGCGCCGCCGCCTGCGAGCGCTTCGGCTGGTACAACCGGAACACTGCCTTCAACCCGTTCACCATCGAGGGCAAGAAGACCGCCGCAATCGAGATCGTGGCGCAGCTCGCGCCGCAGCGGCCCGACGTCGTTCTCGTCCCGGTCGGCGACGGCGTGATCGTCGCGGGCGTTGCCAGAGGGTTCCGCCAGACGCTCGCCGTCCCGCCCCGCCTGCTCGCCGCGCAGCCGGAGGGTTCGGCCGCGATCGCGCGTGCCCTGCGTGCCAGCTCGACAACCGTAACGCCCATTGTGGGTGCCCGTTCGGTCGCCGACAGCCTGGTCGTCGGCGCACCCCGCAATGCGGGGATGGCGATTCGCGAGGTGCGCGGCCTCGGCGGCACCGGCGTCATCGTCTCCGATGACGCGATCCTCGACGCCATCGCCTTGCTCGCCAGGACCAGCGGGGTCTTCGCCGAGCCTGCCGGCGCGGCGGCGCTCGCCGGCCTTCTCGCTGCCCGCTCGGAGTGTCTGGTGGACGCCGACGAGCGCGTCGTCTTGCTCGTAACCGGCAGCGGTGTCAAGGACATCGCTGCTGCAGGCCGTGTCGTCACGCTGCCCGGGGCGATACCGCCCGACCTCGACTCCGTCGCAGCAGCGTTGTCGCGTTAGGACAGCCCGGGCACCACGCTACGAGCGCTACCTTGGTCTACTCGACCCTTGACGGAGGCCGGAGCGCGATTCATACTAAAGCGGGAATCGGGTGCCTGCGGTTTCGTATCGTGTGATCGAATAAGGAGGGAACCATGTTCTGCTCTTGGAAGAAGCGTTTCGTACTGCCTGTCCTCGCCCTCGCGCTCCTGCTGGCCGTGGCCGGTCCAGCGGTCGCCCAGGAGAAGCCGAAGTTCGAGCTAGGGCTGCTCGCCGGGGCCGGCATCGTGGACAGGGACCTGATGGGCAACGCCGAAAAGTGGAAGGAAGCGCGGCCGCTGATCGGCCTGCGCGCCGCGAAGCTCGGTGAGCATTTCAACCTGTTTACCGACGTGCTGTTCGGCGGCTACGACACCAAGATCCCGTCGATCGACGTCACCGAGCTGCACGTCCGCCTCGGCACCGAGCTGATGCTGCCTGAGCTGAAGAACCACTCGCGGTTCTTCCTGTCCGCGGCTCTCGGTTGGGCCGACTACAACTACCGGTTCCACGCGGGCGCTCCGGCACCGGCGCTGCAGCCGCGCGGCTTCGACCGGTCGTTCGCCGCCCTCGGCATCGGCCAGCGCTTCTGCGTCGGCGATAACAACTACTTCCGGTGGGAGGTTCTCGGCGAGAACTCACTCTCCGACGACGGCATCGGCGGCAGGGATATGACCAACTACAAGGGCCTCCTCGGCTACACCTGGGGCCTTGGCGGGCCGCCCCCGGACGAGGACGGCGACGGTGTCAAGAACTGCTACGACGAGTGCCCGAACACTCCCAAGGGGTGCAAGGTCAACGACAAGGGCTGCCCGACCGACAGCGATGGCGACGGCGTCTGCGACGGACTCGACCAGTGCCCGGATACCCCGCAAGGGTGGCCGGTTGACGCCAAGGGCTGCCCGATCGATACCGACGCCGACGGCGTTCCCGACGGCGGCGACGCCTGCCCCGGCACGATCAAGGGCTGCACCGTCGACGCCAGGGGCTGCCCGTCCGACAGCGACGGCGACGGCGTCTGCGACGGCCTCGACCGCTGCCCGAACACCCCGAAGGGCTGCACCGTAGACAAGTCCGGCTGCCCGATGGACAGCGACAAGGACGGCGTCTGCGACGGCATCGACCAGTGCCCGGGCACCCCGGCCGGCAAGAAGGTCGACGCCAAGGGCTGCCCGCTGCCCGAGCCGAAGGCACCGCCGCTCTTCGAGCCCGGCAAGAACGTCCTCGTCCTCAAGGGCGTGCACTTCGAGAGCGACAAGGCGATCTTGACGCCGGACTCCCTGGTGGTCCTCGACGGCGTCGCAACTGGCCTGAGGGACTGGCCGGAGGTTCGCGTGGAGATCGACGGCCACTGCGACTCGACCAACACCGACGCGCACAACCAGAAGCTGTCCGAGAGGCGCGCCGACGCGGTGTTCCAGTACCTGGTCGCCAAGGGCATCGCCGCGGACCGCATGAGCACCAAGGGGTACGGCGAGTCGAAGCCGATCGCCGACAACAAGACCAAGGAAGGCCGGACGCTCAACCGCCGCGTCGAGCTGCTCAAGCTCAACTGACGCCCGACACTCGTATCGAGATCGATGGCCCCGGGGCGACCCGGGGCCGTTTGCTAATGCCATCCATTGCTTCTTTGTTTCTTCCTGCTTTCTGTGCGCGCCGCGCAGCGGCGCGGCGCTGCCGCCAGTGGGCCAGATGCAAGGAGACCGAGCCGGCCCGCGACGACGCGTACTTCCCGTACGCGAGGAGCGAGGCCGGCGAAGGGCGACGCCGCAGATCGTCCGCTGCCGGCAGCGCTCCGCGAAAAGAGGAGAGAGCTCCAATTTGGCACGGGGCGGGCTGCACGCAGTGCAGCAAGGGTGCGAGCGGCGAGTCCAGCCGGAGCGAAGCTCCCAGCGGGCTCTCCGCGAGCACCCGCAGCGCCGCGCCAGCGGCGCCCGCCCCTCGCTCCAAAGCCAGTCGACTATTCGAGTACGCCGCCGTCGACGCCGCGCACCCAGCTCTGGTTGTAGCCGGGATCCTCGACGGCGCGGGCGTGGTCGGTGGGCAGCAGCGCCGAGAACGTGTCGACCATCACCGCGAGCTCGTCCGTGCGCGACGATCCGATCGACGCCTCGTAGCGGCCCGGGTGCGGGCCGTGCGGCACGCCGATCGGGTGAAGCGTGATCGAGCCGGGCGAGACTCCATTCCTCGAGGTGAAGTTGCCGTCCACGTAGAAGATGACCTCGTCGCAGTCGACCGACGAGTGCGGGTACGGGCAGGGGATGGCCTGCTTGTGGAAGTCGACCAATCGCGGCACGAACGAGCAGACCACGAACCCGCCGCCGGCAAAGGTGATGTGGGTCGTCGGAGGCAGATGGACGAGCCCGGTCTTGGGCTGGTAGGCGCGGATCGGGAACGCGAACGGCCACACCTGGCCATCCCAGCCGACGACGTCGAACGGATCGTTCACGAGCTCCATCGCCGTCAGGTCGCCGTGTCGCTGCATGATCAGCGTGCGGGGAGCGTCGAGCTTCTCCGGCCCGCCGTCCGGCCACGACGGCTCGCGGAAGTCGCGGTGGGAGTACGGCGCGTCCATGGTGAGCTGCCCGACGTGGTTGCGGAACTGCTTCGGCAGGTCGATCCACGACCGCGCCTCGAGCACCAGCAACGAGGATGGACCATCGAGTCGCCACCGGTGGGGCAACGCGCGTGGCACGTAGACGTAGTCCCCCGCCGTGAACGGCAGCACGCCGAGCGGGCACTCGACCCGCCCTGACCCCTTGAACACGAACGTCATCTCGTCGGCGTCGCCGTTGGCGACCAACACCTCGTCGTCGCGGTCGGCGCGGGTCACCCAGATGCCGATGTCCTTGTTCCCCATGAGCAGCCGCCGCGCGTGGAACGGGCTTCCCGGCTCGCCGACCTCGCCGGTCCGGAAGTGCCGCCGCCGCACCGCGCCATCCCATGATGCCGAAGCGAGCCCGGGGTGCGGGCCCAGCAGGTCCTCCCGCTTGACCCAGTGCGGCGGCTTGCGGTGGTACATGATCGTGTAGGCGCCCTCGAACCCGCGGCGCGTGAAGCAATGCTCGTACGCGATCACGCCGTCGAACTCAAAGACCGTGTGCGGCTTGGCCGGGACGATGCCCCGCTGCAACCTGTGGATCATGCGATCTCCTCCTTTGCGGGTCCTGCTACGACCCGGCCCCGGCGTCGAGCTGAGTCTTCGTCGTGGACTGTTTCTCCTGGTTGCGCTCGATCGCCTCGAACAGCGCCCGAAAGTTGCCCTCGCCGAACCCTTGCGCACCCCGCCGCTGGATCACCTCGTAGAAGAACGGCCCGGCGTTGGCGTCGCCGTACATCAGC
>Ga0315278_10004013_pt1 | contig 13247 bp, 12 predicted proteins | sample YL17G06_0_MG_FD_203880 | JGI IMG/M metagenome (GOLD analysis project Ga0315278, IMG submission 203880) | Sediment microbial communities from Yellowstone Lake, YNP, Wyoming, USA - YL17G06_0 | ecosystem: Environmental > Aquatic > Freshwater > Lake > Sediment | place: USA: Wyoming | collected...
CGGATGATGGAGCCATTGCCCATGCTGTCCTTGTGCTCGAGCGCCCCCTCGAGCACCCAGGTGAGAATCTCCATGTCCCGATGCGCGTGCGTGCCGAATCCCTCGGCCGGCTTGACGCGGTCCTCGTTGATGACGCGCAGCGACCGGAAGCCCATATGCCTGGAATCGTGGTACGAGGCGAAGGAAAACGTGTGGTACGTGTCCAGCCAGCCGTGGTCGAAGTGTCCGCGTTCCGATCCAGGCCTGACGGTGATCATGGTGCTCTGATGATCGCGCCCCGCGCGAGCACCAGCCGCACGTCGCCCAACGCGGCGATGCGCTCGGCGGGCTGCCCGGCCACGGCGAGAAGGTCGGCGGCATGGCCCTCCGCCAGCCGGCCGGTCTCGCCGTGGAGCCCCAGCGCCTCCGCCGCAACCGAGGTCGCAGACCGGATGGCCTCGAGAGGCGTCATGCCGTACTTGACCATGAGCTCGAGCTCGGGCAGCAGGCTGCCGTGGAAGTTGAGCGGTGTGCCCGAGTCCGCGCCGGCGGCGATGCGCGCGCCGGCCAAGTGGGCACGCCGGAAGCTGGCCACGTGCGCCGAGATGACGGCGTCGGACTTCCGCACCATGAAGTCGGGAATGCCCGCGGCGAGCCCACCCGCCGAGATCGCGGCGGGCGCCGCCAGCGTTGGCACGAGGAAGACGCCCTTGCGCTTCATGGCGGCGATGATCTCGTCGGTCAGAAAGATGCCGTGCTCGATGGTCGTGATGCCCGCCTCGACCGCGTCGGCGATGCCGGCGGAGCCCTGCGCATGCGCGGCCGTGCGCCGTCCCGCCTTCACGGCCTCCTCGACGGCGGCACGCATTTCCTCGAGCGTGAGCTGGGGCGAGCCGGGCTCCACACCCGGCGTCATCACACCGCCCGTTGCGATGAGCTTGATCACGTCGGCCCCCGCCTTGAGCTGCTCGCGCACGGCCTTGCGGACATCGTCGGGGCCATCGGCCTCCCGTCCGAGCCAGTTGCCGTGGCCTCCCGTCATGCAGACGGGACGCCCGGCCCCCAGGATGCGCGGCCCGGGGAACAGCCCCTCGGCGATGGCGCGGCGAACGGCGAACTCGACATACTCGCGGCCGCCCAGGTCCCGCACCGTCGTCACGCCCGCCTCGACCGTCTCCTGCGCACGCCGCAGCGCCTTGAGGGCCGTCATCGCATGAGGCTCGTCTCTCACCACGCGGACGGGATCGGCCTCGGCGCCGAGACAGAGATGCACGTGGCAGTTGATGAGGCCGGGCAGGAGCGTGCAGCCGGAGAGATCGATGCGGCGGCCGCGCGGAGCCCGCGCGTCGTCCACGACCTGCGTGATCCGGTCTCCCTCGACAACCACGGCGCGGCCGCGCACGGGCTCCACCCCGGTGCCGTCGATCAGCGCTGCGCCCACCAGCACGAGAACGTCCATAGCGCTCCTTAGAGCTTCAGGCGGGGGTCGAGCGTGTCCCGCAGTCCGTCGCCGAGCAGGTTGATACCCAGCACGGTGACCAGGATGGCGAGGCCGGGAAAGGTCGCGAGCCACCACGCCGTGGAGAGGTAGACGCGCCCGTCGGCCAGCATGCCGCCCCAGGTCGGCGTGGGCGGCTGGACGCCCAGTCCCAGGAAGGACAGCGCCGACTCGAGGACGATGACGCGCGCCATGTCGAGCGTGGCAACGACGAGCCACGGCGTGAACGCGTTCGGCAGGACGTGGCGGACGAGAATGCGCCCGTCACGGCTTCCGAGCGCGATGGCGGCCTGCACGAAGTCGCGCTCGCGGATCGAGAGCACCTCGCCGCGCACGACGCGCGCATACACCACCCACGAGGACACGCCGATGACGATGATGATATTGCGCAGACTCGGCCCCAGCACGCCGATGACGGCGATGGCCAGCAGGATGAACGGGAACGCGAGCTGGATGTCGGCCAGCCGCATGAAGAAGTCGTCCACCTTGCCGCCGAAGTAGCCTGCGACGAGACCGATCACCATCCCGAGCACGCCCGAGATGAGCACGGCCGAGAGGCCGACAACGAGGGCGATGCGGGAGCCGAAGATCACGCGCCCCAGGATGTCCCGCCCCAAGTGGTCGGTGCCGAGCGGGTGCACGTGCCCGGCGGCGTTCTGCCACCCGGGCTCCTTCAGCCGCTGATTGATGTCCTGCTCCAGCGGGTCGAAGGGCGTGATCCAGGGCGCGAAGACCGCCGCGAGCAGCACGATAATCACCACACCCAGGCCGAAGAGCGCCGTGCGGCGCCGGGCGAGACGCCTGAGCGCCACCAGCCCGTGCCGCTCCTCGCCGGTGGCCAGGACCGGCAGCGCTCCCGCGGTGGTTCCATTCGGCGGAGCCATCAGCGGAACCTGATCCGCGGATCAAGCCAGGTATAGGCCAGGTCGACGATGAAGTTCAGGAAGACGAAGGTGCTGGCAAGGATGAAGACGGCCGCCTGCACCACGGGGTAGTCGCGGTTGAAGATGGCCTGCACCGAGAGGCGCCCCACGCCGGGCCAGGCGAAGATGGTCTCGGTGATCACGGAGCCCCCGAGCAGCGTGCCGAGCTCGATCCCGACGATCGTGACGATGGGGATGGAGGCGTTCTTGAGCGCGTGCTTCCAGACCACCGGCTGTTCGCTGACTCCTTTGGCGCGCGCGGTGCGGATATAGTCCTGCCCCAGCACCTCGAGCATGCCGGAGCGCGTGAGCCGCGTGATCCGCGCCGTGGTGAAGAGCCCCAGGGTCACGGCCGGCAGGATGAGATGCTGGAGCCCGCCGCGCCCCGATGAAGGCAACCAGTTGAGCCGTACCGAGAAGACCAGGATCAACATGATGCCGAGCCAGAAGGTCGGCATGGCCTGCCCCAGAAGCGCGACGACGGTGGACACGTAGTCGACCGCCGTGTTTCGCTTCATCGCCGAGATGATGCCCGCGGGGACGGCGAGGCACAGCGCGAGGAGAAGCCCGGCCCCGGCCAGCTGGAAGGTGGCCGGGAGCCGCTCGAGAACCAGATGCATGGCGGGCTCACCATGGCGCAGCGACTCGCCGAAGTTACCCTGCAGCGCACCCTTGAGGAAGCGGGCGTACTGGACGATCCACGGGTCGTCGAAGCCCATGGCCGTCCGGAAGCGCGCCACGTCCTCGGCCGTCGCATCCGGCGGCAGAAGCAGCGCGGCCGGATCGCCGGTCAGGTGAAGGATCATGAACACGACGATCGATACGCCGAAAAGGACGAGGACGGCCTGCCACAACCGCCGCAGGACATAGGATTTCATTTAGATGCGGGGGCCTCGAAATGGCCCCCGCACTCCCCCCGTCTTGCGCCCGCGCGCCCTCATCGGGCGCGCACCGCTCGCGGTACCCGTGGTCATGCGCTCGCTTCCCGCGTTCGGTCCAGTTCGAGGCGGGCAACCGCTTCGATGTGCGGCGTCTGCGGAAACATATCGACGGGCTGCACCCACTCCACGCGATAGCCCCCGCGCGCGAGCTCGCCCAGGTCCCGAGCCAGCGTCGCGGGGTTGCACGACACGTAGACGATGCGCTCCGGCGCCAACTGCACGAGCGCGCGCAGCGCCTTCGGGTGGAAGCCCGCCCGCGGCGGGTCCGCCACGACCACCTGCGCGCTCACGCCCTGGGCGATCAGCTGCGGCAGCACGAAGCGGACTTCCCCAGCGAGAAACGTGCAGTTGACGATGCCGTTGGCCGCGGCATTGCGGGCGGCGTCGGCCACTGCGGCCTGCGCCAGCTCGATGCCGTATACCTGCCGGCAGCGCCGCGCGAGCTGCAGGCTGATGGCGCCGGTGCCGGCGTAGAGGTCCAAGACGGTCTCGCCACCGGAGAGACCCGCCGAGTCGAGCACGAGGGCAAAGAGCCGTTCGGCCTGCGCCGTATTGGTCTGGAAAAAGGAATTCGCCGAGACCTGGAACTCGATCCCGCCCAGCGATTCCCGGATATGGTCGCGGCCGCCAAGCAGATGCTCTTCGACACCGATGGCCACGCTGGCCTTCTTGGGATTGACGTTCATCACGACACTCGTGGTACGGGGCACGAGCGCGCCGAGCCTATCGGCCAGCGGCGCCAGCTCCGACACGGCCGGCGAGGACGTGACGATATTCACCATGGTCTCGCCGGTCCTGCACCCCTCCCGCAGCATGAGGAAGCGCAGGAGCCCCTCGCCCGAGTCCTGGTCCCAGGCGCTCAACCCGCTCTCCGCAAAGAAGCGGCGCGCCTCGCCGAGCTGGGCGTTCATACGATCAGACTGGAGCAGGCAACGCTCGACGTCCAGGACCGAGTCGTAGCGCTCCGCCTCGTGCAGGCCGACCGTCAGGCCTAGGCGACCTCTGGCGCGGGCCACGGTGAACTCCATCTTGTTCCGGTACCCATAGGTGGCCTCGGCGGCCAGGATGGAGCGTACCTCTACCGAACCAAGCCCGCCGATACGCTCGAGCGCGTCGACGACCTGCTTGGATTTGAACGCGAGCTGCGCCTGGTAGTCCACGTGCTGCAGCCGGCAACCGCCACAGCGCCCGAAGTACGGGCACGGCGCTTCGACCCTGTGCGGCGACGGCACCTCAATGGCCTCGATGGTGCCGCGCCCAAAGCGCGAGCGGGCCTGGTCGAGGCGGACGCGGAGACGGTCCCCAGGGATGCCCCCCCGAACGAAAACCACGTAGCCGTCCGCCCGGCCGACGCCCTCGCCTCCGAACGCGAGGTCGTCGATAGTGACGGACAGGCTCTGACCACGCTGGGGGTGCGCCATGGCAGCGCCATGATAAGGGCGGCCCCTGGGGGAGTCAATTTGGCGCGTACTTACCCCTCAGGTATCTCCGTGTGGCAGCGGGGGGGAGCCTCAAGTATGATGTCCTTTACGATGGGTACGCGAAGCGGCCGTAGTCCTGTGAGGGTCGGCAACCTGCTGACCAAGGCTGTCCCGGCGCTGGCCGAGCGGCTGCTTGAAGAGGCGATACGCCGGGAGTGGCCGCAGGCAGTCGGGCTCGATGCCGCGCGCCGGTCCCGCCCCATGGGGCTTCGCCAGGGCACCCTCGAGGTCAGCGTGGACAATTCCCCGTGGCTGCAGGAGTTGACGCTGCGCTCGGCCGCGATCGCCGCCACGCTCCAGGAGCGGCACGGCGCAGCAGTGAGCGGTGTGCGATTCGTGCTGGCGACACAGCCCCCGGGTGCCGTCTCGGCCAAGAAGCCCGATCGCTCGAAGACTGGTGTTCCCCCGCGACAGCTGAGCGCCGAGGAGGCGCGGCAGGTGGACGACGCGGCCCGACATCTCGCCGATCACGGGCTCGCCACGGCGTTCAGACGCCTTCTGACCAAGGACTTGCTGGCGCGCGGTGAGCGTCGCGCATCCGCCGCTTCGGAGCAACCATGACCCGATTGTGGATCGTCCTCCTTGCCGCGATCACCTTCTCGGGCTGCGTCTCGACGCAGCCCCAGAGCGCCGCCGATTCCACCGAGACGTCGGCGGAGGCGGTGGCCCCGCAGATTCGCGATCCGCGCGCCGCCGCGTACTACTACTACTCCATCGCCCAGATGAATGCGCGCGCGGGCCGGAACCAGGAGGCCATCGCGGCGCTCCGCCAGGCCATCGACCGCGACCGTGACACGGCGGCGCTGTGGGTCCAGCTCGCCCAGTGGCTGGCGCGGGCCAATGAGCCGGCGAAGGCCGTGGAGGCGGCGCAGAAGGCCATCGCCCTCGAGCCGACCAATGCGGCGCCCCACCTCACGCTGGCGGAGATTTTCCGGCGCCAGCGCCGTTTCGCCGATGCCGAGGGTGAGCTCGAGAAGGCCATCCAGCTGGCGCCCAAGTCGTCAGAAGCCTATATCGCGCTCGCCCAGCAGCACATCGAGCAGCGCCAGTTTGACAAAGCGCGCGCGGTCCTGCTGCGCCTCGTCGCCGTGCAGCCCAACTCGGCCCAGGCGCAGCATCTCCTCGGCCGTGTCGCCATCGAGAGTGAGCAGTGGGACGAGGCCATCACCCGCCTCAAGCGAGCCGTCGAGCTCGACACCGACATGGACGCCGCGTGGATGGCCCTGGGCTTCGTCTACGAGACGCGGCAACAGCCGGAGGAGGCGCTCAAGGTCTACCGCCAGGCGCTACAGACGAATCCGGACAATATCGCGTTCGTCGAGAGGCTGGGCGACGTGCTCGTGCGGCTCGGCCGCTTCAAGGAGGCGCAGCAGGAGGTCGAGGCGCTGGCGGAGTCCGCGCCGCGGGATCCGCGCATCTGGATGAAGCTCGGCGCGATCTACTACGAGCAGAAGCAGTGGGACCGTGCCGTGTCCGCCTTCCAGAACGCCGTCGGCATCGAGCCGACCAATCTCCGGGCGCGCTATTTCCTGGCGACGGCGCTCATGGACGCCAACCGGGACGCCGAGGCGCTCGTGGAGCTCGAGAAGATCCTCGCCGCCGACCCGCGCGCCGTGGACGCCCGCGTCCAGCTGGCCTTCCTCCACGGCCGGGCCAAGCGCCACGAGGAATCGATCCGCGTGCTGCAGGAGGCCGTCAATCTCGAGCCCAAGCGGGCCGAGCTCTTTCTCTACCTCGGCACCGCCTACTTCCGCGCGCAGCAGTACGACCGCGCGCTGGCCGCGCTCCAGGAGGGGCTGAGCCTCGACGACAAGAACAAGGACCTCATCTTCCAGACCGGTGTCGTCTACGAGAAGCAGGGGCGCTTCGACGACTCCGTGACCGCCTTCCGCCGCGTGCTCGTGCTCGACCCGAAGCATGCCGAGTCCTACAACTACATCGGCTACATGTACGCCGAGCGCGGCCAGAATCTCACGGAGGCCGTGCAGCTGATCAAGCGCGCGCTCGACCTGGACCCCCAGAACGGGTACTTCATCGACAGCCTGGGGTGGGCGTATTACCAGCAGGGCCGCTACTCCGAAGCGGCCACCGAGCTTCAGCGCGCCGTAGGTCTCGCCAAGGAGGATCCGGTCATCCTCGACCACCTGGGCGACGCCTACTTCAAGACCGGGCGCACCGACGAGGCCATCGCCACGTGGGAACGGGCGCTCAAGGCGGACAAGCCGGATACCGAGGCTGCCGTGTACGAGTCCGTGAAGAAGAAGCTCGGCGAGGCGCAAGAGAAAGCCCGGCGATCCAAGGGCGGTGACCGTCCCAAGGCCGAGCAGAAGTAAGTTCGCCGGCCTGCTGCTGGGCGCGCTCGCGCTGCCGGTTATCGCCATGTCGGGCGGCTGCGCCTCGCTTCCGCCGCGCCAGCCGCTGCCGCCCGATGTCCTCACCGCCCGCGCCGAGATCGAGGCCCGGTGGCGCGAGTTTCGCGACCTCCGTTCCCTGACCGAGATCACGATTCGCCGCGCCGGACGCGCCGATCGCCTCTCTGGAGTCCTCTTGCTGCGCGCGCCCGCTTCGCTCCGCTTCGAGGCGCTGGCGCCGTTCGGGCCGCCCCTCCTGGTCGTCGCCTCCGATCCCGAAAGCGTCACGCTCTGGGAGGTCGCGCAAGAGCGCGCCTTCATCGGGCGCGCCACGCCGGACGCGAACCGGCGCTGGCTGGGACTGGCTCTGGGATCCGAAGAGCTGGTCGCCCTCCTCGCGGGCTATGCCCTGCCCGCGCCCGACCCGCTTTCCGGCGCCATGCTGGCGGCCGACGATATCGGGCCGTCGATAGCCTTCGAGACGGCCGACGGCCGCCAGCGCATCTGGCTCGATGCGGCATCGGGCGAAGCGCGACAGGTCGAGTGGACGGGCGGGTCGCAGCCGGCACGGGCCGTCTTCTCCGGGAACGGCGTCCGGCTGTCCACCCTCGACGGCAAGCTCGACGTGTCCGTAGCCTACCGCGACCCTCAGCGCGACACTGGTTTCGACCCCGAGCTGCTCAGGTTGACTGTGCCGCAAGGTGTGAGAATCCTAGACTTCCGTTGACCGTTCCCAGCCAGCCGTGGTAGCCTTTACCGCTTTGTTGAAGCGGCCGAGGAGCGCCCGACGGGTGGTGCTGCAAACCCCGGCCAAGGTCAACCTGGTCCTCGAGGTCCTGGGCAAGCGTCCCGACGGCTACCACGAGTTGTCCACTGTGATGCAGGCGGTGGATCTCTTTGATCGTTTGACGGTGGAGGCGGCGGGGACCATTACGCTCGAGACGAGCGAGCCAGACCTGCCCACCGATGACCGCAACCTGGTCATGCGCGCGGCCCGGCTGCTACGGGACACTGCGGGGGTGGAGGCTGGAGCGCGGATCGTGCTCGACAAGCGCATCCCGGTCGCGGCTGGGCTTGGCGGTGGGTCGAGCGACGCCGCGGCCACGCTCTGGGGGCTCAATCGGCTCTGGGGGCTTCGCTGGCGCCGCGAGCGTCTCGTGGAGCTGGCGGTGAGGCTCGGGATGGACGTGCCGTTTTTCCTCGGGCGTGGACGCGCGCTTGGTACGTCGCGCGGAGAAGTGCTGAGGCGGCTGCCGGGCGTGGGCGGCTACGCGATGGTGCTCGTCAATCCGGGCGTGGGGCTGTCCACGCAGGAAGTGTACGGGCGGGTGCCCCAGGGGTGGCGGGCAGAGGCGGAGGGCACGAGACGGATGCTGGATGCGCTCAAAGGGCGGAATGTCGTCCGGGTGGCGGCGGCCTTGACGAACCACCTGGAGCTCTGGGTCGAGCCGGTGATGCCCGTGATCGGAAGGATGAAGGCGGCGTTGCTGGCAGCGGGCGCGCTGGGAGCGGCGATGTCGGGCAGCGGTCCGACGGTGTTCGGCTTGGCGCGATCGCTGGATCAGGCGCAGCAAATCCAGCGCCGTGTGAACCGTGCGGGCTGGTCGGCCTGGGCCGTAAGGACGAATTCTGGCGCCGCGATTCGAATCATCTGAGGCGATTGGGGCGTCGTCCAGTGGTAGGACGCGGGGCTTTGGACCCCGCAACGGAGGTTCGATCCCTCCCGCCCCAGCCAAGATACGCTGGGACAGCATGGAGAGCGAGGCGAGATGGGTTACGGACTGAAGCTGTTCTCGGGGAATGCGAACCGTCCCCTGGCCGAGGAGATCGCGAAGACGCTCCAGCTCCCGCTGGGTGATGCGGACGTCTCGCACTTCTCGGACGGCGAGGTCTATGTCCAGATCAACGAGAACGTCCGCGGCCAGGACGTGTTCGTGATCCAGCCCACCTGTCCGCCCGTGAACAACCACCTGATGGAGCTTCTGGTGATGCTGGACGCCTTCAAGCGCGCCTCAGCCAGACGCATCACCGCGGTCCTGCCCTACTACGGTTACGGCCGCCAGGATCGCAAGGTGATGCCCCGGGTGCCGATCACCGCCAAGCTCGTGGCCGACTTGATCACGGTGGCCGGCGCCCAGCGACTGCTCGCCATCGACCTGCACGCCGGGCAGATCCAGGGCTTCTTCGACATCCCGGTGGACCACCTCTTCGCCGCCCCGCCCGTCATCGTCGACTACCTGGCGAAGAAGGACCTCAAGGACCCCGTCCTGGTCTCTCCCGATGCGGGCGGCGTCGAGCGCGCGCGGGCCATCGCCAAGCGGCTCAAGGCCGGGCTCGCCATCATCGACAAGCGCCGCGATGGCGCCAACGTCGCCGTCTTCATGCACCTGATCGGCGACGTCCAGGGCAAAGACGTGGTGATCATCGACGACATGATCGACACCGCGGGCACCCTTCTCCAGGCCGTGGACGCTCTCAAGCGGGAGGGCGCGCGCCGTATCCTGGCGGCGGCCGTCCACGGCGTTCTCTCGGGCCCCGCCATCGATCGCATCGAGAATTCGGAGCTGGAAGAGGTCATCATCACCAACTCGGTGCCGCTGACGCCCGAGAAGGCCAATCGGAAAATCCACGTGCTGTCGGTGGCGCCGCTGCTCGCGGAGGCCATCCGCCGCATCCACGACGAGGAGTCGGTGTCGACTCTCTTCGTCTAACTCAAGAGTGAAGGAGCGATTGCGTCATGGAGATTCGTGAGCTGACCGTCGCGCCCCGCGAGGGCGTGGGTAAGGGCAGGGCCAAACGGATGCGGCGTTCGGGCAAGACCCCGGGCATCCTTTACGGGGGTACCAGCCCCGTCAACATCGCCGTGGACGCGCGGGAGGTCTTCCGCATCATCCAAGGCCACGAAGGCAGCACGCAGCTGCTGAAGCTGACCTTCGCCCAGACGAGCGACACCCGGATGGCCATCATCCGCGACATGCAGTTCGATCCGGTCTCTGACAACCTGGTCCACCTGGACCTCCAGGAAGTGGCCATGGACAAGCCCATCCAGGTGACCATTGCCCTGCACCACGTCGGCGAGCCGATCGGAGTGCGCGACACCCAGGGCATCCTCGAAATGGTGCTGCGCGAGATCCAGGTCTCCTGTCTGCCCGGCAATATCCCCGACGACATCAAGGCCGACGTCTCGGGTCTCGCGATCGGCGACGTTCTGATCGTAGGCGACCTGATCGTGCCCGAGGGCGTGCGCGTATTGACCGACCGGGCGCAGGCGGTGGCCACCGTCGCTCCGCCCGCCGCAGAGGAGGTCGCGGCGCCTGTGGCGGCGGCGGCCGGCGTGGCGGCAACTGCAGCCGAGCCGGAAGTGCTCACCGAGCGCAAGCCCAAGGAAGAGCCGGAGGCCGAGGACAAGAAGGGAAAGAAGTAAGAGCGCGTGGCCCAGGCGATCATCGGGCTCGGCAACCCCGGGCCCGAGTACCGCGATACGCGCCACAACGTGGGCGCCCGCGTGCTGGACGCGCTGGCCAAAAAGCTCAGGGTCCGCTTCCAGCGCTCGGGCGGGCACCTGGTCGGCCAGACGAAGTGGCGGGGCCAGGTGCTCTACCTCATCAAGCCCCAGTGCTTCATGAACGTGATGGGCCCGCCGGTGGCGCGGGCCACGCGCAAGCTCAAGCTCGTCCCCGGCGAGCTGGTCATCGTCTACGACGACCTCGACCTGCCGCTGGGCAAGGTGCGGGTGCGCTTGAAGGGCAGCGCAGGAGGTCACAACGGCGTGCGGTCGCTGATCGCCAGCCTCGGCACGGACCAGCTGCGGCGGGTCAAAGTCGGCATCGGCCGGCCCGTGTCGCCCGAGCGGAACCGCGACGAGGTCGTGGACCACGTGCTGTCGGCCTTCCTGCCTGAGGAGCTCCCGGCCGTCGAGAAGGCTTGCGCCGAAGCGGCGGCCCAGGCGCTCAAGCAAATCGAAGCTCACAGTTCCCGACGCTTCTAGGGAGGAGCGCATGTCCCTTCCGGCTTTGGCTCCGGTCTTTGGGATCGCCGGGCTCTTGATGGCTTTCGCGGTATACCGCTACGTCGTGGCTCAGCCGGCCGGCTCGGGCGCCATGACCGACATCGCGGAGGCGATCGAGACCGGCGCGATGGCTTTTCTTCGAAAAGAGTACTCGATCCTCGTCTGGTTCATCGTGGTGGTGTCCGTCCTGCTCTCGCTCGGCATCGGCGCGCGCACAGCGCTCGCCTTCATCTCGGGCGCGGTCTGCTCCATGCTGGCCGGGCTCATCGGGATGAAGGCCGCGACCAAGGCCAATGTGCGGACCGCGCAGGCCGCGCGGAGCGTCGGGCGCGACAAAGCGCTGGCCGTGGCCTTCTTCGGCGGCTCGGTCATGGGGCTGACCATCGCCGCGCTCGGCATCCTGGGCCTCGGGCTCTTCTTCCTCCGCTGGCAGGACCCGGTCATCATCAGCGGCTTCGCCATGGGCGCCTCGTCCATCGCGCTCTTCGCCCGCGTGGGCGGCGGCATCTACACCAAGTCGGCCGACATCGGCGCCGATCTCGTTGGCAAGATCGAGGCGGGCATCCCCGAGGACGATCCGCGCAACCCTGCGGTCATCGCGGACAATGTCGGCGACAACGTGGGCGATGTCGCCGGCATGGGCGCCGATCTCTTCGAGTCCTACGTCGGCTCCATCGTGGCCGCCATCGCGATCGGCTCGGCATTGCCGAACCCCATCTCTATGATGCTCCTGCCCATCGTCATCGTGATGGCGGGGCTCGTCTCCTCGGCCGCGGGCGTGCTCTCGATGGGCTTCCTCCAGCGCATGGACCCGCAGGCGGCCCTCCGCAACGCGACGCTCATCGCGGCCGGCATCCTCATCGTCCTGAGCTGGATCGTGGTGCGCGTCATGGACGTGGGGCCGGCGCCTTTCTGGGCGGTGCTCTCTGGGCTCCTGGCGGGCTCGGCCATCGGCTATCTCACCGAGCTGTACACCTCGGGCAAGCGCGTCCGGGAGATCGCCGAGAGCTGCAAGACGGGGGCGGCGACCAATATCATCACCGGCATCGCGGTGGGCCTCGAGTCTACAGCCCTGCCGGTCGTGGCCATCTGCGGCGCCATCTTCGTCTCCCACTATGCCCACGGCCTCTACGGCATCGCGCTGGCAGGCGTCGGGATGCTCGCGACGATCGGCATCACCATGAGCGTGGACGCCTACGGCCCCATCGCCGACAACGCGGGCGGCATCGCGGAGATGGCGCACCTGGGGCCCGAGACGCGGGCCATCACCGACAAGCTCGACGCCCTCGGCAATACCACGGCCGCCATCGGCAAGGGTTTCGCCATCGGGTCGGCGGCGCTGACGGCGCTCGCGCTGTACGCGGCCTACACGGAGTCCGTTGGACTCAAGACGATCAACCTAACCGACGCCAAGGTGGTGATCGGCCTCTTCCTTGGCGGCATCATGCCCATGATGATCGCGGCGCTGACCATGCGCGCCGTCGGGCGCGCCGCCTTCGGCATGGTCCAGGAGGTGCGGCGCCAGTTTCGCGAGATCGTCGGCCTCATGGAGGGCACGGCCAAGCCCGACACAGCCCGCTGCGTCGAGATCGCCACCGCGGCGGCGCTCAAGGAGATGATCGTGCCGGGGCTGTCGGCCGTCATCCTGCCCCCCATAATCGGCTTCACCATGGGGAAGGAAGCGCTCGGGGGCTTCCTCGCCGGGGCGACCCTGATGGGCGTCTTCCTTGCTCTCTTCATGGCCAATGCCGGGGGGGCCTGGGACAATGCCAAGAAGTACATCGAAGAGGGCAACCTGGGCGGCAAGGGCTCGGAGGCCCACAAGGCGGCCGTCGTGGGCGATACCGTCGGCGATCCCTTCAAGGACACGTCGGGCCCGAGCATGAACATCCTCATCAAGCTGATGTCCGTCGTTGCCTTGGTCCTCGCTCCCCTCTTCCGCTAGCTCTTCGATCACTAACCGGCGGCCGGAGGCGGGGGCTGCCTCCGCAGACCACGCTGAGTCGCAATCCGCGGGGCCTCTCTGGCCCGCCACGAGACTCTGGTCTTCCGCTTCGTCAGCACG